>Ga0210396_10007493_pt1 | contig 10375 bp, 9 predicted proteins | sample IncBWH17OmetaG_FD_155466 | JGI IMG/M metagenome (GOLD analysis project Ga0210396, IMG submission 155466) | Forest soil microbial communities from Barre Woods Harvard Forest LTER site, Petersham, Massachusetts, United States - Inc-BW-H-17-O ... | reverse complement strand
CAAACCGCTGTTCAACAAGGCCTTAACCGCCACCTATCCTCCCGGTTCGACCTTCAAGACCATGGTCGCTCTGGCGGCGCTGGAGCGCGGTATTGATCCCTCACGCAGCTACACGTGCCACAAGCACTGGTTCTGGGGCGGGCGCTCCTGGGGTTGCGACAAGGCGCACGGGACACTCGACCTCAAGGGCGCGATCGCTCAGTCGTGCGATATCTACTTCTACCAGCTGGCGCTAAGCATCGGCCCCGATCCGATCGCACGCGTCGCGCGGTTCTTCGGCCTCGGACAGAAGCACGACCTCGGGATTCCCGGGCAGAAGGTGGGTCTGGTCCCCGACACCGCCTACAAGCGCCGCGCCTTTCCCCGCGATCCGGTCTGGCATCCTGGCGAGACGCCCAGCATGGGCATCGGGCAAGGCTATGTCAGCGTGAACGCCCTGCAGCTCTGCATCCAGGCGGCGCGGCTGGCCAACGGAAGGGTCGCCCTAGAGCCCCGGCTGGTCGACTCTGTGGGGGATGTGGTGCAGCAGGCCGTGACCCAACCGCCGGAGCTGCCCTTTGCCCAGGATCACCTGGCCTTCATCCGCGAGGCCATGGCGGCGGTGGTCATCTCCGGCACGGCCGCCCACGTCGCGGACATGGGGTTGGGGCCGGTGAAGATGGCGGGCAAGACCGGCACGGCTCAGGCGCACAACTACGCCGCCGGCTCGCACGGCTCGCATGGCGCACAAGGATCATGGGAGAGTCGCGACCACGCCTGGTTCATCGCTTTCGCGCCCTATGACGATCCGCGCTACGCGATGAGCGTGCTCGTGGAGCACGGAGGCTTCGGCGCGGACGCCGCTGCGCCCAAGGCCGCCCAGATCATGAAGGTGGCGTTGCTGAAGGATCCGCAGGTCCGCGCGAGGATCGTCCAACCCATTCCGACCTCCGTCGCCGTCGGCGCCCCGGAGCCGAGGCTGAGAGGCGTATGACCGCCACTTTCATCAACCGGCAGGGCGAGCGGGACCGCTTCGTCGTCAAGCTCCAGCACATCGACTGGACCATGTGCGCCCTTCTTGCGGCGATCGCCGGGGTGGGAACGATCGTGCTCTATTCCATCGCCGGCGGCTCGTGGTCGCCCTGGGCGGCCAAGCACCTGCTGTTGTTCGGCTTCTGCTTCGTGGCCATGGTCCTTCTGGCCACGGTGGATCTGCGCGTCTGGTTCACTGCGGCCTACCCGATCTATGGGCTGGGATTGCTGATGCTGCTGGCGGTCGCCGTCGCCGGCCACAGCACCATGGGCGCCAGGCGCTGGCTGGACCTGGGCCCGATCCGCCTGCAACCCTCGGAGATCGTCAAGGTCGGCCTGGTGCTGGCGCTCGCCCGCTTCTACCAGGGCCTGGAGGCGGGGAAGGCGCGGCTGTCCTGGCGGCTATTGATCCCGGCCGCCCTGATCGGCGCGCCCGCCGCCCTGGTGGCGCACCAGCCAGACCTCGGCACAGCGATCCTGATCGCCGCCACCGGCGGGCTGATGATGGTCCTTGGGGGCCTCAGCCTTCCCCTGGCAGGCGCCGTCCTGGCGGCGGTCGCGGCGGCCGCGCCAGTGGCCTTCGCCTTCGTGCTCAAGCCGTACCAGCGAGCGCGCCTGCTTACGTTCCTGCACCCGGAAGCGGATCGCTCCGGTTCGGGCTACCACATCATCCAGTCCAAGATCGCGCTCGGTTCAGGAGGCGTGCTGGGGAAGGGATTTGGCCTGGGGACCCAGAGCCAGCTCAACTTCCTGCCCGAGAAATCCACCGACTTCATCTTCTCCTCCATGGCCGAGGAGTTCGGGTTTCTCGGGTGCGTCAGCGTCTTGGCGCTCTACGCCGGAGTGATCTACCTGGGCCTGCGGATCGCCTCCAACGCCTACAGCCACTTCGCGCGGATGGCGGCGGCTGGGACCATCATCACCTTCTCGCTGTGCGTCCTGATCAATGGGGCGATGGTGATGGGACTGGCCCCGGTGGTCGGAGTGCCCATGCCGCTCCTCTCCTTCGGCGGCACGGTCATGATCACCATGATGGCCGGCTTCGCCCTCGTCCTGTCGGCGAAGGTCCACCGCTTCTCCGAGGTCGGGAGCGGCCGCGGCTCGATCGTCTGATCGGTGGCGTCCAAGGTTGTGAATTTATTCTATTATCGTCATGGCCGGCCTTGTGCCGGCCATGACGGAATTTAGGGGGGCGAGCTCACAAAAACCTTACAGGCTTCCGCACTGGGATCCCTACAGCGTAAGGGCCTGGTCGGTCGCCCTGACGAGGGCGTCGACGATTCCCGGCTCGGTGGACGCATGGCCTGCGTCCCAGATGATCTCGAAGCGCGCCTCGGGCCACGCCTTCTTCAGCGACCAGGCGCTCTCCATTGGCGTCACCACGTCGAAGCGGCCCTGCACGACCCATCCCGGGATCGAGCGGACCGTCTTGATGTTCTTGAGGATCCAGCCGTCCTCCGGGAAGAACCCGCGGTTGACGAAGTAGTGGCACTCGATCCGTGCGAAGGCGATCGCGAAGTCGACCTCGTTGAACTTCGCCGGCCGCGCCTGGGGGCCGCGAAGCGAGAGGGTGTCACCCTCCCACTGGCTCCAGGCCGCCGCCGCCTGCGCCTGGACGCGGCGATCGGGCCCGGTGAGGCGGGTGTGGTAGGCCTTCAGGAGATCCCCGCGTTCCGCCGCGGGAATAGGGGCGATGAAGCGCTCCCACGCGTCGGGGAACAGCATCGAGGCGCCGTCCTGGTAGAACCAGTCCAGCTCGCGCTGGGTCAGGAGGAAGACCCCGCGAAGGATGAGGGAGGAAACTCGCTCGGGGTGGCGGATCGCGTAGGCGAGGGCGAGCGTCGAGCCCCACGAGCCGCCGAAGACAGCCCACTTCTCGATCTTGAGATGGCGCCTCAGTTCCTCGATGTCGTCCACCAGGTCCCAGGTCGTATTTTCCTCGAGCGAGGCGTTGGGGCGGCTACGCCCGCAACCGCGCTGGTCGAACAGCACGACGCGCCAGCGCGAGGGGTCGAAGAAGCGGCGCATGGTCGGGTTGATCGCGCCGCCGGGGCCCCCGTGGAGGACGAGGGCCGGCCGCCCGGCGCGGGAGCCGCATTCCTCGTAGTAGACCTCGTGCAGTCCCCCCATCGGCAGCCAGCCTGAGGCGAAGGGCTCGGTCTCGACATAGAGACCGCGCCGTCCGGCCGCCGACATCGGGGCGCTGAGAGTGGGAGTGGTGCGGTCCATCAATGTCTCTTGACGGGAAAGCGTCGCTCGAGCCAGTCCAGGATAGCGGCGTTGACCTCGGCCGGCTTCTCCTGCTGGGTCCAGTGGCCACTGCCCTGGATTAGCACCCTCTCCAGGTCGGGCGCCCACGACTCCATCCCATCGGCCGCCGAGGGCGGCAAGACGGCGTCCTTTTCGGCCATGATCATCAGGGAAGGCGTGTTCACACGATCGGGAATGGACGCGGAGCGCTCCCAGTTGCGTGTGAAGTTCCGGTACCAGTTGATTCCACCGGTAAATCCGGTGCGTTCGAAGGTCTCGACGAAGGCCGCCATCTCCTCATCGGTGAGGAAGGTCTCGCGGGGGTCGAAGGCAGGGTTATAGGCCTCGAGCATCTTCACCAGCGCGAAGGTCGGTTCGCCCTTGTCGCCGCCCTCGGCCAGGACGGAGCCGCGCAGGCCCCCACCCGCCGGCGGCGTCCCGGGCGGCGGCTTGCGCATGAAGAAGCCCATCGTCTTGCGGACATCCGCGGAAAGCACGGCGTCGGCCCGGCCGGGGGTCTGGAAGTCGACGATGTACATCTCCTCGCCGAACCGTCGTCGCATGATCGAGATCGGGTCGGCCGGCGCCCGGGGCATGAAGGGCGTGTTGACGCCGATGACGCCCGCCACCCGATCTGGATGCCGCGGGAACATCTGCCAGACGATGACGCCGCCCCAGTCGTGACCGCAGAAGATCGCCTTCTCCACCTCCAGGTGATCGAGCAGCCGGCAGAGGTCATCCGTCAGATGCTCGATGTCGTAGGCCTCCACGGCCGCGGGGCCACCGGTGAGGCCGTAGCCGCGCTGGTCCGGCGCGACGGCCCAGCGCCTGGCCTCTCCGAGGGCGCGGAGCTGATGGCGCCAGGAGAAGGCGATCTCCGGAAAGCCGTGGCAGAGGATCACCGGGATCCCCTCTCGCGGGCCGCTCTCATAGTAGGCCATGCGAATGTCCCGGAGCCCGGCATAGGCGACAGGAGGCATCTGGCTCTCAAGGGCGGTCATTCGGGTCCCCGAGAATTTGGGCGGTTTCGTAACTCTGATGCGGAAGCCGCGGTCCGGCAAGGCGAAGAGGGCGCCGGGAACGACAATGTTAGAGGCTCGAAGCGCCGGGCTCAGGCTCGGCGGCCGCGTGAGCCTCCCGCCTGCAGGGCGAAGACGGCCCAGCCGGCGATGAATCCGAGGCCGCCGATCGGCGTGATCGCTCCCATGACCCGCGGCGCGCCAAGGGCGAGCGCGTAGAGCGAGCCGCTGAAGAGCACCGTTCCGCCGAGGAAAAGCGCGGGCGCAAGACCCGAGCCGCGCCCGCCCTGGCGGCCGAGAGCAACGGCGGCAAGAGCGGCCAGGGCGTGCGTCGCCTCATAGGTCGCGCCAGTACGCAACAGATCCCTCGCCGCGGGATCCCTGACGGAGTGGGCGGCGAAGGCGCCTGCGACCACGCTTACCGCCCCGCTGATGGCGGCGAGGCGCACCCACAACGATCCGTTCGCAGCCATCATTGACCCTCCGTAAGTGGTTGCCAGGGGCGTAAGCCCTACCTTAAGTCGCCCGGAAAACGGGAGAAACGGCGATGGCGCTCACCAAGGGTGACGATTTTCCAATCCACCAGACGAGCGAACCGATCGCGTACTCCGGGACGGACCGAAATTTCTATGACCGGTATTTCTTCAACGGCTACGCGCCCGACGAGGGAGGCGACTTTTTCGCCGTCGCCTTCGGCGTCTATCCCCACCTCAACATCGCCGACGCCAGCTTCTGCGTGATCCGTGAGGGCGTGCAGACGTCCCTGCACGCCAGCCGCTGGCTCAACATGGAGCGCATGGATCTTTCGGTCGGGCCGATCCGCATCGAGGTCATCGAGCCGCTGCAGCGCCTGAAGGTCGTGGTTGACGCCCCCGACAAGGGGCTGAAGGCTGAGATCGTCTTCGAGGGGCGCGCATTTCCCGTGGAGGAGCCGAGGTTCATCCGACGTATCGGGCCGCGGGCGATGATGGACTACACCCGCCTGACCCAGAACGGGCGCTATCGGGGCTGGATCGAACTGGACGGGCAAAGGCGGAGCGTCGACGGCTTCGTCGGCACCCGCGACCGTTCGTGGGGCGTTCGCCCCATAGGCGCCCGCGATCCGCAGGAGCAGGTCCCGCCAGCCGCGCCGCAGTTCTTCTGGATCTGGGGGCCGAGCAGTTTCGAGGCGGGGAGCTTCTTCTTCCACACCAATGACGACGGCCAGGGCCTGCCGTGGAACCGCCGCGCCGTCTGGGCCCCGGACGGCGTCGACGCCAGCGGCATGGACGAGTACGACGACACGTCGATCGACATCGAGTGGAAGCCCGGAACCCGTCACGCTCGGCGGGCCGTGGTCAGACTGAAGTCCCCGAACGGTGAGGACCGCATCACCTACGAGCCGCAGTACGAGTTCTTCATGCTCGGCCTGGGCTATGGTCACCCGAAGTGGGCCCATGGGCTCAATCACGGGGCCCTGGCGGTCGAGCGCGAGGACCTGAAGCTGAGCGAGGTCGATGCGAAACTCCCGCACCACCTGCACGTGCAGGCGCTCTCGAAGGTGACCTACGAAAGCTCCCAAGGCCGGACCGCCGTGGGCCGGGCCGTGCTCGAGCAGTTGGCCCTCGGCCCCCACAAGCCTACCGGCCTGACCGGTATCCTGGACTTCCCGTCTTGATGGCGCCCGCATGACCCTCGCAGAGCGGCTTGCCGCCTACCTTTCGCGGACGGAGGGACGGCCGGTTACCGTCGAGAACCTCGCGCGCATCTCCGGAGGCGCGAGCCGGGAGACCTACAGGTACGACGCCGTGTCCGAGGAGGGGCGCCGGCCGTGCATCCTGCGTCGCGATCCGCCCGACAGCCTGATCGACACTGACCGGCGTCTGGAGTTCCTGGCGATCCGATCGTTCCTGGGCCGCCAGGTGGCGGCGCCCGAGGCTCTCGTCCTCGAGATCGAGGGCGGCGAGCTCGAGCGGCCCTTCTTCATCATGGGGAGAGTGGAGGGAGGCTCGCCCGCCTCTCCCTTCGCGGTTGATCCCTACGGCACGCACGCGGCCGAAATTGGCGAGCAGTTCTTCTCGATCATGGGCCGCATCGCCGCCGAGCCGGTGGACGGGCTGCCAATCCTCGAGGCCGCGGACCGGCCGGCGCCAGACGCCTGTTGGCGGCGCGAGCTGGACTACTGGGCGGGCGTGATCGACGCCGACGAGCTGCACCCGCAACCCATCGTCCGCGCGGCCATCCGGCGCCTTCGCACCTCGCCTCCGCCGCCGGCGACGAAGGTCGCGGTGGTCCATGGTGATTTTCGGAGCGGCAACTTCCTGCACGACGGCTCCGGGCGGATCCTCGCCCTCCTCGATTGGGAGATGGCGCACCTGGGCGACCCGCTCGAGGACCTCGCCTGGGCGATGGACCCGCTCTGGTCGCGGCAGGGGGATCCGCGCATCTCCGGCATGGTCCCCGTGGACGAGGCCCTGGCGATCTGGCGGCGGGCGAGCGGCCTGGAGGTTGATCCAAAGGCCCTGGCCTGGTGGCGGCTGTTCGCTTCGGTGAAGGGCCAGGCGATCTGGACCTCCTCGGCGAAAGCCTGGCTCGATGGCGGGATGAAAGAGCCGATCCTGCTCTTCTCGGGCTGGTTCACCGCCCGGGCGCAGGACGAAATCCTCGCCCGGCATCTTTCGGAGCTCGGCCCCGCATGACACCCAGCCTTCCGACGATCCTGATGGGGCAGGTGATCTCCCTGAGCGCGCCGGCGCCGCCAGAGGCCTCCGGCGACTACGCAGTGAGCCGCGGCGGCATGGTCGCCATGCTGCTCATGCTTTCCGCCCAGGAAGCCGAGCGCGGACCGGCCGCGCGGGCGTGGGAGAACGGGGCCCTGCGCGCGCTCCTCGCCGAGGCGGCCGGCGGCTACGACGAGGCGCTGGGCGGCGCGCTCTCGGCGGCGGCCGGCGTGACGGACGGCGACTGCGGCTGGAGCGCCCTGGACGCGGCCAATGCGGACCTGCGCCGGCGCCTCATTGCATTGCATGAGGCGGCCGAGGCCCGCCACGACGCGGGCCTGCAGCGGCGGATCCTGGACCTCTACGTGGAGATGGCGAAGGCCCGACATGTCGATCTGCCTGGCCCAGCCGCTGGATAACTGAGGAGAGACCGCGATGCGCGCCCTGCAGCTGGTCGACGCCGTAGGCCTGGATCACCTGAAGGTGGTCGAGTTGGCCGATCCAAAGCCGGGACCTGGCGAAGTCCTGGTGCGGATGCGGGCCGTCTCGCTCAACTACCGCGACCTTCTGATGGTCAATGGCGTCTACGGGCCCCAGACGCCCCTGCCGCTGACGCCGTTCTCCGATGGATGCGGGATTGTCGAGGCGGTCGGCGAGGGGGTTACCCGTTTCCGGCCCGGTGACCGCGTCGCGACGATGTTCTTCCAGAAGTGGCTGTCGGGACCGCCGACGCCGGAAGGGTTGCGCTCGGCGCTCGGCCTGCCGGTTCCCGGCGCCGGACGCGAACTGGCGACATTCCACGAGGACGGGCTCTCCAAGGTCCCCGAGTTCCTCACCGACCAGCAGGTCGCCTGCCTGCCGTGTGCGGCCCTGACCGCCTGGCGCGCCCTCTTCGAGGACGCGCGGCTGAAGCCCGGCGACAGCGTGCTGCTGCTGGGCACTGGGGGCGTGTCGATCTTCGGCCTGCAGTTCGCCAAGGCGGCCGGTTACCGGGCGATCATCACCTCCTCGTCCGACGAGAAGCTCGAGCGGGCCCGCACGCTCGGGGCGGATCACACGATCAACTATCGCACGACGCCCGAATGGGGCGCGCCGGCGCGCAAGGCCGCCGGGCCGGGGGGCGTGGATTTCATCATGGGCGTTGGCGGCGCCATGCTGGGCGAGGGCCTCAAGGCGATCGCCCTGATGGGCCACATCGCCATCATCGGGGTCCTCGGCGGCGCGGCCGAGACCCTTCCGTTCGGTGCGATGATCGGCACAGGAGCGAAGCTGCAGGGCGTGATGGTCGGATCGCGCGCCATGTTCGAGGACATGTGCCTGGCCATCGAGACCCATCGCATCGCCCCGGTGGTCGACAAGGTCTTCCCCTTCACCGAAGCCCGCGCCGCCTTCGACGCCATGGCGCATGGGGAACACTTCGGGAAGATCGTGCTGACGTTCTAGCGGTCTCTTTGGACCGCCGGCGTCCCGCCGGCTCTTCTTCTCTGCTTTGCCGCGTCCGAACACTCGGCGGCCGATCGAGGCTGAAGGGAACAAGAAGGAGCCGGCGGGGCGCCGGCGGTCCGAGAGATTACCGCGACCGCCGCAGGTCCCAGTCGAACCAGGTGGTCCAGTCCTTGCCGTCGGTCGACTTCTGGGCGCTCTCGGTGACGACGCCTCCCTGGTTTCTCCACGTGATGCGCGCCAGCCCATGGCCGGCGCCTGTGGCCTGCTCGCCCTCGAGGTCCATCTCGCCCTCCTGCATGCCGCCCTGGAGCGAAAGCATGCCTCCGTCGCCATCAATGCTCTCGCGCCGCCAGAGGGTGGCGTCGTGGTCGTAGAGGATGAGGGCCGCCGACGAGGGGCCTTTCACGGGGGTGGTCTCCTCCAGCAGGCCGCAGCCGTCGGCGAGGCGCGTCACCTTCACGTGGGCGAGGACGTCGGCCCCGCCTGACTCGTAGGCGGTCCAGTCGCCGACCCAGAAATCGAACTGGCGGTAGGGGCCGTCGGCGCAAGGACCACTTTCAGGGGCGGACTGAGAGGCGGGGGCTGCGGTCGGCGCCGGCGCGGAGGCGGACGGGGCAGGGGTCGCGGCCGCGGGCGGCGGCGCGACTGGGACGGGAGGCGCGGTGACGATGGGGGACTGCGCTTGGGCCGCGACGGCGGCGAGGACGAGAAGCTTCAAGGGGATTAGCGGGACTCCAGCCAGGCGATGATCGACTCCGCCGCTGCTTCGGGCGCGACATGGTCCGAGCGGATGTGGATCTCAGGGTACTCCGGCGCCTCGTACGGACTGTCGATGCCGGTGAAGTTCTTCAGTTCCCCCGCCCTGGCCTTTGCGTAAAGCCCTTTCACGTCTCGTTCCTCGGCCACTGCGAGCGGCGCGTCGACGAAAATCTCCACGAACTCGCCGGGCTCCACGCGATCGCGCGCCATCTGCCGGTCGCTGCGGAACGGGCTGATGAAGGAGACCAGGACGATCAGGCCGGCGTCCGCCATCAGGCGCGCGACCTCGCTCACGCGCCGGATGTTCTCGACCCGGTCGGTCTCGGTCAAGCCGAGGTCGCGGTTGAGCCCGTGACGGACGTTGTCGCCGTCCAGGAGATAGGTGTGCCGGCCAAGGCCGTGCAGCCGCTTCTCCACCAGGTTGGCGATGGTCGACTTGCCGGCTCCGGAGAGACCCGTGAACCAGAGGACGGCCGGCTTCTGGCCCAGGGTCTGGGCGCGGCGCGCCTTGGTCACGTCCACCGCCTGCCAGTGGATGTTGTGCGACCTGCGCAGGGCGTAGTGGATCATGCCCGCGCCGACGGTGGCGTTGGTGATCCGATCGATCAGGATGAACCCACCAAGGTCGTGATCCTCGGCGTACGGCTCGAACGGGACCGGCTGGGTCAGGCTGACATTGGCCACGGCGATTTCGTTCAGGTCGAGGTGACGGGCGGCCAGGTGTTCCAGGCTGTTGACGTTGATCTTGTACTTCAGCTCGGTGACCGTCGCCGAAACGGTCCGCGCGCCGAGCTTGAGCCAGTAGGCCCGGCCCGGGATGAGCGCGTCGGCCGACATCCACACCAAGGTGGTTTCGAACTGGTCGGCGACCTCCACGGGAGCGGCGGCGGCGGCGATGACGTCGCCGCGGGAGCAGTCGATCTCGTCGGCGAGGGTCAGGGTCACCGACTGGCCGGCGGAGGCTGCCGGCAGGTCGCCGTCGGCGGTGACGATCCGCGCGATGCGGCTCTCACGTCCCGAGGGCAGCACCCGCACCGCATCGCCCGGACGTACGACGCCTGCGTCCACCTGGCCGCTGAAGCCGCGGAAGTCGAGGTCGGGGCGATTCACCCACTGCACGGCCATACGGAAGGGACGGGCGGCGCGGCGATCCTGGTCCACCTCGACCGTATCGCGATGGTCGATCAGGGT
>Ga0210396_10007492_pt1 | contig 10375 bp, 14 predicted proteins | sample IncBWH17OmetaG_FD_155466 | JGI IMG/M metagenome (GOLD analysis project Ga0210396, IMG submission 155466) | Forest soil microbial communities from Barre Woods Harvard Forest LTER site, Petersham, Massachusetts, United States - Inc-BW-H-17-O ... | reverse complement strand
CATGGGATAGGCGATGACGCCGCACAGCGCCGCCGCGATGAACCGCGGCTGCCGCGCGATCTCGAACAGCGGACGGCCGCCGTGCAGATCCGCCGGTGCGGGCTTCGGCGCATCGACGCCGGCGAGAACGGCCATCGCGATGAGCGCAACCATCGCCTGCACCACAAAACTGAAGGCAAACAAATAGGGCTGCCAGACATCCATTGTCCATTGCACGAGTTGCGGACCGAGCACGCCCGCGAACACGCCGCCGGCCATCACCCACGACACTGCCTTGGGACGAAAGGCGGCGCTGGCGCCATCGGCGGCGGCAAAGCGGTAGGATTGCGACACCGAACCATAGAGCCCGCCGAGGAACGTCGCGCCACAAAACAGCGGAAACGAAGCATGGAGGATGGCGAAGGCGCCGAGCAGGCCGGTCAGCATGCCGCAGCCGGTGCCGATGATGAAGGCAACGCGGCGGCCATAGACACGCGAGATGGCACCGGTCGGCAGCGTGCCGGCGGCAAGCCCGGCCACATACATCGAGATCGGGACGGTCGCGAGCGAGACGTCCGGCGCCAGCGACGCCCCAACGATCGAGCCGGTCGCGAAGATGACCGCCGAGTTCGCGCCGGTCAGCGCCTGCGCCGCCGCAAGGCGCACGACATTGGATCGCGCACGGGCGTCACCGGAAATCTCGTCAGCGGCCGTCATATCGATCATCGGCTATTTCCACCCACTCGCGGCCAGTGCCGGCCATCAAGGCTGCATTGATTCCGCCTACTATGAAGGGCGGTATCGGCCCGATCAACCGATGCAAACGGCCGCGCGCCATGCGTCGTTGCCTAGGCCGTTTGGGGGCGCCCAAACACCAGCGTGAGATTATTGGACGGCATCTCGACAGTCTCGACAAGCACCAGGCCGGCCCCCGCCGCCAGCGTTTCCAAAGCCTCGATATCGCGCACGCCCCATTCGGGATTGCCTTCGCGCAGACTCGCGTCGAACACCGCATTGCTGACGGCGGTGTGCTTGCCGTCGCGCTTGAAGGGACCGTAGAGAAACAGCCAGCCGTCCGCCCGCAGGTAACGGCCGGCGCCCGCAAACAGCCCCTCGGCGACGCGCCATGGCGCGATGTGGATGACGTTGGCACAGAACACCGCCAGCAATTCGCCGGGGCCACGGCCGTCCTGCATCTCGGGACACCAGGACGAATCGGACAAGTCAATCCGCAGCGGCAGGCGGATATTCGAAAGCTGCGCATGCGCCCGCCAGGCCTCAATGCTTTTGAGATGCCGATCGTTGAGATCGCTCGGCCACCAGGTGATTTCAGGAATATGGCGGGCGAAATCCACCACATGCTGGCCGGTGCCGCTGCCGACCTCGATCATGTCACCGGATTTTCCGGCGAGGAAGCGCTGCAATACCGCGCGGATGGCTTGATGGTTGCGGTGAAATGCCGGCGCATCGAGGCGGCCGTCGGGCTCGATCGGCCGGCCGTCCTTGCCGAATTCAACGACATATTCAGCCATGACACCCTCCGGATTCACTGGCGGCCAAAGCTCCACCGCTTTAACCCCCAACCGCACTACCCGCAAAGCCTGACACGGCCGCCGATAGCGTCTATGCTTTGATCCACCTATATTCTGGATCAATCATCGCCGGAAGCGTGCCTTGACCGACCATTCCTCGACGACGGTTTTTCGGACGCTCGCTTTGGCGCTCATGATCGGCGCGACCGTAACGATCCCGACCGCCGGCGCGCAATCGGGCGCCGCCGAAGGTCAGAGACTGGCTTTCGATCGCGGCAAGGGCAACTGCCTGAGCTGTCACGAGATCAAGGGCGGGGATCTTCCAGGAACCATTGGGCCTGCGTTGAAAGACATTAAAAGCAAGTATCCCGATCGTAGCGATCTCGTCGCTATCCTCACCGATGAAACCAAACGCAACCCGCAAACCGCGATGCCGCCGTTCGGACGGAACCGCATCTTGACCGAGCAGGAGATCGACGCGATCGTGGATTTCCTGCAGACATTATGATGACAGCAGCGCGCGCCGCAGGAGACCTGAGATGACGACCACTCACAACGGCTTTGCGGCCACGCGGCGGCTGATCATCAAGGGTGCGGGCGCCGTCGCCCTGGCAGGCCTCGGCATCATTTCACTCAGCCCGGCTATGGTCTTCGCCGCGGCTAACGACAAATATCCGGAAGATGCGTTCAAGCAGAAGGGCGCCGCCGACGCGATCAAATCGCTTTATGGCAGGACCGCCGAAGCCTCGGACAAGGTCAAGCTCGACGCGCCCGAAATCGCGGAAAACGGTGCCGTTGTTCCCATCTCAGTCAGCACGACACTTACCGAGGTAACCTCGATCTCGTTTCTGGCCTCAGAAAATCCGAACGCACTGGCAGCGGTTTACAGGATTCCGCCGGGCACGCTGCCGAGCGTGGCCAACCGCCTCAAAATGGCAAAAACCAGCAACGTGATCGTGATCGTGGAAGCCGGCGGCAAGCTTTATAGCGCCATCAAGGAAGTCAAGGTAACCGTGGGCGGCTGCGGCGGCTGACGCGAAATAGAGGAGCATCCTGATGGCGTCAACCATTCGCGTGCGGGCGATCTCCAGCGGAGAGACCACCGAAGTCCAGGTGCTGATCCAGCATCCGATGGATTCCGGCTTCGTGAGGGACGCCAAGGGCGAGATCATCCCGCCGCATTTTATCCAGCAACTGACCTTCGAATATGACGGCAGAAACGTGTTCGTTGCAGATTGGGGCGCCGCGGTCTCCAAGGACCCCTACGTCAAATTCAGCTTCAAGGGCGGCAACAAGGGCGACGATTTGAAAATCAGCTGGGTCGACAACAAGGGCGAGACCGATACCACCACGGCGAAGATTCAGTGAGCCTGCGAACTCCAATCCATATGGCCTCGGCCGCGTTGGCGTTGGCGCTGACGGCGATATCGTCCACCCTCGCCGCCGACACACCTGATCCCGTGGCCGATGCCAAAGCGTTCAGGAATTATTTCGTCACAAAATTTCCCAACGTAAAGCCCGAGGATTTCGTCAACGGCCCTTACGCCCTGAATGAGGACATGCGCCGGCAATGGGAGGAAAAAGAGCAGTTCCCGCCTTATGAGTTTTCGCTCGAGATGGGCAAGGAAATGTTCGCCAAGCCGTTCAGGAATGGCAAGAGCTACGCCGATTGTTTTCCCGATCAAGGCATCGGCATTCGCCAGAACTATCCGTATTTCGACGCGAAGGAAGGCAAGGTGATCACGCTCGAACTGGCGCTGAACCGGTGCCGCGAGGCCAATGGCGAGCCGCCCTTCTCCTATGTGGGAGATGACATGGCCGCACTGACCGCCTACATGGCGTTCACATCGCGAGGCAAGCCGTTCGACATCAAAATTCCCGACGACCCGCGCGCGCTCGAGGCCTACCAGAACGGCAAGCGCTACTTCTATACGCGGCGCGGCCAGCTCAATTTCTCCTGCGCCACCTGCCATGTGCAGAACCCCGGTGAGCGGATGCGCGCCGAAATCCTCGCCCCCGCGCTCGGGATTTTGAATGCGATGCCGATCTACCGATCCGAGTGGGGCGGTATGGGCACGATCAGCCGGCGCCTCACCACCTGCAACAGCCAAATTCGCGGCGTGCCGCTCGAACCGCAGGCCGACGAATACCGCGATCTCGAATATTATCTGTCCTATGTCAGCAACGGCTTGCCGATTTCCGGTCCGGGTTCGCGGCCATGAACATGACAGGATTCAAAACCACCATGCGACTATCGATCTTGGCGCCAACGTTCGTGCTGGTGATCGCAGCCACGACATCGGTGTTGGCCGCAAGCTCTGAGGCTGATTTCAAGACCGCCTATGCCGCCGCCGAAGCCACCAACAAGGAAGCCGGCCGCTTGCGCAATCAATGGACCGTAACGGCAGAGGCTTTGGCCGATGCCAGGAAAGCCGCCGACAAGAGTGATTTCGACCGCGCGGTGGCGTCGGCGAAGGAAGCCGAAGCGTTGGCCAAGGCATCGATCTTCCAGGCAACAAGCGAAAAAGAAGCCTGGAAGAATCTCGAAATACGATAGCAAAGGGGCGCGGAGACATCAACATGACCATCCGCCGCCGGGATTTGCTTAAACTCGCGGGCGTGGCCGCGCTCTCGGGCGGAGCGCCACGTTTCGCGCGCAGCGCCGAAAACGCCGGCGTCTTCGATCTCGAACGCTTCGGCAATGCACGCATCCTGCATATGACCGACACCCATGCGCAGTTGCTGCCGGTATATTTTCGCGAACCCAGCGTCAATCTCGGGCTCGGCGCGATGCAGGGACAACCGCCGCATCTGGTCGGCCGCGCCTTTCTCGATCGGTTCGGAATCAAGCCCGACAGTGCCGATGCCTATGCGTTCACTTCGCTCGATTTCGAAAAATCCGCGGCTCGCTTCGGCAAACTCGGCGGATTCGCGCATCTGAAAACGTTGATCGACCGCCTGCGCAGCGACGTGGGGCCCGGACATTCGCTGCTGCTCGACGGCGGCGATCTGTGGCAGGGCACGGGCCTCGCCAACACCCTGCGGGGCGCCGATATGGTCGAAGCTGCCAATTTGCTCGGCATCGAGGCGATGACCGGCCATTGGGAGTTCACCTATGGCGAAGACGTTCTGCGCAGCAACCTTGAACGGTTCAAGGGCGAATTCCTGGCGCAGAATATCTACCTCACCGACGAAGCCGCGTTCAATGACGCCCGGGCATTCGATCCCGCGACAAAGCGGGTGTTCAAGCCGGCCACGATCAAGGAGATCGGCGGCCATCGTATCGCGGTGATCGGTCAGGCCTTTCCTTATGTTCCGATCGCGCATCCGAAGCGGTTTACGCCGGACTGGACGTTCGGAATCCGCGACGAGGAATTGCAAAAACTGGTCGATGACTTGCGAAACGGCGACAAGGCCGATGCCGTGGTGCTGCTGTCACATAACGGCATGGACGTCGATCTCAAGCTCGCCGGCCGCGTGCGCGGCATCGACGTCGTTCTCGGCGGCCATACCCACGATGCCGTTCCGCAACCCGTCCCCGTGACCAATGCCGGCGGCATTACACTGGTTACCAATGCCGGCTCGAATGGAAAATTCCTCGGCGTGCTCGATCTCGAACTGGCACGAGGCCGGGTCAAGGATATCAGATACCGCTTGCTGCCGGTGTTCTCGGAATTGCTCAAGCCCGATGTCGAGATGCAGGCGCTGATCGAAAAAATTCGCGCGCCGCACATGGCCGCTTATGCCGAGAAGATCGCGACCGCTGATCGCCTGCTCTATCGCCGCGGCAATTTCTTTGGCACCGTGGATCAATTGATTTGCGACGCGTTACGTAATCAATTAGACGCCGAGATCGCGCTGTCGCCGGGCTTCCGCTGGGGTTCAAGCGTTCTGCCGGGCCAACCGCTGACGATGGAAGACGTGCTGGCCGAGACCGCGATCACGTATCCCGAAACCTACGTCCAGAGCATGACCGGCAGCCAGATCAAGGATGCCCTCGAAGACGTCTGCGATAATCTCTTCAATTCCGATCCCTATTATCAGCAGGGCGGCGATATGGTCCGGGTCGGCGGCTTCACCTATACCTGCACTCCCGCGGAAAGCATCGGGCACCGGATTTCCGATCTGAAGCTCGATAGTGGCCGCGGGCTCGATGCCGGCAAGAGCTACAAAGTGGCCGGATGGGCCTCGGTCAATGAGCATAAGGGAATACCGGCGTGGGATGTCTTTGCCAGACATCTCGGTGCGGGTAAAATGCCGGATGCACGCGCCGCCGGCGTCGCGCTGAAGGGCGTCGACGACAACCCTGGAATCGCGGGTCAGGGATGACGGGAAGCGCCGGAGTTATGCTCGGTCTTTTTGCGTGGTAATATCGGGAATCAACTCGCAGGCGCGCCAGAGATGATCTTTCGTCAGTTATTCGACAGCGTTTCGGGAACCTACAGCTATCTGCTGGCCAGCCGCGCCGGCGGCGAGGCGCTGATTCTTGATCCCGTGCTGGAAAAGGTCGATCGCTATTGCCAGTTGCTGCGTGAGCTCGATCTCAGACTGGTCAAGGCCGTCGATACGCATCTGCACGCCGACCATGTCACCGGGCTTGGCGAACTGCGCGACCGGACGCACTGCGTCACCATCATGGGCGAGCAGTCCAAGGCAGACGTGGTGGCAATGCGGGTCGCCGATGGCGACAAGGTCATGATCGAGGGCCTCAGCCTCGACGTTATGTACACGCCGGGCCATACCGACGATTCCTACAGTTACCTGATGGGCGATCGCGTGTTCACCGGCGATACGCTCTTGATCCGCGGTACCGGCCGCACCGATTTCCAGAACGGCAGCGCCCGGGCGCAGTACGATTCCATTTTCGGCCGGCTGCTCAAATTGCCGGATGAGACGATGGTATTTCCTGCCCACGACTACAAGGGCGATACCGTCTCCACCATCGGCGAGGAAAAACGCCACAATCCGCGGCTGCAGGTGCGCTCGGTCGATGAATATGTCGAGTTGATGAACAATCTGAAGCTGCCGAACCCCAAATTGATGGATGTCGTATTGCCGGCCAACATGCACGTCGGCCTGCATCAAGACGAACTCGCCAAACAGGGGCAGGCGCTCAGCGCCCGCGATGCCATCGAAAGTCTCGGCCGACCCGATATCCTTCTGGTGGACCTTCGTGAAAGCAGCGAACGCGCCAAGCACGGCATGCTGCCGGGCGCGCTTCACGCGCCATATCCCGGAATCAGCGAAAGTTTGCAGCCCGGCGGAATGTTGCGCGAAGTCGCAGCGGCGACCGGGCGACGTGTCGTGTTTTTCTGCGCCTTCGGCGAGCGCTCGGCAATGGCCGTCGCTGCCGCCAAAGAAATGGGCCTTACCAACACCGCGCACATCGCAGGCGGCGTCGACGCCTGGAAGAAGGCCGGCGGCCCGGTGCTGACAGGTTGAGATCGGTTGCCTCGTCGTCCCCGCGGTTCTCTAGATTTCCGCCCATGGCACGATTACGGCATGGCTTTGATATTCCGCGCGATAGGCGCTGATTCGGAACACCTCCGCCATGACCTGTTCCGACAGCGCCTCGGCGGGAGCGCCTTGCGATACAAGGCGGCCGTCCGAAAGCACCAGCACCCTGTCCGCAAATCGTGCGGCAAGCCCGAGATCATGTGTCACCGCGAGCACCAAGGTGCCTTTGTCGGCGGCCGTGCGCAGGCTTTTCATGACGTCAATCTGGTGACGCGGATCGAGCGAGGACGTCGGCTCATCCGCCAGGATTACCGGCGCCTCGACAGCGAATACGCGCGCCAGTGCAACGCGGCTGCGTTCGCCACCGGACAGTTCCGTGACGCGGCGTTCGCTGAATGCCATGACATCAGCCACCTGCATCGCCCGCAACACGGCTTCGGAATCTCTCGGCGTCAATCGCGCGGGGTCGGTCGCGCCATGCGGATAACGTCCGAGCGCCACGATATCCCGCGCCGGCAACGGCCAGTGCACGACGTGGCCCTGCGCCAGATAGGCAAATCGCCGCGCCCGCTCGCGCAACGACAACGACGACAGCACGTCCCCGCCAACATGGATGGCGCCGTCCGAAGGCACCAGTCCGGCCAAAGCGCGCAGCAGCGTCGTCTTGCCGGCGCCGTTCGGCCCAACCAGCGCGACCAGATGGCCTGACGCCAGCGACAGTGAAATATCGTTCAGTACAACGCGGCCGGCCAGTGTCACGCCCAGACCTTGCGCGGTGAGAAAGGCCGGCGCCGTCATGCGACGCCTCCCGAGAGCGCGCGCCGCTCGCGCATGATGAGATAGAGAAAGAACGGCACCCCGATGATCGAGGTCAGCACGCCGACCTTGATGTCGCTGGTCGATGGAATGATGCGCACCGCGATATCGGCCGCCAGCAGCAACGCCGCGCCGGTAAGCGCACTCGGAACAAGTAGCCGCGCCGGATCGTGACCGATCAGCGGCCGCATCAAATGCGGCGCGACCAAGCCGATAAAACCGATGGTACCGGACACCGCGACCGCACCGCCGACTCCGAGCGCGACCCCGGTTATCACCAGAAGCCGCAGCCGGTCGACGTCAACGCCAAGGCTTTGCGCCGTCTCCTCGCCGAGGCTGAGCGCGCGGAAAGCGTTGCGCTGCTGGAACAGGATTATCGCGCCCACGACAATGAACGGCAGCGCCAGCACAACGTGGCGAAAACTGCGATCCTCCAGCGAGCCGAGCAGCCAGAACGCAATCTCGAGCACCACGAAAGGATTACTGGAAAGATTCATCACCAGCGCGGTCGCGGCACCCGCCAGGCTGGATATTGCAAGACCGGCCAGGATGAGAATCAATAGCCCGGCGTTGCGGCCCGCGATCGCCAGCAGCACGAATACCGAAACGAACGCGGCCAATATCGCCGCTACTGGCAGCGCGTAGGATCGCACATCGGCCAGACCGAGCGCGATCACCAATACCGCGCCGAAGGCAGCCGATTGCGGCGCGCCGAACAGCGAAGGCGACGCCAGTGGATTGCGCAACAACCCCTGCAGCGCCGCGCCGGAGAGGCCGAGTATGGCGCCAATCGCGCATCCCAGTATCGTGCGAGGCAGCCGGATTTCACGGACGATCACCTGCTGCACGTCGCTGCCGCCGCCGAACAGGGCATCGATCACCGTTAGCGGTGACAACCGCACCGGCCCGATCCCAAGCGAGATCAACGCCAGCAGCGCGACAAGCACAACAAGTGCGCCGATCACACCGGCGCGTCGGTGCGCTGCGACGTCAGCCGCCACCGTGACGTTCTGGGCATTCATCAATCGTCCTCTATTTGCACCGGCGCAGGCATGCGATTCAGTCCGAAACAGAACTCATGCGACAAAAGCGGCGCGCTGGTCCAGTCGGGAATACAAGTACGGTCCAGAGGAGGCGGCGCACGGCAGCGGTGGCTGGTGGGAATCGGACCGGCGTCACAGCAAACGATGAAACCCTCTTCACCAAGATCGTCGATTTGACCCGAAAAACGCTGTTTTCCAGCCTATCGGGCTCTAAAGATGCCCCTTTCGCAGCGCAATGCATGATAGGATTGTGTCAAAGATCGTCGCACGATTGTGCGCGCCGTGAAAATTGAGGCCTCCGATGGATGACGAACCGAAAAGCGCCGCCGAGTTGAAAGAGATCCGGCTGAACCGAAAACTCGCCCAGGATGCCGAAGGCATCAAGGCCATGGCCGATATCGCGGCCGCCGATATCGCGATACGAAAGCGAACAGCCGACCTGCGCGCGATTCGATTGGCCAAAGAAGCCGCCGACCGCGAGAAGCCGGCTGAACCCAAAACCAAAGCCAGGAAGAAGAAAACAGTTTAAATGACGAAAGAAGATCGCAACCGCTCCGACGCCCGTTCCAACAAGGCCGCACACGAGGCGCACGAAGCCAAAAACGGCAAGGCCGAGCGCGACGCCGCGTTGAAGGTCGTAACCGACAACATGGCGAAGCTGAAAGCATTGCGGCTCGCCCGCGAGGCCGCCGAACCCCTACGCCCGGCCGCCGCGTCCAGGAAGGCGCGCACCAAGTCCAAGGCGCCAGGAGAAAAGACGTCAGGAGAAAAGGGCCCGGCGCTGTCTGATTGGCTGGCGGGACAGCAAAGCGGCGGGCGCCGAATCTAAGCGCACATCAGACCGGCGCGGGCCACTCGACCATCGACCGCGTCTTGGTCGCGGCATCGTAGACCTGCACCTGAAGCATCTGGAATTGGTTCTTCAAGGCCATGCCCGCCTCTTCGGCGGCTTCGACCGTTGCGTGGTGTGACTTGAAGTGACCATCCACCACCAGCGAGTAGCCGTCGGTCGGCGCCTTGTCGGCACGAATGATTTTTCGTGGCTGTTGTTCTTCTGCTTCGATCTTCGGCTTCTTCATACATCGCTCCAGATCATGATCCGATCAAGCCGGATCACGATCTCATCTGTTTGTTTGTGATCTCCAGGCCAACGCTTTGCGTTTGTCCCGTGGAAAACGGATTCCCGCTTTTCCGAAACATTCCCGGATTGCGCCTCCCTTTACACTGAATATCGGAAAAAGGCAGGAAAGATTGTCCCGTGCGGCTAAGATTGCGGCTAATATACCATTTCGAAGACGGTGAGATTGAGGTCGCGGACACAACCGGATAGTCAGGCAAGATCCCAATCCATCCCCACCGGAGGGAATGACATGGGTGGAACCGGCAAAAAGAAAGAGCCTCCCAAGAAGGACGACGGCAAATCAAAGGAACCGCCGCCGGCAACCACTGAAGACGACGACCGTGAGGATGGCGACTTCGCCACGCCGAAGCGCGACCGTTATGGCGACGACGACCAGCCACTTTAAGATTAAGATTCTGAAATACCCT
>Ga0210396_10007491_pt1 | contig 10375 bp, 6 predicted proteins | sample IncBWH17OmetaG_FD_155466 | JGI IMG/M metagenome (GOLD analysis project Ga0210396, IMG submission 155466) | Forest soil microbial communities from Barre Woods Harvard Forest LTER site, Petersham, Massachusetts, United States - Inc-BW-H-17-O ... | reverse complement strand
TGATCCCGACGATCGGCCAGCCCCAGACGATGATGGCAGGCCCGCCGGTGTTCATGCCGTACCCGTACAGGGTCAGGCAGCCGGACAGGATCGAGATGATCGTGAACGACACGGCGAAGTTCGAGAATCCCGACATCCGCCGCCGAAGCTCCTGTGCGTAGCCAAGCTCGTGGAGGCGGCGCTCGTCATCGCTTGCCGTCTGCACGGCGGCTATATCGTCGGCCATGCGATCTCCCTGGGAGAAGCAGATATGGCTGGAACTGATCCATTGAATGAAGGTATTCACGCACCAGCCCAGGGAGCATGTCAAGATCCCCGGGGGGATTGGGGGCGGGTAGCCCCCCGACGAAGGCTCTGCCGCCCGAGGTAACCCAATCTTTACGAGTTGAGCACGTCGCCCAGGAAGCCGCGCAGCAGCGCCGCGGTCCCGGTCACGTGCTCTTCCATCGTGCGCCGGGCCTTCTCAGGGTCGCCGGCCAGGATGGCCCGCACGATGGCGGTGTGCTGGACGTCCGCGTGCTCGAGGTTGCGTTCCAGCATCGGGATCGCGTTGAGCAGGTCGACCAGCCGGACCCGGGCCTCGACCACGCTGGCGGTCAGCAACGGGGATCCCGCCGCGTCCGCGATGGCCAGGTGCAGCCGCGTGTCCGCCTGCCGGTAGCCGAACGACCCGGCGTCCGCCATGTCGGCCAGGCACTCGGCCAGGCTCTCCCGCTGCTGCCGGCTCAGGCTGGCCCGGGCCGCCATATCGGCCGCGCCGGTCTCGACCACCCGCCGGAACGTCAGTGCGTCGTCCAGCCCGCTGGCCATGTCGCGCGCGGCGGCGGCGGTGAGTTCGTCGGGGACCATGGGCTCGGGCTGGCGGATGATGAACGTGCCGCCGAACCGGCCGCGCTTGGTCTCCACGTAACCGGCCGCGGCCAGTTCGCGCAGCGCCTCCCGCAGCGTGATCCGGCTGACCCCGAGCCTGCGGGTCAGCTCCCGCTCGGGGGGCAGCCGGTCACCCGGCGCGTAGACGCCGAGCTTGACCCCCTCGAGGAGCCGCTCGACGGTCTCCTCGAAGGCGTTACCCGTCCGCACCGCGCGGAACACCGCGGCGACGATGGCGGGCGAGCCTCCCGGCACGTGCTTACTCCTGATCACCGATACTGAGCGCTGCGCATTCAGCGCTTACGCTGAAATTAGATCATAGGCGCCAGGACGCGCGTGCGCGCGGCGGCCCGCTCGGCCGCGGCGCTGGCCAGCGCGCCGAACAGCCGCATGTCATCGCCCTGCTCCGGGTGCCACTGGACGCCCAGGACGAAGCCGGACAGGCCGCCGAGCTCGGAGGGACCCGGCTCGACCGCCTCGACCGTGCCGTCTTCCGCCCACGCGACCGCCCGCAGCCCGTCGCCGAGCAGGTCCACGGCCTGGTGGTGGTAGGTGGGCACGTCGACGTAGCCCGGCTCGGGCACGACGCGGGCCAGCGTGCTGTCCGGGCTGATCCGCACCCGGTGCCGTCCGTAGACGCCTGGCGTGCCCTCGTGCCGGTCATGCCCGACCAGGTCCGGAATGTGCTGGTGCAGCGTGCCGCCCCGGCACACGTTCAGCGCCTGCATGCCCCGGCAGATAGCCAGCAGCGGCACGCCCTGGGCCAGCGCGGCGCCGGTGACGGCCAGGTCCCAGGCGTCCCGGACCGGGATGGGCGGCTGGGTCCGCGGGTGACGCGCGCTACCGTACCGGACCGGGTCGATATCCGGCCCGCCCGCCACGATCAGGCCGTCCAGGCCCGCGACGGTCGCGCTGGCCTCAGCCTCGTCCCCACCCGGCGGCAGCAGCACAGGACGGCCGCCGCCCTCACGCACCGCGTTCACGTACGCATACGGAAGCATCGCGGCCCGGGCCTTCCAGTTGCGCCAGGCTGCCTCGTCGTCGTATGCGGTTATGCCAATGACCGGCGTCATGGTTCCCCTTTTGAACTGATCCTCAGCCGCTACCCAGGAAGATCATTCATATTCCGAACGAACCGTGGTTCGACGTCACCATCCGTATTCACGGGCCCCGCTGGCGACGTGGAATGGGCGGCGGTTGCTGGTGTCAGGTTATCACTGTCTCACCCGGTGTTTCGGAACATAATTCCAAGTCACACCCTGTGGTTATGCGATTATTTATCGTATCGCCGCTCCTGCTACTTCGCAGGCAAAACGAAAAATCCGTCACGCACCGTGTTTTGCGCGGTCTGCCCCGATTGCGGCTTAGACAAGCTGGGGCACCAGCGCCCGGGTCTGGTGGGCCGGCCAGCAGGGAAAACGGGGCTGCAGCAGGCCGGACCTGTATTCCATCACCAGCCGCTCCACGGCCGGGCGACCACAGCCATTGACTGGGCTGGACGGTGACGCGCCGGCCGTTGCGGGTGCGCTGCCACCCGCAGATCGAGACGCCAGGTGAAGATTTGGGTGACGACCGGTCCGCGGGCAGGATCGAGGCCGCTGTCGTGAGTGGTCAATCTCGTGGGTGCTTCGGAGGCGGGAAGGCCGTCCGGGCGCCGCGCTGGTCGCGGACGGCGGCGACCGCCTCCCGCTGGTTGAGCCTGGCACCGGCGGCGAATATCTGCTCGAACCTCTCGGCCCCCAGCGCCTGGCGGACCTGGGCGACCGGCTCGGCCGGGCCCCGCTGCGCGGTCGGCCACGCCCGCAGCCCAGCCCGCCGGCGCAGGCCCTCGGCCGCTCCGGCCAGCAGCGCCGTCCGCTCGGGGTCGCCTTCCTCGAAAGCCAGCTGGGCGAACGCGGTCAGGCACAGGATCATGTTGCGGGTGCTGTGGATCGCCAGGCTCAGCTCTAGTCCTTGGTCCAGCACCGCCCGGGCTTCCTCGGGCTGCTGCTGCATGACAGCCAGGATGCCCAGCTGTACCTGGGAGCCCGTGATGAGCCGGTCGTTGCCGAATCGCTCCGCCAGGTCATGCGCCTCGCGCAGGTGACGTAGAGCATCGTCGTAGCGGCCTGCGGCCGTCTCCAAAGAGCCGAGGGTGATGAGGGCCGCAGCCGTCCAGAGGGGTTCGTCCTGGCCGCGGAGCTCCTCCAGGCTCCCCGCCGCCTCCCGCAGGGCGCTGTCGACGTCGCCGACGATCGCCGAGGTCCACGCTATGGCCAGCCGGGACACAGCGTGCAGGTATGGGTCCTGGATCGTCTCCAGCAGCGGTGCCAGGCGCTGGCGGGCCGCTATCGCCGCCGTGTCGTCACCCACCTCTCTGGCGGTGACCGCCGCGGCCCATAGCAGCTCGGCGCGGGCCTGGATGTCCAGGGCGCCGGCGGTTGGCAGGAGCTGCTCAACCCAGGCGCGGGCTTCGCCGAGGATGTCGCTCTGCACCGCCCACAGAGGCAGCAGGACGCGGAACAGGTGGGGCAGTGGTCCTGGGTCGTGGGCCAGGTACCAGCGCACGGCGGCGGCCAGGTTACCCTCCTCGGCCCGCAGCCGCTCGGCCCACTCGCGCCAGCCGGCGCCGCGCAGCGGGCGGTCCGCCCGCTCGGCCAGCGCCCGGTAGTACCCGGCGTGGCGGCGGTGGATATCGGTGGCGTCAGCGCGGGCCGCCAACCGTTCGGCGACGAACGCGCGGATGGTCTCCAGCATCCGCGGCCGACGGCCGAGCTCGGTGCTGTCGAGGTCGATGAGGCTGTGGCGGGCCAGCGCCTCGGTCAGCTCCAGCGCCCGGTCCTCATCCAGGTCGGCCACCTGGGCGGCGGCCTCGGCGGTCCAGCCGTCCACGAACACCGCCACGATCTCCAGCAGCGACCGTTCGGCCTCCTCCAGCAGATCCAGGCTCCACTGGACTGTAGCCCGCAGGGTGTGCTGCCGCTCGGGCAGATCGACCGTGCCCGTCCCCAGTGCGTCCAGCGACCTTGACAGCCGGTCCAGCAGCGCGCCGGGGTCCAGCATCCGGATGCGGGCGGCCGCCAGCTCAATCGCCAGCGGCAGGCCTTCCAGCAGCCGGCAGATCTCCGCCACTGCCGCGGCGTTGGCCTCGGTGAGGGTGAAGCCGGGCCGCACTGCGCGGGCCCGGTCCACGAACAGCGCCACCGCCGGCGACGCGGCCAGGTCCTCCGCCGGCACGTCGGCGGGGTCGGCCGGTAGCAGCAACGGCGGTACCGGGTATTCCCGCTCAGCCCGCACCCCCAGCACCGTCCGGCTGGTCGCCAGGATCATCACGCCAGCGCAGCGGGCCAGCAGTTCGCCTAGGTCGCGGGCAACCTCGACCACCTGCTCCAGGTTGTCCAGGATGAGCAGCCAGGCGCCGTCGCCGAACCGCTCGGCCAGTGCCTCCAGCGGCGAGCCCGTCCCGGCCAGATCGGCTCCCACCGCCCGGCCGATACCGGCCAGGACCCGCCTCGGGTCGGTGACCGCGGCCAGCGGCACGAACACCGTGCCCGCACCGAATCGGCCCTGCAGCCGCTCGCCCACGGCCACCGCCAGCCGGGTCTTGCCGATCCCGCCCGGTCCGGTCAGCGTCACCAGCCGCACGCCGGGCCGTCCGATCAGGGTGGCCAGCTCACCGATGGCCTCCTCCCGTCCGATCAGCGACGTCGTGCCCACCGGCAGCGGGCGCGAGCCGCGCGGTTGCACCCGCCGTGACGGCACCGTCCCCGGGCCTGCCGCTGCGGGCGCGGCGGCGGCGAACCGCTCGCTCAGCAGCAACGCCAGGTCATCGCGGACCAGTCGGCCCAGCTCAGCGGACGTGCGGAAATGACGGTAGGAGTCCGAGGCCTCCGCCTCGATGCGGGAAAGCAGGGCGGTGAGCCGGGGCTCGCGGTCCGGCGCGGGGTCTTTGACGTACAGCAGCCGCGGCAATGCCTGCGACAGGTCGAACTCGTCCTCCAGACCCGAGATCTGCATGCCCGGGCCGACCTGCCCGTAGCGCTGCCAGTACAGCCCGATGAAGACATCGCTTTGGGCCAGGTAGGCCTGGTACAGATCGCGCGGAGGGTATGGCCGCGCCCCTAGCTCGAACATCACCGGGGTGAGCCGCAGCGCCGAGATCGCGCGCGAGACAGCCCGCCGCTCCCCAGCCAGCTCACCCAGCGTGGAGCTCACGAACACCCGCAGACGCTGGTCAGGAGTCCGGATGACCATGTCACCCTCCAACCCCTCGTTCACCGATTGCGCTGGTAAGCCGCACCGTACCAGTCTGGAACACAATCCTGGAGCGAGTCAGTCCCTCGGCACTATGCCGTCCGGCTTGGGTACCTGCGGTTCCCGCGGCCGTCATCGTTGGCGGGGTGCTAGGACGGCCAGCCGCATCGGTCACCGGGACCGGACCGGCCCGGGCGCCACCGACGTCACCGCGAAGATCCGGGCCGGGTACATTCGGGCTGCGGAAAGGAGCGAGATGGCCATCGTGGTGCTAGTGCTGTGGCTGTTCACCGCCGGAGCCGGCTTCTACCTGCTGTTCACCAGCAACCTGAGCCGCGCGCGCCCGGCCGGACCCGCCGCGCAGCCGGCCCCCACCGCGCAGCCGACCCCCGTCACACACCCCGCGGCCGCCGCCACCGCCGCAAACGCCACCGCCGCAAACGCCGCCACAGGCGCAAACGCCAGCGCCACCGCCGCTCCGGCGGTGCGAACCGCCGACGGCTCGCCCTCGCGCCGCGCCACGCGGCGGGCGGCCCGGGAGCGCTGGGATCCGCCCTCCCTGGTCGCGGCCCGCCAGGCGCCAGTCCTACCCGCCCGGTCGCTGGTGGAGTTCGCCCACCCGACTGGAGGCATCATCGGGCTCGCCTTCTGGCTTGGTTTCACGCTGGTCCATAACCGCGCGCTGGGCTGGATCGGATTCGGTCTGGCGGCCGCCACGGCCTGCGTGGGGCTGGGCTGGTTCACGGCTAACACCCGCGCCGCGCGGCGCGCCAACCCGGCCCGTCCCGCGCCCTCGTTCGTCGGTCGCCTGGCCGCGCTGCACGGCAGCGCCGCGGCCCTCACCGTCGCGCTGGCCGCCCTCGCCGTCCTGGTCCTGCGCGCCTAACGCCGCCCGGGCAGGCTGGTGGCCAGTGCCGGCGGCGCCTACACGGATAGGAGGAGACGAGCGATCACTGAGCCTGGGAGCGATGATTAAGGCTCATTGATCTTTCGGCAGCCGCGGCACTGGCCACTACCCACAACTACGGCTAGCCGCCGGATCCGGCTCAATGATCGTCGGGCCGTAAGCGCCCGGTAATAACTAAGCTGCCGAGAACCAGACCCGGCTCGCGGTCGTTAGCAACAGGGGTGGCGCTGGGTACGATCGTTGCGGGCGATGACCGGGCAAAGGATCGCGGATGTGAATAAGGCGGGCGGTTCGACAGGCCCGACGGGCCCCAAGGGCCTGACCCGGCGCGAGGCGCTGGTTCTGCTCGGCGTCGGCGCCCTCGTCGCCGAACAGGCCCTGCTGGAGGGCCCCTCCTTCGGCGGCACCGCGGACCCCCTCGGCACAGAGCTGGCCCGCGCGGCCAACGCGAAGCCGATCCCCGGCGGCTACGCGCCGGACGGCACCGCGGGGCGCGCCGCCGCGCTGCCGCTGCGCGACGTGGAACTGCTCGACAGCCCGTTCCTGGCCAATCAGGGCCGGAACACCGAGTACCTGATGTTCCTCGACCTCGACCGGATGCTCCGCCCGTTCCGGCTGAACTACGGCGTAGACACGCAAGCGCAGCCGTGCGGCGGCTGGGAGCAGCCCACCTCTGAGATACGCGGGCACACCACCGGGCACCTGATGTCCGCGCTCGCTCTGACCTACGCCAACACCGGCAACGACGAGGCCCTGGCCCGCGGGCGTTACCTGGTCGGCCAGCTCGCCGCCCTGCAGGCCCGGGCGCGCCTGATGGGGTTCCATCCCGGGTACCTGTCCGGGTTCCCGGAGTCCTACTTCGACCTGCTGGAGGAAGGCCGGTTCGTCTGGTCCCCGTACTACATGATCCACAAGTACCTGGCCGGGCTGATCGACCAGTATCAGCTGGCCGGCGACGACCAGGCGCTCGACGTGGCGGTCAAGCTCGGCGACTGGGTGGACTGGCGGACGGCGCGGCTGCCCTACGCGCAGATGCAGATGGTGCTGCAGACCGAATTCGGCGGCCTGCCGGAGGCGCTGGCCAACCTGTACACGATCACCGGCCGGGAGCGGTACCTGGCCGCCGCGCAGCGGTTCTACCACGCGCAGGTGCTCGACCCGCTGGCGGACGGGGTGGACCAGCTGGCTGGGCTGCAGGCCAACGTGAACACGCCGAAGATCATCGCGTGCGTCCGGATGTGGGAAGAGACCGGCAGCACCAAGTACCGCGACATCGCGCAGAACTTCTGGGATCTCGTGACCGGGCATCACGTCTACGTCATCGGCGGGGCCGGCAACTACGAGCACTTCCAGCAGCCCGACGTGGTCGCGGGGCAGCTGTCGAACTTCACCTGCGAGAACTGCGTCAGCTACAACCTGCTCAAGCTGACCCGGCTGCTGCACTTCCACCAGCTGACCCGGACCGACCTGATCGACTACTACGAGCGCACGCTGTTCAACCAGATGCTGGGGGAGCAGGACCCCACCTCGCCGCACGGCTTCAACTGTTACTACACCGGCCTGTCCGCGGGCGCGTTCAAGCGCCAGCCGCTGAACTACTTTCACGGCGGCAACCCCAACATCTACGCCACCGACTACGACACCTTCACCTGCGACACCGCCACCGGGCTGGAAACACAGGCCAAGTTCGCCGACAGCATCTATACCCGCGACCCGGAGGGCCTGTACGTCAACCTGTTCATCCCCTCTCGGGTCCGGGTCGCCGGGCTCGTCCTGCAGCAGGCGACCGGGTTCCCCGACGATCCAATAATCCGCCTGTCCGTGGTCTCGGGCGCCGCCGCGATGACGCTGCGAGTCCGCGTGCCGGCCTGGGTGGACGGAACGCCCGTGGTGTTTCTCAACGGGACGCTGATCCCGGCCGCGCCGGCCGCGGGATGGATCGCCATCCGGCGGCGCTGGCAGGCCGGTGACCTGCTGCAGGTCACGCTGCCGATGCGGCTGGCCTTCGAGCCCACCCCCGACTATCCCGCCGTGCAGGCCGTGACGTACGGTCCGGTCGTGCTCAGCGGGGTGTACCCCGCCAACCCCGGCGCGCTGACGCCGGCCCTCGAGGTCGGCTCGGTCCAGCAGACGGCCACCCAGCCGATGGCGTTCGGGGCCACCTCCGGCGGCAAGCCGGTCACGCTGATCCCGGTCAGCCGGGCCGCCCACGAGTACTACTCCGTGTACTGGCAAACCACCTGAGGAACCAACCGAAGCGGCCTAGCGGCTCACGATCGCGTCGGCAGGTGCTGGCAGCAGCAGTCCGGTTTCCCGCACGGGACCACCCGGACACCCTGCTCCACCACGCACCCGCACTCCGCGCAGCTCACCTTCATGTCCCGATCGTAACCAATCGCGCCGTCCCCGGCCCCCAGACCGGGGCGGGGACGGCGTTTCCTGCCTCAGGTGCCGGTGATCACCGCTCCCTGGCCCGCCGAGGCAGCCCGAACGCCACCGCGAACGAGCAGGCCAGCAGGCCCGCGGTTGCGAGCGCGGTCCACTCTGCGGCGCTGAGGTACGCCGGGACGTGACCGCCGTGCCCGCCGGCCAGGGCGAAGAAGATGGCGCCGATCCCGGCGATGCCGAGCGACATGCCCAGGGCGTTCACGGTCTGCAGGACGCCGGAGGCCGAGCCCATCTCCTGCGGCCGGACGCCGGCCAGCACGATGTCGAACAGCGGCACGAACACCATGCCCATCCCGATCCCGCCGACCACCATCGGGGCCAGCAGGTCCGCCGTGGACACGTCCGCCCCCGCGCCGCGCAGCACCGCGTAAACCGCCAGCAGCCCGGCCGCCTCGACCACCAGCCCGGCGTGCAGGACCCGCCGCCCCAGCTTGGTCATCGCGATCCCGCCGACCGCGGAACCGACGAACGCGCCCGCCGCCCACGGCGCGGTGGTCAGGGCCGAATGCCACGGGGTGAAGCCGAGCCCGTTCTGCAGGAGCACGTTGAAGATCATCACGATCCCGCCCAGCGAGCCGACGAACACGATCGAGAACACGATCCCGGCCCGGTACGACCGGTGCCCGAAGATGGAAGGCTCGACGAGCGGCGTGCGGCCCGCGCGCTGGCGGCGGATCTGATGAACCGCGAACCAGGCCAGCACCAGCACCGACGCGGCCAGCATGGCGTACAGCCAGGCCGGCCAGCCCAGCGCGTGCCCCTGCGCTAGCGGGAAGACCAGGCCGAACATGGCCACCGCGGCCAGCCCCGCGCCGGCCAGGTCCAGCTGCCCGCGCCCGGCCCGGCGCCCCGCCCGGCGTCCGGCCCGGCGCCCGGACCCGCCCGCACTCGCCGCGCCGGCTCCCGCCACGCCCGCGCCCGCCACGCCCGTACTCGCCGCACCTACGGGGAGCAGCCGCGCGCCGAGCACCAGCGCCGCCAGCCCGACCGGGACGTTCACCAGGAAGATCATCCGCCATCCGGTGCCGAACACGTCGGCGCCGATCAGCCCGCCCGACGCGATCGGCCCGAGCATGGCCGACAGGCCCATCACCGGCCCGTAGACCCCGAACGCCTTGCCCATCTCGTGCGCCTCGAACAGGTCCCTGATCAGCCCGAACACCTGCGGCAGCATGATCGCGCCCAGGGCGCCCTGCACCGCCCGGGCCGCGATGAGCTCACCCGCGCTGCCCGCCGCCGCGCACAGCGCCGAGGCGGCCACGAACCCGGCCATCCCGATCAGCAGCATCCGCCGTCGGCCGAACAGGTCGCCCAGCCGCCCGCCGGTCAGCAGCCCCGCCGCCATGGCCAGGGCGTACGCGGCGGTCACCCACTCGATGAAGGCGTAGGAGCCGCCGAGCTCGCGCCGGATCGCCGGCGCCGCGACCTGCGTGATGGTCGAGTCGAGCAGGTCCATCACCGCCGCCGCGATCACCACCGCGAAGGCCAGCCAGCGCCACCGCCGCCCCGACTGCTCCGTGCTTACTCCGATTGGGGCTCGCGTAACCGTGGTCTCGACCGCTGATGACATCCGATCCTCCCGTGTCCTATCGGAACGAAATCTTCTGTTCCAACACTATCAGAACGGAATGCTTCGTTCCAGTAGTCTGTTACAATTTCTTCGTGACCGAGACCAAGCCGGGACCCGAAACCAAGCCCGGGACCGGAACCGCGTCGGGACGCCCGCACCGCGACGGCCCGCTCAGCGGCCGGCAGGCCGAGGCGGCCCGCAACGACCGGCGCATCCTCGAATCGGCCCGGGCGGTGTTCGTGGCCGACCCCGCCGCGCCCATCACCGCGGTGGCCAAGCACGCCGGCGTCGGCATCAGCGCGCTGTATACCCGCTACGGCAGCAAGGAGGAACTCCTTCGCACGCTG
>Ga0210396_10007490_pt1 | contig 10376 bp, 9 predicted proteins | sample IncBWH17OmetaG_FD_155466 | JGI IMG/M metagenome (GOLD analysis project Ga0210396, IMG submission 155466) | Forest soil microbial communities from Barre Woods Harvard Forest LTER site, Petersham, Massachusetts, United States - Inc-BW-H-17-O ... | reverse complement strand
TCCGGAGAACTCCGGCAACAACGAAAGGGACCCCTCGATAACGGGCGGCTATGATACGGCGCGCCGCCCCTCCAGCAGCTAATTCAAACCTCGGGACATCGGGACACATGTAAGAATGTGTTCCCGTGTCCCACTAAAATTGCGTGGGGATTTTTCAGTCGAGTCTCCCTCGTGCGGCGCAATCCTGTGCCGTCTTACCGCGAGCGTGCGGTCCGCTTGCACAAGTGAAGTACAGGATAGGTATTCGTGGCACATCGCTATCGTTGTTGAATCCATATTGAGACAAGCAATTCGGAAAGTGAACGTCATCCCACCTGCGGACTCGACCTCTTCCCCACCGTAGTACGTTTCGGAGGCCGATTCTTTCGCGGCTTCGACCTGCGCGAGGGAGAAGACAGCCGCCTGCTCGTGCGATGTACAGTGACGCGTCTACCGCCGAGCCCCGATAGCCTGCTCAAGTTCCGCAGCCGTTATAATGATGGCCTGCCACGGAAAGACCTTCTCCAGCAACACCCGATGCGTTTCCTCGTCGCGATCAGAGCAGCAATCGCCGACGACCAGCAGTCTGTAGTCCGCGTCGGCGGCATGGCGCAGCGTCGAGAGTACGACGCCGCTGGTGATGATCCCCGTCAGCATCAGCGTCTCGATGCCTTTGGCGCGCAGTATCAGGTCAAGATCGGTCCCGGCGAAGGCGCTCACCCGATGCTTGGTGACGACGATTTCCTCGGCCAGCGGCGCGACAGCGGGATGGATCTTCGCGCTTTCGGCACCCGCCGCTAATGCGCCCGAGGCCTTGAGTCCTTTGAAAGTCGCATTTCGGTCGCTGACCTCCGGGTAGCCTGGGCGGAAGCCGACGACCACATAGATCACCGGTATCCCGGCTATACGCGCTGCGGCGATCAGTTTCGCCGTCCGATTGAGCAGCGCCTTCGCGTCCGCGGCATAATTATCGACGATCAGCGTCTGGAAATCCAAGACGAGCAGTGCGCTCGTCCGGCGATCGATCGAAAGATTGTCTGCCATTGCTGGTCCTGCTCCTATACCGCTCGCTGTGCGATGGGGTGCGTGCCGATAACGAACATCTGCCAGAGCGAGACTCTTCCGATTTGGGATCGGAGCTTGACCAATTCTCTTTGTCGACCGTTCGCTATTGCCCGTGACTGACCAACACGTCTCGGCACGCGTGCGATAGCTTTGCACGATTTTCCTTGAGGCAGCCCAGAATGGTAAAATCGCCTTGATCCATCAGCTTGCGGCAGAACCGGTGCACGTCCGGCGTGCAAGCCTTCTCCTCCTGGTCCGTCCCACTGTGCGCAAGGACGACTGTCGAAGCCAGAACAGAAAGGACGAGCGCCAAGTAGAATCGATGCATGTGTTGCCTCCTACAGGCTTCAGATAACCCAGCGACCTTTGTGCCCGGTCCCGCTTGTCAACAGCAGAAGGTCCATCCCATATAAACCATACCGTATCGTTTTATACCTGGCAATAGTAGGGAGGCTTTCCTTAAAGGGTATAATTCGAGAATCAGCGTTGGACAGCGGTCGACGTCGGACGTGGCTACGGATCATTGCGGGCCGGATTACCAGCGCCTTCCGCGGATGCAAGCTTTTGGTCCCACCACCCTCCCCCCATGGCCACCAGAAGCTGAACCGTGTCCTGATAGCGCTGCGCCTCTGCGCGAACATAACCGAGCTGCGCCTGTTGATACTGCCGCTGCGCATCGAGCAGACCGATGATGCCTGAGCCGCCGCTGCCATAGTTGATGCGTTGCAGACGTACCGCCTCCGAGGCCATCGACAGCGCGCGGCTTTGGGCAACCAGGAGATCCGTATCATGCTTGAGTGCCTGCAGGATGTCAGCGACTTGCCCAAAAGCTTGCAGTACCGTCTGTTGGTAGTCAGCCGCGGATTCCTTAGAGGCAGCAAGCGCAGCGCGGCGTTCGGCCTCTCGCATTCCACCGTCGAAGATCGGTTGAGTAAGTCCCGCGGCAACGCTCCATATGAGACCGGACGGACTGAACAGATTCGACCCGTTCAATGACGAAGCGGTGATACCGGCTGAAAGCGTTATCGAAGGATAGAGTTGCGCCGTGGCGATTCCGATCTGTGCACTCGCTGCATGGAGTTGTGCTTCAGCCGCCTGAATATCAGGCCGCTGATGGACAAGCTGCGAGGGGATGCTGACAGGCAGGCGATGCGGTAGTGTGAAGGCCGCCAAATCAAATTCCGGCGGGGACCAGTTGCCGGGCGCACGACCGATGAGAACGGCAAGCGCGTGCTTGGCCACGCTCAACTGCTGTTCAAGTCCCGGCTTCAATGTCTCATCCGACGCGAGCTGGCTTTCAGCAACAATTACATCGCTGTCGGGTACAGTTCCCGTTTGACGCTGCTTGCGCACGAGCTCCACATTTTGACGATCGATGGCAAGAATATCATCTACGGCTTTCAGTTGAGAGTGGACCGCAGCAACCTGAAGCGCCCGGGAAGCCGTGTTGCCGGTGAGAGTCAAATATGCCGCGTCGAGTTGATCGCTCTGATATTCGGCGAGCGCGACCTGCTGCTCGATCCGGCGGTGCGTCTGACCAAATAGATCGGGCGTGTAGCTGGCAGTTGGACCAACTTGAAACAAATTGAAGCTCGGTGGTAGCGGAGCAACCTCGGGCGTCAATCCGAACGTGGCGGCGCTTTGTTTCTGTTCTGATTCGCCGGCGCTAAGCCCTATTTGGGGGTAGAGCGCGCTTGCGGCGACAGTGACCGACTCCCGCGCCTGTTCCAATTTCGCTCTTACGCTTTCAAGCGTGTAGTTACCTGCGATGGCCCGCTTTATCAAAAGGTTGAGCTGCGACGATCGAAAGAGCGTCCACCAATTGGCCGCTACCCTCTCACCAAGCGCGATCGCCTGCGTCGGCACCGACTTTGTGGCATCAGGACCAGGCACTATCGTCTCGCCAGGTGAGGTATAGCGCGTGACCGATGGAGGCTTCGGCACCTCAAAATCCGGGCCGAGAGTACAACCGGCGACTGCTATGCCAAGCACGGCCGCGGTGATCCGCACAGCCGAACGCGATCCATTGCGAAGTAATACTGGGAGCAACGTGGACAACATCTTCATTCCATAACGTGCATCGTTTCGCCGGCAGCGCTGGGCGGCGGCTTCTTGAAGATGACGAGAAGCGGGATCACAGCGAGCGTTGCGATCATCAATAGCTTGTAGTCATCCATGTAGGCGATGATCTGGGCCTGTTGGGTAACCATGGCATCGAGGGCGGCGCGGCCAACCGAGCTAACCGGATCCCAGAATTGCGTGATCGAGAGGTCCTCGAACGCCCGATTGACCGACGTGACACTCCGCGCAATTTCGGCGTGATTCACCTGCGTATTTCTCGTCAGCAGGCTGTTCACCACGGAAATACCGATGCTGGAGCCGATATTGCGCGACAGACTGTAAAGGCCCGCGCCCTCCGCCCGGAGCTCCGGCGCCAACGTCGATAACGTCGCCACGCTCAGCGGCACGAAGATAAAGCCGAGGCCAATACCCTGGATTATCCCGACGACGACAATGGTCTTCTGCGACACATCCGGCGTCCAGCCGGTCATCACATAGAATGCCCAGGCTGTGAGCCCGAGCCCCAAGGCCAAAAGAAATCGTGTATCGACGCGCCCAATCAGCCTTCCAACAATCATCATGGCGCCCATGGTGCCGACACCCCGAGGTCCCAGCACGAGGCCCGCGCTGACGATCGGGTAGTTCATGAGATTCTGGAGATAGGGAGGCTGCAGCGCCAGCGAGGCATAGTACGTGAGACCGACAATCGCGATGAACAGAATTCCAGCAGTGAAGTTGGCATCACGAAACAAAGAGAGCCTTACAAAGGGCTCACGCGCGGTGAAGGTATGGACGAGGAACAGGTAGAACGCCGAGGCGGCTATGATGGCCTCGACAACTATCTCACCGGAACCGAACCAATCGAGCTCTTCGCCGCGGTCCAGAACAAGCTGCATGGCGGCAATCGTCAGGCTCAAGGTACCGAACCCGAACCAATCCAGCTTCGCTGCCGCGTTCCGTGTCGTGTCAGACAGGAAAGTCATCATTCCGAAAAAGGCAAGAATGCCGACGGGCACGTTGATATAGAAGACATAACGCCAGCTAAAGGCCTGGGTCAGCCAACCGCCGAGCACCGGCCCGAGCACCGGGCCGGCCATCACCGCAACCCCCCATAACGCAATCGCGGATCCTTGCCGCTCTTTCGGATTGATGTTCATCAGCACAGTCTGCGAGAGCGGGACGAGCGCCGCGCCGAACAAGCCTTGCAGAACCCGGAACAGCACAATCTGCACCAGAGACTGCGCCATGCCGCACAGTACCGAGGAAACGGTGAAGCCAGCGATCGAAACCAGGAAAAGACGCTTCAGTCCGAAGCGACTTGTGAGGTAACCGGTCGGCGGCGTCATGATCGCGGCCGCAACGATGTATGAGGTCAACACCCAGGCGATCTCATCCTGACTCGCCGAAACACTGCCCTGCATATAGGGAAGCGCGACATTGGCGATGGTCGTGTCGAGCGCTTGCATGAGAGTGGCAAGAATAACGCAGATGGTGATCGCCACCCTTGTATGCTTGGGCAGCTCAGTCGGCTCTGACATTAGCGTCCCTGCCGATCATGACCAAACATTGCAGTCAGGAAGCGTGGCAAGCCACGGCTATGCTCGGTATCGACGTCGACCTCGACGCTCATTCCAGGGCGCAACGGCGGCAAGCTCTTGTCATTTGTGTCGATCCGCACGCGCAACGGGACACGCTGTACGACTTTTACCCAGTTGCCGCTGGTGTTCTGTGCGGGCAGCAGCGAGAATTCTTGCGCGGCCGCCGGGCTGATGCTCTCCACGCTCCCGTTCCATTGTAAGTCGGGATAGGTATCCACTGTCACCAGGGCCGGTTGTCCTGTCCGAACATAGGTCAACTCGGTCTCTTTGGGATTGGCGACAACCCACACATGATCCGCGGCGACGAGATAGAAGGCCGTGACTGATGCCTGGAGATATTTGCCGGGTGCAATCGCAGGAGTGTTGGTGACGATGCCGGCGAAAGGCGCCTTGACAACGGTGTGCGCGAGTTGCCGCGCGGCTTCATCGCGCTGCGCCACGGCGTCGAGGTAGCGAGGCTTCTCCTCCACTGCGCCGGTGGGATCGTCGTCGAGATTGGCGGCAATGGCGCCAAGTTGGTGAGTCAGAGAGACAAGCTTCTGCTGCGCATTGAGCAGGCTTCGGCGAGCAGTATCGAAGGTCGATTGCGACGCGACGTGCGAGGCCAGAAGATCCTGCTGACGGCGGAATTCGGTGTCGTAATATTCGATGTCGTTTTGGGCCTGCTGAATTTGAGACTGCATGTCCCGGTAATTTGCCTTGAGTGCATTCAAGGCATCACGGACCGTACCGATCTGTGCCTCAGCGCGCGCCAACGCGAACCGCAACTGAAGATCATCCAGTCGATACAGAATTTGCCCGGCCTCGACATGCTGATTCTCTGTGACACCGACTTCCGCGACGATTCCGGGAACGTCGGTTGAGACGCCGACCTTATCGGCCTCGACATACGCGTCGTCCATCGAAACTACCTGGCCGCCCGTAATGTACCAGTACGCGCCGATGATGAGCGCGAGCGGCAATAGCGCAAACATCAACGGCCGGCGCAGCGACTTTTTCGGTGCGTCCACGGTGTCCGACCCCGGCTTGGGAGCTGGCCCCACGTCCCTCACCTCCGTTTCACGGCCGCCCGGCTTCAAGACCCTGACGTCCGGTGGCGCAGCTTGGCCCAAAGGCGATGCATCTTTCGCGGTGTCCGCAAGGCGAGCGAGCCGACGCATCCTGTCATCGTGTACGCCGGCCCCATCCTGCGGAGAACTCGTCGCTTCATTCAACTTGTTTTCTCGATTAGCCATGGCTTGCTCGTTTTTGTCCTGCAGTCGGCGCGTCGCATGCTTTGGTCAGATTTTCCTTCATTGCTTCGAGCGTCTTCAAAACGCACTGCCCGTCGTCTTCGGAAACGCCAGCCAATGCCTCCCTGTGGGTGATATCGCCGAACTCACGAATCTGGATCAGTTTGAAGCGTGCTGCCTCCACGAGATGGAGAAGCCACGTGCGGCGGTCAGCCGGATGCGCTCGCCGTTCGATCAATCCCAGTGTCTCGAGCTTGTCGAGGATGCGACCAAGGGTGATCGGTTCGATTTCGAGAAGCTCCGCGAGTCCCTTCTGATTGATGCCCTCGTTCTGCGCGAGGTAGGTTAGAACCTGCCATTGCGATCGGGTCAGCCCGGAAACGCGTGCATTTTGCTCAAATCTCTTTCTGAGCAACCGAGCGACCTCGTGCAGCAAAAATCCGAGTGCGGGCGAATCAACTTCTTCCAATGGCCTGAAACTCCTGGGCACGCTTGATTGAGCGCCCCTGTAAAAAGCCAAGTCGGCTTTGGCATGATTCCGTGACGGCGCGCGAAGCCCGCGCTCTTAAGACTAACTTTACAAACTATGGTCATACCGTTTATCGATAGAAAACCACACTGTATCGTTTACATAAGCCAGATCCAGGGAGCTGGCAAGGAGGTTTTTGATGGCGAAAGATGGAAACGACGCCAAAGAACCCGGCGACGGGGAAATCGCGCCGCACAACTTTCGAAGCAAGCACTCTGCTGGAAACGTCGCAGTCGCTCGTATCCGCGGCAGACCCTGCGTCGCAAAATTGCTGTTAACCTGAACCGAGAAAGCGTCATGTGTTCGCGTCGACAGCTGCTGGTCCGGCTATGCGCACTTTTATCTGCGACGTTCATTCTTGCCGGCTGCAGCTCGCTTCCACGAACAACGTACACCGCGTCCGATGCAGCATCCTCGACGGTATTGCATCTCGGCGAACTACGAAGATATGCCGACGAGCCTGCAGCGGCGTTCAAGCCAGATGTGAATTCGCGAACAGGCCCGCTCAGCTATCTTGCATTGTCAGGAGGCGGCGCCGATGGCGCCTACGGTGCAGGCGTGCTGAATGGCTGGACCGCGGCGGGGACGCGCCCCCGGTTCTCCGTCGTTTCCGGGGTGAGCACGGGTGCCTTGATTGCACCATTTGCGTTTCTCGGCCCGGCCTATGACGCGACGTTGCGAGAAGTTTACACCAGCGGCATTGCCGAGAGCCTGCTCGACAGGCCAAGCATCGTCCATGCTCTGTTCGGATCAGGCCTGTTCGGAAATACGCAATTGCGCGAACTCGTCGCGCGCTATGTCGGACAGGACATGCTCGCGGCAATCGCCGCCGAACATGCCAAGGGCAGAGACCTTCTCGTCGTAACGACCAATCTCGATACGCAACGCACGGTGATCTGGGATATGGGTCGCATCGCTGCGATCGGGTCCCCCCAGGCGCTGGACCTGTTCAGGGATGTCCTGGCCGCGTCGGCGAGTATCCCGGTGGTTTTCCCGCCGATGTTGATCGATGCGGAGGCGAACGGACATCGTTTCCAGGAGATGCATGCGGATGGCGGCGTGACGGCGCCGGTCCTGACCTTGCCGGAAGCGTTCCTGTTGCGCAACGGCGCGATTGCCCGAGGTCTGCGCATGAACATCTATATCCTGGTCAATGACAAAGTGGAGCGGGATTTCCGGCTGGTGCCGAACAGCACGATCGATATCGCCGCACGCACTTCCGCTTCCGTCACGAAGACGCAAATTCGCTCGGTCCTTTTTGAGACCTATGACGCCGCACGCCGCAACAATTTCGGTTTCAACCTGACCTATATCGCCAGGGACTTTCCGTCACCCGCCTCGTCCGGTTTTGAAACGGGCTATATGCGGTCCCTTTACCAGTACGGGTTCGACAGGGCCAAGGCTGGGGATTTCTGGGCCAAGGCACCACCAACGGATGATTCCCTGCTGAACGACTTTCGCTACCGGAAACCAGCCGCGCCGCAAGAAGAGGCGAAGTAGGTGCGATAACGATGCTCAGCGGTCTTAAGTCACGCCGCCTCCCACGCGTTGACAGGACTCCGTCGACCCCCGAAGTTACCGGGCGTCTGGAGGATCAAGTGCGATGGACGAAAGCTTATTCAGACGGGACTACGTTCTAACCGCACGGCGACCTTGCGTAGTGAACCTGCATCGCGGAGGAGCAACCGACAGCAATCGCCCCTTTTAGGATCCAGCCCGCTTCATTTGCTGCGAATCCCATTCAGGAAGAAGTCAACGGCAGCCTTCCGATGTCGCTCCGCGGTTTCTGGATCCGTTGCGATGCCGTAGAGTGCGAGGCGTTTGCAGTGCCCGAGCACAAGATTGAGGAACATGTCAGCCGCAAGTTCCGGGTCATCTACCTTGATCTGACCGCGGGCGGCGGACTGACTCAATATACTTGAAACTCCTCGCACCGCACGCAGCCATCCTTCCTCATTTGCAAGTTTTGCCAGCTCAGGAAACTGGACGGCTTGCGCCGAAAGGATCCGCTGACACGCGCCGGCCTCCGGCGCCAACGTGTAAGCAATCATATGGCGGCTAAGCTCATGCAGAGTCGTCTTGATGCTTTTGGGCTTGGCTTCGGTAGCCTGGGCTTCAGCTGCCGCAGATAAGGGAGCCAACCAGTCTCGAATCCTTTTGCGCAGCACAGCCGCAAAAAGATCCCGCTTGTCGTGGTAACGCGCATAGACGGTCGGCTTGCTGATGCCTGCCGCTTCCGCAACCGCATCTATCGATGTGCCGTCAAAACCCCGCTCCATAAATAGGTGGGTTGCGACTTCAAGCAATCGCACGTCGCGCGCCTCAGCCTCCTCCCGAGTGGGACGGCCGCCGACCCGTCGGATCGTCCGCTCGAGAGCTTTAATTCCCGTCCTGGCCAACCAAAATCCTCCTTGTCAGGTCATTGAAGATAAATTATATAAACGATACAGTTTGGTTTGGTAAGTCAGCATCGCGTTCTTTCGTAATCTGAGGCGAAGCGGTCATCGAAAGGTAACTGCAGTATCGCGACAGAGAGATTGGATCGCCGCATGAACTCTTTGATTGAAGCTTATCAGGGCATTTTTGCGGGGACAAGAATCGCAGCCCTAGGGTTCGCGATGGGAACGGCCGGCCTAGGTTGCCCCAGCTTGCTAGGCTTGGACGTCGTGGAGCGGCCTGCCCGCGGGATGGCCCCGATTCCCGGGCAGGCCGCTCGCGGCCTGCGACCGTGGGACACAGAGCGATCGAGGGAACGTTCACGGACGAGATCTTGACCATGCCCGATCGGTCAATTTCCGACCGCCCCCCACTCTACGCGGTGGTCATTCTTACTGTGGGCCTCGGCATTGTGGTTTCGGCCCTGGCCCTCCTCGTCCTCATCTTCTTTTTTTGATGGACAACGCACGGACTAAAATCGAATCGATCCGGTCGAGGATTTCAGGATATGGCCAGCGTCCAGCAATCCTCGAGTCTAATCGAACTGACGACACCCAACATCTTTTGCGTAACAGGCGAAAGCCAGCACCAACAAATATCCAGATCGCGACAAGAAATCGGCGAAGGGCTCTCGCCGCTACTTCAAGGTTGAGTCGTTCGCCGTTGTGCGGCTTTTCCATCGGGGTCATAAAGTCACGTCTATAGCAGCGCTCGGGGACGGACGGCGCGCGGTCAGCAAGCATCTTGTGAGAACGGAGAAACTGTGCGCGAGTACTCCTCTCACGGACTGACGGGGCAAGCGTGACCGTGCTCCAGAGGTGCTGGCGATAAGTCCGTTTTGGGACTCGCCGTGTAAACACGCCCTTTCTCAGACAGGTCGGTGGGAAGCCCAGACCGGCTTGGTCTCAGGCCGCGATCGCATAGATCAGCGGCTTGATCCCGAAGATGTTGATGACCCCTGTCAGGTTATATAGGCCAGAGCCGGGAGTGCGCCATCTCGGCAGCCACTTTTGGGAGCGTTTTAATGAGGAAGTGTGTCGCTCCCATGCGGGCCTTCATCGTGCCGAACGGATGCTCGATTGTCTCGCGACGTCGGCGCATAGCGAGCGCGTTCGCATCAGCGACGTGAAAGCAATGTTTCTAGATATGAAGCGGCTTTCTCGCGTGAAATAGATCACACTTTGTTTTGAGCACCCTAGTAGTCCGATAGGAATAAACACGAGCAGCGTGTTGTTTCAAATCGGTGAACACCAAATTGAAGCTGCCCAAACCAACACCCTCCACCAACGCACGGAGACGCGCGCCATTTTGGCCGGCGGTGTGGTTCGCTGTGACTGGCGTCGCCGTGGTCGGATGGTTGGTCGCGCTAGCGTGGGCCGCTACCGCCCTCTCTCAATGGCTTTTGGACTAGAAGACCTGTTCGACCGCATCATCGCTAACGGCAAGCGAATTGAGATTCAAATATGGACACACCTG
>Ga0210396_10007488_pt1 | contig 10377 bp, 8 predicted proteins | sample IncBWH17OmetaG_FD_155466 | JGI IMG/M metagenome (GOLD analysis project Ga0210396, IMG submission 155466) | Forest soil microbial communities from Barre Woods Harvard Forest LTER site, Petersham, Massachusetts, United States - Inc-BW-H-17-O ... | reverse complement strand
AGAACGATTGTTACCTGATTGAGAGCAATCGCTGGGGCCTCGAACGCACCGTCCAGTTCAGCGGCGGGAGCTGTGTCATCTCACCGGAAGGCAAGATCGAAACGGTGATCGATGCTGGAGACGGGACTGAGTATGCCGAGATCGATTTAGAGAGGGCTCGGCTGCGAAAACGGAGTCCGCATGGTCCTTTGTTGGATCGGCGACCGGATTGTTACCACGAGCTGGCGCAAAATAGCTACCTCTGGAATCCGCTCGATTTTTTTGGCCTCTATGGGTACGAACCACTTCCTCCAGGGCGAAAATCGCGCATTGCAGTTGGACAATTCAGTCCGACCAATCGTTTTGAGGATAACCTGGCCAAAATTGAGTCGGCCATTGAGACGTCTCAGGCTCAGGGAGGAGCTGACCTGTTCGTATTTCCGGAATTGTCGCTGAGTGGGCCTTTTACCAGTTCTGAAAATGCACAGCCGATTTCGGGGCCAGCGGTTACGGCGCTGACCGGATTAGCGATTCGCCACCGGATCTATTTAGCTGCTGGGTTCGTTGAGCAGGATGATCAGAACAAACGATATAACACGCTGGTTCTGGTCGGACCGGAAGGATTGACCGGGTCTTATCGAAAGATTCATCTGAATCCATCGGATAAACGGTGGGCTACTGCAGGTAACCAATGGAAGACATTTGATCTCCCGATCGGCCGGATTGGGTTGCTGATCGGTTATGATGCCATCTTTCCGGAGTCGACTCGGATCTTAGCGTTGCGCGGATGTGATGTCGTCTTGTGCGCCGGAGCGCAGGCCACTCCGGTTCCTACACCACATGCCGGTAGCAAGATCAGACAAAATTATCCGATCCCAACCGCAGCAGATCCTTATCATTGGCATCATTATCGGGTACGAGCCGGTGAGAATAACGTGTACTTCGCGTTTTCGAATCCGATCGATCACGAAAAAGGTTATTTCGGGTTAAGCGGCGTCTTTGGTCCGGACACTTTTTCGTTCCCAAGACGCGAAGCGATTGTAAATACTAAAGAAGGAATTGCGATTCTTGAGATCGATACCACCAACCTGGCGTCGGGCTATCCGACGAATGTGGTGCGTCGAAAAGATCTGGTAGCGATGCGTCAGCCGCTTCAATACAAAGGGTTACTGTGATTGGGTGATTCCATCTAGCATCCCAGTGCTTCCTTAGTACGAAAGCTCGTGGATCCCTGATTCTGGATTGCGGCTTGCCGCTCTTCCTTTGCGCAGTGGGCTTTACCGTGGGCCTAGTCTTCCCAACGCGAGCTCCGTAGGAGCGCAATCTTTATAGCGCGAGCGCAAAAACAGGCCCAGTCAGCTCCGGAGGAGCGACATCTAATCGAGAGCCACGTTCTATGCCGCTCCTAGCGGAGCTCTTCAACTCTTTGTGTGACCGTAATTATAAAGATTTCGCTCCTACGGAGCTGAGGTTTTCTTTTTGAGCCGTGGAGAGACCGCTTCGTGATCTTTATTCTTCCGGCTATATTCGGCCGATCTCCCCCTATGCCAAAGATCAGCGCAGGCCTGTTGATGTATCGTGCTCGCACCGAACACCGTGCTTCCCCAGAAGTTCTCTTGGCTCATCCGGGAGGTCCATTCTGGAAAAACAAAGACGACGGCGGGTGGATGATCCCCAAAGGCGAAGTGGAACCAGGAGAGGATTTTTTAGCGGCCGCTATCCGCGAATTCAATGAAGAGACCGGGCTTACCCCGGTCGAACCGTTCCTCGCGTTGGGGCAAGTCAAACATAAGTCCGGTAAGACCGTTCATGCCTGGGCTTTTCAAGGAGACTGCGATCCCAACCAAATCCGCAGTAATACTTTCGAGCTCGAATGGCCGCCAAAGTCAGGCCGTAAACAAGAATTCCCGGAAATCGATCGCGCCGAGTTCTTCGATCTCTCTACTGCGCGGCGGAAGATGCTGCCGGCGGAATTGCCACTCTTGGACCGCTTCGTGGTCGTGATTAGTGATTGGTAAATAGCAATCAGCAAAGCTAGCCTTCTAATCACGATACGCGCCGGTCTTCTTACTGTTTCGGGCGTCTTTTCCTGGCGTGTTTGCTTAGAATTGAAGAGAATCGGCGACATGCCGGTTAATAGACCGTCCGTCATTAGAGATCAGGACAAGATTGATTTCAGGCTGACAGAGGAGGCCGAGTACCGAATCCCTTTCACTTTCATCGAGGCGCTGAATGAAGGAACACTCGCTGATCGTCCAGCGCATGCTTTCCTTGATGCCGCGCGGGAGCGCCGACTATTTCATGTCCTCAACCAGACAACCGACAACATTATTGGCACTGGCGTCATTCAAATGGCATCGGGATCGCCGCAGGAAGCCGAGGTTGGCGGCCTGCTGTTCCACCCAGGCGCACGCGGGTTTGGTCTGGCAGCGCTCTTGGTGAAAATTATGATGGTCTATGCCATCAAGGAAAGTGGTCGAGATGCGCCGGACGAGGAGTATCTCGCTCATGTAATAGACGGCAACGGCGCTCCACTCCACGCACTGCTCGATGCCGGCTTCAAACCAATCGGACCTATCGATGTGCACCGCGGCGATATCGATGCAGTGATCGATCATATGATTCAGGACGGCGAGTCTACGGTCCGCATGCAAGGCTTTGTCTTTGATCGCCAGGCGATCGGACGGTTAATCTTGGCTCTTTCGAAGTTCGTCCATGAGGATCAAAGCCTCATCACTCGCTCCGGTCCAGCCGGCGACACTTTCCAAATAAAAGTCGATTTCTCCCACGTTATTCCGCCCGTCCACCTCTCAATGTAGCTCCCGCACCGGCTCTTTTCACTAGACTCGAGCAAACTGCGGCACAATTGACCGATGTCATACGCAGCTCTATAAGACAATCGGCCACCAATCACCAATCACTTCTCGCTCGCCGATGAACACCTGGCTAAACTTCGCCTTAGTCGCGCTAGTCGTCACCTTAGTCCCCGGTCCTGCTTTTATCGTGGTACTAAACACAGCCTTGCGCCGCGGGTTTAAGCCCGGGGCGTATGCAACCGCCGGGATTGTAATCGGTGACGCCCTTTATTTCTTTCTGACCGCTGTTGGGCTGGGTTCATTGCTAGCGACATCGTTCTGGACCTTTACGATCATTAAATGGCTCGGAATCGTTTACCTGGTTTACCTGGGTTTACGGTCGCTGTTTTTTCCTAGCAATAGTTTGATCGGCGCGGACGGACGATCAGTCTCGGGCAGATCTTCATTTGTGACGGCGTTAACCGTTCAGCTAGCAAACCCCAAACTCTTGTTGTTCCTGGCGGCATTGCTGCCCCAGTTTCTGGACCCCTCGCGTCCGATTGCGCTGCAGCTCGCTGTTTTGGGACCAATTTTCATGTTGTCTGACACGGTCATCTATTTGCTGTTGTCGTTGCTGGCCGCACGCGCCCGACCATTGTTAGCCAGCCCACGAGCGACGCGAATCGTTAGCAGGGTCAGCGGGGTGGCGATGCTAGGTGCGGCGGCGCGAGTGGCGACGAAATAGAGGAGTCCCACGAGGTCAAGCACAGGAGCCTGGAGGGGAGCCGCTTCAACGCGTGTCTCACGACCTGACGGCATTTACTCTATGTCGCGTTTTGGCTGAGCCGGGGTGAAAAGCAGGCGGCTCCCGGAACGTCCCAGCGTTTGGCTCTCTATTGGCCTATTGGACGGAAACACTGTATCGAAACATGGCGCCGGGTAATTCGCGGGAGTCGCTTGCTTTCATGTTTCCCAGTCGCAACAAATGATAGGGCAAGATGCCGTCAAGTGTTGCGGTAGGCTTTAAAGCGGCTCCCCTCCAGACCCATTGCTTCCTGGCTCCTGGAGTCTGGCTCCTGACTCAGCTTGAACCCCGTTGCCCGGTATAAAGTACCGTAAGGAGCGCGCGTTCTACGCGACCTCCGAACTGTCCGTCTGCAATTCGAGCAAGGTTGCTGAGAAACTCCCGGCGTGAGTCCGGCTCGAGAGCCTGGATAGGAGAGAAAGTTGAGTAGAGAGCGACCAGGCGAGCCGTGTCGCAAGTAAGAGTTGAACTCCATAGCTCGATCTCTGCGTCTTTGAAGCCGGCGGCACTGAGATCTTGAAGACGGCTCTCGCGGTCCAGCCCAAAAGGAATTCGTTTTTCCCGGCTCCAAGATGGACTGTCAGCCGTCCCGGCAAACAAATGATCGGTCGCCCGCTGAAACTCATCAGGTTCTTCGGAGCCGAATTGGTTCCACCACATTGCCCACCAGCCGCCCGGCTTCAACGATCGATAGACCTTCGCCAATGCGGAGCTTTGTTCTAGCCAGTGAAAAGAGGTCGCCGCGACCCCAAGATCAAACGCGGCTTCGGGCAGTACGGCTTCGTCGAATGATGCTTGATCGATTTCGAGGGAATCGGTTTCGCTAGTCTCTCGAAGGAATGTGGCCAAACGCGGATCCGGTTCGATTGCTCGCAGCGGGGATGCGCCCAGGCTAAGCAGATGCCGGGTTGCTATTCCTGTCCCTGGACCAATCTCGAAGACAGAGGCTCCTGGGCACAAGCCACACCGGTTTATTAAACGCTCGTACAGCTCATCCGGGTACTCCGGCCGAGCCTCGGCATAAGCCTTCGGATCATTCCCAAAAAGTCGTCGCCCATCATTCAGAGGAATCCGCTGCATACGCTGGAATACAGGAATAGCCGCAAAGAGGCACAGAAGTCACAAAAAAAGGAACCGCGAATGGACACGAATTGACGCGAATGAATAAAGAAAGAGGTCGACTGCAGATTCATACAGATCGACTCAGATAAGGCCGAGACCCTGAGGGCTGCTCCAGGAAATTTATCTGCTTACATCTGCGTTAATCTGCGGTTGGAATGAATCCTTTTGGTCTTCGTGTCCATTCGCGGTTTTTTTTGCGTTCTTTGCGTTCTTTCGCGGCGATTCCTAATCTGTTTGTCCGGCCGGTTTGAGCACGACTTTCACCCCTTCCTTACCCTTCACAACTTCGAGTGCTTTATCCCAGTGTTCGATCGGGAAACGATGGGTGATCAACCCTTGGGCGTTCACCTTCTTTTCGGAGAGCAATTTGAGTGCTCGCGTCCAGGCGGTAGTCACACTGGCGTTGGTGCCGGTAACCACTAGCTCTTTGTAACAGACGGCGTCCTGGTCGAGCAAAATGGGTTTGCCGTAAAGCCCCATCTGACAAAACCGGCCACCTCGGCGGGCCACATCTAACAAGGTCTTAGCGGCAGGGGCCGCGCCGGAACATTCGATGACCAAATCGGCGCCATCCGCGTTGAACGCATCTGTCACCGCTTCGATTACGTTCTGTGCTTCTTGTACATTGATGCTGTGGTCCGCTCCAAGTTGTCGAGCCAACTTAAGGCGCTCGGCATCTTGGTTGGTACCGATCATGGCGACGGTGGCACCCGCCACTTTTGCCAACTGTAACGCCAGCAAACCAATCGGCCCAGGACCGGTAATCGCAACATTGTCCCCTGCTTGTACCCCGGCGGTCTCTAGAACCCCGTGCACAGTACATGCTAACGGTTCGGTCAAAGCTGCGCTTTCAAGATCGAGCTCGTCGGGGACCCGGTGCAGGTTCGCTGCCGGAGTCAACAAATAGCGGGCGAAAGCCCCATCTTGTTTCGAACCGATAGAGCGGCGGCGCGGACACAGATTGGGTCGTCCCTGCCGGCAAGGCGCGCACTCGCCACAGGTATAGAAGTAGGTTTCAGTCGTGACCCTATCACCCACGGTCCAACCGGTAACGTCTGGCCCTAATTCGACGACGATCCCTGCCGTTTCATGGCCGATGGTGACCGGAGGATAAGTCTCAAATTCGTCGAGATAAATGTGCAGATCCGTGCCGCAAATCCCAGACGAATCAACCTCGATTACAACCTGCCCGGCACCGGCCTTCGGCTCCGGGACATCCAGTACTTCAATGTTCCCGATTCCACGCGCAGTTTTGCGTACCGCAAGCATAGGAGAACAAATAGCCGCAAAAACTTGTCGCGCCATGGGCTTGGCGCATGCCGATGGAGCAAAGGCACAAAAAAGGAATAGGAGTCAGGAGCCAGAATCCAGGAGGCGCGCAGTGAGAAATACGCCGAGGCCCGACCTTTCCTTTAAAAAGGTTCTTCCGGTGCCCAGACCGCGTCGCAACGCAGGTCCTTCTGACTCCTGGATTCTGGCTCCTGGCTCCTATTCCTTTTTTGTGCCTTCCGCCTCCGCCAAGCGACAAGTTTTCGCGGCTATTCTTTCAGGCCCAAAAACGTCACCATCAGGACCTCATCGAAATACGTGCCTTTGTATTTCAACGATTTTTCTTCGAGGCCGTACTGAACGAAACCCATTCGTTCGTAAAAACGTCTCGCCCGCGAATTGCTAGCCGTGACGGTTAGCTGCACTTGTTCAACCTCTTTGCCGGCGTGTTCCAGGAGCGTCTCAACCAGGTGAGTGGCAAGTCCGGAGCCGCGTGCTTCCGGCGTGACATACATCCCCCAAAGGACTCCTTTGTGCCTCGATTTTGTGTCCCCGAAAGAGTAAAACCCAGCTACACCAACCAAACGGTCTCCGACAAACCCGCCAAATACCGCATTTCGAGTCAAGCGCTCGACGAAGTATTGTCCCGGCTCGCTTGACTCTTTCTCGAAGGTTGACCCGAAAGCTTCAGGATCGTTCCGCAAGCCTTCCAATCGGATCGAACGGAAAGCATCGGCGTCAGCGGACCCAAGCCGGCGGATAGTAAATGAGGAGGCGTTCGAGGATTTCAAGGACTTCAAGAATAGGAGCCAGGAGCCAGAATCCAGAAGTCAGGAGGACCTGGGCCGCGACGCGCTCTGGGCACCAGGAAGAACCTTTTTCACAGAAAAAGGGTCGGACTCAGCGCATTTGTGGCGCGCCTCCTGGCTCCTGGCTCCTCCTTAAATTCCTGCAACTCCTCGACCTCCTTATTTGTCTCCGTCTGATTTTTGAGCGGAAGGACTTGCCTCGGGGGATGCACTCGCTTCAGGAGATGCACTCGCCGCAGGACTTGGACTCTGACCTCCGGATTTCTGTTCCTCCGACTTCTGCTCCTCGGGCTTTTGTGTCTGCGGTTGCATCTGGAATGGCTTACCCGCCTCTTGCTTTTTGTAGTCAGCGGGCAATTCGAATACCGATGCGTCCGGCGGTCCAATCTTTACGTTCTTCCATTCTGCCGAACTGACTTCGTTCTCAGACTTAAGGAGCATGTGACTCTTCTGGCCGACCCAGATGAAACCGGTGATCGTTCGTGTGGCCGGCATCAATGGCTTGCTCTGCCCGGCCGCGTTTTTCTTTGGGTCCGAAGCGTAACTGTACTTATCGCAGGTCTCACCGTTAACGTCCTCGGTACCAACCTTTTCGTGCACAAGCCCCATCCTTTTCGCCCAAGCATTCGGAGACTCCAGCATCCTCGGGTCCAAAGGTGCTTCCATATAGGTCTTACTATTGGGAGTTAAGATGTATCTCTTACTAAGATCGCCACGAAGAATGATGATATTCCCGGCCGCGGTGCCCTGATCGGTCCGCCGCTTGTTCCCGTCGACATAGACCTTCATGGCCATTGGAGTTTGCTGCCCCGCTTTACGGGTAACAACCAAATCAGCACTGTATTGGGTCGGCGCATCGGCCAGGGGGTCGGTCGTCTCCTCGGCAGGCGCGGTAAACGCGGGGAGGAGTGAAACCAAGGCAAACAAGCCCGCGGACATTAGTCTCTTCATGATTCGTCTTACAATGATCCGGCGTCTTCGGCTAGAACCAAAAAACGGAGTTCTCCGAGAGGAGCCAGGAGTCAGGAGCCAGAAGCCAGGAGGCGCGTAATGCGAAATACGAGGCCGACTGCATTCTTGAATAAGGTTCTTCCTGGCGGCCAAAGTGCGTCACGTCCCAGGTCCTGCTGACTCCTGGATTCTGGCTCCTAGCTCCTAATCTCCGGGAGTTCCTCACCACAGACCACGATCCAAGGTCCGATATTGGACGGCTTCACCGAGGTGCTCGGCGGTGATCTGATCGGCGCCGGCCAAGTCTGCAATCGTGCGTGCGACTTTCAGGATCCGATCATAAGCCCGCGCGCTCAGGTTCAGGTTGGTGACCGCTTTGCGGATCAATTCGATCCCCTCAGAATCAAGGCGGCAATGTTTCTTCAATAATCGAGTCGTCATTTGACCGTTGTTACGGATCAACCCTTCTCGAGCGAATCGTTTTTGCTGAACGAGGCGTGCTCTTCTGACCCGGTCTCGGATTGCCGCCGAACCTTCACCTTCCGCGGTGGAGGTGAGCTCGTTCATCTCTATAGCGGGGACCTCAACGTGGATGTCGATCCGATCCAGCAACGGACCGGATAACCTGCTCCGGTAGCGTTGAACCTGGCTGGGCGAGCACCGGCATTCTCGACGCGGGTTTCCGTAGTGACCGCAGGGACACGGGTTCATGGCGGCAACCAACATGAAACTGGCTGGAAACGTCATGGAACCGGCGGCCCGCGAAATCGTCACTTTCCCATCCTCCAAAGGTTGGCGTAGTACTTCCAGCGTGGACCGGTGAAACTCGGGCAATTCGTCCAGGAAGAGGACACCGTTGTGAGCCAAGCTGACTTCACCCGGAGTGGGTTGCGCTGATCCTCCCAATAAACCGGCATCTGAGACCGTATGATGCGGGCTTCGGAACGGGCGTTCGGTCACGAATTGCCGAGACCCATTTAGTATTCCGCAGATGCTATGGATTTTCGTCGTCTCGATTGCTTCCGCCATGGTGATCGGAGGTAGAATGGTGGGCAATCGTTTTGCGATCATCGATTTGCCGGACCCAGGCGGGCCGATCATCAAAAGATTATGGTTTCCAGCGGCCGCGACTTCCACGGCACGTTTGACATGTTGCTGACCATGGACCTCTGCAAAATCATCGTCGATTTTAGCGGGAACGAAATTAGGTTGGCCGGCCACCGGCAGGAGCGCTGCTTCGCCGCGCAAGAAATTGACGACTTCAGTTAAGCTGCCAGCGCCGTAAGCTGCTAAACCTTGTACCGGAGCAGCTTCTTCAGCGTTTAACTTTGGTACGATGAGCATCTGCCGGCCGCGTTTTTTAGCCTCAAGCGCGATGGCCAACACCCCGCGCACTGGTCGAAGCTCGCCAGAAAGAGCCAATTCACCAGCAAGACAGTATGGGCTCAGATCCGGAATCCGGTTGTCGTCGTTGATTTTTAACATCCCGATCGCGATGGGCAGATCGAAGCTAGGCCCTTCTTTGCGGACAGTAGCCGGCGCCAGATTCACTGTGATCTTGCCGCGTGGCCAACGCAGAGCGCTGTTGGTGATTGCTGACAGCACCCGATCTTTGCTTTCCCGAACTGCGGTATCCGGTAATCCAACCACCGCTACTTTTCCGTGATCGCCGTAGCCGGTATGCACTTCAACCTCGACTTCAAAGGCATCGACTCCTACGACCGCAGCGGAATAGACCTTTGATGCCATAACAGGACGCAATAGTGTTGCATTATCAGAACATTGGCAAGTTTTGTTTTTGTTATGTTCAAGGGCCGGAAGTTTCGTTCGGTCACACCGGATTTCCGCTGACCGGACCCTTGCGCCGACGGTCGAGCTGACGATTCACCGGGCACTGCTCAGCTCCGTAGGAGCGAAATCTCTATAGTTTGACAGGACCGGTGTCAGGGGAAATTTCCGCATTGTCCGTGCGTCGGCGGAATGATCGATATCGCGCCAGGTGCAGCAACCGGAATCGTGGCTACAACGGTATCGCTGGCGGCGTTGATCACTGAAACGCTGTTGCTCCCTTGGTTTGAAACGTAAACATACGCTCCATCTGGCGTCACGGCCACCCCACTTTGTTGGTGACTGTATCGATATCCCAGAAAGCAAAATATACGGATTCCGGCCGAGTACAGTCAAAAGAGTTACTCGAACGGCCGGTTGTTACGTAGAGGTGTTTCCCGTTCGGTGTTACGGCGATCGCACTGGAATTTGTGTTCAGACTAACCCCGGTCGAGACGAGTGCGACGTCTAAGGGAATCGTGGCCACAACCTCGTCATCGCGAGCGTCGATCACGGAAATGTTAAACACAAGATCCGAAGTGCTGGGCCCAAAGGCATAGACGTGTTTGCCATTCGGGGAGACCCCTGTAGGCAGGGATGGGCCCGGGATCAAATCCACTACCTTGTTCTCGCGTGTATCGATCACCGAAATCCCGTTGCTGCTGGTGACATAGACCAAGGACTGTGCGGTCCAACCAATCACCTTGTCTGGCCAAGCCGCTAGGCTTAGGCCCAACGCCAAGATCGCGCATCGGCCGATTCGACGATTCGTTTGCACATCCCGGTGGAGATTGCCGGGAAGAAGAGGGCAAATAGATAG
>Ga0210396_10007485_pt1 | contig 10381 bp, 17 predicted proteins | sample IncBWH17OmetaG_FD_155466 | JGI IMG/M metagenome (GOLD analysis project Ga0210396, IMG submission 155466) | Forest soil microbial communities from Barre Woods Harvard Forest LTER site, Petersham, Massachusetts, United States - Inc-BW-H-17-O ... | reverse complement strand
CCCGTAGGTGACGGCGCCGCACTTGCACGTCAGCATGTTACGTCCCGTTTGGCCCGTGGCAACGCGCATAAGCAAACTCACAGCGAGACGTCTAGTAATCACCTTTGTACCAACGACGAGTTAGGAAACTGGAGGTGTGACCCCAAATCGACCGCGCGGACATGTCGCACGGGCTTGCTAAGTTGTCGCCACTATGAGCACGAAAGGGGTTGAATGACAGGCGCACAACGATACGACGGCCCGATGCGGTCGCTAAGCCCGCGAGAGCGGGAGATCGCCGGACTGATCGCCCACGGCCTGACGAATCGGCAGATCGCTGAAGAATTGACGCTGTCGGCTCGTACCGTCGAAGGTCACATCTACAACGCGCGCACGAAGCTTGATGTCGCCACGCGACATGAGCTGGCGCGGGCGGTCTGGGGTCATCGGGTTCCCCGCTCGAAGCGGGCATGTCCTGACTGCCCGTTTCTGGAGGCCGAAAACTGAAGGAGGTGAAGTGGTGATCGGCATTCAGCCGGGAATGAGCATTCCCAAGCAGATCCGCAAGTTCGACCAGCGGATCAAGGAGGCCAAAAGCGTTGAATGGGCCGACACTGCCGGAGTAGCGCTTGCACTGAAAGAACACCGGAAAGCTCAGCAGTGAGATCTGGTAGACGCCGCGACCATCAATGCCGCCATCGCCAGCCCTTCCGGTAACCACTGGGCTAGAGACTCCGGCCTCTCGCAAGAGCCGCTGAGCCAGTCGCTCAAAGGCGTGCGGCGATATGCTCAGTATCGTGTCTCAAAGAGCGTCCTTCCAGTCGGCCTCGGCCTCGGCGTCCGCTTGATCAATCTCGTTGTCCAAGTTGGACTTTGCGCCCTTCTTCTTCGGTCCTTTCTTACGCCTTGAAGCGGTGTATTCCGCTCGCAGTGTTGGGATTTGATCCTCAGCCACCGTTTCGCCGAGTTCTGTAACCGACCACACGCCACGTTGACTGTTCGTCAGCAGCCCCATGCCCTTGAGATATGTCCGCGCCCAAGCTAACCGGTACTGGACCTCAGTCATCGGCCGGGGGCGGGTCCTTGGTATGGGGAGCCCGCCCCCGGTTCCCAACCAGAGATGAGGTGAACCATGGCAGATGATGACTCGACCATGTGGGTCGATGTGGCGGCCCGGTTGAGTCCGGCGTCACGAAGGAGATCGACGGGTTGGCTTCCCAGGCGCGGCCGGGGTTGGCGCAGGCGGCGCTTGCTTTGGCGCGAATCCTCGACAATCCCAAGGCGGTGAATCAGCAGCCGGCGGCGGCCAAGGTGTTGGTCTCGATGTTGGAGAAGTTGCGTTCGGCTTCGCCTGCCGGTCGGCGCGGTCTTGCTGTGGTGCGGCAGATGACGAAAACCTAGCAGTCGCCTTGCGTTGGTTCGGACGATGTCCCACCTACAGGATTGACTCTGCTGCCGCGGCTCAAACCGGGCTCATACGTGGCGCCAAAGCAGACGTCGGTTATTTCCCATGGTCGACTGCGTCGAAGACCTCCAACGAGTGCGCAAACGGTGTCGGTGTGACACCCGTTTGGCTGTTGAAGGGTCGGTCGAGAGAGAAGATGACGAAAAGAAGTAAGCCCAGCAGGACAGCGACCGCGCAGCATAAGACGACATGACCGCGTCTATTTCCAAGGCGCATAAAGCCCGTGATCGTGACGAGAAATACGGCCCCGATGAGTAGGCCACACCAGAGCACCGGCGGTATCCGAGGTGATGCGTCCAGGATGCGCGTGTTGCGGTCTGATGATAAGACGGTCAGTCGCCCTACGAAGTTGGACGTGGCAGGACTGTTCGCGACGCTGGGTTGCTGGTTGCCAATCACCCGATACATCTGCGTGATTGCCGACCGGGCGGTGTCGTTCGCTTGGCCCCTCTTTTGGCTTTGCCATTCGGGTCCTTTAACCGCGGTCGTGTAGACGCGCAGTAGTTGCCGTATTTGTGTCCGCTCGGGATCTGGCATGGTGACGGTCTGTCGATACATGGTCGTCAGCGTGGTCGCCTCGTCGGCGACATTGGCACCGGCCGAGGAGAACTGTTCAAACGCGACGACCACCGTGAATCCGAGTAAGGCGCCAAACATCAGACCGATGATTGTCAGAAACGGCGAAAGCGACGAATTGTATTCGGTGCCAGCCGACTCGGGAAGTATCCGATACGCAAGCCACATGCAACCCAGTGCGACCACTGTGCAGACACCGATGACGGCGGCCAGAGCCAACCACATGCCAACAGAACCCATCCGCGCTATTGTTCCTTCCGCGAGATCGGCCACAGCGACGGCGACTATGCGGCAGCGTATGTGACCGAGAGCTTCGTCACCCCACGTTTGATGAAGAATGGAGTCAGTCCGCGCGGACGCGATCTGCCGGAAAATCGCCAATGGCCGGGTGCCTCGGCTGGTAGATGATTGGTTTCATGCCGCAGTCGGCGAGCTGTCACCGATGGCCGATCAATGGCCCGGCCGCCGCAGCGCTGCCCGCGCGGTCACCGGCTCGACGCTGGGCATGTGCTTTGCGCTATTACGCTTATCCCTTCCCAGCGCTTGTAGCCCAACGGATAGAGCTGCGGCCGGTGGCCGGGGCGAGGCGGGCCATCCCGCGCAGGATCCACGGTGCGCGCCTGGCCATTACCGCTACGGCGCGGTCGGAGCGGTGCATCGCGGTCCGCGGTCCGGGGGTGGGCGTTGACGCCAGCTCTGCCTCGGCCGATCCCGCCTGCGGGCCGTGGCGATCGACCGCCAGGAGTTGCCAGCTGCCCGGCACACCACGCAGCTCGACGCTGCCGCGGTCCTCGAAGCCCGTGCCCGAGCCGACGACCAAATCACGCACGGTGCGCGAGACGAGGATGTCGCCGGTGCCGGCCTGGCCGCAGATCCGCGCCGCGATGTGCACGGCGATCCCCCCGATGTCGTTATCCAGCAGTTCGCACTCGCCGGTGTGGATGCCAGCACGGACCTCGATGCCCAGTGTCTCAGCGTCCGCGCGCAACGCCTCGGCACAGCGGATGGCCTGTGTTGGGCCGTCGAAGGTGGTGAGGTGCCCGTCGCCGGTGCTCTTGACCACCGTGCCGCCGAATCGTTTCGTGAGTTCGGCGGTGATCTCACCGAAGCGGTGCAGCACCGCCCGCCACCGCTCGTCACCCGCCGCGGCGGCGTGTTGCGTGGAGGCGACCATGTCGGTGAACAACACCGTGCGCAAGGCACGATGTGACTGCGACGGCGCGGCATGGCTTCCGGTGAGGAACTCCTCGATCTCGGTGGTGATCCGGTCGGGCTCGGTCAACCAGGGCGCGTGGTCCGTGCCGTCGACCTCGAGCATCCGCGCGCCAGGGATGTGGTCGGCGAGATACCGGCCGCCCTGCACCGGAATCAGGTCGCCGCGGGCATGAATAACGAGGGTGGGCGCGGTGATCGTCGGCAGGATCGGCCGCACATCGATTCGGAACAACGCTTCGAGTGTCGCCCGCGCCATACCCGGGCTAGCGCACATGCGCTCAACCATTCCCAGCTGGCGCATCGACCGGACCGACGGAATGATGCACTTGTGTGTCGCACCGCTGCCCCACGCCGAGCGGACGGCGCGGCCGAATTCTTGGACGCCGGCAAGTTGCTCCATCGTCGGGGTGTAGTCCTCACCCAGCTCGGGTAGGAGGCGCGCCCGCAGCTCGGCCGGCTCGCGGTCCACGTCGTCCCACCCGGCGAAGCCCCAGCACGCGAATGTGCCGGCCAGAATCAACGCCCGCGTTCGCTCCGGGCGTGTTGCCGCGAAGACCATGGCGGCCGGGCCGCCCTCGCTCAGGCCGAAGAGGACGGCCTTCCCGAAACCGACGGCGTCCATGACGGCCTCGATCTCGGCAGCTCGATCATCGAGCGTACGAACTTGCGGCACCGGGTCCGACAGCCCGACCCCGGCCTTGTCGAACAGAAGGATGCGAGAAAACGTGGACAGCTGCCCCATGAAAGCCTCGAATTCGGGCAGGGTCCAGCACAGCTCGACGTGGCTGACGAACGACCCGGCAACGACGAGCTCAATCGGCCCGTTGCCGAACACCTGATACGCCAGGCTGAGATCGCCGCATGATGCGTACGACGTTTCAGCCACGGCATGGAGTGTACTGCTGTCAAGCAGCTACGACCCCCGACTTCGGGCGCGGCTGCGCGCCGCTCTACGAGCCCTCCGCTTATCTGGCACGTATCTGGCACGCGCTGGGTAAGAAGCCCAAAAAACCACCTCTGAGCTGCATAAATACTGGTGCGCGGTACTGGCGCCTCTCTGTGTCAAGTAGTTGGTTTTTGCCGGGTTGTAGGGTTTGGGGGCGGGCTCGGGAAGTGACTTGTCTGAAGAGCCGGTGTGTGGGGTGTCAGCTGGCCGCGCGAGACGATAGAGCCGCCCCCGAGTGTCCTCCCGGGCCCGCCTTTTGTTTGACTGCGTCGCCGATCAGCTGTCGGTACACGATGTCGGACAGGCGGCGTTTCAAGCAGCGCATGGCGGCGTTGTGATTTTTGCCTTCGGATCGTTTCCGCAGGTAGTAGGCCCTGCCGGGGGTATCGTGGCGGATTTGGGCGATGGCCATGACGTGCAGGCAGAAATTGAGTTGGCGATCGCCAGCGCGGGAAAGCCGGTGGCGCACCACCTCGCCGGAGGACACCTCGATGGGGGCGGTGCCGGTGTAACTGGCGAACGCGGCGGCCGAGCGGAAGCGACTGACATCACCGACGCGGCCGAGGATCTTGCCGGCGGTCAGCGCGCCGAGACCATGCAACGCGGTCAAGGTGGTGTCGGATGCGCTGACGGCCAGCTGGATATCATTGGCGGCCTTGGCGATCCGGCGATCGAGCTGGCGCACCTCGCTGACCAGATCCATCGCCAGGGCACGCAGCGTCTTGGCGGCGGCGTCGCGGGGTCGCACGCCGCGCAAAAGTTCGGCGGCATGATCGGCGCTCAGGTGGCGCCTGGCACCAGCCGGAACCAGCCTGGTGAGCACGACATGGAGTCGGTTGACGGTCTGGGTGCGGGTCTTCACCAGGTCATCGCGGTGCTCGACGACAGCGCGCAAAGCCGGGGTAGCAGCATCGATCTTGGCAGTGCCCAGCGCAGGTGACGTGAGCGCAGCGATACCGACCGACAGCGCGTCGGCATCGTCGTTTTTGCGGCCATGCCCGCTCGACAGCACTCGCACCCGAGCGGCCAGCTTCGCCGGGACGTCGATCACCTCGATGCCATCGGTACCCAGCCGCGTAGTCAGCGGTGCCCCCAGACCGGCGGCTCCTTCGATTGCCCAGCGGGCGTGCGGCCAGCGGTGCGCGAACCGGCGCAGCGCCCGATAGCCGTCGCGGCTGACCGGCACACGCACGGTGGCCAATGGCTGCAGTGAACCATCCACCGCGGCCGCGGTCCACGACGCCTTGTGCGGATCAACCGCAACCACGACCCGATCACCGGATATCCTCGTCACCGCAACCGGCACCAACCTCTCCTTTGCCTCGACACAATTCAAAAGCGAGGAGGGCACACCAACTTTCGGCAACGCAGGCCTCTCTTCAGCCACTCCCCGCAGGGGCGGCGGTGACCGGGCTGGCAAGCCAGTAAGTAGTCAGCCAGCAGGCGACAGGGATTGAACGAGCCACACCCGATCACCGCCTAGAAGAGCATGGCTGCAGACCACGCCCTCCTGGCCACATTCAACAAGTTGGGATTGAATCAGTCACGGCTTGCCAAACCGCGAGGACGCTTTCGCCTAATCTGCTATCTCCGAACCGTTGTGGTCGCGAGGACCCAAGCAGAGTCGGACCGATTCGGTCCTTGTGGTACTAGTCCTTCGCCGCGCCTGTAGCTGCGAGGATGGTGCGCGCTACGAGGGCGGGGTCGTCCATCATCGGGTCATGCGCAACGTCAGGGAGAATTTCAAACGTCGCCTTCGGCAGGCGCTCACGCGCCTTGGGGCCGTAGTCGGCAAGGGGAATGATTACGTCTTTCTCCGACCACGCCACAGTGACGGGACATGGGAGGGGATCAAGGGGCGCAATCCGTTCGTCGTCTGTCGAGAAGATTTCGCGGGTGACGGTGCACCCGAGGAAGTCGTCGAGGATCTGAACGCCGCGCTCGGCGCTAATCCGATCCCCGTGACAAGCGCCAACCTGGAACAAACGCCGACGCGCTATCGACGACTTCAAAACGAGGGGAATGATAGGTCGCACCAGGCGAATCATCCCCGTACCTCTTCCCACTTGTGACATAGTCCTTGCCCGCAGCCCGTCACCGGACGCCCAGAAGCCACCAGGTGCGAACGCGCACACTGTTGCCGCCCGCCCGCGCCGTGCCAATTCGATGGCCAGGTAACCGCCCATCGAGTGCCCCGCGAGATGGGGGCGTTGCAGTCCTTGCTCATCGAGATATCGCTCCGCCCAGTCGACTAGATCGGTGGCTGTCGCGGGACGTCGCTGCACGGGCGGACCACCACGGTGACCTGGAGCAGTTGGTGCATACACCGCGTGATGCCCCGAGACCAACGGGATGACGTCCTGCCATGCGCCGCCAGACGCGCCGCCGCCGTGCAGAAGTACCAAGGCCGAACCATCCGAAGCCATGCGACGAAGTCTCACACAACCCACGCGCCACGATCCATCGACGAGGTCGTCGGATCTGCTATTTCGTTGCCCTTGTAGTGCCGTAGACGCTGGCCGGGGCGTCGACGAGTGTTACGCGCGCCGAGCCGGGCTGGCTGCGCCCGCTGAGCCGTAGCATCAGTGGACGATGCAGGGCGACCCGGCCGCCACGTACGGCCAATAACCGCCTGCCGCTTGCCATTCGGCGGCCTAAGTAGCTTGAAACCCGTGTTTATGGAACTTGGCGGTCCAGTCCGTACGGGGTTTTGCACGACCAGTTCATCGTCAAGGTCCTCGCCCCAGGACACAGACGTCCTGTCCACACGGCGGCGGCTTAAAACCTTCCGGCCACTCTGTCTTGTCGTCGTAGTAGACACCCTTCAGGTGGACACCGTCCAAGTGGGCGCGTTTCAGGTAGGCGCCGATCAGGGTGGCGCGGGTCAGGTCGGCGCCGTCCAGGTGGGCGCCGGTCAGAGTGGCGAGTATCAGGTCGGCGCCGGTCAGGTCGGCGACTCTCAGGTCGGTGACATGCGTGGGTGTGGAGGCGAGGTCAGAATGAACCAGCGCTGCGTGCTGGAGATCCGCGCCGCTGAAGTCGGCACCTTTGAGATCAAGTCCCGAGAGATTCTGGCCTTGTAGGTCAAGCCCGCCGAACGGGCGGCTTCCCTTCGACTCTGAAGAAAGTTGCCTGACAAATCGAAGGTTTTCGAGTCGCGTAGCCTCCGTCGCCGAAGCGTCGCTGATCCGCTTCTGCCACAAGATCGACACAGAGGCCACGATGACACCGACGAGGAGCGCGGCGAAAATATTCTGGACCCACCAAGGGGGGTTTGAAAGCCAACGTCCCAGCCGCTTAGCCACTCTCAAGAGTGGAACGAAGAAGTACAGCAGCGCGCCCAGAAGCGGAGTCCCGATCACGGTAATCAGCGGCACCCACCACCACGGCGCAGTCGCCATCACGCCTGCCCTCCCAGTCGAGCCACACCCAGGCGGATTGTCACACGCTCTGCCATGAAATCCCCGCCGCCCACGCCGGACCATGAGCGTGGGGCGGGGGGGGCAGCGTTGCTAGGAGTCGGTGCCGATGACAACCTTGATGAATCAGTCTCAACGTCCAGGCGGCAGTGGATTCAAAATCTGCGATTTGGGTGCCCTTGTGGTGCCCTGGACACGGTGCACGGACTCCCGTCGGGCGGGTCCGGTGACTTAAATACCGAGCGAGAGTTCCCATCGGACAAGGTCTATCGCCGCGATGACGGCGGGATCGTCAGGGTCGAGTCCTTCAGCTTGCAGGGCTTAGCGTTCGTCGTCATCCATATAGTTTTGGACGTGGGGCCTGTCGTTGCGGTTCCCCGTTGGTGCATGGCCGCTTTGGTCCCTGAAGTGCTGACCGCTTTGCCGTCGGTTTGGTCGGGTGACCCGCATAATGATGCCCTGACGGTGTTTCACCGTCGCGTGGCTGAGTGGGTGGGAGATTTCGGGCGTATCGCAGTGATACGTCCAACCCCACCCGAGATCGTCGCAGATGAGGTACGCCATCCCGGTGAGGGCGGCTTCGTGGTCCGGCGGGAAAGTGAAGCCGGCCTTGCTGGCGGCCAAGGTCCAGGGCTGGAAGGCCGCGGCGGGTTCGAGTAGTTGACTACCCTAGTCGGCTCCCGCCCGCGGTAAGAGGATCGGCCGATGGCGCTGTTCATCAGACGGGCGGCCGAAGGCTGTCGCGCGTGGGTGTCCAAGGCACGGTGTCGCTCCACCGATCCCGATGAACTTTTCGTTCGCGGAGCGGCGCAGAGGAAAGCGGCTGTGATTTGCCGACACTGTCCGGTCATCGCCGAGTGCGCCGCCGACTCACTCGACAACCGGGTGGAGTTCGGTGTCTGGGGCGGCATGACTGAACGCCAGCGGCGGGCGCTGCTCAAGCAGCACCCTGAGGTTGTTTCGTGGGCCGAGTTTTTCGCCGCCCAGCGCAAACACCTTAACGCCGCCGACCCGGCATAACCGGTCGGACCACTGGCAGCCCAGGCCGCCCGCCCGTACGGCACTTCGTAGCGACCACTGCCGATAACCTGCTGGGCGGCTTCGCTGTAGCGGACAGCATTCTCGATTCGTCCGGCGGTTTAGCACTGTGACGACATCGCGTACTCGCGAAACGCCGTACTCAGCTTCCCTGTTGGTCAGTCAGCCTTCTGCCAGGGCTGGCAGCTATGCGTCAAGAACGCCCTGTCACTCGGCTGGATCATCACTACCTGAGGACCAGTGCTGATGTTGCTATCGATGATGTGGGTTTCATTGAGACTACTCAGCCTCGCCCAATAGCAATCGGATGCCCCTTCAGGGCTAGGACCGGCCGAGCGATAGGTGCCCGGCACGATGTCGGTGCCGACTCGATACGTGCCATCGGTTTCCATGGTCGTTTTGGGGACGGATGGTGGCGGCGGGGCGGTCACCGTCACTGTTTTAGTGATTTCCAGTGTGGACGTCAGCGTCACCGCTGTCTGGCTTGACCCGCCGCAACCTGCGAGAACTATCGCCGCTCCAGCGATAACAGTTGTCTTCCCCTGCATTGAAGGAGGGTAAGCACGAGGCGTACCGTCCTGACGCCGTTTTCGCGGTGAAGGGAACGTGGCAGGCAAATCTGCTGTTTAGAGATCCATGCGGTCGCGTGGGCACTGGCCGATCTGGCCGTCACTACGCCGGGTTGAGAAACGGCTTGCCTGCGCTGAGCGCGCCACGCTGAATCTCCCGCTCGAGAGTGCCAACCCCATCCCGGTCCGGGGGTCCTCCCGGCGCCGCCATTCCCGCGCTCGGAAAGGGATTGGAGTTCAATCCCGCAGGATGCCTGGGGCGCCGCCGCCTCGTACGCGAAGCGGCGGGGTGCACGGGCCGCCCCCGTGGAGAGCAGAGACGGCCCGAGTAACTATTCAGACGTGGACTAGATAGATCCGGTTCCCCATCGCTCGACCTGGCGAGGGCCTCGGCTACTCGGTGAGGTCGACCACCGCGGCGCTCGCTGCGTTCGTCTTCACCGACTCAATGCCCTTCTCAGGTGAACGTCGAACAAGAACGAGTGAACGTCGAAACAAGAACGAGTGGTGGGTATTCGCGACAATTGCCACTGCTTCGCGGCACCATCGAACGGTAGCCATTGGCCCCCCTCCAAGGGGTCATTCAAACGGCTTAAGGGAGAAGAACTCATGGGAAACATCCCTGGTCTGTCGGGAGAGGCTGGCGGGACGGAAGATGTCGCCGGGGTAACCCAGGGCATCGGGTGGGAAATGTTTAACAGTACCGACGAAGACATGGAGGTGCTCATACCGACCGACAGCTACTTGCCGCAGGGAGGCACTATCCTGGTCTGTCGGTAGAAGCCGGCGGGACGGACAATCGCCCCCGGGGTAACCCAGGGCATCGGGTGCGGCCCGCCACGTGGAGAGAGCCGTGGCGGGCCGAGTCCACTTATTCAGACGTGGACTAGGACGATCCGGTTCCCCCGTCGCCAGCCTCCCGCTCGGCGATCTGGCGAGGGCCTCGGCTACTCGGTGAGGTCGACCACCGCGGCGCTCGCTGCGTTCGTCTTTACCGACTCAGTGCCCTTCTCAGGCAAGACGGGTACTGGACTACTCGCGTCAGTTGCACTGCTTCGCGACACCATCGAACGGTAGCCATTGGCCCCGACTCCAAGGGGTCAGTCAAACGGATTAAGGGAGAAGAATGGGAAATGTTTAACAGCACCGACGAAGTCTGGCCGCCATGACCGCA
>Ga0210396_10007484_pt1 | contig 10383 bp, 11 predicted proteins | sample IncBWH17OmetaG_FD_155466 | JGI IMG/M metagenome (GOLD analysis project Ga0210396, IMG submission 155466) | Forest soil microbial communities from Barre Woods Harvard Forest LTER site, Petersham, Massachusetts, United States - Inc-BW-H-17-O ... | reverse complement strand
GATCCATCACCCCGAGTTCGACTCGGCCGACCTGTCGAGTCTGCAGCGGTTATTCCTGGGGAGTGCCCCGCTTTCCCCGGACACCGTGGAGCGCCTGCAGGCCCGGTTGCCCGGAGCCGCCGTCCTCAACAGCTACGGCATGACCGAAGGCGGGCACGCCACCTTCGCGATGGATCCCGACGGAGCACGCACACGGCCGGGCGCCGTCGGGCGGCCCGCGCCGCCAGTGGAAGTGCGGATCGTCGATGACGAGGGAAACGCCCTGCCCACCGGCGAGACCGGCGAAGTAATCACCCGCAATCCCCGCGGGCACCGCGAGTACTACCGCAACCCCGAAGCCACCGCCCGCATGTGGGAAGGCGGCTGGTTGCACACCGGTGACCTTGGCTACCTCGACGCCGACGGCTATCTCTACATCGTCGGGCGCAAGAAGGAGATGGTTGTCCGAGGGGGCATGAACATCTATGCCGACGACGTCGAGGCGGTCCTGCAGGCCCACCCGGAGGTGGTCGAGGCCGCGTTGGTCGGCATTCCTCACGAGGTGCTGGGTGAGGACATCGCCGCGTATGTCGTCCTGCGACCCGGAGCGACGGTATCGACCGCCGAGCTCCAAAGCTTTGCCAGTAAGCGGCTCGCCGACTACAAGGTGCCCCGCCGGGTCCATTACCTTCCCGCGCTGCCGAGGAACGCCGGAGGCAAGGTGCTCAAGTCGCAACTGGCCGGGGTCCCGGGCGGGACGGTGGGCGCGACATGAGCAACAGAGGACACCCCGACCGGAGGAAAGGCTATGCAAGACCATAGATTTGATTTCGTCGTCGAAGGCACGCCCGACGAGGTGTGGGATGTGATGTGGAAGCACAACCGGGCGGGTTTCGAGACGGACTCGGTGAAGATCCAGATCCTCCACCCCGGTGACGAGGAGGGCAACGGGCTGGTGCGGCATTGCTACTTTCCCGTACCGAAGTATTTGCTCTCAGGGGGCAAGGCCCAGTCCTGGGAGTGGATCACCGAGGCCCGGCGCCCAGTGTCGTGGCGGTACGACGCCATCGGTAAGCCGCTGTGGTCCAAGGCCTCGGGCTGGACCCGGCTGGAGGATGTCGGAGAGAGCAAGACCCGCGTCTACTTCCGCGAGACCTACGAGGTGTTCAACCCGTTGATACGGGCCCTGCTCGAGAAGCGGGTCCACGACTTCATCTCTGCGGACAACGACAAGTTGATCGAGGCCTCATTGGTGCGATCGCTCAAAAAGCTCCATGCGCGCAAGGACTGCGGCCCTGAGGGAGTGGCCTAACCGTACGGCAGCCTTGCCGGGCCCGGGCTGTCGATTCCGCAGCGGGCCTTTGTCTTCGGCGATATGGCCGCTCCCGGCTACAACGTCGACCCGAATGTCAACCACTGAGCGCCGCGTGTCAGGAAGGTCTGGTCCCTGACCGTGACCATCTGAGCGCGGAATGCGCCGAACGCTCGCCAAAGCTACTCGGCGCTAACCGATCTCGCGCGCGACAAAGATCGCGACATAACCGATGGGGATGCCGGTCCGGGTGGCGATGCATTCCCGCGCCGCCAACTCGACCTTGGCCCTATGGCTAGCGCGGGCGACCCCGCCGATCTCCGGGATCCGGATCAGCCACCCGTCGGTCTCGCGAGTGACTTCGATGTCGAAGCACTGACCGATCGTCGGGAAACCCTTGAGATAGGCGACGCGCTGGGTACGACTGCTGCGCAGCGGTTGTGGGCGTCGCAAAGTGGGCTGTATAGGCATTTGAATTTTTCCTGAGTCGACGACGAGCCGCGAGCAAGATTACTGCGATTCCGGCCGGAAACCTAATCCGCCGAGGCCGGTCCGGCCGGGGTGACCATCTGAGTACGTCACTCGGAACAACCCGTGGACGCGCCCGGACTCGGCGGAGGTTGCAGCTAGCGGGTAACATGCATGCTCACCAGCGTCGATGGCTCCGACGACGCCATCGACGAACGTCACTTCCATGACCCCAGGCCCGTCGCCGGTGACCGCTACCCAGATTGGAAGTATGTGATGTCCCGGTCTCGTCGCCGGGCGCTACGCGCCGGCGCACTCGCACGCTCGGCGCTCAGCGGCTATCCATCATCCAACCCATCCACCGCTCACTGAGAAAGCGGACGAGACGATCATGACGACGGCACCATCCGGAAGGCCCAACGGATGGGACACACGCCGAACTGCCAAAGCGCAACGCCTGCAGGCCGGTAGCGCGCACAGTCAGGGAAAGGTGATCGAGCCGGGTCGGCTCAAGGACCTGTTGCACGATGTGATCCGCCCCGGTGACCGGGTGTCGCTTGAGGGCGACAACCAGAAGCAGGCCGACTTCCTCTCTCGCACGCTGGCCGACTGCGATCCGAAACGAATCAACAACCTGCACATGCTGATCTCCTCGGTGTCGCGTCCGGAGCATCTCGACCTGTTCGAACGCGGCATCGCCGCGAAGCTCGACCTTGCCTACGCCGGGCCGCAGAGCGTGCGCATCGCGCAGATGGTCGAAGACGGCACCGTCCATATCGGCGCCGTCCACACCTACGTCGAGTTATACGCCCGGATGTTCGTCGACCTCTCCCCCGACGTCGTGCTGCTGTGCGCCGAGAAGGCCGACCGCGACGGCAACCTGTACACCGGCCCAAACACCGAGGACACGCCGACGATCGCCGAAGCCGCCGCGTTCCACGACGGCGTGGTGATCGTACAGGCCAACGAGATCGTCGACGGCAGTGACGATCTGCCGCGGGTAGACATACCCGGCAGCTGGGTCGACTACGTGGTCGCCGCCGACCGGCCGTTCTTCCTCGAACCGCTGTTCACCAGGGATCCGCGGCACATCGGTCCCGTCGAGATTCTCAAGGCCATGATCGCGATCCGCGGCGTCTACGAACGCCACCAGGTGGTCTCGCTCAATCACGGTGTCGGGTTCGACACCGCCGCGGTCGAACTGCTACTGCCCACTTACGGCGAGAAACTCGGCCTCAAGGGCAGTATCGCCCGGCACTGGGTGCTCAACCCGCACCCAACCTTGATCCCGGCCATCGAGTCCGGCTGGGTCGAGTCGATTCACAGCTTCGGCGGTGAATCCGGCATGAACCGCTACGCCGCCGCCCGACCCGACATCTTCTACACCGGCGCCGACGGGTCGCTGCGCTCCAACCGCGTGCTCGCGCAACTGGCCGGCCAGTACGCGATCGACATGTTCATCGGCTCCTCGCTCCAGATCGATGCCGACGCTAACTCGTCGACCGTCACCGACGGGCGGTTATCCGGCTTCGGCGGCGCTCCGAACATGGGCCACGACCCCCACGGACGGCGCCACCCGTCGGCCGCCTGGCTCGACCTCGCACACGGCGACGGAGCCAGCCGACGCGGACGCAAACTGGTGGTGCAGATGGCTCAGACCTTTCGGGCAGGTGGCGTTCCCACCTTCGTCGAGACCCTCGACGCCATCGAAGTCGGCAAACAGGCCGGTATGGCGCTGCCGCCGGTGATGATCTATGGCGACGACGTCTCCCACGTCGTCACCGAGGAGGGGGTGGCCTACCTGTACAAGGCGCACTCGTTGACAGACCGCCGCGCCGCGCTGGCAGCGGTCGCCGGGGTCACGCCGGTGGGCCGAACCGCCAACGCGCGGCAGGTCGAGGAATTGCGACGCGACGGCCTCGTCGCCTTTCCCGAGGACCTCAAGGTCGAAACCCGGCTGGCCGACCGATCCCTGCTGGCGGCGCGCAGCATCGAAGACCTGGTCGCCTGGTCGGGCGGCCTTTATGAGCCACCCGCGCGGTTCAGGGACTGGTGACCTCGATGATCACCGCAACGCGTTCTGCCGCAACGCTTCTCACGAGCGCCTCGATCGCCGACCTCGCCGTTGCCGCGATCCGCGCCGAAGCGGACCTCACCCCCAAGCCGGGACTCGTCGATCAGCGAGGTTCCGGTGCACACACCGATATGGATCTGGCCATGCTGCACGCGTCAGCCGAGTCGCTGCGGACTGGCTTCGCCGAGTGCGCTACAGCAGCAATGCAATTGGCTCCTGGCTGTGAGTTGAGGGCCCGTTTGGGCGAGATCGGCCGCACAGGCGAACGGGCCATGCTCGCAGCCACCGGCGGGGTCAATACCCATCGGGGCGCGCTGTGGGCGTTGGGGCTGCTGAGTGCGGGGGCAGCGCGCGGCGGTGGGCTCGCCGGAGCAGTCGACGTCGGTGCACGATTGGCCGCGATCCCCGACCGGCACACCACCGCCGCCCCAAAGTCGCACGGCGCGCACGCCCGGCTCCGCTATGGAGTCTCCGGCGCAGCCGGCGAGGCGCAGGCGGGGTTCCCCCACGTCCGCCTGCACGCACTGCCCGCGCTGCGCGCCGCCCGGCGCTCCGGCGCAGACGAACCGACGGCACGCCTCGAGGCATTGTTGTCACTGATGGCCACTCTCGACGACACCTGCGTGCTGCATCGCGGCGGCTCGGCGGGGCTGCGCGCGCTGCAAGCCGGCGCGCAGGCCGTAGCGAACGCCGGCGGGTTCCGCACAGCAGAGGGGCGACGGTGCTTCACCGCTCTCGACGACATGTGCCGGACGCGACGACTATCACCCGGTGGCAGCGGAGATCTGTTGTCGGCCACACTGTTTCTCGACACTCTGGACGAGGGGGCAGCGCAGCCATGCAGACCCTGAACTACCGGTTCCCGGCCCAGGAGGCCGCCTCGCATAGAGTCCACATCGGCATCGTCGCGTCGGGCGATCTGGAGATCCTCCTCGAACCGCCGGCAGCGGGAAAACCGCCGGACGGCGTGGTTGTCCGGGTCCGCACCAGCGTCAACGGCTTCGACACCGTCTGGCACGACGTCCTGAAGCGGTTCTTCACCCGTACCCCCCTGGCGGGCCGCTGGGAACTCAACGACTTCGGCGCCACCCCCGGCGTCGTGAACCTACGACTGCGCCAAGCCTCGGAAGCCGCAGCGGCCGCGAGCGGACCGACCTCATGACCGACAGCCTCCTGCTCGCCGGGCTGACCTGGCAGGAACTCCTCGCCCGACGCAGCTTCATCGAACTCGACGCGCTGGGCCGCGCGACCGCACTGCTCGATCCCGGCTCCCCGCGGGTCCTCGTGGGGCCCTTCGATCGGCTGGAGTCCCCGTGGCTGGTTCCCCAGGGCATCACCCCGCAAGCCGACGACGGCACGGTGATCGCCCGGGGTAGCGTCGACGGCCATCCGGCCGTAATCGCGTCTATCGAGCAGGGTTTCCAGGGCGGCGGGACGGGCGAGGTGTCCGGGGCCAAGATCTCCCAGGCGTTGCTGCTGGCCGCTGCGGGCTCACGGGCGGGGACGCCGACCGCTGCGGTGATCCTCTTCGAGACCGGCGGCGTCCGGCTGCAGGAAGCCAACCTCGGACTCAACGCGGTCGCCGAGATCTGTTCAGCCGTGCTGGATCTGCGTCCACTCGCACCGGTGATCGGTATGGTCGCAGGCACCGTCGGATCGTTCGGTGGGATGAGCATCGCCGCGGGGCTGTGCACTCGGCTGATCGTCACGCCCCAGGCTCGCATCGGGCTCAACGGACCCGCGGTCATAGAACAGGAAGGCGGCATCGACGAATTCGACTCGAGCGACCACGCCCTCATCTGGGCGGTCGACGGCGGCGAACAGCGGCACGCCATCGGGCTGGCCGACGATCTCGTCGCCGACGACGCCGACCTGTTGCGCGCCGCCCTCATCGATGCGATCAACGCCGGTGTAGCCGAGCCCGGTCGGCACCGCAGCCAACGCCTCGATGTATTGGCCTCCCGACTCGCCACGCTCGATCCCGCCACTCCCCTGGACCCGCGGGATCTGCGGGCGTTGTGGGGTGCCCGTTACGAGCCGGCCCCCGTACCGCCCGGCGATGCGGCGTCTGAGCACACAGCCGGCGAACCGCCCTCCACCAGGGGCCGAACCTGGCTGCACGCGCTCAGCGAAGCGGCCGCACCCGAACCGATCATCCCGTCGGTCTTGTCGGCAACGACGGACACCGCCCGCTATCTCGCGGTGGTGCCCGATCCCGAGAACCGCTTTTATCGCGCTCGCGAGGGCCAGGTCGGCGTGACCGAAGCGCTGGCGCTGGCCCAGGCCATCCGCGACCTTGTCGAGGCCGATAAGGACGTGCAGCAGAAGCGGGCGGTCATCGCGGTCGTCGACCTGCCCAGCCAGGCCTACGGCCGGTACGAGGAGATGGCCGGCCTGCACCAGGCGATGGCGGCCAGCACAGACGCGTACCATGCCGCCCGAATCGCCGGACACCCGATCGTCGCCATCGTCGTCGGCACCGCCCTTTCCGGCGGGTTCCTCACCCACGGTTTGCAGGCCAACCAGATCCTGGCGCTTGACGACCCGGGCGTCGAGATCCACGCCATGCACAAGGCGGCCGCCGCCCGCATCACCCTGCGCACCGTCGACGAACTCGATGAACTCGCCAAGACCATCGCGCCGCTAAGCTACCGCGTCGAAGACTGGGCGAAGCTCGGGTTCTGCGACGGCCTGCTGAAGGTCGAGAACGCCGACGCCCCAACGCCACAGGACGTCACGGCGGTGGGCTCAGCGATCGCCGGTGCCGTCCAGCTGGCCCGAGGCAGACCCGTCGACCTGTCCAACCGGCTCGATTCAGATGCCGCCGTCACGACGCGGCGCGCCTCCCGCGCGGTCCGTGATCTGCTTGCCCGGCAATGGAACCCGGCGCGCTAAGGTGTTCTCGACCCGACCGCACGACCTGCTGCGCCTGTCTAACGCAAGCCTGCTGGCGCCCGAGGCGCCGCCGTGGGTAACTTGCGCGCTGGGCGCCACACCATGGATCGTCGTCCGGCGCGGCCCGGCCCCAATGGGCCGGATCGCCGTCGGTGTACGCGGAACATCCAGATCCGAGCGCTACGCCACCGCGGTGGATCCAGATGACGTCTGCGAGGTTGTCGGGCCGGAGGACCTCGCCCACGTACTTCCGCGCGCGGGTCGCGAACTCGCCGCGATGTGCACGCTGCAGAGCGTTCGAGGGGCGCTCGACGACACCAGGCTACCGTGGGGGCCCACCGGAAGCATCGGCTTCGAATTGGCCACCGGGATCTCCACGGCCACAACCGAAAGCGACCTCGATCTGCTCGTCCGGCTACCACGCGGTTCGCAAGGGGGGCTGGTGCTTCTTGCCGCGTTGCATCGCGAGTTCCGTTCCCTCGCCGTACGAGTGGACTGCCAGGTCGAAACCCCTTCTGGCGCTGTCGCATTGGCCGAGCTGGCCGGTGGGCAATCCGACGTCATGCTGCGGACCGCTGCGGGGCCGCGGCTGGTCCCGCGCGCCGTCGCAGTGTCATGAGTCTTGCATTTCTCTTTCCCGGCCAGGGTTCACAGCAGCCAGACATGCTGCACACCCTCCCAAGCACCCCGGCGGTTTCGGAGGTACTGGACGAATCCCGCTCTCAGCTAACGCGTCTCGGTCTGACTGCGGAGATCGACACGGCCGAAGCGTTACTGGACACCACCAACGTCCAGATCGCCCTGCTCATCGCCGGCGTGGCGTGTGCGCGAGCGCTGAGCGGTGACTACGGCCTAACCCCGCACTTCGTCGCTGGCCATTCCGTGGGCGCCTTCTCCGCCGCTGTCACCGCTGGCGTCATCACTCTTGCCGAAGCCCTGGGCGCGGTAGTGCAGCGCGGCCGTCTGATGGAAGAGGCATGCGAGGACGGTGACTGGGGCATGGCCGCCGTGAGCGGCCTACCCACCCGACCCGCCTGTCAGATCGCGCGACAGGTCACCACCGCCGTCGATCCCGTCTGGGTCGCGAACATCAACAGCGCGACCCAAACCGTGTTCAGTGGCACCACTTCAGCGCTACAGAAGGTAGCCGATGCCGCCAGGATCGCCGGGGCGTTCAACTACGAGCGAATCAACGTGTCGGTAGCGTCGCACTGCCCGAAGCAGGCGGTCACCGCGCGACGGGTGGCGGCACACCTTGCGGGATTGCCGCGTCGCGAACCCACCGCCCGCTACCTCACCAACACGCGGGGACGGGCCACGACGTCAGCTGAGACCGTCCTTGACGACCTGGCACAGGCGGTCGCGCACACCGTTCAGTGGTACGACGCCACCCGGCTGATGGGCGAGCTCGGCGCGACCTGCGCCATCGAGACCCAGCCCAGTCACGTCCTCACCCGACTTCTACCGTCGGCCGCACCTACGGTCGCCGCGATCTCCCTGCAGGACAGCGGTCTTGCGGCTGCCGCCCGACGGGCCAACCGCCTTCTCGATACCGGGGACAGGCAGCAGGCCAGCATAGGTTAGAGGCGCAGTCGACGGGCGGACGACCATCGCGCCGGGCATCTCGCAGACGCCAAATCGGCCCACGAAATCGGAGGCCGCGGAAGAGTTCTCCTCGGATCGCGCCATCGGGCAGCGCGGCGCCGACATCTGGAACGTCTGACCGTTGACGGTGCCGGTTTGGGCCGTCTGACTTCGCCCTCTCCCAGGGCAGGACCGCCGGCGGATGGTAGCTGTCATTTGCCCAGGAGCTTCGGCTGGCTGGTATCGGTTCGCCGCCATCGGTAACCGGCTTCGTCTTCGTAGTCAATCGAGACCCGCAGCGTGTAATCCGGCTCCGCCGTTGTGTAGGCCAGCACGGTGTGCTGACGGGGCGGTAGGGTGCGCTGCCAGTCTGTCGCGAAGTGACCAATCAAAGCGTCCCGCAATGCCTGTCTGAACGCCTGCGGTCTTTGGCTAGTGCGCTGCACCGAAGTGCCAGCGAACGCCACTTCGCCGACTGGCGGTTGTTCAAGACAGTCGTCAAACGATCCCGATAGCGCCGCCAGAATAGACCGATCGAAAGCCTGATCAAGTGTCGTTCTGCTGCTGACTTGCTGACAGCCGTCGGGCACTTCCAAGCCGTTGGTATTTTTGGCTTTAACTTCGACCGCAAGGATCGTCGTCATTGCGTTGCTTGCGTTATCGATGGTGACGGTCCACCATGAAGCACCGAACATCGGTGTTCTGGCGCAAGAGGGAATGACCTTTCGCGCCTGAGCCGCAACGCGTTTCCTATGCGCTCGGCGGAGCGCATCCATCTGCGCCTTGTGGCGTCGGCCTTCCTCGGCCGCTTTTCGGGGCTCGCGGATCGTGGCGACGTACAGCGCGATGAGGACGCCAACAGTGGTTGCAACCGCCGCAATCGCTTGGACTTCCTGAAGCCAAAGCGACGTTTGATTGACAACATCTGATGGGCCCTGCGCACTGATGCGCGTCACGGACAGTAGAGCGTGATCGGTCACTGAAGTTCTCCAGACGTTAGGACTCGATCCGCGACTGGGCCGGGCGTGGGTAATCGTCGTAGAACCCGGCTCCGGATTTGACCCCCAACCGACCTTGCTGCAGATAACTGCGCAGCAGCCGGCGTGGACCTTCCGGGTACTCCGGATGCTCAGCGCAATAGTGCTCTTCGATGTCCAAAACAACGTCCAGGCCGACCTGATCCATCATCCGAAACGGGCCGGCGGCCGAGCCGCTGTTGATCTCAAACATCCGGTCGACTTCCTGCGGAGTGGACACACCTTCGGCAACGACCTCCAGCGCCTCCCGCTTCACCGCCGCCCATATCCGGTTGAAGATGAAGCCGGTGCTCTCCCGGCGCGCTTCGAACGGATAGAAACCGAACCGCGGCAACCTCGCCAACACGAAGTCGATGACTCCGCGGTCCGTCTTGCCGCACGACATGACGTCGACGGCATTCTGTTTCGGTGGCATGTAGAAGTGGATGTTCAGTACGCGTTCGGGGTGATGCACCTTGTCCAGGAACATCCGACTGGCATAGGACGACGAGTTGCTGGCGAGGATGGCATCGGCCGGCGACAGCTCATCGAGTTGTCCGAAGATCTGCTTCTTGAGCTCGAGCTTTTCGGGGATGGCTTCGATGACGAGCCACGCGTTGCGCACCGCGTCGGCGATGTCAGCCTGGGCCGAAACCTGTCCCGGCACAACACCGTTGATTCCGTCCGCTAGCGCCGGCAGGCTCTCCGTTACGTGGTCGACGGCGGCCTGGCGTTGTGCTTCGGCGAGGTCATAAATGCTCACCTCGGCACCATGCGCGGCGAACATCAGCGCGATACGCCGTCCAAGCGTACCGGCGCCGATGACGGCCACCGGCCGGCTTGCGAAGTCGGTTGGTACGTCGAAACTCATCTCTTGCTCCTTAGGTTGTTATGCGGCTTTGACCGTTGATCCGGGTTGGTCGGGATGCTCGATAGGCGATCGCGTGATGGCTTGGCGCTCGGTGATGGTCAGTTGCCCCCGATTTGTGGTCAGGAAGGTCACCGTCCACGAAATCACGGTGGTGAGCTTGCTTTTGAATCCGACGAGATAGACC
>Ga0210396_10007482_pt1 | contig 10384 bp, 8 predicted proteins | sample IncBWH17OmetaG_FD_155466 | JGI IMG/M metagenome (GOLD analysis project Ga0210396, IMG submission 155466) | Forest soil microbial communities from Barre Woods Harvard Forest LTER site, Petersham, Massachusetts, United States - Inc-BW-H-17-O ... | reverse complement strand
GCCGGAGGTCTCCGCGACGACCGCCAGAACCTCATCGCCGGCAGTTTCCGGCTCGGCTTCCCTCACCGATCGGACGGCGCCGATGATCTCCCAGACATCAGGGCCGCCGACCACGCGGGCCCGGCGCCCGGCGGGGCCGTCTTTGAACGTGATCAGCGGGTGCTCGCGCGCCCGGAGTGCCTCATCGACCAGCCGGCTGGTGGCGCTGGAGAGCGTCAGCTCCTGGTGCACGGCAACGAACGCGGAGAGCCGCTCAAGCACGCGCGGCTCGAAGCGGACGGACGAGGGGCTGATGGCTACCATGTATGACACTGTAACCCGATGTAGGCGCGGAGGCGAGCCCTTTCCCCGGGAACCGCGTATCACGGATGTCAGGTGCGGCTTCGGGGACCACTGATCGTCAGTGGCGGCCGGTTACGGTGCGCCGTGGTCGCTTAGCCGACCATGGCCCCGGCCCCGGGGGCGGGCGGTCCCCGGGGCCCTATTTCCGAGGCAGCGGGCCTGGGCCACGCTCAACTCGCGCGAATCGGGCCATAAGTCCAGCAGGCACTGCCGATCGGCTCTAATGTCATGCCAGCACCCGCGTGCACTGGGTGTGAAGGAGGGCGGGAGTTGCGCGTTGCGGATCCCACAGGACGATCGCGGCACGGACTGCTGCTGGTTACCGCGGGGGTCGTGCTGCTGGGATCGCTCGTCGGGGCACTGGCTCCTGGCGCGTCCGCCGCCGACCGGTCCGTTGCCAGTCCGGCCAGCGCGAACCCAGCCGCCGCGCGCCTGGCCGCCGCCACGGTCGCTTGCATGTCCAAGTCTCATGCCGCTACCGCCGCCGCGTTGGCCCGTGACATTCAGGCGGCACGGCGCGGCCGCTCCTCCACGGTGGCGGTGTGGGTCGACGCTCCCGGCGTGGGAATTACCTGCTCGCTGAACGGATCTTCGCACTTCGACTCGGCCAGCATCGTCAAAGTGATCATCCTCGGCGCGGTGCTACGGAAGGCACTGGATCAGGACCGCTACCTGACCAGCACCGAGACGGCCCAGCTGCGTGCCATGATCACCAGATCCGACAACAGTGCCGCATCTTCGCTGTGGGCCAAGCTCGGGCGCTCGTACCTGCAGCACTTCCTCAACCTGGCCGGAATGAGGCAGACGATTCTCGGGCCCGGCGGCTACTGGGGCTTGACTCAGGTCACCGCGCACGACGAGATGCTTCTGCTGCGGCTGCTGCTGTCGGCCGACGCGTTGCTGTCCAGCAACTCGCGTGCCTACGCGCTCGGCCTGATGGCTCAGGTCATCTCTTCCCAGCGGTGGGGCGTCCCCGCGGGCGCGCCGCGAAGCGTCACCGTCCACGTGAAGAACGGATGGCTGCCGCGCGCCACCCATGGCTGGCGCATCAACAGCATCGGCGGCTTCACCTGGTCCGGGGGCTGGTACAGCATCGTGGTGCTGTCCATGGATAACCCGACCATGTCCTACGGGATCACCACCGTCGAGGCCATCGCCCGGGTCATCCATCGCGATCTGAACCCGACCATGAAGACCGCGATCGCGCCGTCCGCGCCGAGCCCTTCCTGGGGGACGCCGGACGAGCTGATCCCGGCGCTGCCCTCCACCCCTTAGGGCTCTCCGAGTCGGCGCCGACCGGAGTCGGCCGCATCCGTTCGGAAGAAAACCAAAAGGTCGTCACTCCGAACGGGTGCGTGGTGCCTGTCACGGACCACGCCGGACGACGCGGTGCAGGTACTCATCGCGGTTGAGCGGGTTGTCGTCGGTGCGCGGCCGGGCCGGGGCCGGGCCGCGGACAGGCTCGTAGTGGTCGAAGGATGATTCCATGACACCCTCGCCCCGGGTGAGAGGCGGTACCTGCTGACGCAGCCCGTGGACCGCGGTCGCGGGGATGTCCCCTTCCAGGACGCACCAGGAGTCGCTTGTCGCCGATACCCGGGGGACCACGTGCAGCCTGGCCAGCGCGGGCAGTACGACGGTGAGGGTGTCCGCCGGAGTGTCCAGGCGGAAGTGGTGGACAGGCTCGCAGACCACCGTGCGGGCCTGCTTCAGCGCCGCCATGACCACCAGCGGGGTGAGCTTGCGGAAGTCCTGCGGCCCGCTGAGCGGCCCGCGGGTCGCCGGCGGGCCGTCGGGCACGCTGTAGGCGGACCGGGTCACCGTGACCGTGCAGTCGGTGACCTGCCAGCCGTAAAGGCCCTGGCGCAGCGTCTCGGTCACGAACTGCCGCAGCGCGGCGGCATAGCCTTCGGCGTTCTTGTAGATGAAAAGCGGGACGCCCTGGTGGCCGATATCCAGCCGGAACCCGACGCCCGAGCCCGCCGGGGCGGGGTCGATGCGGAAGCCGAGCGTGGCCAGGAACGGATTGTCCGGCGCCTGCAGGACTTCTTCCGCCGCGCCGGCCCTGACCGGCCGTTCGACGCAGATCGGGGTGGTCTCCCGGAACTCGGCCTGCAGCCCGTAGTCGGCCGCCAGGGTGGCTTCGATCACCTGTTTCTGCACCTCGCCGTACAACGAGAGGTAGATCTCCTGGCGGATGTCGTCCTGGCGGACGTTGATGAGCGGGTCCTGCTCGGCGAGCTGAGTCATGGCGGCGTGCAGCCGCGCCTTGTCGCGCGGGTCACGGGCCGCGACGGCCGTCTCGAGCGTGGGCGGCGCGAAGTGGTGCCAGCCCGCGTTCCGCGGCGCCGTCCCGATCACGTCGCCGACCCGGACATCCGCCAGGCCCGACAGCCGGGCGATCTGGCCGGCGGCCACCGAGTCGCGGCGTACTTCCGCGCCGCCAGCGAAAACGCTGATCGCGGTCACCTTGCCGTCGCTGCCCTGGCTGCCGCTGTCCCCGCCGTCACCGGCCTGGCCGACACCGTCATCGACGTCGCCGGCGCGGCCAAGCCGCACGCGGTCCCTGACGGCGATGGTGCCTGAGAACACGCGCGCGTAGGCGACCTTGTCCCCGGCGGCCCCGCGCTCCACCCTGAAGACGCGGCCGCAGACCGGTCCGCCGGCGTCGCCGTCCGCCGCGGGCAGCAACCAGGCGAGCCCGTCGAGCACGGCGTCGACCCCCGCGCCGGTGATGGCCGACCCGAAGAACACCGGGTGCACCAGCGTGTCCTTGACCTGCCCGGCCAGCTTCCGCCTGAGCCAGGCGCCCGGCAGCGCCGCCTTGCCGTCCAGGTAAGCCTGAAGGACGGCATCATCGCGGTCGGCAAGAACCTCGGCCAGCCGTGACAAGGCAGCCGGATCGGCCTCGTCGTCCGGGACGAAGGCGGCACCGCGCTCGCCGAGCCCGGTCACCGAGCCCATCGGGATGATGGCTTGTGTCAGCCGTCCGGCGATGTCGGCGAGCAGGCGCTCGTAGCCGGCGCCGCGGCGGTCGATCTTGTTGACGAAAAACAGCGTCGGGACCCGGAGGCGCCGCAGCGCGCGCCACAGGATACGCGTCTGCGGCTGCACGCCCTCGACCGCTGAGATTACGAGCACCGCGCCGTCGAGCACGCTCAGCGCGCGGTCCACCTCGGCGATGAAGTCCGGGTGGCCGGGCGTGTCGATCAAGTTGACGTCGCGGCCGTCGACCGTGAACGACGCGACGGCGGACTTGATCGTTATCCCCCGCTGCCGCTCAAGCGCCAGCGAGTCCGTCCGCGTCGTTCCCGCGTCGACGCTGCCGGGCTCGTCGATAACGCCCGCGCAGTAGAGCAGCCGCTCGGTCAGCGTTGTCTTGCCGGCGTCAACATGCGCGAGGATCCCCAAATTCAGTGTTCCGCGAGGCACACGCCACATCCTCCGAATAGGCCCGTAGAAGCTCTTCGATGGAAATGGACGTTCCTCGCATTACTGACTCCTCCCGCTCGCCGTCGCTCGCGTTACGCATTGTCACCCTTGTCGGGCCCGAAGCGCGAGTGATTTTCCGGCCGGCTGCCGGCCGGTCAGGCCTTTCGCCGGTCGTCGAGCCACTGCTCGAACTCGGTGGCCACGATCCGCTCGCCGGTGACTCCTGACGCCTCGGCGGAGGCGAGCCAGGCGATCGGCGGGGCCATGATCTCCGGCTCGAGCAGGTTCCGCAGCCCGGCCGCGTGCTCGTCGGGCACCATGCCGGTGCGGGTCGCGCCGCCCGGCAGCAGCATGTTCACGGTGACCGGCGTCTCGCGCAGGTCGGCGGCCATGATCAGGGACAGCGACTCCGCGCCCGCCCGGGACGGGCCGTAGGGCACGAAGCCCGCCCGGGTCATCGTCGCGTGGTTCATCGAGACGTTGACGATGCGGCCGCCGCCGGCTCCGAGCATGCGGGGCGTGATCTCGCGCGCGACGAGGAAGTAGCCGGTGAGGTTCGTCGCGATCACGTCGCGGAACCCGTCCGGCGCTACCGTCCAGAAGCCGCGCGGCTCCGTCATGAACAGAGGGTTCACCGTGCGCATCCCGATGCCCGCGTTGTTCACCAGCAGGTCGATGCCGTCCAGGCGTGACCACGCCGCCGCGACCGCGCTCGCGACCGATTTCTCGTCGCGGACATCGAGCTCAACGCCGAACGCCCCGGCAAGCCGGCCCGCGACCGCTTCGGCCCGCTCCCCCGACCGGCCTGCCACCGCTACGCGGAGCCCGGCCCCGGCGAGCGCCCCGGCCATCGCGAGACCGAGCCCGCTAGTACCGCCGGTCACCAGCGCCGTCCGGCAGCCCGCGGTTTCCGTCCTGTTGGTCATGCCCGCGAGCCTAGTCAGCCGGCGTCACGGTTCCGGTAACCGGCCTAGGAGTCCATCGTGAGGACGACCTTGCCGATGACCTGGCCCGCCTCCAGAGCACGGTGCGCGTCGGCGGCGCGCTCAAGCGGGAACGTCGCGCCGACCTGGATCCGGAGCTCACCCGCGTCGAAGTGCGCGGCCGCCTGCTCCAGGATCTTCCGCTGGCGCTCCCGGTGGGCGTCCCAGCCGAACACCGCCGGCGCCGGCATCCAGGCGAAGGACACCCGGAGGTTCCGGTCGTGCATGACCTTGACCGCCTCTTCCTCCCAGGGGCTCTCTACGTTGGAGACGAGGTCGCCGTAGGGGCGGACCAGCGAGAAGGACGAGGTGAACGTCTTGCCGCCCACGGTGTCGTGGACCACGTCGGCGCCGTCCGCCCCCGTCCAGGCGCGCACCGCCGCTCCCACGTCCGCGTGCCGGTAGTCGATGCACAGCTCGGCGCCGAGCCTGGCCGCCAGGTCCGCCTTCGGCCCTGGGGTGACGGTTGTGGCCACCCGCGCGCCCGCGAGCCGCGCGACCTGAACCGCCATGTGCCCGACGCCGCCGGCCCCGGCCTGCACGAGGACCATCTGGTCCTTGCCGACCCGCGCGCGCTCAAGCAGCGCTTCCCAGGCGATGATCGTCACCAGCGGCGCGGCGGCCGCCTCCACGAACGACAGGCTCTCGGGCTTGCGCGCCACGAACCGCTCGTCCATGACCCGCTTCTCCTGGTAGGTACCGGGCACGGGGCCGAAGCCGCCGTCGCAGAAGTACACCTCGTCTCCTGGCCGGAACCGCGTAACGCCCGGTCCTGTCGCCTCCACCAACCCGGCCCCGTCCCAGCCGAGCACGGCGGGCAGCGACCCGCCGATCGTCCCGTTAGCCCGCAGCTTGTAGTCGACCGGGTTGATGCCAGCGGCGGCGAGCCTGACTTTGACGTCCCGGTCGCCGGCGAGTTGCGGCTCGGGCACCTCCGCCAGCCGCAGCACCTCGGGACCGCCGACCGCCGTCATCTGAACCGCCCGCATGCGCTTTCCTCTCTCTTCGTAGCATCGACCGAGATCAGTGTCATTGTCCCGGACGACGCCGTGCCTTACGCGCCGACGTCACCTGTTCACGTTCAGCAGGCACGTCCTCCTCCCTCCCCCGGAGTCCGCCGCGGAACCGACGCTGCCTTCGAACGCAGTTACCCTGGCTATGGGCTGGAGCTAGGGGGTGGAGATGGACGCGGAGCCGGGGCTGCGCCTCGCCAGGCACGACGGCAGGCTCTGGCGCGCCCGATGACCGTGCTCCTTGACACGCTTCAACGGCGCCTCGGTGAGGCCCTCTTCGCCCGGGTCGCGGGCCCGGAAGGGCCTGCTAACCGGGCGCGGTTCAACGCGCCGGGCCCGCGCTGGTTCGCTGCCGACCGCCCGATCCGGCGGGTGCACGGCGACGCCGCGATGTTCGTCGGCGGCCTTCGCGCGCTGCTGCTGCAGTCGCTGCACCCGCAGGCCATGATCGCGGTCGCACAGCACTCCGACTACCGCAACGACCCGTGGGGCCGGCTGCAGCGGACAAGCACCTTCCTCGCGGTCACCACGTACGGCACCGCCGACGACGCGCAGCGCGCCGTCGACCGTGTCCGCCGGGTCCACGAGCACATCAAGGGGACCGGTCCCGACGGCCTGAGGTACCGGGCGGACGACCCGCACCTGCTGCGCTGGGTCCACGTCGCCGAGGCCGACAGCTTCCTCCGCTGCCACCAGCGCTACGGCGCCCGGCCGCTCGATGCGGCCGGATGCGACGGCTACGTCGCCGACGCCGCCCGCATCGCGCTCGCGCTGGGGGTGCCCGAGCCGCCGCGGACGCGGCGGGAGCTCGCCGCGGCGCTCAGCTCCTACCAGCCCGAGTTGCGGGCGACCCCGGAGGCTGTCGAAGCGGCCCGCTTCCTGGTACGGACCCCGCCGCTGCCGCTGGTCGCCCGCGGGCCCTACGCGCTCCTCGCGGCGACGGCAGTAGCCGAGCTGCCAGCGTGGGCGCGCAGGGAACTGCGGCTGCCGCCGCCGAACTTTGCCGAGTCCGCGCTGGTGCCGCCGGCCGGCCATGGCATCGTCGGCGCGGTCCGCTGGGCCATGAGCGCCCGGCGCTAGGTGGAAAGCCGGCGGATCCTGAACGCCGCGGTTATCTCCATGATTCCGAAGACGAGCAGCCAGATGCCGAGGATCACGGCGAGGCCGAGCAGGCTCAGGCCAGGGTAGGCGAGCACGATGATGCCCGCGATCGCGCTGAGCACCCCGGTTACCGCGGCCCAGCCACGGTCAGGCATTTCCCGGTGCGAGATCGCGGTGAATATGTCGATGAGGCCGTTGACGACCCAGAAGATGCCGAGGAACACGGTCAGCGCCAGCAGGGTGAGCAGCACATGCCGCACCGCCCACAGGCCGATGATGATCGACAGCACGCCGAGAAGCGCCAGCAAGACCCGCGTCCCGCCGGTCAGGTCCGCCGACGCGAGGGCCGCCACGAACCGGAATATCCCGGAAACGATCAGCTGAATACCGAACAGCACCGCGAGGACGAGGAGCGTCTCGCCGGGCCACGCCAGCACGGCCACCCCTGCGACCAGCGTCAGGATGCCGTACGCGAATACCCAGCCCCAGTGCCTGCCGAGACTTGCCAGCACGTCGGCGGGCTCTTGACCCGCCCAGCTCACGCCCGGCCCCGTGAAGCGAAGGAGTTCACGGCGGCTATATCGTCACTGCCCAGCCCGGTTAAACCTTGGCCGGCGGCGGTATCGCCGCCCGCGTCAGCCCTGCGGATTAAACGGAGCTTGCTCCGTTTAGAATCGGTAGCGGAGCAAGCTGCGGCTGTCCGATCCCATTTCCTGTCGCGGAGGTCATCTCATGAGCGGACCCAGGATCACGACGCCTTTCGGGCCGGCCTCGACCGCGGCGGAGGTCATCGCGGGCGTCAACCTGGCCGGCAAGCGCGTCGTCGTCACCGGTGCGTCCTCTGGCATCGGGCAGGAGACGGCCCGCGTACTCGCGGGGGCAGGGGCGGAGGTCACTCTCGCGGTGCGCGGCATCGCCGCGGGCGAGGCGGCCGCGTCCGCGATCGCGGATTCCGAAGGCAGCCCGCACGTTCGCGTAGCGCGGCTGGATCTCGCGGACCGCGCCTCCGTCGGCGAGTTCGTTTCCGCCTGGACGGGCCCGCTGCACATCCTGGTCAACAACGCCGGGATCATGGCCACCCCCGAGCAGCGGACGCCGGAGGGATGGGAGCTGCAGTTCGCCACCAACCACCTCGGCCACTTCGCCCTGACGACAGGGCTGCACGAGGCCCTCGCGGCGGCGGGCGGCGCCCGGGTCGTCATGGTCAGCTCGGTCGGCCACGTCAACGGCGAAGTGCTGTTTGACGACGTGAACTTCGAGCGGCATCCCTACAATGCCTGGGTCGCCTACAGTCAGTCCAAGACCGCGAACGTGCTCTTCGCCGTCGAGGCCGCCAGGCGATGGGCCAGGGACAGGATCGCGGTGAATGCCCTCAACCCAGGCCGCATCGCCAGCACCGGGCTTATCAGCCACGTCGACCCGGCCGCGGTCCCGCCTCAGTCGTTCGACGCCGCGGGCACTACCGGCGTCTCGGTGAAGGACATCCCCCAGGGCGCGGCCACCTCCGTGCTGCTGGCGGCGTCACCCCTCGTCGAGGGCGTCACCGGCAAGTACTTCGAGGACTGCCAGGAAGCGGACCCGTTCGTCCCCGGCGTCCGGCGCGGCGTCGCCGCTTACGCCCTTGATCCCGACAAGGCCGCAAGGCTCTGGCAGCTTTCCCTCGACCTGCTCGCGGCCGCGCGCTAGCCACGCTCCCGGAAGCGTCGCACTGCACAGTTCACCCAGATCCACGGGATGTGAGCTGGTCGGGAAGCCGCGCTGTGACGATGATCCCGGTGAGAGCGACCGCGATGGCGAACGAGAACGCCAGCGCGACTCCAGGGCCGTGCCCTATTCGGGAAGTGGCGGCCACGATAGCCCCCGCCACTCCGGTGCCGATGGCCTGACCGAGCACGTCGCACAGCTGAAGAGCCGAAGTTGCCCGGCCCTCCTCGCCCGCTGCGGCGCGATCGAGCGTGGTCACCGACAGCGGAGCGTAGGCAGTACCGATCCCCGCACCAGCCAGCGCCCACGCCGCGACCGCCAGCGCGGGAGGCACCGACGGCAGGAGCACCACGCACATTGCGCCGAGGCCGACGGCGACCAGGCACAAGCCAGGCCGGACTAGACGGCGCGGACCCCACCGGGCGATGTAGCGGGCCTGCACCCACGATCCAGCCGTCCAGGTAAGGGTCGACGCCGTGAGCGCAAGAGCCGCCAGCGTCGTCGGGGCATGCCGGACGGTCACGATCGCATACGGGACATATGCGTCGCCCGCGAAGAAGCAGCACGTCAGCAGCGACCGGCTGAGGATTGTGACAGTCAGCCCAGGCCGTGCGGAGAGATACCGGGGAGGTGTCAGACGGCGCATCGAGACAGCGAGAAGGGCGCCGCCGGCGATACCGCCCGCAGCGACCACGGGCACCACGCCGGAACTGAGCGACGCCAGCGCCGTGCCAGCGCCGACTGTCACGCCCAGCACGGCCAGGTACGGCACCGCGGCCGTTCCCGGACTCGCGGGGGGCGGGACGTGCCGCAAGGCCAGCACGACCAGCACCCCGGCCGCGATCACCAGCGGCAACAAGCCCAAGAACACCCAGCGCCAGCCAACTGCCGCGGCCACGAGGGCGGCGATAGCTGGCCCGATCAGGCCGGGCACCACCCATGCGGTGGAAAGCACGGCGAACATCCTCGGCCGGGACTCCTCGGCGTAGCACCGGGAGATCGCCACGTAGGCCACTGCGGGCACAACCCCGGCGCCAAGGCCCTGCACTGCCCTGCCCGCCACGAGAACCACCATGTCCGGCGCGGTCCCGCCTATCACCAGGCCAAGGGCGAACAGGGCAAGACCGGCGAGCATCGGCCGCCCGAGCGGCACACGGTCGGCCAGCGTTCCGGCTAGCACGATCCCAATCAGGCTCGCCAGCAGGAAAGCGCTGAACACCCACCCGTAGAGGCGGAGATCTCCCAGGTCGCGGCCGACCACCGGCAAGATGGTGGCGACGGCGAGCGCCTCGAACGCGACGAAGGTAACCGCGAGCACGAGACCGACCGTCAGCGCGCGCTGCGCTGGCGCCCATATCCCGCCTGCCAGGCTGGCCGTGGCCGTTGGGGTTCTCTTCGCGTCTGTGCTCATTAGGGTGAGGGTAGAACCTCAACTGCTGTTGAGGTCAAGCGCAGCCGCTGACCTGCGATTTACCGGAACTCACGATGCGAAGTCGGGAGTGGCGGACCTGGCCGAGTCGCTGCGGCCCGTGGGCTCCTCCCACTCCTCTTGCCGTCCGAGGGCGGTGAGATCGAGGAAGTAATAGGAGCCGCCGGTGGACTCCAGGCCGCGGGCGTACTGGGAGTAGGTGTGGAACACGCGGCCGTCCGCCTGGAGGAAGCAGCTCAGGCCGGGCATGTCGTACGGCTGGTCGGCCGTCTTCATGCTTTCCTGGCCTGCGGCCGCGTACTCGTCGAGGGAGCGGTAGTTGTACTCGTCGAAGCCGTGAGAGGCGTCGATAGTGACACCGAAGTCGAAGTTGAAGTCGG
>Ga0210396_10007481_pt1 | contig 10385 bp, 11 predicted proteins | sample IncBWH17OmetaG_FD_155466 | JGI IMG/M metagenome (GOLD analysis project Ga0210396, IMG submission 155466) | Forest soil microbial communities from Barre Woods Harvard Forest LTER site, Petersham, Massachusetts, United States - Inc-BW-H-17-O ... | reverse complement strand
CCGTATGTAGGGGAAGCAAAGGACTTAGCAGCGAAAACACGGGAGAATAAGGGGAGCTGAGCGCGGAGTGAGTTCCATTATGGAATTCGCGGGGGATGGATGTAACGCAGGCGGGAATCTGTCGACTATTCACAGCGAATGATAGCACGTAATGGTTACTCTGTATATAAGTAGTTTAATGTTTAACTGCTCAAAGTCCTGAAACCAGAGTCAACGGTTTGCCTTCAGCCTGTTGAATCTGAGCTAGCGTTTTCTGACTCTCCGGGGCGTCCCGGAACGTGAAGCGACAGTTTTCGAAGATAACGTCTCCTAGGTATAACGGGCTGCCGTTATAAATGATTTCTGAATTCACGAATTTGACCTTGAGCCACACAATGGAATCAAGGCTCTGGGATGCTCCAGTAATCGTCGCGTTCCTGACAAGCACCTGCGACGTACTGTCTGCTCCGACAAAAGCTCTTCCGGGTCCTACTAAACCCAAAAAATTTACGTCACTGAACACCACATTGCTGTGTGACACAGGAAATACGGGCTCTCCAGAAGGGTAGGGCAGAGGTATGATTGTGTTTCCTTGCGACGACCCTTGCCACCATGCCGCACCGTTATTAAGAGGCACCTGCGAGACGAGAGAATTTCCCGTTTCACCATGCGGTAGCTGAATCGCTGGAAGATTAGATAGCAGGACAACCTTGTTATAGCCAGCGTAGGATACTAATGCCACGAGCGCGGCAGCCGCTGATTTGCGTGCCTCTCCGCCGGGAGCCGATTTTTTCAACGTCTGCTCAAACAGAGAAGTTGTTTGTTGCAGTGTACCTTGGTTTGCAGGAATCTTCTGCGCGATGGACGTTTCGGCAATGGAGCGCAATTGTTTACTAACGGTGATCAGACCGTTCGAACTGACTGGGATTTGGTATCGATTTGAAGTGTCTAATACGGCTCTTGTCTCCTTTAGACGTGAATTCATTTGACTCTCTTTTGCTTCCTGACTTATCGGGTAACTGGCTTCTGCCGGGTAGTTGAGTGCTGCTATTCGGGCATTAAACACCGCATTTTGCATTTTTGCTGCAAAAGTTGAACTGGTCACTCCGAGAATAGCTAGGCCGACAGCCAACATGAAAAAGGTAGAATAATTATTCTTCATGGATTGTTTTGAACCTTTTTCTAAAATATCGATATGCCGAAATGCAATAGTTGAGTAAAACGAGGCCCAAAGAAAGAACTATGGCAACGTTAAGAAGAAATTCAATTGTCTCCGCTACCCAAGCTGGCGGTCCGAACAACGGAATATAGAGAATCTTAAACAGGAATTCACCAAGCGCGACCCAAGGAAAACCATGCAAATGAGTCTAGTGTCGTGGAAGAGGATTGCTTCTAAAGTTGAGTGCTGATGGTCAGTTATTTTAGACGCTTGACTGGGCGCAGGATTGTTTTTCCTTCTTTTACCCATCGCAGGCGGATTCTATGTGATTCGCTGCCAGTATGGAACCGTTACGTATTCATTTCGCTATATCGAAATCGTTATGCGTTCCAAAAGCCTAACCGCTAGTAGCTATTCAGAATGTCTTCCCACTCTTCATTCTGTCCGTGAGTCTCGGCCAAATACACGATTAGGCCTTCAAGAACTTGATACACATGTTCCATCGCCTTCGATAAATAGGCGAAGTCATAGTCAAAATGCTCTGCTCCTTCACCGGAATAGCGAAGGCAAACCCTTCCTGGACCCGATCGTGAAATTCGGCGATGCACTTTTCCAGGAACTGAATGTCGAAGTTAGCCCAATCCTCGGGAGCAACCTTGGATTTGGCTTCGGCAAGGACAAGCTCCCACAGGTCTGCAAGAGCGTGAATGCGCCTTACTTCTTTCACGCTATCAATCAGCGTTCTTATCTGGCCGCTCTAACATCCGGCCACGCATCACGAGAGCTTTCAGCGCCAATTCAAGATAGTGCCGGAACAGAAATACAGCAGCAGGTCCCTCAATGTCTGGAAAGCCTTTGCCAACGGCCAAATTCTTGACAATTACCTCGCTCGCCCTGTAAAAACTTTGCCGAAAGCTTATCCACGGCTTGGGGTGTTCCTCTACGTAGATAAGTTGTTTGTAATCCCACTTCTCGAAAGCGGTGTAGCCGTCGTCAAAATGCTCTTCAGAATCGCCGCTCATAGTCCCTCGCAGTAACGTACTGTACGATTCTTTTTCCGTGCTCTGTTTTTAAGTGCTTCGAAACGCACAGCGCGAATCTCGCGTCTCGGTGGACCAACCACCCACAAAAGCCCCACAGCCGACAATCGACGTTTTAAGTCCCGCGTAACTTCGCTATAACCTGCTGCTTGGTTTTTAACCACGAATAAACAGTCAAGGCAACAGGTTCTCAGGAGGGACCGGGGGAATACCCTGAGTTGGCGGGGGCACACGTTTAACGGCGGATCTATTGTCTCTGCGACGCCAAGAATCTCTTCCGACCGTTTCGGCCGGTCTGAAAGAAATTTGGGCTACCGGTGCCCGTTGGGGAAGTACAAACCGCCGGCCAGCAACGCATCTGCCGCGGTGACCAGCGACTCGGCCAGCTGAAGCTTATTGACGAAGCCCTGCGCGCCAGCCGAGCGCGAAAACTCAACGATGTCTGGATCAGGATTGGTGGTAATCATCAAGACCGGCAAGCGCGGCAACTGCTCCCGGATCTGGCGCAGCGCCCCAAATCCATCCAGTACCGGCATAGAAATATCGAGGATCACCAGATCGGGCCGCAGCTCCGTCGCCTTGCGCACGCCGTCCTCCCCGTCGCAAGCCTCATCGCACGTCCACGTCCGCTTATGCGTGGTTAGAATGCCGCAGACCGCCTTCCGAAGGTCGGCATTGTCGTCAACAATAAGAATTCGCACCCAGGTGAACTCCAAGAGTCATCTTGCTAGTACTCGATTTTTTGCGAAGGCACCGAACCTTGGGGGCGACAGACGGTCGGCAGCTTTGAGAGAAGTATACGCTTCTTCGCGCAACAGTGGTCCACTAAAATACCAGCCCTCCGTAAGCTACTTATTCAGATTCCTTCGCCCATGAATACGTTGTCTCGGCTCTTGGCACGAATCGATTGGTTCGGTTGTGCACCATTACGATTTCACCATTACGAATTCCCTACGGCATTCCGTGTAGGATGGAAGTGACTGATCGAGAGCATTGCGACGGAGGATTTGGGCTATGGACATATTCAGAGAAGGACGCGGGGGCAACACCGAGTTTATGCTGCGGCCATCGATACCCGGCGGAATTCGCAACATTATTATCGGCGCGGTCGCGCTGGCGTTTGTGCTGTTTCTGCTGTCGTTTGCGGTGCGGGTGACGCGCATCGAAGCGGGGCACGTGGGCGTGGAAATCAACCTGGCAGGACGGCAGCGCGGCGCTTCGGAAATTCCGGTGCGCACCGGTTGGGTGCTGTATTCGCCGCTGACTACGCAGATCATTGAATTTCCCACGTACGTGCAAACCGTGAAGTGGACTCGCGACACCAACGAAGGCCATCCGATTAATGAAGAGATGGGCTTCAACTCCAAAGAAGGCATGGAGATTTTTGTGGATGTGTCGTTGTCGTATGCGATTGATCCTTCGAAGGCGCCGGACTTTTACGTGAAGTATCGCGTCGACGATCTGGACCGCTTTACGCATGGAATTTTGCGCGACATCGTGCGCAATTCGCTGAACGAAGTGGCGTCGACCTACGTGGTCGAGGATATTTACGGCGAAGGCAAAGCGGAATTCCTGCATAAAGTGGAGGCGATGATTCAGTCCAAGGTCACGCCGGTGGGCGTGGGCGTGCAGCAATTTGGATTTATTGGGGCGCCGCGTGTGCCGCAGGTGATTGCCGCGGCGATTACCGCGAAGGCGCAGGCGATACAACAGGCAGAACGCGCGCGCAATGAATTGGCGACTACGCAGGCGGAAGCCGCCAAGAAAATTGCCGAAGCGGAAGGCGACGCCAAGTCCTTGGTGACGCGCGCGCAGGGTGAAGCGGATGCGAATCGCATCCGGCAAAATTCGCTGACGCCGCAACTGCTCGATCTGCGCCGCATCGAAAATTCCCGCGCGCTGATCGACAAGTGGAATGGCCAACTGCCCACAGTAGAAACGGGCCAAGGCGGCGCCATGATGCTGCAACTACCCAAGCCTTAGCAGCGCCAGGCGAGCGCAGCCACAGTAGCTCACCCCCTTCAGGGGGTGATACTTTCCATAGCCACGCCACAACCCGATCCATCCCCGCCGATCGAGCGGCCAACACCCAGCGCCGTAGGCGCGACATAAGTTAACCCAATGCGTAAGCACTGGGAATAATCACGAACAAAACGGAAGCGCCGTAGGTGCGGCACCTCGGGCGGGCACTGTTCCCGAACGGAACAGCGCCTCCTTATTGTCATCCCGACCGAAGCACGCCGCGTGCGTAGCGGAGGGATCGCGGCTTGATCGCCCGATCTCGCAACAGTCAACTGATTACGCCCGCTGCCGATAGAAAGACCATGAGCGGAGCAGCCATGCCCGCGCCCCGGTCGGCGGTAATGATCCTGGTGCAAGCCACCTGGGAAGATCAGCACGGCACGTTGCAAACCGCGCGCGCCTGCATGGAGAATCGTTCGCCGTCGGGCGCCTGCATCCGCGTTCCGGCACGCATCGCGGCCGGCACCAAACTAAAAATCCAGTGGCGCTGGGAAGAGTTCAACGGCGTCGCCAAATATTGCCGCACCGACGGCCAGGAATATTTAGTCGGCGTTCAGCGGATTGCAGCCGTTGTTCCCCGCGGCGCTGCAGCCACAACCACAAAGACCATAGCTCCGCCACCGCGTAAGCACAACCACGCTGCAGCGAGTGCCACGACGGCAAATGAAACTCTACAAACGGCGCAGCCACCGACGTTTGCGTCACCGACGCACGCTCAAATCAAAATTTCTGCGGTCGCCGCTGAACACGACAAACCGCAAACGCAGATACCCGCAGAACTTCCCGCGGCACTGAAAAAATCAGAAAACGAAACGCACACTGCTGCGCCGGCAACCCTCGCTGCGCCCCCCGAAACCTTAGCTGCCGCCAGCGCACCGGACACACGCACCTCCACCCAACAACACAACACGCCACGCCACGATTTCGATGCCCTTCCACGAAGCAACGCCGACGCAACACCGCCTCATAGCAAGGGCGCTGGGAAAGAAGGAAAACTATGCGACGCAAATGGCTGGAACTCACACCGTGGGGCAACAAGGAAGACACTCCGAATGGCAGCAACGGACACGCGCCCGCGAACGTCACCGCACCGGGACCGAGCAATGGTGCCAACGATAAAAGTAAGCGCAGTATGGAAGCGAGGCCAGCAATGGATAAGAAAGACGCAGCCGCAGACGACCGCGCAGCAAACTTCCAGGCCGAATTAATGTGCATGGAAGATATTTATCGCGCCGCTGGCATCATGAATCCGCGCCGCGGCTACAGCGTCACCAAGGTCGTCGAGATGCTGCACAGCGATCACATGCGCGGGCTCTCCAAAGAAATGAAGCGCGCCGCAGTCCTCATGGCGCTCGATGCCGCGGGCGTTTCCGCCGATGAAGTGTTGCACGACGCCAAGATTCGCCAGGACGCCATCGACGCCTACGAAGCCGAGCAGCGCAAACAGATGGGAGCAGAATGGGCGCGCAAGGCCGAAGAAAATGTCCAGCTCCAGGCGGAATTGGAAAGTGTGCGTGCCCACTATATGGAAAGACTGAAGCGCAACCTGGATGGCGTGGCGCGCGAGAAGAGTACCTTTGGCAACTGGCTAACGCTGAAACAACAGGAGGCACAGAGCATGCTGGAAGCCGTGGATCTTTGCCTGAAGCCACTGCCGGCAGAACCGGTGCGCGATTCGCTCGCGGAAGTCAGCCTGGTGGATGCCAGCGCCAAGCCGATCTGAAGGGTACGCGGCGCGCGGCAGCTGGCGTCAACTAGGTATATCGCTGGCCGTCGGTAAAGAACGTTTCTCCCTGCAGCACCACATCGACCGCTTTCAGCAGCGTGCCGGCGACATCCGTCTTGGTCACGAACCCTTGCGCACCCGCCGCTTTGGCCGCGCGCACCATCTCCAGGCCAGCATGCATCGACAGCATAAGAATTGGAATCGCCGGCAAAAGTTGTTTGATTTTCCTGGCGGCGGAGAATCCGTCCAGCACCGGCATGGTCACATCTAACACCACCAGATCCGGATCAAGCTGTCTGGCAAGGTCGACAGCTTCTTGTCCGTTGGTGGCCTCGCCGCAGACTTTCAAGTCCGCTCGAGACTCCAGCAGTGAACACACACCTTTTCGAACCACTTCGTGGTCGTCTGCAATCAAAATACGCAAGGGCGCGATTTCCTCTGGACGGGGGCAACGGTCCGCACCGTAGGACAATCGGTGAAGAATGACCGAATTCTATCTTTGCGTTTCAGGGATGTCCACACGAGAGATACCCCCGCCGACAAAAATAGAAAAATTCAACGAACATTAATCTAGCTACTTGTTGGGGAGAGCCTACGAGAAGGAGAACTAGTACGGAACACGGTCAAGGCATCTCCCGCCCAGAGTAGACGCCCTGACCGCATTCGCGCACATCGTTTGTACAACCAACCCTAATTTCGGTCCATCAGGACTTCGATGTAATTCGCGGTGCGGGAAAACATCAGAATTAACGCCCACGTTAGTCAGATTCCCAAAATGGGAATCCCAAAACGGTTCACGCCGCCTTCGCCGTCCGCACTCTCGCCGCCGCATCGGGTCAATTCGTTCCGCACGCACGCATCCCGACCGGAGCACGCCGCGTGCGCAGCGGAGGAATCGTGGCACGAATTCAAGTTATCTACGCCGACGTGACCAGCGAGAACTCCACGCGCCGCCGCATCGGGTCAATTCGTTCCGCACGCACCCGCACGCGATCGCCCAATTTCCAAGCCAACTCCTTGACGGGCTTCTTCGCGCCCCGCCGCCCGCGCCGTCCAGAATCTCCACCCAACACCGCCACCATAGCGTGATCGCTTTCGCGAAAGACCACTCGGGCATCTGCCGCCTCTTCCAGCGCGGTAATCGGTAGCAAGCCTTCCACAAACACTTCCAGCAACTCCACAAAGCAGCCAAATTTCTGGACCGAGATGATCAGCGCCTCGTACTCGTCGCCAAGATGATGCTCCATAAATTGCGCGGTCTTCCAATCGATCAATTCCCTTTCCGCCGACGTGGCGCGGCGCTCCGTCTCGGAAGTTTCCTGAGCAATTTCTTCCAGGTGATTCTGCGAATACAGCGCGGCTTCCACGCCGGCGGTCGGTTTGATGTGCGTAGGCGCCGGCGCATCGGGATGAGCCAGCGCCCACTTCAGATTGCGATGAACAATCAGATCGGCATAGCGGCGAATGGGCGAAGTGAAGTGCGTGTATTCATCGAAGCCCAGCGCGAAGTGGCCCAGTGGCTCGGCGGAATAGCGAGCCTGCTTCAACGATCGCAGCATTAAGTACGAAACGATGCGCTCTTCTGTTTTTCCCGCCAATTTTGCTAAAAGCCGCTGATAGTGCTGCGGCGTGATTTTCAATTCCGTTGCGGGCAGCGTCACACGCTGCTGCCGTTCGCGTCCGTGGCCGTAAGAATCGGGGCGTCCAGCCTTCGCTGGCGCGGGAGTCCGCCCGTGACGCACCGCGACTTCCCGTTGATGCAAATCTTCGACACCCAGCGAATAACCAAACGCCCGCGCCAGTTCTTCAAACTCCAGAACTTTACGGGCATCCGGCTTTTCGTGCACGCGATGAAGAGACTTCAACCCTCGACCGAACAAGTAGTGGTCCACGGCGCGATTCGCCGCCAGCATGAATTCTTCAATGATGCGATGCGCTATGTTCCGTTCGCTGCGGGAAATATTGTTGATCTGTTGCTGCTCGTCGAATTCAATGACCGGAGCCGGAAGATCGAAATCAATCGAGCCATTTTCCCGCCGCCGCGCATTCAGCAGCAGCGCCAATCCCTTCATCGCGCGGAAGTGATGATTCAGATGACTGTACCGCGAAGTCATTTCCGGATCGCCTTCCAGCACCTTGTTCACGTTGGTGTACGTCATCCGCTCCGCGGAACGAATCACCCCCGACGTCATCCACGCCGTCAGCGGCCTGCCCGCGGAATCAAACTGCATGATGGCGCTCATCACCAGCCGCTCTTCGCGCGGTTTCAGCGAACACATGCCATTCGACAGCGATTCGGGAAGCATCGGCACCGCGCGGTCGATGAAATACACGGAATTCCCGCGCAGGCGCGCCTCTCGATCCAGCGGCGCTTCCGGCAGAACGTAGTGCGCCACGTCCGCGATGTGCACTTGCAACAGCCAGCCGCCATCATCGCGGCGCTCCACGTAAACCGCATCGTCGAAATCGCGCGCCGTTTCGCCGTCAATGGTGACAATCGGCAGATCGCGAAAATCTTCTCGCCCCGCGAAATCGTTTGGCGTGACGGGAATCGCCAGTCGCTCCGCTTCTTGCACCACTTCGCGCGCAAACACGTGCGGAAGATGATGCTTGCGGATAATGATTTCCGTGTCGACGCCCAGATCGCCGGGCCGCCCTAGAATCTCGATTACTTTTCCCGTCGGAGGCGCGCCACCGCGCGGATAGCGAATCAATTCCACGTTGACCACCGCGCCATCCAGCTTGGCAATGTGCGGCAGCCGCTTGCTGCGTGAGCCGTCTTTGCCGCCGCTGGGCAGCAGTTGTTCGCGCAGCGCGGCAGAAAGCTCCTCACCCGGCAACAATTCGATCTCGTGTTGCACGCGGTGATCGTAAGGGATGACCACCGGTCCGCGCGATGTGTAACGAAACAGCCCGACGATCGCGGGATGCGCGCGTCCAACAATGCGCGCAATGCGTCCTTCCGCTCGTCGCGCACCAGGCATCCCACTGAGCCGCGCAATACGCACAATCACGTGGTCGCCGTGCATCGCGTCTTCCACGTAATCGCGAGGAATGAAAATATCGCCGTCAATGTTGGGAATGGCCATATCCGGAACCACGAAGCCGTAACCATCGTGATGCAGCACCAGTCGCCCACGAATCTCGTCGCGCGAAGCCGCTTTTTGCTGCGGAATCGCCTCGACGACCGCGGGCGGCGCAGCCGCGGCGGACTTGGCACCTGCGGGGGACTTGGCACCCGCAGGCGCATTCTGCGAACGCCGCAGCAGGAAGCGGCCATGCGTCAGTTCTTCTACCAGGCCCTTTTTCTTCAGCCGCAGTAGCATCTGCAGCAGCGGGCGACGGTGGTCCTTCTTGATGTGCAGCGAACGCGAAAGGTCCTCAAGCGATACCGGATCATTTCTAAGTTGCAGAAAACGCAGTATGTTATCAGGACTGAGCGGCGACGGGCGAGGCATGTGCCATGGCCTTTCTAAGGAGCGCAGGTACTTCCGGTTTCATGCAGAAAGATTCTGTCACTTTTTTTAAGTTCGCTGTAACTTTTTTCGGCTTTCGACAGTTTCATAGGTAGGCCAACACACGACCGATTAGCCGCCCTCCGTCAGGCTAATCGGAATTCCCCGAAAGGGGAATAAGGGGAGGCGGGAAGACCTGGCCCGCCTCCTTTCTCTTTAAGCGAGTCCCTTCCAGTTTCTTGAATCGCGAAGATCTACGCTCCCGTAAGCTACTCTGACGACGAATTCAAAACCCTCGAGACTGCTTGGTCCCAAAGTGCGACGTGGGGGCCCATCGCCCATTGCGCCATAACCGCATATTCATTCTCGTGCAGCCGCCGCCGAGCCACCACATCGCCAATCTTTCCGTTTTTTAGCTGATACACCGTCAAGTCACCGGATTGGAATACCACCAGGAACTTTCCGTTGGGAGATTCAAAAGCGTCCGTGGCATCAGAAAAACTATTTTGGATACTTTCCCAGCCAATCGCCAATTCATCGTAACCAACCACACTTTTCGGCAGACGCATCTTGACGTCGAATTCCGTTACAAAACCTGTATTTTCCCGTCGACCTCGACAATCCACCACGTGCGATCTCCCGCTTTCACTTCGCCGAAACGCCCCTCTCCCGAGGTCCAGTGCGTCCCCAAAAGCAGGCCGTTCAACTTCGGCTCTCTTAACGTCTTGGCAGCCGCTTTCGGCCGCATTTCATTAGAAGCATCCGTTACCTTTATTTGACTCAATTCTCGTGAAGCAAAACTGAAAATACTGCCCATCACTGTCAGCGCTGCGAGAGCCAGAAACCGATACCGCATCAGGAATCACCCTGCCCTCATTATCGCCTCGCACGCTTCGACACTATCAGCTACTAATCCAAATGGTAACTACATGAATGCGGGCGGAATGTTCAGGTTAAGCGAACAGTATGCGTTGGCGCGGCGATGGGGTTTGAACGGAGCGGCG
>Ga0210396_10007477_pt1 | contig 10391 bp, 8 predicted proteins | sample IncBWH17OmetaG_FD_155466 | JGI IMG/M metagenome (GOLD analysis project Ga0210396, IMG submission 155466) | Forest soil microbial communities from Barre Woods Harvard Forest LTER site, Petersham, Massachusetts, United States - Inc-BW-H-17-O ... | reverse complement strand
TACGCATTGGAGGGGGATGAGTTGAAGGCTACCAGAGACCAAATCCGGCAATCAAAAAAAGACCAAGTTGGCTAACGCGGCTTCTTTTGGACTCCGCTCTGCAAGTGAATTTCCCCGCGACGCCTAGATTGCGGTCTCGCGCATGGTTGCCCGAGTGGCGAGCCGGGCCTGCGCGATGGTTCTTGCGGTGGCGCAAAAAGCACGTCGTAACCGGCCCTGAATACAGCTTCAATTTCCCTTCTAGCTGCGTTTTTCTTGCGCTTTTTCGGTTGCGACCCTTTGGAATTCGGAGTCACACTTTCCTTGTGCTAAGGGCCCACAATTCGCGCGCCTCGCATCGCCGCAACAAACTTTTTCTCACTTTCCTTTACTAAGTTGGTCCTGTGCCATGCCCCGCAGCCGCTTGCCTTCTGCTATCATTCTGTCTCCTGATGGAAAAGCATATCCATATAAGATTCCTTCGACCAGGCAGATCAAGGCTGCTTTCCGCCCCTTTGCGCACGAATTAGGATATTTGGCGGTCGTTTGGAATCAGCTGCACGACAATCTGTTGAGCATATTTGTCGAGGTTCTTACGCCCGCCGACGATTTTGCGGCCAAGGCCATTTGGTATTCGACAGACAGTGATTTCCAGCAGAGAAAAATGCTTAGAGCCCTTATTGAACTCGATACGCAGACACTTTTCCACCACCCTCTACTTGCCAGGGAGCCGAGACTGGAACCATTCCAGCGGGAAGCAATATTCTGGATATTGAACCAGATAGAGAAACCGCTTCGGCATCAGCGTAACAACGCGCTACACGCCCCCTTGATATTAATGCGCGGCGTAGCGGACGGTGCAGTTGTGCACTGGGTCGAGGCGACTCTCAATCCACAAAATCCGAGAGCATTGCCTTTGCAAGGCAAGAATTTAGTCGAGGAATTCAAAACCTACGCCGAGCTTACCGGCGTGCTTTCGGACTACGCCGCACGCATTGCGAATTCTTTGAAGTATCCCGGCAGGTTTCCATGGCCCGAAAAACCGCGTCTGCCACAAGCTCACAAAAAGAAGAAGAAGATTCGTCAAGGCAAACGGCAACGGCCTCCGCACCAGCGCGGAGCATCCTCGGCGTGATCTCGACTTCGAGCGAGTCAGCTTCTATGGCCAAGCGGACGACGCTCACAAATCCTGAAAGCGCTTCCCCTCGGCGACCACCTTCTCCAACAACGCCGCGGGCTTGAAATCCTCGCCCATGGTGGCCTCGAACTCTTTCATCTTCGCCAGCACTTTGTCGGGGCCGATCAGGTCGGCGTAGAACATCGGGCCGCCGCGATAGACCGGCCAGCCGTAGCCGTTGATCCAGACGATGTCGATGTCGGAGGCGCGTTGCGCCATGCCTTCTTCGAGGATTTTGGCGCCCTCGTTGATCATCGGATAGATGCAGCGTTCGAGGATCTCTTGATCGGAAATGCTGCGCCGGTTGATGCCCTTCTGGGCGGCGAAATCGAGGATGATCTTTTCGACTACCGGCGAAGGCTTGGCGTTGCGGGCCTCGTCGTAGTCGTAGAATCCAGCGCCGGTTTTCTGCCCGCGGCGATCCATTTCGCAGAGGATTTCGCGAATTGTGGAAGACTTGCTCGTCTCCTTCGACCAGCCGATATCAAGGCCGGCGAGATCGCTCATCGCGAACGGTCCCATCGGCAAACCGAAATCGTAGATCACGCGGTCGACGTCCCAGGGCATCGCGCCTTCGAGGATGAGCTTCTGCGCTTCGCGCTGGCGCTGCGCCAGCATGCGGTTGCCGACAAAGCCGTAGCAGACGCCGACGAGCGCTGCGGTTTTGCCGATCTTGCGCGCAAGCTGCATGACGGTCGCGATCACGGGCTTTGCAGTCTTTGCGCCGCGCACGACCTCCAACAGCCGCATCACGTTCGCCGGCGAGAAGAAGTGCATGCCGATGACATGATCCGGCCGCCTGGTGACCGACGCGATCTCGTCGACATTGAGATACGAGGTGTTGGAGGCGAGGATTGCGCCTCGCTTGGCGATCTTGTCGAGCTTGCGAAAGACCTCTTTCTTGATCTCCATGTTCTCGAACACCGCCTCGATAATGAGATCGCAATCGGCGAGCGCGGCAAGATCAAGGCTGGGGCTGAGCAGCCCCATGCGCGTTTCGACATCGGCCTGCGTCAGCCGGCCCTTCTTCGCCGTGTTCTCGTAATTGCGGCGGATGGTGCCGAGTCCGCGATCGAGCGCCGGCTGCGCAGTCTCGACGATCGTCACCGGAATGGCGGCATTGAGGAAATTCATCGAAATGCCGCCGCCCATGGTGCCGGCGCCGATGACGCCGACCTTTTTGATCGGCAGCGTCGGCGTGTCGTCCGGTACGTCGGCGACTTTCCAGACCTTGCGCTCGGCGAAGAACACGTAACGCTGCGCGCGCGATTGCTCCGACGGAACAAGGTCGAGAAACAACTGCCGCTCGAGTTTCATGCCTTCGTCGAACGGCAGGTCGACCGCGGCCTGCACCGCGCGGATTGCGGACTTCCAGGCTTCGAAGCCGCGGAACTTGCGGCTATTCTCCTTGCGGATCTTGTCGAAGATTTCCGGCTTGCCGCGCGCGGCCTCGATCTTGTCGTTGAGGTCGCGGATGCGGCGCAGCGGCATGTGCGTGTCGATCACCTTGCGGGCAAACGCGACCGCGCCGTCGCGCAGCTTCCCTTCCTCGACCAGCGCATCCACCACGTTCCATTCGAGCGCCTGTTTGGCGCCGAATGGCGTGCCCGAAAGAATGAGGTTGAGCGCATTTTCGACCCCCGCAAGGCGCGGCAGGCGCTGTGTGCCACCGGCGCCGGGCATGAGCCCGAGCTTGATTTCGGGCAAGCCGACCTTCGCGGAGGGCGCGGCCACGCGGTAATGGCACATCAGCGCGACTTCGAAGCCGCCGCCGAGCGCGGTCCCATGCAAAGCGGCGATCACCGGCTTCGGACTGCCTTCGAGCGCGCCTTGGATTTCGGGAAGCGTTGCGCCCTGCGACGGCTTGCCGAACTCGGAAATATCCGCGCCCGCGATAAAGGTGCGGCCCGCGCAGATCAGGACGATCGCTTTGACCGCGGGGTCCGCTGCGGCCTGCCGGGCGCCGTCGCGAAGGCCGTTGCGCACGTCGGCCGACAATGCGTTGACCGGAGGCGAATTGATCGTGAGCACGGCGATATCGCCTTCACGGGTCAGATCGGTCACGGCATTGATGGCGGTCATCGCGCGGCTCCCCTTCAACTTGCCGGCTGGTCTTATGCTGAAATAAGCTGGCGCGCAAAATACGTCATAGCAAGGGGGAGGGACGACCGTGTCGCTGTTCGACCTGAACGGAAAAGTGGCGCTGGTCACCGGTTCCTCGCGCGGAATCGGGCGCGCGATCGTCGAGCGGATGGCAGAGCAGGGGGCACAAGTCGTCGTCTCGTCCCGCAATATCGAGCCGTGCCGCGAGGTGGCCGACGCAATCAACGCCAAATACGGCGCCGGCCGCGCCATCGCAATCGCGGCGAATATCTCCTCCAAGGAGCATTTGGCCCGCCTGGTCGACGAGACCATTCGCGCCTTCGGACAGATTCATGTGCTGGTGTGCAATGCGGCATCGAACCCGCACTACGGGCCGATGCACACCATCAGCGACGATCAGTTGCGCAAGATCCTCGACAACAACATCGTCTCCAACCACTGGCTGATCACCATGGTGACGCCGCAAATGATTGCCCGCAAAGACGGTTCGATCATCATCGTCTCGTCGATCGGAGGATTTCGCGGCAGCCCGGTGATCGGCACTTATTGCATCTCCAAGGCGGCGGACTTGCAGCTTGCGCGCAATCTTGCCGTCGAGCTTGGTCCGCACAACGTGCGCATCAATTGCATCGCGCCGGGTCTCATTCGCACCGACTTCGCGCGCGCGCTGTGGGAGGATCCGGAGAATTTGAAGCGACGAAACGCGCAGACGCCGCTCGGCCGCATCGGCGAGCCCGACGAAATCGCCGGCGCCGCCGTGCTTTTGGCCTCGCAAGCCGGCAGCTACATCACCGGCCAGACCATTGTGATCGACGGCGGCGTCACCATTTCCTGACAGGTGGCGATGAGGCAGCAGCGCGGTCCGCGTATATAGCTGAGTACAAAATATCGAGGCATAAAAGGGCGTGGTGTGTTGATCAAAAAATTTCCAGCCATCTCGCTCGCAGAAGCCCACGCGCTGCTGACGCGCCCCGGCTCGCCTTTCGAGATCGAAGAGCGCGACATTCGCGGTGTGCGCACGCGAGTCTGGAAGAATGCGCCGCCGACCATGCGCGAGCTTTTTCTTTTGGCACGGGCGCATGGCAACAAGACCTTTGTGGTCTATCGCGATGAACGGGTGAGCTACGAGGAATTCGCGCGCGCCGCGCTTGCCATCGCCGAAGCGTTGCAGCGCGCGGGCGTGAGGGAAGGCGACCGCGTCGCCATCGCCATGCGCAATCTGCCGGAATGGCCGGCGGCCTTCTTTGGTTGTTTGTTGACCGGCGGCATTGCGGTTCTGCTCAATGCCTGGTGGACCGGTCCGGAGCTGCAGTACGGGCTCAACGATTCCGGCGCCAAGGTCGCTATCGTCGATCATGAGCGGCTCGAGCGGCTATTCGAACACCTGCAGAATTGTCCGGCGCTGGAACGCGTCTTCGTCAGCCGCGAGACCGAAGACGTCGCGCACCCGCAGGTCATCAAGCTCGAAACCATCATCGGCGATGTGAGTGACTGGCATCTGTTGCCGGATCGGCCGTTGCCGGATGTGCCGCTCGATCCGGAGGATGATGCCACCATCCTTTACACGTCGGGCACGACCGGCAAGCCGAAGGGCGCTATCGGCACACATCGCAATTCCACGACCGCGGTGCTTGTGCGTCCGTTCGGGCAGGCGCGCACATTTCTGCGGCGCGGCGAGCCGGTGCCGGCGCCCGACCCAAACGCGCCGCAGAAGTGTTCGCTCTTGGTCGTGCCCTTGTTTCACACGACGGGATGTCATGCGGCGATGGTCCCGTCGCTCGCCGCCGGCGTCAAACTGGTGTTCATGCATAAATGGGACCCCGAGCTGGCGATGCAGTTGATCGAACGCGAGCGGATCAACAATGCCGGCGGCGTGCCGACCATCGCCTGGCAATTGCTCGAACATCCGGCGTTCGGACAATACGATCTCTCCTCGCTGGAAAGCATTTCCTACGGCGGCGCGCCGGCGGCCGCCGAACTCGTGACGAGACTGAAAGAGAAATTTCCCAAGGTTGTTCCCGGCACCGGCTGGGGCATGACCGAAGTGTCCGGCGGCTTCACCGGACATCAGGCCGAGGATTACGAGCTTCGCCCGGCGAGCTGCGGGCCCGCGTTCCCGATCGGCGAGATGAAGATCGTGGACGCGAACGGCAACGCACTTCCGCCCAGCGGCGTAGGCGAGCTTTGGGTCAAAGGCCCGAGCGTGGTCAGAGGCTATTGGCAAAATCCGCAAGCCACCACCGAAACATTCGTCGACGGCTGGTTGCGCACTGGCGACATCGCCCGCCTCGACGAGGAAGGCTTTTGCATTATCCTCGATCGCGCCAAGGACATGCTGATCCGCGGCGGCGAAAACATTTACTGCGTCGAAGTGGAGAACGCACTCTACGAACATCCTGGCGTGATTGATGCGGCGGTGGTCGGCATCCCGCATCGCTCGCTGGGCGAGGAACCGGCGGCGGTCGTCGTATTGAAGGACGGGGCGACGGTCAGCGAGGCCGAGTTGCGCGCCTTCATCGCCCAGCGGCTCGCCGCCTTCAAGGTGCCGGTGAGGATCGTGTTCGCGCCCGGCGCATTGCCGCGCAATCCCACCGGCAAGCTGATGAAGCGTGAGCTGAAGCAACTATTCTTTGAACGCGCGTGATATGTGCTTACACCCGCGCGTTGGTGTATCTGCGCATCTCAAGCCGGGCGATGGCGCGGCAGTGCACTTCGTCGGGACCATCGGCCAGACGCAGCGTGCGGATATGCGCATACATGCGCGCCAAGCCCGCATCGCTCGTCACGCCCATGCCGCCATGCGCCTGGATGGCATCGTCGATCACACGCAGCGCGATCCGCGGCGCCGCCACTTTGATCATGGCGATCTCAAGCTGAGCGGCCTTGTTGCCGACCTTGTCCATCATGTCGGCGGCTTTCAGACAAAGAAGCCGCGTCATCTCGATGTCGATGCGCGCCTCCGCGATGCGCTGCTCCCAGACGGAATGCTCGGCGAGCTTCTTGCCGAAGGCGACGCGCGACAAAAGCCGCTTGGTCATTTTTTCCAGCGCCACTTCGGCGGCGCCAAGCGTGCGCATGCAATGATGGATCCGGCCGGGCCCGAGGCGGCCTTGTGCGATCTCGAAGCCGCGGCCCTCGCCGAGCAGGAGGTTGCCGGCCGGCACGCGCACGTTCTCAAGCAGAACATCGGCGTGGCCGTGCGGCGCATCGTCAAATCCGAACACCGGCAGCATGCGCAGTACCGTCACGCCGGGCGCATCGAGCGGAACGAGAATTTGCGACTGCTGCTCATGCCGAGCGCGGTTCGGGTCGGTCTTGCCCATGACAATGGCGATCTTGCAGCGCGGGTCACCGACGCCGGACGACCACCATTTGCGCCCGTTGATCACATAGTGGTCTCCGTCGCGAACGATCGAAGTCTCGATATTGGTCGCGTCGGACGAAGCGACACCCGGCTCGGTCATCAGAAAGGCGGAACGGATCTCGCCGGCGAGCAGCGGTTTCAGCCACTTGGCTTTTTGCTCATGCGAGCCGTAGCGATGCAGAACTTCCATGTTGCCGGTATCGGGCGCCGAGCAATTGAAGACTTCCGACGCCCAGGACACGCGGCCCATTTGCTCCGAGCACAGCGCGTAGTCGAGATTGGACAATCCGGCGCCGTGAAATTCGTCTTCGTCGTGTTCGGGCGAGGGCGGCAGAAACAAGTTCCAGAGACCTTCGGCTTTCGCCTTGGCTTTGAGCTCTTCGAGGACCGGAATAACCTTCCAGCGATCGCCAGCTTCGTCCTGCCGGTCATAGGTCTCGACCGCCGGATAGACATGCGCATCCATGAAGGCCATGACGCGGTCGCGCCAATGTTTCTGCCGCTCGGACATCGTAAAGTTCATGACGTTCTCTCCCTGCAGTTTTGCGTGACATATCCGGCGGCAAATCGCAATTCGGAAAAAGCGCAGATGCCCTGGGTGCGGTTTGGCCACGCCGGCGCTGCGCTTGAGCCGTTGCGACCGGCGCGCTAGAGGTGACTTGAGAGAGCCAACATGGGCCCGAAGGTTTGCACATGAGCGGCACGGCCGACCCAAAAGATCAAAGCGGGATCGTCACAGCCGGGCTTTTGGTCATCGGCGATGAAATCTTATCGGGCCGGACCAAGGACAAGAATATCGGCTTCATCGCCGAATATCTCACCGCCATCGGCATCGATCTCAAAGAGGTGAGGGTGGTGCCGGACGAAGAGCCGGAAATCGTCGCCGCGTTGAATGCGCTGCGGTCGCGCTACACTTATGTCTTCACCACCGGTGGGATCGGGCCGACCCACGACGACATCACTGCCGACGCCGTGGCCAAAGCATTCGGCGTTGCCATCGACTACCACCCGCAGGCGGTCGATATTCTGCGCGAGCGGCTTGCGCAGACCGGCGGGGTGATGAACGAAGCGCGTATGCGCATGACTCGCGTGCCCGCCGGCGGCGAATTGGTGCTCAACAAGATCTCGGCCGCTCCCGGTTTTCGCATCGGCAACGTCATCGTCATGGCCGGCATCCCGAGCGTCATGCAGGCGATGCTTGAATACGTGACGCCGCAACTGGAGACCGGAGCAAAGATGCTGTCGGAGAGCGTGCAGGCCGATTGCCGCGAGGGCGACATTGGCACCGAGCTCGGCGTCATCGCGAAAGCGCATCCCGAAGTCATTATCGGCTCCTATCCCTTCATGGACGAGAAGCGCGGCGCCAACGCCCACGTCGTGATGCGCGCGCGCGATCCGCAAAAGCTTGCCGCCGTCAAAGCCGAGGTCGAGGCCATGTTGGCGCGCGTCCACGCCCAGCTCGCGACTGGATAGCAGAACGCGTCCGATCGGCCCGGTGTAGGCACAAGGCTCTCAATTGGCCGTGAGGTGAGAGCAGCGTCTCGTACTTCGCGCCGCTGCGGCTTGCGGCCGCCACACGCGATACTTACGTTCGACGCGTGTTTAGAGCGCTAGGGAAAGCTTGCGATGAGCGAAACCGAGGCCCTTTTCAGCGTCTTGCGGCAGTCGTCCGACCCTGCTTGCGCTTCCGCGATTGAAGAGGCGGTACGCGACGCGTTGGACCGCGACCTCTGCCGGGTCAATCCGCTCTCCTTCGCGGCCAAGCGCGGCCTCGACGAGGAGCGCACGATCGCCGCCTTTTTGCACGCTTCGCGGCTCGGAATTTTTGAGCTGTCGTGGAACGTACTTTGCCCCGGCTGCGGCGGCGTGCTCGAGGTGGGCACCACGCTCAAGACCATCAACCGCGAGGAATATGATTGCGGATTGTGCGCCGCCGGCTACAAGCCGACCCTCGATGAGATGGTCGAGGTCACGTTCACCGTAAGCCCCCGCGTCCGCCGCATCGCCGCGCATAGTCCGGACACCTTGTCGGAAGTCGAATATTACCGGCAAATTTTCTGGAGTTCGGGCGTCGACCTGCCGGAGACGCTCGGGGAAAGCCTCGCCGAGTTCACCGTCGATTCGATCGAGCTTGCGCCCGGCGAGAAGGCGGTCTTGTCCGTGCAACTGCCGAAGGATTTCGTCATCGTCTTCGATCCGGTGACGCACGGCACGCAATTCATCGATGTCCAAGGCGAGCCGACCCACGAGCGGCAAACGCTCTCGATGGTGTTCAATAAGGTCAAAGCGCCGGCCGGCACCATGGAGTTGCGGCCTGGGCCGCTGCGGGTGACGCTGGAAAATCGCACCGACCGCCGCGTGCTGCCCGCGCTGTGGATTGCCGGCGATCCGTTGCACCGTCTGCTCGGCCACCGCCGGCCGTTTTTGACGGCCAAGCGTCTTCTGACCAACCAGACGTTCCGCGACATCTACCGCACGGACACGCTCGACGTCGATCAGCGGCTCAAGATTACGAGCCTGACGTTCCTGTTCACCGATCTGAAGGGCTCGACCGCGCTGTATGAGCGGGTCGGGGACCTCGTGGCCTACGATCTCGTGCGCCAGCACTTTCATGTGCTCACCGAAATCGTGGCGGCGGAAGCGGGTGCCATCGTCAAGACCATCGGCGATGCGGTGATGGCGACCTTCCCGACGCCGGACCGGGCGTTGGCGGCGGCGCTGCACATGCGCGAGGCCATGTCGCGGATCAACGCCGAGCGCGGGAACGAGGACCTGCTGCTCAAGATCGGCATCCACGAAGGACCTTGCCTGGCGGTCATCCTCAACGACAGTCAGGATTACTTCGGCCAGACCGTCAATCTGGCGGCGCGCGTGCAGGGGCTTGCCTCGTCGCGCGCGATCTTCGTCACGCAATCGGTGGTGGAAGATAAGAACTCTATCAAAATTCTGGAAAACTCGGGGCTACAGCCGATGATGCAGCGGGCGGCTTTGCGGGGCATTGCCGACGAGACCACGGTCTACGAAATTCCCTGATTGCCATCGGTGGTTTCGGTCTGATATCGGGCTTGTTGAGCGGAGCATGGTCCTGTGCCGGGATCGCGCTTTTGCCGACGTCCCCGATGCGAGGACCTTCGATGAGCCAGCCTTCGATGAAGACAGTCGAAGCAGGCGAGGCCGCCAAGCCGGCCCCGCGCGATCCGGGCAAGATCTTTCCGGTCTCCTGGGACCAGTTTCACCGCGACTCGCGCGCGCTCGCGTGGCGATTGACCGGGGCCGGGCCATTTGAGGCGATCGTCTGTATTACCCGCGGCGGTCTCGTTCCGGCGGCGATCGTTGCGCGCGAGCTCGGCATCAAGCTGATCGAGACGATTTGCGTGTCGAGTTACACCGGCACCAATCAGGGCGAGTTGGCGGTGCTCAAAAGCGTAGCCTCGAGCGTGATCGGGCTGGGCAGCGGGCAGGGGGCGCGCGTGCTCCTGGTCGACGACCTGGTCGATACCGGCAAGACCGCCAAGGTCGTGCGCGAAATCGTGCCGCGCGCTCACCTCGCCACCGTCTATGCCAAGCCGATGGGCCGGCCGCTGGTCGACACATTCATCACCGAGGTGTCGCAGGATACCTGGATCTATTTTCCCTGGGACACCGGGCTCGCCTTCCAGCCGCCGATCAACGAAGCGGGCTTATAGCGGCGCCTTAAAACTCTGCCGTCAGGTAGTGCGAGGCGGGGCGCGAAGAGCGTGCCGCGCAGATCGCCCGGCGACAGGGACG
>Ga0210396_10007474_pt1 | contig 10392 bp, 14 predicted proteins | sample IncBWH17OmetaG_FD_155466 | JGI IMG/M metagenome (GOLD analysis project Ga0210396, IMG submission 155466) | Forest soil microbial communities from Barre Woods Harvard Forest LTER site, Petersham, Massachusetts, United States - Inc-BW-H-17-O ... | reverse complement strand
CGCGCACCAGGTAGCCGAAATCACGATTGCGCGTGCCGAACCAGGCCAGGTGCCCGATCCTGTCGGTGTACTCGCGGGGCGCTCCGATGGTGTCGGCGATGTCCTGACCGTGCGCGAACAGCTCCATGAGGCCGGCGCAGGCGAGGGCGCTAGCCGGGATCTGCCGGGCCACCCACGGCACCATCTGGGCGGGTGGCAGGGCGGAGAGCGCCTTGACGGCATCGCCGCGTTCCGTGCGCCAGCGGGCCAGCAGGTCCGTCGGCGAGGCATCGAGATACGGCGTCAGGAGGGCATTGACCGCCGCGTCGAAGTCCTTGTCGGCCCCTGCCGTCACCTTGGCGAACAGCTCTGGATCTGACGCCGAGATTCCGGCGAGACGGGCCGTCGAGGAGAGGTGAGCAACCTGGTGCTTGATCGTCCATCCGGGCGCGGGAGTCGGCAGTTCCCACTGCGTGGCATCAAGGCCCGCCACCATCTGGTCGAGGATTTCGCCCTCTGTCTTCAGGTCGGCATAAACATCGGTCGGAACACTCACGGCGGTGCCTCTCGCTGGACGATGACGGGGAGTCTCCTCGGCATCATCACCTGGGCCTAGGTGGGGAACCACCTCCTAGGTTGCCTGCCCGAAGGCGGCATCGAAGCGGTCGCCAGACACCGCTACCGACCTAGCGGCGCTCACCGGATCATCCCCGGCTCCGATCATCAAGCTGACGAGCTGCGACTCGAAGCACCGGCTCGCGTCATACGGCGGGACCAGGTAACCCCCGACATCGAGGAGCACCGTCCCGTGTACGCCAAGCCACATGTGATGGGCCTTGAGCACCGGATCCTCGGGCCGGAAACGCCCGGCGGCTGTGCATCGGTACGCGCAGTCAACGACGGTGGTCAGGGTGTACCGGCCATGCTGCCGGTCTTCCTCGGTGAGCGCGAAGCCCTCGAGAGATGAACCGCCGAACATCACCTCGAAGACGTGCCGGTTGGTAATGGCGTTGTGGCGGTAGACCCGCCCCAGCAGAGCCATGTCGGCTACCGGATCGTCCGTGGCTTCGACGAGATCGAACAGGCGCTTAAGACGCGCGAATCCGTCGTGCACGATCTCCCGCACGATCGCGCTCATGCTGCCGAAGTACGTGTACACGGCCATGGTCGATGTGCCTGCCTCCCTGGCCAGCAGGCGAGCGGACAAGCTGCCGGGACCTCCCTCCGCAACCAGCCTCGCGGCGGCATCGATCAATGTGGTGCGGTTGTCCGGGTTTTGGCGACGCGGGCTCACGCTTGACAGGATGACATGGCGCCGCTACCGTTCATAACACAACACTGTTATGCAACGGGTTTTTTCGCTGGCGATATCAGTGCGGAGGAACCGCATGAATAGCGCCGTAGACCAGGCGGTCAACTGCATGTGGCAGCGGTACAGTGATCCGCTGTCGCTCGCTGACATGGCTCACAGCGCCATGCTCAGCCGCTTCCATTTCGCCCGCGCCTTCAAGGAGCAGACCGGTGTATCGCCCGGGCGGTTCCTGGCCGCGATCCGCATCTACCGGGCCAAGCGCATGCTTCTGATCGGTACGATGAGCGTCGCCGGAGTCTCTTCCGCGGTCGGCTACAGCAGCCTCGGCTCATTCACGAGCCATTTCACTGACAGCGTGGGCATCTCCCCGAGCCGGTTCCGCCATGCGTCGCACCACGACCGGGCCAGCGTGTGTGGCATGCTGCCGGATTCTCCGGTAGCCGAAGGCGCGGCGATGGGCACGGTTCGGCTTCCGGAAGGGTACGCCGTGGCCCGCGTGTACGTCGGGATCTTCGATTCACGGATCTTGCAGCGACGACCGCAAGCGGCCACCGTGCTCGATGTGACGTCACAGCGAACGCACCCGTACTGGCTACCGAGAGTCCCGGATGGCAGGTGGTTCCTGCATGCGGTGGCGGTAGCCGACACCGATGAGCCCGAACCCTGGACCCAGCGGCACCTGCTCGTGGGCGGAGGGGGGCAGGTGAAGTCCACTCTCGGCGCTATCACCTTGCGCCCCAGAAGTCTGACCGATCTGCCGGCCCTGCTGGCCTTGCCTGATCTTGAGGCTGAGCTGGAAGGCCTTACCCGCACCGCAGCGCACGCGAAAGACTGGTAACGGTGCTCAAGGCCACTACGCTACGCGAGCCACGGATCCAGGGTGAGTCATAGGCCCAGCTGCTGCGCCGCGAGAGCCGTACCCTCGACCCGCGCTCTGATCTTGGCGAACGCGATATCGCGAGAGGTGGAGGTGTCGTCGGCGAACGGCGCGAAGCCGCAGTCGTCGCAGGTACCGATCCGGTCTGGCGGTAGCTGCCGGGTCGCCGCCAGGATCCGATCGCGGACCAGCTCCGGGGTCTCTATCCGTGGGTCGATCGGGTCGGTGACGCCGATGAAGACCCGGGCGCCGGGCGGAAGATGCTCGGCGACGATGGCCAGGACCTTTTCCGGCTCGGCCTCGCTCGCCAACTGGATGTAGAAATTGCCCGCCTTGAGCTGGAACAACCTGGGTAGCAGTCCGGCGTAGTCGATGTCCAGGCTGTGCGTCGAATCCTGATCGCCGCCCGGGCAGGTGTGCACTCCGATGCGGCTTCGCTCGCTGTCGCTGAAACGCTCGAGAACCTGGTTATTGAGGGCGATGAGGTTGTCCAGGACGCCTCCGCTGGGGTCGAGCTTGAGGGAGAGCCGTCCTTCGGTGAAGTCAAGCTGGACGACGTGCGCGCCGGCCTCCAGCGTGTTCCGGATGTCGGTTTCTGCTTCGTTGATCAGGTCGCGCAGGAACGCTTGGCGTGGGTAGCGGTCAAGGTCCGCGGGCGGATAGAGCAGGCTCAGCGCGGACGGAGCGATGACCGCCTGTTTGACGGCTGCCTTCGCATGCCCGAGGGCGGCCTTCAGATACGTATCGGCGTGGACCTGATAGCGGAAGGGGCCTCCGGTCAGCACGGGCAACTGGCGCTGGTGGCCGTCGGCGAAGGGGATGACGATTCCGTCGGGAGCCAGGTCGCTGAGCCCGGCGATCGGATAGGTAACGAAGCTGGGCTTGGACTGCTCGCCGTCGGTGACAACTGGCGACCCGGTTTCTTCGAGGCGCCGGATAGTGTCGCGGATGGCCTCGTCCTGCGCGGCGGCAAGCGCGGTGTCGCTGACCTCGTCCCGTTCGTGCCCGGCCATCGCGGCTAGCAGGTCAGGCGGGCGCGGGATGCTGCCGATCGGTTCAGTCGGAATCGTCATGCGATAAGCGTAGATTGCATAACACCGTTCTTCAACGCCGGACCAGCCGACCGGTCAGTCGATGATGGCCCCACAGGTGAGATTCACCATCGCGCCGCTGATCGCGCCTGCCCCGTCCGAGGCCAGGTATACCGCCGTCCCGCCGAGCTCGGCCAGCCGGGGCAGCCGGCCAAGCAGCGTGTCCTTCAGCAGCGGGGCCAGTAGCTCGTCGGTGACGCCGGGATAGGTCTCGGGCGTGAAGTTCGAGCGCAGGCCCACCACGCGCACACCGCGGCGGCCGAACTCCCCGGCCAGGGTCCGGGTGAGCGCCTCGATCGCCGCGTTCGCCAGGCTGAACCCGCCCATCTCGTGCCGGGTCTCCTTGGCCGACGAGGCGCTCAGCGTCACGATCACGCCGGCCCCCTGTGCAGCCATGTGCCGGGCGGCGGCGGTCGCGGTCAGGAAGTTGGTCCGGCACAGCCCGGTGACCGGGGCCAGGAAGTCCTCGACGGAGACCTTGGTCAGCGCAACGCCCTGCACGGCAGGGACCGCCACCGCGTTAAAGGACACATCGATGCTGCCGGCCGTCGCCACCACGCGATCGGCGTGCGCGTCGACGGCGTCCTTGTCCATCGCGTCAACCTGCGCGGCCTCGGCCATACCGCCGTGCGCACGGATGTCGGCGGCCACTTCCTCCAGCGTGGCCAGGGTGCGCCCGGCCAGGAATACGCGCGCGCCGTCCCGGGCGAACGCGCGAGCCACCGCACCGCCGATCGCCCCCGCTGCCCCGTAGACAATCGCGTTCTTGTTCTCCAGCAACACAGCGGCTTCTCCTCACGCGTCGAGTCCAACCGCCAACCACCCTAATGGCTACGTCGGAGGCGACCACGAGGCATCGATCGTGTCTTCCCGCAAAGTGACAGCGGAGGCTGAGCCGGTGTGGCGTCAGCTGGCCACGCCGCGTTGCTGGGGCGGCCGGCTGATCCGCGCAGCGAATAGGTCGCGCAGGCTGACCACGCCGCGTACGGTCCGTCCTTCCATGATGGGCAGATGCCGGAAGCCGTTCAGCAGCATCATCTGGGCCGCGTCCTCGACGGTGGTCTCCGGCTCGGCTGACTGCGGATCCTTGGTCATCCAGGCCGAAACCTGGACGGTGGTGAGGTCTGTTCCGGACGCCGCGGCGCGCAGGACATCGCGCTCGGTGAGGATGCCGGCCAGGAAGGGGCCCTGCATGACGAGGGCCGAGCCCACCCGCTCGCGCACCATCTCGGCGGCGGCCTCGGACATGGGACTGTCGGGGGTGGTGAGGATGACGCGGGTGTGCATCATCTCGCCGACCGTGAGGGCCCGGCGGCCGTCCTCAGCCACTTTCGCCGATCTCGAACAGCTCGGAGTCGTGCGGGGCGGACGGCCCGGCGAGCTCCTCGGAGAGCAGCCGCCAGAGCGACCCGCTCCAGGCCGACAGCTGCGGCCAGCGCATCCAGAACAGCTGGAGCGTCGTCTCGTCGAATTCGGAATGTGCCTGGTCAGGGCTGATCGAGTGGGTGAAGTCCTCGAGCTGGTGGATCAGTTCGAGGAACCGGTCGGCGCTATCATCCATTCGCATCACCTCCGGAGGGGAGTACGGCGTCGGCCGCAGAAGCAGGGGCGGAGAGGATCTCGTGACGCCAAGTGGGGTGATCCATACCCCGAAACCACGGAGTACAAGTCGGCCATGGCCCGAATTTTCGCAGTGACCCGATAAAAATTGGCGCCCCTGGCCGGACAAAAGCGACAGACGGCGGCAGGTGGGCCGAGAAGGCGGGCCGTGCTCTCGCGCCCGGCCCGGCCGGCCGCGAACATTTCCCCCAGTTGCGACTTAATGTAGTCGAACTCTCTCCCCGAGTAGCGCGGAGGCCAAGGTTCGTGGTTGACATCGCCGCGATCCGGGGTATGTTGCTGCTCAGTCCAGCACCGGGCTCGCTAGCCGGACCGACAGGCTCGTCAGGTTCGGAGCGGCGGGAGCGTCCGCATCCAGCCGCTCCCGAGGCCGATGTGGCATAGGAGAAGGGCTGAGGGGCCTGCGGCGCAGATCCGGCTGGACGGGGGGTTGGGCGTGGAAAGGGCCCGGGCACCCAGTAGACAACGGAGACCGAGCCCGTTGCCAGCGGGACGGACTCCGGTCCGAAGGCGCTGCCCGGGTCCTTTTCCTTTTCCGGCTCACGCCGGTCGGCACCATCTGGCCGACCGGTTCGTTTGTCCTTGGGGGGGATTAGGTCCGCCGGGGACCAGATGCGCCGGCAGGGGACACGGTTCTCCTCTGCCCGGGGGAACGCGAGTACGGGGATATCATGGCGTGCACCGTCCGTGACACCTCCTGTTAACCAACGCAGGGATAGGCAGAGGTAGTGACTGAGCCACATCCGCCGGCCGAGCCGCCGGCCGGCCAGACCGTCGTCATCATGCCCACGTATAACGAGCGGCAGAACCTGGAGTCCATCTCGGGCCGGGTCAGGGCGGCGCTTCCAGAGGCTGACCTGTTGATCGTGGACGACAATAGCCCGGACGGCACCGGCGACATCGCGGACAAGCTGGCCGAGACCGACTCGCACGTGCAGGTCATGCACCGGACGGAGAAGGCGGGCCTGGGCAAGGCGTACATGTCCGGGTTCAGTTGGGCGCTTGAGCGCGGCTACGGCGTGATCGTGGAGATGGACGCGGACGGCTCGCACCTGCCCGAGCACCTGCCGGTCCTGGTCGGCGCGCTGGCCCACGCGGATCTGGCCATCGGGTCCCGGTGGATGCCCGGCGGCCGGGTGGTCAACTGGCCCAGGTCCCGCGAGGCGCTGTCCCGCGGAGCCAACGTCTACACCCGCCTCATGCTGGGCCTGAAGGTCCACGACGCGACCGCTGGCTTCCGCGCCTACCGGGCCTCGACCCTGCGCACGATCAGCCTGGACCAGGTGCAGTCGACCGGGTACTGCTTCCAGATCGACCTGACCATGCGGGTCGCGCAGGCCGGGCTGAAGATCGTCGAGGTGCCGATCACGTTCGTGGAACGCGAGCACGGCGCCAGCAAGATGAGCAACAGCATCATCCTGGAAGCGTTCTGGCGGGTCGCGCAGTGGGGCGTGGCGCAGCGACTGCGTCAGCTCAGGTCCCGCGGGCCCAGCTAAGAAGAGCCCAGCTAAGACGGATTCAGAAGCTAGGCGCTGCGGCGCTGAGTTCGGCTGGTGCCGAGGTCGTCGCGGCGTTCGGTGACGCGCCGCTCCCGGATGACCTCTAGCCGCTCGGCGAGCACTGCCTCGAGGTCCTCCACCGTGCGCCGCTCCATGAGCATGTCCCAGTGGCTGCGCGGCGGCTTGGCCTTCTTGGGGGATGGCGACTCCCCGGTGGCGGCGATGGCGATCGAACCGCAGACGCGACACTCCCACGTAGCAGGAAGTTCCGCCTCCGCCGCGAATGGCACGCTAAAATGGTGCCCGTTCGGGCAGTCGAAAGCGACGTCCTGGCGGGGTGCCAGGTCGGTGTTCCTGTCGTTCTCGTAGCTCGTCGCACCGAGCCGGGTGCCGCGGAGTGCGCGTTCAGCCATGCTTGCTGCCTCCCAGGCGGTCAACGGTCTTAGTGGGCAACACTGAATACCCGGACAAGATTCCCGTTCCGGGCGTTACCCAACCGTGTTTCTGACGAAAGTTCGCAGCTATCGGCCCTGAGGCAGGCTCACAAACCCACCCTAAGGGGTGGCCGAACCCACCCGGGGATGCCACTGACCACGCTCGATCAGCACGTCGCGCAGCGTATCGACGTCATCGGTCATGATGCCGTCGGCCCCCAGGTCCAGGTAGCGGATCATCTCGGCCCGGTCATTGATGGTCCAGACGTGGACGTCGAGGCCCAGAGCGTGCGCCCGGCGCACGAACGTCCGGGTCGCCACCGTCCCCGGCACCTGGGCGCAGTGCACGCAGGCCCGGGCCAGGAAGCTGGCCAGCAGCCGGATCTGCGGCCAGCGCGCGGAGGTGCCGACGTTGCAGCGGACGCCGGCGATCGCGGTCGGCGAAGCGGCCATGCACACCGGCCGGTCGAGCAGCCCGCGGGCGGTCCGGAGCCGGTTGCCGGAGAACGAGGTCACGCAGACCCGGTCCCACGCCTCGGTGCGGCGCAGCACCTCGGGCAGCAGGGAAATCCCGGGCATGTCCTTCAGGTCGATGTTGAAGCGCACATCGGGCCAGGCGGCAATCAGGTCTTCGATGAGCGGTATCGGTTCGGTGCCCGAGACCCGCAGCGCGGCGACCTCACGGTAGGACAGCGCGTTGAGCGGGCCGGACGCGTCGGTAACCCGGTCCAGCGTGCGGTCGTGGAAGGCCACCAGCTTCCCGTCCGCGGTCGCGCGGGCGTCGGTCTCGAGGTACGCGTACCCCAGCTTGATGGCGTGCTCGAACGCGGCCCAGGAGTTCTCCGGGGCGTGCGCCGCGCCGCCGCGGTGGGCGAAGGCGATGGGCCGCGGGTGATCGAGGAAGGGTACGCGCACGATGGCAAGTATGCCTGCAGCCAGGACCGACCCGGTGAACTACGGATGTCCGTCACATATCGGGTGAAGGGAATCCAGGGGCCTTAACGGTCCAGGCCCGGCGGCGCGCCTCGGCCATGGCCACGGCGGCCGCCACGGCCACGTTGAGCGACCCGACCCGGCCCGGCTGCGGGATGTACGCCACCGCGTCGGCCACCGCGAGCAGGGCCGCCGAACACCCGTGGTCCTCGTGGCCCACCGCCAGGCACACGTCGCCGTCCAGCGGCGCCTCGTGCAGCGGGACCGCGCCCGAGGCCAGCTCGATGGCCACCACCCGCAGGCCCGCGGCCGAGGCCGCCTTGGCCGCGGCGACCGCGCTGGCCTCGGTGCTCGCCTGGACCAGCCGCTGGGTGCCGAGCGCCGTCTTGCCCACCCCCGGGTGGGACAGCGGCGCGGTGCTGCCGCACAGCCACAGGTGCTCGGCGCCGAAGGCGGCCGCCGAGCGGACGATGGAGCCGACGTTGAACGGCTGCCCGACCGAGTCCAGCAGCAGCGCCAGCCGGGCCTCGGTGACCCGGCGCCACTCGCGGTTCAGCCGCTTGACCTCGACCGGGCGGAGCTGATGCGGCGCGCCCGCGTGACCGGAAGCACCGGAAGCACCGGAAGGACGGGAAGCACCGGAAGCACCGGAAGCACCGGGCGGCACGGGCGTGGTCACGGGGGAGTCACCACGGCCCGTTCGGGCAAAAATTCGACCTGGAGCAGACGGTAACCGCTCCGTGCGGCCCGTCGTGTCACCGCCCAGCCCTGCTCGGCCAGCCAGCGGTGCAGCGAATCGGCGCCGAGGTTGCGCCCGGCCACCAGGTAGGCCTGCCCGCCCCCAGACAGGCGGCCGAGCCACGCCGACAGCAGGTCGTGCAGCGCCGCCTTGCCGATGCGGACCGGCGGGTTGGACCAGATGCCGGCTAGCCGCGACGGAACCGAGGGGTCCCCGGCGAGCACGCAGCGCACGTTGGCCAGCCCGGCTGCAGCGGCGTTCCGCGCGCACAGCTCGAGCGCCCGTTCGTTCACGTCTACCGCCCAGACCGTCGCGCCGGGCGACCGTTTGGCCAGCACGCAGGCGATCGGGCCGTAGCCGCAGCCGAGGTCGAGCAGGTCGCCCGTTGGCGGCGGGGGCGGAGACTCGTCGAGCAGCAGGCGGGTGCCGGGGTCGAGTCGGCCGGGGGAGAAGACCCCGGCGTCGGTGGCCAGCTCGAGGTAGACGTCGGGCAGCACGACGCGGACCAGGCCCGGCCGGTGCGGCGCCCCCGGCCGCGGCGAGAAGTAGTGCTCGCTCAAGGTCTCACGGGCTCAGGGTCTCACGGGCTGGGCCTGCTGCGGCTGCGCAGCCAGTGCGGGATTGATGAACCGGCGGGTGACCCAGCGCTCGACGATGAACGTCATGATCGGGATGGTGCCGGCCAGCAGCATGATCACGGTCGGCTTGGTGGCCAGCCCGAGCTTCCTGGACAAGATCCAGGCGAATACCAGGTAGATGATGTACAAGATGCCGTGCAACACGCCTACGTCGTTGGCGACCGCCGGGTAACCGGCCACCTGCAGGGGGATGCCGACGAAACACAACACAATCAGCACCACACCGGTCACGTAAGCCATCACCCGATACCGGAGTACCGCTGTTTCCACAGCTCTATCTCCCTAGCTTCGCAGTCCGTGCCACCTGCCGTGGCGCTTGACCTCGGCGTTGAGCCGGGTCAGGTAAGCGTTGTAGGCGCTGAGTTCCTCGTCCTCGTCGTCCTCGGCGGTGCCGACGCTGACCTGGACGGGCCGGACGCTGACCGGGAGATCGTCCGAATCCGAAGGCCCGGCGAGCGCACCGTCGGGCCCGTCCCGCTTGATCCGGAACTCGTCCTTGATCGTCTTGGCCCAGAACACCACGGCGAAACCGGCGAACAGCGGCCACTCGAACGTGTAGGCCCAGCTCAGCCCGTTGCCGGCGAGCGCGCGGTGGAGCTGCCAGTCACCGAGCCAGAGCATGCCCCAAAAGGAAACGACCATGAGCACGTGCCAGCCCAGCCAGCGCGGTTGGATGAGGAACCGCCACACCGGCCCGGAGCGCTCGGGCGCGGCGGTCTCCCCGGTGTCGGCCTGCGCAGGGCCGACCGGGCCCGCCGGCGCAGCCGGCCCAGTCTGCGCAGTGTCGTCCATCCCATGAGCGTATCGCTGCCCGGAAAGTGATGCCGGCAGCCGTCAGGGCAGAAGATAATTCTTCCATGAGCGTGTTCGCCGGGTGGTCGCCCGAGGCCGCACGGCTGCCCGACCGGCTCGATGACCTGCACGGGCCCTGGCAGGGGGTAGTCGTGCTGCCGGTCCACCTGACCTGGCACGGCCTGCGCGAGTTCGACGTCGCCTCGGAGAAGCCCAGGCTGCTGCTGTACAACATCGTGCTCAGCCAGGGCAGGCGGAACGACCTGGCCCGGTTCGTCAACCCGCGGCGGCTGCGCGACGACTGGCCGCAGCTGCGCCCGCTGCTCAGCCGTTCGGTGCGGCGGGCCTGCGAGCGAAAGCTCGGCCTGCGCCCTGCCCATCACGGGCCCGTCCATCACCGAGCCTTACCGGGCATGACCCGACCGCATATGCCAGGCTGTTGACATGCGCAAATACGTGATCATGGGCGTGCAGGGCA
>Ga0210396_10007473_pt1 | contig 10393 bp, 9 predicted proteins | sample IncBWH17OmetaG_FD_155466 | JGI IMG/M metagenome (GOLD analysis project Ga0210396, IMG submission 155466) | Forest soil microbial communities from Barre Woods Harvard Forest LTER site, Petersham, Massachusetts, United States - Inc-BW-H-17-O ... | reverse complement strand
GCGGTTTGGTGTCACGCGGCGCAAATGCTGTCGTCGGTCTGTTTGGACAATCTAGACTACGCGAAATCTCGATTCGTGACAGCCAACCCTACAAGTTACTTCGGTGAAGCCTAAGTGCGCCCGCTCATCAAGTGCCGAAGTCAACATGTTAAAATCCAGACTGACTCACACTTCCGACTATGACTATTGAATCAATGCCGGCCACTTTGTTTTCCGAATTGAAGAGCAAGATTGAGCAGAAAGAGGCGCGTGTCGCCGTCATCGGCCTTGGCTATGTAGGTCTGCCTCTGGCTCTGCTGTACACGGAACAGAAATTCTCGGTTACCGGGTTCGATATCGACGCCCGCAAGGTCTCCACGCTGGATCAGGGAGGCTCCTACATTTTCCGTATTCCCGCGGCTGAGATTCAGGCAGCGAAAAAGCGCGGATTCAGCGCTACCGCCGAATATTCCCGGCTTACGGAGATGGACGCGATCATTATCTGCGTCCCCACGCCGCTGAATGAATATCACGAGCCTGATTTGAGTTTCATCACCGACACGGCCAAGTCCATTGCTCCCCATTTGCGTGCCGGACATCTGGTGATCCTCGAGAGCACGACATATCCCGGCACGACCGAAGAGGTCTTGATCCCCATTTTAGAGAAAGGCAACCGCCACGGGCTTAAGGCTTCGCGGGGCGACGCTTCCAGTGGGCGGGAATTTTACGTCGCGTTCTCTCCCGAGCGGGAAGATCCCGGGAATCAGACGGTAGCCCGACGCGACATCCCAAAAGTGGTCGGCGGTCTTAATGCGAAAGCATCCGATCTGGCGGCTGCTTTGTATGGTGCGATCTTCGCTCGGGTGGTGCGAGTCTCTTCGCCGGCTGCTGCCGAGATGACCAAGCTGTTGGAGAATATTTACCGCTGCGTGAATATTGCGCTGGTGAATGAACTGAAGCTGTTGTCGTTGCGCATGGGGCTCGACATCTGGGAAGTGATCGAGGCGGCTGCAACCAAGCCTTTTGGGTTTCAAGCATTCTATCCGGGACCCGGGCTCGGCGGCCATTGCATTCCGGTGGACCCGTTTTATCTTTCGTGGAAAGCTAAGGAATGGGATTTCCGCACGCGGTTTATTGAACTAGCGGGTGAGATCAATACCAACATGCCGTATCACGTGCTGGAATCGGTTGGGAAAGCTCTCAATCAGCACAAGAAAGCGTTGAACGGCGCGAAGGTGCTGGTCCTCGGACTCGCTTATAAGAAGGATATTGACGACCTGCGCGAGTCTCCTTCTCTCACCATTATTGAACTGCTGCAGAAAGATGGCGCCCGGGTTAGTTACAACGACCCGTACTTCCCCACGGTCGGCAAGGGACGCAAGTACGATCTGCAAATGAAATGTGCGCCGCTCGAAAATCTAGGGCAGTACGACTGCGTGCTGATCGTGACCGATCACTCGGATTACGACTATGCGGGAATCGTTCGAGAGTCGCAGCTCGTAGTGGACACGCGGAACGCCACGCGCGGCATCAAAAGCCCCAAGATCGTTCACTGCTAAACGAGGGCCTAAGATTCTCTGGGGACTGTGAACCACAAGCTAAGCGGAATACCGGGAGCTGCCGGTCAACTGGGAAACGAAACTCTGCCCTCGAATCTACTGTGAAATAGAGCTGGCAACCGACGAAAACACGTTGTTGGCGTTCGCACCAATCAGACGGATGGTTCCCACCACAATTACCAATACCACCGCGAGCATCACCGCGTACTCGGCGACGTCCTGTCCTCTTTCATCCGACCACAGCTGGTACAAAAACTTTGCCACGGGCTCCTCCTTGCTTCCCGGTTCAGTGCTTCTCATGCGAGTGAGAAATTGCTTACCGGGTGACATCAGCAGAGATACCCCTGATATCCCTTATCCTCGAAATGCTAATAACATGGCGAGTGCCGAACAATGGCTCTTAGGTGTCGGCATATGGCACAAAAGTGCCATATGGCTCAAGCGATCGGTTTTAAGGGTAGGGACTGGTTGACTGCAAAGAGCGCGAGTTCAAGGCGCGTGGAGACCCCAAGTTTATCGAAGATATTGCTAAGGTGATGCTTCACCGTGTCCTCGCTAATCTTAAAGTACTCTGCAGTCTCCTTATTAGAGTAGCCAGCAACCACCGCTGAAACAATTTCCAGTTCGCGGGGCGTGAGGCCAAATTTCTTCTGCCGGGCTTCCTCACCGGAGGACTGGACCAGCGTTCTCAGGTACTGCACGAGGTTGGAGACGCTCTCACGTCCAACCCAGTATTCTCCCGCCATCACGGTGTGAATGGCTTTTAGCAGAAGCTGGGTGGCGGAGTCCTTTAACACGACGCCGCGAGCACCGAGCTGCAGAGCCTCGACAATCTGGGCCTTTTCCGCAGCCGCAGTCAGCAGTATCACTCGAACCGCGTTCTGGTTCGAAGCGGAACTCATCTCGCGCAACGCCTCCAGACCGGGATGGCGAGGCATGGCCAGATCCAGAAGCAGGATGTCGGGCTTGAGTTGCCTCGCGAGCCGGACTGCTTCGGCCCCGTCACAGGCTTCGCCGATCACCTTGAGGTCAGGCTCGGTCTCCAAAAGTCGGCGCAATCCATCGCGAAAAATAGGATGGTCATCGGCAATAACAATGCGAATCGGCTGCGGTCGTCGGTTATCCATAAGCTGCTTCCCGGCGCTGCGGGACAGTGATTTCTAAACGTGAACCTTGGCCCGGGTTTGATTCTATCGTGAGTTCGCCTTCAATCAAACGCACCCGTTCTTTAATAACCAGCGGCCCCTTCCCCATTGCCTCGAGTTCAGCCTGAGAGTGGCGGCCTCCGAATGGAAAGCCACGACCGTCGTCTTCGATCAACACGTGCCATGCTCCATTGCGAGAGCCCAGTCGCACCAGCACCTGCCGGGCCTGGCTGTGCTTGCGGACATTGACGAGCGCTTCCTGCACAATGCGCGCCAGCTCTCTGCACACGGGCTGGGGCATGTTAAGTTCGTCAAGATCGGACAGGAAGCGGGCGGAAATTCCAGTCTCCCGCTGGAATCTTTCTACCGTGTCAGATAGTAATCCCAAAAGCTTCTTGGAATCTACGTCGAGGGTTTTCATTTGCTGCATCAACTCGCGTAATTTGAGAACTTCTTCGCGCAGCAGACCCTGGATCCGGCTCAACTCTTCAGTCACCAAACCAGGCTTACCGGGGGATTGACGGCGCAATACGTCGACCTGCATCTCGACTGCGATGAGCGATTGGACGGCCCCGTCGTGCAACTCACGGGCAAAACGCGCGCGCTCTACTGCTCCCGCCCGCAGGCGCAAGCGCCGCAACAAAAGCACGTTGTAAACCGCTGGCCCAACCTGGCGGACTAATTCCTCGAGGAAACGCAGTTCCTCCTCGGTATCGCCGGTCAAGGAAGGATCCAGCAGAAAGATTCGTCCCGACCATTCGCGTCCAAAGGCAAACGATACGGTCATCAAACTTGCAAAAACCTGCTTCTTCGCGAGGAAGCCCAGGAATTCCGGCGTGAGATCCCGAATTCTGCCGCCTTGATTATCCAGTCCCAAGAGGGAGAACTCTGCTGTGTTTCGATTGCCGATCCGTCGTGCATAAAAGGTCACCGCCGGAGAATCGTAGAGATAGGTCTCGCGGTCGCTAGACGACGGATCGAGCCACCGAAAGGAAGAATCCCCCTCGATGCGGCGCAATTCACCAACAAATACCCGATAGTTGCTAGTTTCCTGGGAGGCGATAACCAATTGTTTGGCTCCATACATGGAGAGCAACTCTCCGGCAATCTCCCCGATGGTTCCCGTAAGGCCGGCCTCGACTCTCGCCTTCCCGATCGTTCTGGCAATCACCGCCTTCTCCGCGCGAAGCTGTTTCTGCTGCTCAGCCAGATACCCAAGGAGGATGCCTAAGACGAGCAGATATACGGAACGCATAAAAAGGTGCTTGGGCTCGAAGTCGGTGGTGTTCACTTGCAAGAACGGAAGGTGCAACTTCAAACCGTTCACCGAGTCGACGACATTCAGATGAATCAAACAAAAGCCTTCGATCCAAAGCAGCAACACTGCCGCAACGGCGGTTCCTACGGTCTCCCATAAGCCCCAGCGGTAGGCGGCAGCGGCAAGAACGAAAACGAAAAACAGAGAGAAGGGATTGCCCTGCCCTATGGCAAAAGCTGAAATGAGAGCTGGCCAAATCACGTCGGCGCTGTGAACCAGCAAGCGAAAAGATGGTGTCGATTCTTGCCGTCTACGCAAGAAAACTATGATGAAGAAACCCTGGATGATGTAGAAAGCCAGTATTCCGTAGGCCCAGAGGGAATACCGGACCTCCGCAGGATCCATCCAGATGGCCACGAGGGAAGCTAGAGCGAGGGAAACTCTAGCAGTGGCCAGCCAACGTTCAGTCCGGCGCACTTCACCGCGACCCATGGGGGCCCGAAGTCTCCAGAGAAACCGGTCTCGCAGTGCTTGGAATGGCAATCGATTACGACCGCGCACAAGGAATAATGATGTTACGCGGATATTATTTGTAAATAGCGCCCGAGAGCAAGCAAAACTTCGTTTGATCGAAGCTAAAACCAACATTCTAAACAGGGTACACTCAAGAAGGGTACCCCTAGAAGATTGCCAGGCCCGGAGATGGTTACTTGAGTAACTTTCGCTCTGGTGTATTGTGCCTAAGAATTAGTATCGAATGAACATGTCCGGACGTTCGAAGTTCTTGATCTCGGCCGCCGTCGGTTTAGTGTGTGTGCAGGCTCTGGCGTCGCTATCTCTGCACAAAGGTTTTGCCCTCGCTGCTCTGAGTGACATCACGCAATTCATTTTGCTTCTTGCAGGTACGATTGCGCTCCTGCTAAACGTTCTCGTTACCCGTGGCCGCATCCGGCTGTTTTGGGCCTTGATGATGCTGGGGACCGCGCTCTGGTGTTCGTATCAAGCCTTATGGACATACTTCGAAGTCTTAACGCGGACCGAGGTCCCGAATCCATTCGCTGGGGACGTCGTGATTTTCCTTCATATTGTTCCCATGACCGCAGCTTTGGCGTTGCAGCCGCATGTGCAACAAGACGATCGCACCAGCCGATTGGGAACGCTTGATTTTGCCCTGTTGTTCGTATGGTGGCTATATCTTTATTTGTTTGCCGTGATCCCCTGGCAGTATGTGCATGCGTACGAGCCGAGCTACGATTACAACCTCAACATCCTTTACCTCACGGAGAAGACAGTATTTCTGGCTGGTTTGGGCGTGCTCTGGTTTAGAAGCAAAGATTCCTGGCGAATCATCTACGCCAACTGGTTTGGCGCGGGACTCACCTACTCGCTGAGTTCCTACATCGCAAATTGGGCGATTGAGCGGAAAATATACTACTCCGGCAGCCTTTGCGACGTACCCCTGGCGGTCTCCATGGCGTGGGTCACGGTCATTGGCATCCTGGCTCTCCGTTCCTCCGGCAAGCAGCAGCCTGCCCGCGCTTCCGGCGGCTACGGAGTATGGGTAGCGCGGCTGGGCATGGCCGCAATCTTTTCCCTTCCTCTATTCGCCGCATGGTCTTTGTTCGATACTGGAATTCCGCAACCGGTACGTACATTTCGGGTTGTACTCACGCTTTCAAGCATGCTCGTCATGGGCACCTTGGTCTTCTTCAAACAGCATCTGCTGGACCGCGAACTGGTGCAATTGCTGACCGACTCTCAGGAATCGTTTGACAATCTCAAACGAGTGCAGGCACAGCTCGTGCAATCGGAAAAACTGGCGTCCCTTGGGCAACTCGTGGGCGGCGCTGCTCACGAATTGAACAACCCACTCACCGCCATGATGGGCTACTCGGATCTGCTGGCATCGACAGAGCTCAGCAGCGAGCAGCGCTCCCTCATGCAGAAGATCGAACAGCAGGTACGCCGGACGCGGACCCTGGTTTCCAGTCTGCTGAGTTTCGCCAAGCAGGTTCCAGCGGAGAAGACGCTGGTCGACATAAATGCCCTGGTGCAGACGGCGGTGAAACTCTGCCTGCCACAATCGCGTGGTCCCAATGTTCAAGTCCACACCGACTTCGCGAAGGAATTGCCCCGAGTGCTCGGCGACTCCAATCAACTTCTCCAGGTCTGCCTGCACGTCACCAACAATGCTCTCCATGCTCTGACGGATACGGGGGGCACGCTAACGGTGACCGCGCGATTGCAGGATTCTTCAGTGGTGCTGGAGTTCTCCGATGATGGACCGGGAATGGAGGAACCGGACCGGGTTTTCGATCCTTTCTACACCACGCGGCCGGTCGGTCAGGGACCAGGCCTGGGGCTCAGCGTCTGCTATGGCATCATTCAGGAACACAACGGGAAAATCACTTGTCAGAATCGCCCGCGGGGCGGGGCGATATTCCGCATCGAGCTCCCCGCGGTGATGGATGCCGCACCGGCCGTTGGCTCGGTTCTACAAAGCTATAACTCGCCCGATTTACTTCCCGAGGCGAAGGCGGCCGGGATTGGCTAGGAAGCGGCGAGTTCGACAGTTCGCTTCAACTGACCGCACGCGGCGTAAATGTCGCGCCCTCGCGGACGCCGAATGAATGTAGGCACTGCAGCGGCAATCAATATCTTCTGAAAATGCAACACGCGGTTCTCGGCCGGGGTCTGAAATGCAATTCCCGGGCCGGGGTTCAGCGCAATCAGGTTTACTTTGGCTCGTACGCCTCGGATCAGTTCACCCAGTTCGCGAGCGTTTTGCACCGAATCGTTCACGCTGTCGAGGAGAACATATTCGAAGGTCAGTCTCTCTCTGCTTCGAAGCGGGAAGTCGCGCGCAGCCGCTACTAACTTCTGCAGGTTCCATTTGCGATTGATGGGCATCAGCTGGCTTCTTAGTTCGTCGTTGGGTGCATTCAACGATATGGCAAGCTTCGGCCTCACAGGCTCTGCGCCGAGATCATAGATCCGCGGCACGATGCCTGCAGTTGAAACGGTCATGCGAGACTCCGGAATCCCAACTCCCTCTGCCAACAAGCAAACTGCTCTCATGAAATTCTCGTAGTTCAGGAAAGGCTCGCCCATCCCCATGAAGACTATGTTCACGCGGTCTTGGGGCGGAGATACTTTCTGGTCATTGAGCACCGCACAAACCTGCCCCACGATCTCGCCAGCGGTCAGATTACGTTTCACTCCGAGCAGGGCGGTCAGGCAAAACTGGCAATCCACGGCACAACCGACTTGGCTGGAAACACAGATAGTCGCGCGGTCCCACGTTCGTCCTGCGGCCTTTTCGATTTCGTTCCCAGCCTCGCTCCCGTCTCCGGCTTCGCCGTCGTCGCCTTCCGGCATCCAGACGGTTTCTACACTTTGTCCATCGGCGAAGCCGATGAGATACCGAACCGTGCCGTCTTTGGAGACAAATTTCTTTCCGATCGTCGGAACCCCGAGAGACCACTCTTTTTGTCCCAGGCTCTGCCGAAACTCATGCGAAAGTGTGGAAATCTGTTCGGCGGCTGCGACCCTCTGGCGGTAAAGTGCCTCAAACAATTGCCGCCCGCGGTAAGACGGCTGGCCGGATTCCTCCGCGAACTCAGTAAGTTCGCGCAGGGTCAGGCCCAAAAGCACCTGTGGTTTCTCTCCCGGCATGGTTGTATGGAGCTGGAGCGCCTCTCTACGATTGTAGAGGAGATGGGGGAATGGCGCAGCGCGATTTCATGGCGCAGATTTCCTCGCAACTGATTGATTCTAAATAGTTAGGTGTGCGTTCGCGAGAAGGCTGCAGGGTGTGTAACAATATAGGTGCCCGGTGTGGTCTTGAGCGCGGGGCCGTTGGGGAAGAAAAGTTATGGTGGAAGAAGTGCGTAACATCCAGCGGGAATTGTTGCCCAACGGGTTAACCGTGATTACCGAACAAATGCAACATATTCGTTCCGCCTCGATCGGTATTTGGATCAAGAGCGGATCTCGCGACGAAGACGCGCAATGGAATGGCATCTCCCATTTCGTTGAGCACATGGTTTTCAAAGGCACGAAGCATCGCTCGGCCGAGGACATAGCCCGACAGGTCGATTCCATCGGCGGGAACATGGATGCTTTCACCGCCAAGGAGTGCATCTGCTTTAACGTCAAGATTCTGGACGAGCATCTGCCCATCGCGATGGATGTCCTAAGCGACCTGGTCCTGAATCCGACCTTTGATGTGCAGGACATCAGCCGCGAACGAGGCGTGATCCTGGAAGAAATCAAGATGGACGAAGACAGTCCCGACTATCTCGTCCATGAAATTTTTACCCAGAACTTCTGGAGAGACCACCCGTTGGGCAAGCCGATCCTGGGAACCAAGGACACTGTGAAAACGTTCGAACGGGATCCCGTCCTTGGTTTCTATGGGCAGCGTTTCGCTCCCGGTAACCTGATCATTTGCGCTGCCGGCAATCTGAAGCATGAGCAGTTCGTGGAACTGGTGGCCAAACACTTCCAGCACATGAAACCGATCAAGAACGGATTTCATAGTCCGCAACCGAAGATCGTTCCACGAATTATCATGCGCAACAAGAAAGCCCTGGAGCAGGTGCAGATCTGCGTTGGCGTGCCGTCCCATCCTATCGCGCACGAGAAACGGCACGCGTCGTATATTCTCAATACGCTGCTGGGCGGAGGGATGAGTTCGCGCCTGTTCCAGAATATCCGCGAACGCCAGGGACTTGCCTACGCCATTTACAGCGATCTGAATCCATACCGCGATACGGGCTGCCTTTCGGTTTATGCCGGCACCTCGCGAGAATCGGCCGGCAAAGTAGTGCAGAGTATTGTTTCCGAGTTCCGCAAACTCAAACTGGAAAATGTTCCCGAGGAAGAACTGCGTCGCTCCAAAGATCAGCTGAAGGGAAGCTTGATGTTGTCCCTGGAGTCCTCGACTGCCCGCATGTCCAGCCTCGCCCGCCAGGAGATGTACTTCGATCGCTTCTACAGCATGGACGAACTGATCGACAAAATCGAAAGCGTCACCGCTGAAGAAGTGAGGGAGCTTGCCAACGAGTTCTTCATGACCGAGTCGATCGCGGTGACGGTGCTCGGAAACCTGAATGGCCTGAAGTTGAGCCGCGAACATCTTGTCTGCTGAGGCTATCCTTCCGCGTCTGCCATTGTAGAGATGAAGTAACGGGACGCTAGCTTTGCGGCCTATTTCGAGGCATACTAAGCAGCAAGTCCCAGATTCGGCAGTGGCAGGGGAGTCGCGCTATGCCTGTGCTGGAGCAGAACAGCGGTTCGGAGGTTGGGCGCGTGCCACACGCGGCGTTCGAACAACAGCAACGGCGCCGGATGCTGATCGCTCTACTTGTTCTGGCTTTCGCACTGATAGCGGTTATTATTAAGGACCGCCAGTTCTGGTTTCCCCCTAGTCCAAGCGCTGAATCCGATACCCCAGAGCAGAGTGTTCCTCAACCAAGTCCCCAGGCTGCTGCCCCAACCAAGACTGCGACGCCCGTCGCTCCACCGAAACCGGTGGGGCCGGCACCGGCTCACCCGCGGGCAAAGTCCAAACGACAGGCCGCAACCGCGCATTCGACTGAAACACAGGATGCGATGTCGCCCGTCATCACCGCGACCAATCGTGCGGTACTGCCGCCTCTTGAAGTTGAGGTCGTAGCCGGCAATCAGCATCGTCCTGTTAACACTGCAGACGGTTCCCTCAAACTGGATATGCAGCCGAGCAGTGCGTCTGATCCGGAGCTAGCTGCGCCTTCAGCCCAGAGTCAGGGCAGCGCTCCCGGAGCGTCGAACGCTAGAGCGCAAGTTCAGCTCTCGCCCAGTAGCGCGCAAGTGGTTTCTCGGGTGGACCCCAGCTATCCGCTGCTCGCGAAGCAGATGAAAGTTCAAGGCGCGGTCATCCTGGAGGCACTGATCAGCAAGAATGGCAGCATTCAAGACATACAAGTACTGAGCGGACCGGCAATTCTTTCCGAGGCCGCCCGCGAGGCAGTGAAGCAGTGGCACTTCAAACCTTATTACCAAAGCGGCCGGCCGGTGGAAACGGAGGCTCGCATCACCGTGAATTTCACCATATCAACCTACTGATCTCGGCCAAATTGATGTTTGCCAAGCGGCGCACTCTCGCTCGAAGCAACGGGAGAGAATCGGGAATCGCCAAACGGTGCGTGGGCTGACCAGGATCGAATTACCTGGAAACAAAAAACGGGCGTCCGACTCTTTCGAGTCATTGGACGCCCGGGCAGCCCTCCCCCAGAACTGCTCACCTAGGAATGTAAGTCGTTCGCCAATTTTTGTGAATGGCCCGTACGGGCTAGAGTTACCCACCAACGTGCCATCGTGATCGCCACCAGCGCTAACCAGCTTACGGAAAAAAACGAAATCGGCGACTGAAGTCTTGAAGGGGCGCGCCTCAAGCCGCGCCTCAAGCC
>Ga0210396_10007472_pt1 | contig 10393 bp, 11 predicted proteins | sample IncBWH17OmetaG_FD_155466 | JGI IMG/M metagenome (GOLD analysis project Ga0210396, IMG submission 155466) | Forest soil microbial communities from Barre Woods Harvard Forest LTER site, Petersham, Massachusetts, United States - Inc-BW-H-17-O ... | reverse complement strand
AACATCTTGAATCACCCGAACTTCGGCAGCCCGATTAACTACCTAAGCTCACCTCAGTTCGGACAAGCGACGATGATGCTCAACAACGATCTCGGTAGCGGTGGCCAGAGCGGCGGACTCAATCCGCTGTACCAGATCGGCGGCCCGCGCTCGGTGCAACTGGCGCTTAAGTTGCAATTTTAGCGATCAGACGCTCGCTCTGCGGCGGGCAGTCCTTGACCGTCTTCAATGGCGTAGATGCCAATCTTCACGGCAACAATACGACCTTCGATTTCAAATTCAGTTTCAGTCATCGAAACTTCTTGCGCCGCCCTTCATACGGTTCTTGACGACATTCGTCCAGACGAACTTGATCACCCGAGCATCGTTGTAGCAGTACGCAAGATTGTGATTCAGCGTAGAAAAGCAATGCTGTTGGCAGGTTTTCTTCATGCCGGCGAGTTGGCCATCATCGAATTTGTGCTCATCGATGTTTCCCCAATCGTAAGTAGATGCGTACATGGGGAAACAGGGAGCAACGGTCCCGTCGGTTCGAATGATGACGTTGTTCTGACCAGCCCGGCAGTTCCACTCGGCGAAGTGCAACTCGCCGTTTGCATCTTGAACGATTCCGGGTGTGTCGACCAGCCGCTTGGCGATATTTCCATTGCCGCCGCTGCCGTCCCCGTTCCAGCCCAACCGCTTCAAATCGGCGCCGCTCGTCATTCGGATGAAAGCCTTGATTTCCTGCAGGTGCTGCACCGAATTCACCATTTGGTAGCCTGCCTTGTTTTTCTCGATCAGCCAATCCACCAGCGAGTCTATCTGCGGCCAGTCCTCAGGACGAATATAGGTCGGATTATCGCTCAGATGCTTGAAGTGCTCGTCTTGCTCGAGCATGGGAGTTTCGTTGATGTGATAGTCGGTAGCGATACGGTGGTCGTGTGCATACTCGGTCAGGGTCCGAATATCTTCGGTGTTGTTTCGGCAGATGTTCATGTTGAAAAACACCATGTAGCCGTACACGTGCTGTTTCTTCAGCAGGTGCTCCAAATGCTTGCGCACGGGTACGACGGCCTTCGGCAGACTCGGCTTCTCATCCCAGGAATCGACGGCGAAGTTAAAGACAGACGCGCCCGCGTCTCCCAGTCGGTCGGCAACATCGGGGCGTAAGAGCCGGCCATTGGTACCGATGTAGATCCAGAATCCTTTTTTGGCTGCGTAATACACCACCTTATGAATGTATTGAGGGCGCAACAATGGCTCTCCCCCCATCAACGCGAGCACGCGGCAGCCGTGGTCGTAGAGCCAGTCAATGGACCGCCGCGCCACATCCTCGGTCATGCCTTTTACTTTGTTGTTGTAGGCCCAGCAGTACCAGCAGTCGAGATTACATTTGTATTCGACGAACAGGTAGGCGGTGATGGGATGGAATTCGCCGGGCATGACGCGCGACCGTATATAGGGGAAAAGCCATCCGCGCATGGCCCGATAGACGTGAGACAAGCTCCAGTCCCGTTTTTCGGGAGCTATTTCGGGTCCAGGGTCGACCAGCTTTTCCGGATACTGGGGAAATACAGGTTCGGGCAGCGTCAGTCCCTTTACCACCGCCGGTCTTACCGGTTCCCGCGATGAATCCATCAACAGATCGTGAATATCGACATCAATTCGAAACTTCGGAGCGGTTGCCATAGACGTAGCCTCCGGGGTCCTCAACTACAGAATGCGCGAGCCACTGTTAATCACCAACGGAGCCGAGCCAACTTGTACTCTTCAGCTAAGAATAAGAAACGTGAATGGAAGTTTCATTTTTTTGCGTATCCTTCAACCCAGAGGTTCTCATTCGCTCCGAAGAATGGAGAACTGATCGTACTCCCTGCCTTACTTCTCGTGACCACCTCTCCGGGTGAACTTACCGAGAAGGAACTCCTGGGCCAGGTTTGCGCCAATTCGTTCCGCGATGCCGATCGCAAAATTTCCGAACACCAGGCCGGCGCCACGATTGGATCTGGGGTAGTAAAGGTTCGCGAGACTGGATGACACTAGAACGCCGCCCAAGCTAGAGTAATTTAGTTGCGATTCTCCTTTGTCCGTTCTTGCAACAAAAGTACTGAATACCGCGTGGCGGAATCGGGAACCGGTGGTACCAGTTCCCTGGTAGAAGTAGCGAGGGTCTTGGTGCAATAACGATGGCAAAATGGCGCCACCGATCATAATGTCGGAAAAACCATCGGTGGCGACTGCGCCAAAGCGCTTTCCATATGCTCCCCAGCCTTGGCCATAGTCCGGAGTATTTCCAGCTTGCTTGGCACTGGCTACAAGGAAGACACCCGCAGCAGTAACTGGATCTGCAGAGACCTTCAGAGCCAGCTTGAACTTCATCCCTGTCGTCAGCGGTGCAGGATCGCTCTCATAGGAAACGTAAAAATTTGGAACGATTCCGAACACGCGCTGCTTTTCCTCGGCCTTGAACTGCTCGGTAGCAACTTCGACAGGGTCGTAATGAACATCGACAGTGGTGCGCCCGATCGCAATTCGCAGTTGGATACCGGTCACAATTTTGAACTGGTCCGGAGTCAGTGTGATCGGTGTAGATGTCCAGTCTGCAAAGTCCTTGGCGCTGATGCCGAGCTGATAGGCAATGCCTGGTGTCACATCGTGAAACTCGAACATCCCCTTCTCGGTTGTCAGGATCGTACGAGGGTCATTGCTTTCAACTTCTTTAAGGACGACCGTCGCGTTCGGGATCACATCGCCGTTGATATCAGTGACGGTGCCCATGATAGTTGCTGTCCGAGGAGCCTCTTGACTGATCTGGCCTAGCGCCGGAAAAGAAAGGAGTAACGCCACAGTGATTGCGGCACCGAGATCGATGTACAAGCGCTTCAACCCAAGCCTCTCTACACCTCACAGGAGAAGCAACGCAAATGCCAAGCCGAGAAGTCAACAACCTGCTGAGGTTTCCGCACCTGAAGGGGCGTGTCGATGAAATGAAGGGATTTCGTCCGAGAGAGGGGTCGGTGCCTGGTCAAAATGTCGAAACTGTCAAATGACAGTCAACTGCTGATGACAGCGCGGTAAAGCCAAGGCTCGCAATCCGAAACGGCCCCGACCTGCGGGAGCCAAAACCTGCCTTAGACGCTTTCAATGCAACCTCACCCATGAAATCGAAAAATGAGCTTGTGGCTGTTGGGCGTGCCGCAATCAAACACCGGCGACCACGGCAAGCGAAAGAGCGTCGGCAGTGAGTTGCTATGAGGACCGAAAACGGAATGATCCTCCCGCGCTGTGCGGGCCGAATCATGTTTTCTACTTTGTTTTGGAAACCTCTGAAGTAAGTAGTACTCGATCACGATTGTTGTTTTCGCTACCACTCGCAGCCGCATTCGCAGCGAATGTGATCGGCAAGCCTAGCTTTCCTGAGTACCCGTCTGCACGCTACACAACATCGCATCCACATTTTTTACCTCCCACATCCACGACTAACGGCCATGTTCTACCGAAGCAAATCGACTGCAATTTTCAACGAGTCGAACTACCTGTGCAGCCGCTGAGGTGTGTACGACGGTGTGGCGCAAGCGCTCGCCGCATGTGCCTTGCAATTTTTGCGCGAGCGCGTGCCAACCGAGCCTTTACTGTTCCCTGCGGCACACCCAACACCTGGGCTGTCTCAAGGACCGAGAGACCGTCGACGATGCGTAGCTGAAATGTTCTTCGCAAGCTGGGCGACAGCAGTGTTGTGCATTTTCGCAGGCGTGCCGTAAGTTCGGAATTCCGAAATGCGTCCTCCGGGCTGGGCCTAGGGTCCGCCAGTCTCTCGGATATGAAGAATCTCTGTTTCTCGCCAATCTGTTCATCCAACGGCATATGGATTTGACGTGCCCGTTTGCGCAATTGCATCCTGGCGCAGTTGCAGACAATCGTCGTCAGCCAAGTGGACATCTGCGACTGTCCCCGGAATTGGTGCAGATGTTTGTAGGCGGCCAAAAGCGCCTCCTGGACCGCATCCTCTGCGTCATCTCTATTGCCCAGAACCCGCAAAGCACATCGATAGAAAGAAGGTAAATAGAGCGAGAGCAGTCTTTGCAGTTCGCGGGCTGCGTTCTGATCGCCTCCCACCGGGTATTGAGGATTTTGTGTATGTGCATCTGCGTCCGGCATGTTCTTTTTGTCCCCACAAAACAGAAAAGCACGTAACTGGCCAAAGAGTTTTGGCATCGTGGCTCTGCTCTGCGCGCAAACATGGGAAAAATGGGCCAAAATGGTGTCAATGGCGTGTCCCAAGTGACAGTGTCCGGAGGTGACACAACGCTCGCGACTTCTCGCTCGCCCGTGAACGGTGGCGGGAGTGGCCATCGGCTGCTTGATTTCCCAAGCTAATGTGAGCGTTCAAGGCTCTCGCAAATTCGGGGCGGATCACTCCTTTGGCCTGCATTCTTGGCAAGTGCGCCAGGACGTCATTTTCGACGGCAACTCCTAGCGAAGCTTGACGAAGGTTTTGTTCGCCAGAATGGAACGCCTGCCGAGGCCGATGCACGACCCCTGAATCGTTGCAGTGCATTCACTACAAGGGCTTTCGATTCGGTTCGCCCGTGTTGATTCTGCCAAGCGTCACTTTGGCATATGGCGTGCCTTTATCGTGTTGCCGGAAGTGATGAAGTATTTCGGAGGACATATGACAAAGATAATCGAGTTCTACATACCGCAAAGCTTTCGCAAGGCTTCAAAGTGGGTCCCCTCAGTCGAACGTGGCAGGGTGCTGGAATTTCGACTGGCAGTACGAAAATCGGCATGACCTGTTCTGAAACGCGCATGGCGAAATTAGAATTGAGCATGCTGAAGCAATAACCCCGAGAAATCGAGATATTTGCGGAGCAGTGGTGGTGCCAGCTAGTAGCTTTCTGACTAGCATAGGAAAGCCAAGAAGGTGTCACTACGAAAAATCACAGCTGACGCGTGAATGGGTCACGGCGGATTGGATCTGGGATAGTAGAGGTTTGCGAGACTAGTGTAGTGCGTCGCAAGTAACAACCTTTATTATTCTGCTCGCGTCTAATGTTCAGGAGACGTGAGCGAATGCGAATTGCCCCAGCCATCGAACTGAGTCCCGAGCAACGAGCTGCGCTCGAGCAGTGGGCCCGTGGTCGATCGCTTCCTGCACGCGTCGTCGAACGCGCGCGCATCTTATTGCGAGCCGCCGCCGGGGAGCAAGACAAAGCCATTGCCCAGGACTTGGGAATGACTCCCAAAAAAGTTTCCCGATGGCGCAAGCGCTATCTGACTCTGGGTCTGGCTGGGCTCGAAAAAGATGCGCCCCGATCGGGGCGGAAACCCGAGATCGGCGCCCGCCTCATCCGACGCGTGGTGGAGATGACCACCCGCCACAAACCGCCCCACGCCACCCACTGGAGCACACGTACCATGGCAACCGCGATCGGCATCAGCGAAGCCAGCGTGCGTCGGATCTGGCATACCCACGGTTTAAAACCTCATCTGCTGCAGACCTTTAAGGTGAGTCGGGATCCCAACTTTGCCGAGAAGCTAGCCGATATCGTAGGTCTATACCTGAACCCACCGGAACACGCTCTGGTGCTGAGTTTGGATGAGAAGAGTCAAATCCAGGCCTTGGATCGCACTCAACCTGGCCTGCCGCTCAAACGCGGACGTGGCCAAACCAGGACCCACGACTACAAACGGAATGGGACGACGACTCTTTTCGCTGCCCTCAATGCCGCCAACGGCGAAGTGTTCGGTCTGTGCCAAGAGCGCCATCGCCATCAGGAATGGCTCAAGTTTCTGCGCCTGATTGATCAAACCATTCCCCCTGATCTGGAGTTACACGTGATCTGTGACAACTCCAGCACCCACAAACACGATCGGGTGCAGCGCTGGCTCGAGCGCCACCCACGTTTTCATATGCACTTCACGCCCACCAGCTCGTCCTGGCTGAACATGGTGGAACGCTTCTTTCGCGATCTCACCCAAAACCGCCTTCGCCGCGGCGTCTTTCGCGATGTCGAAGAACTCATTACCGCCATCGGGGATTACATCGATCACCACAACCAGAGCCCCAAGCCGTTCATCTGGACCGCCCGCGCCGCTGATATCTTGGAAAAGGTCAAACGTGCTCGCCACACCCTCCATAAACGTCAATCTGAATGACGCACTACACTAGATAACGCTGGATCGCCGCCCAAGCCAGAGTAGTTTGGTTGCGATTCTCCTTTGTCCGTTCTTGCAACAAAGTTGCCCTTACCCCGGGCCTGCGGCAGCCGACTCGCGGCGCTCCAAATCCGGCCCTTTTCCCGATTTGCTCCCCGTCGACTTGACGGCATTCTCAAGAGTTGAATTTATCTTCAGCAGACCAATTGCGGGAGACACGAAAACCAAGGAATTCGAAAAAGTCGCAGTATGGCCCGTGAAACGCTCCTCCTCCACGTCGAATTCTCTCAACTGGAATTGCAGCATGCCCATATCGATGACATCGCCGGTAATGCCGGACACCTGTATTCGATCTCCAATTCTAATTCCACGCTTCCCCATCAATACGAGGTAGCCGAGGCTCGCGAGAATTACATTTTGCAGAGCAACCGCTATTCCGGCCGTGAGAAGCCCAAAGTACGTTGCCAACGAACTCAAGTCTGAGGCAACGCTGAACAAGGCGACGACGGCTATGGCAAACAATGTGACAAGGCGGTAGACCATGCTTATAACCCGTCGTCGGTTTGGATCCTGGATACGGCGGAGTGCTAGCCGACGCGAAATCTCACCCATTCCAAATAACAGGCCGACAATCAGCGTAACGATGAGTAGGCGGACCACCAATTTTTTCCATGCCTGCCTGTACTGGCTGGCTACCGTTGTACGCCAGGGCAGCAGGTGTGACTCGTACTCTTCAAGCAACGCCTTTTGCTTATCGAGCGCCACGATGGCGGGAGAAAAGGCCTTGAGTTCGAATGTAAGCGCATCAAGCTGGGCCTTTTGTTCGTGCAATAGCGAAAGATCGCTGGTCTGCAAATTGCTTGTGGCGGCCTTCCGAAGAATCCCGGTGATGAAGCCGCTCATTGGAGTCCGGATATTCTTCGCGGAGAACAAAAAATTGTCAGTGAGACGAATCTTGTCGTCAACCACCCGAAGCTTGTGCTTTAGCGCAGAGACCTCCGACCCCAACCCGAGGAGGCCGGTCTCTCGCCAGCTATTGCTGGCTCTGGAATCTGGATCTTGTGCTGACAATTTCGACAAGGGAGTTGCCGGGTTGCTCAGCCCAGGTATGGATTGTGCAAGGTCGTCAATGGTCAAATCGAGAGTTTCAGTGTTGGCTTGCGGTGTCCTGGCGGTCTGTACGAACTGGATTAGATCATTGACGGCCTGCGAAACAGCTTTCGAAAGTTCCAATCGGCTCTGAGCATCGTCGAGAGCGGCTTTCAGCTTCTTGCTGTCGGCTTTGCGAGCCGAAGCAATTTTCTCGTTCAGCTTTCCGATGTCCGCACTTGATTGCTGAGTTACCTGGTCATTTCGATCCTTCAACTTGATAAAGTACGTAAGGTCCGCAGAAGCGGGGCGTGCCACTGTCGCGGGCGCGTCGTGCTGAGAGGTGGCCGTCTTTGCTAAGGCCACATCCGCCTTGGCGAATTCGAACGAGAGCTCGACGATCTGGCTTTCAATGGCTTGACTGTCATTCAGAAACACTAGATCTGCCGGATTACTTGCAACCTGCCGTTCCGTATACACGTGGCGGTACCAGTTCACTGATTGCAGGAGATATCCGATAACTTGTGTGTCCGACGGAAGTTGATACGAGCCTTGCGCGGTGTCAGCGGAGAGCCCGCCGGAAATTGCGATTGCGAAGATCGCACAACAAGTGGCAATGTGAGCGTACCGTTTCACCGTTTGCGGCCTTCCTTGACGATGCTTGCCAGATCACCGGCTCCGCAAGTAACGGCAGGTTCAAGCAATAAGTCAGCGGACACGAGCACAAGCAATATCCAGAGCACATCGGCTACGAATAAATGAGCCATCTGGACCCAAATGGGAGCGAGAAGCAATACATTCGTCATGCCGATTCCGACCTGCACGAGAAGAAGGAAGATAAGAGCGATTGCAGGTCGTGAGAGTCGGTTGCGCCCGATTGAACTTCTCCAGATAACCCACAGAACGTAACATGCGGCGATCGTAGCTACGGCTGGATGGAGTAGTCGAATGCGCAAGAGGGCAGGTGTGCCAGAACGAATATCTTGTGCCATTGAGGAGGCGAGCGAGGTTGACGGAAACAGAGTATCAGTCAAAGCAGTTACGGCCCCAGTAACCCCTGTCACCATTGTGGCAAATAGGCCCAGGCCGATAGAACTTACTTGACGCCATTTGCCAATGAGAGTGAACAGTCTGCTGCCATTCGATAACCAGTTGGCAGTGAGTGACAGCGTGGCGATAAGCAGAAGTGTATTGCCAAAGTGCAAACAGAGAAAAAGAAGTCGGCCGGTAGACTGGTCGTTACCCACATGCTTCAACAGGACGAGAGCAGCTCCCAATAGAGCTTCATTTGCCAGAAGTGCGGCGGCGAGAACCGCCGAGTAGCGAGCCCAGTCGCCTTTCGTTGTTACTCGCCAGCACCAGACCACGAGACCGATTACAACGACCAATGAAATGACACTCGTTATTCGGTGTGTGAACTCGACGATGGTTTGCCCGTTGGCGGCTGCCCCGACAACATCGCCATCGCAGAAAGGCCACCTATTGCCACAGCCAGCACCTGAACCCGTCGCTCTTACATAAGCACCCCAGAGGACGACCGCTATGTTCCAATACAAGGCAGCCCATGCAAAGCCAGCAACTTGCGGCATCCCACCCGGTCGAGACTGCGAGAGCTGGATGGTTGTGGGCAAGTCAGGAGCGTCATCACACGCCGCCGGAGATGGCTGAAAGCCATGTAGCAACGAAACTCGTTGATGACGAGATCCGATGCGAGCCGCTTTGTCTACACTCGATACTTTGCGCACGATTTCCTCGAACGCGGTCCTTCACTCTTTGATCCAGTGGACACCGCTCGCTCCCACTCCTGACGCCAGTCGCTGTGACAGTGACCGAGACATCGAAACCCCATCATGCTCGCTCCGCAGAGCGGACAGACCAGGTTACGTATAGCTGAGATCAATCTCATGTTGGTGTTTCCAACTATGGCAAATGAAGCCATAATGTCTCTCCTTTATTGGCGGGCGGTTCGTCACCGCCGAATGCAAAGAATCTTAAGCGAGGGGCCGCAGGCGCGTTTGGAGGCGCTCGGTGGAAGGGGCTGCGGCCCCTCGCTTCGGATTCAAACGTAAGAGCAACTCAGTCGCCAAATGCTTTGCTAGGAAGGTATCGGCTTCGGAAAAGGTTTATCTAGACATCATGAAGGAGAGCGGGTAGTGGTCCGATGCTTTGACATTACCGTGCACTTGGCCAGAACTCGATCTTAGTGGTCCGCGAATAAAAGCCCAATCAATCCGGCGACGACCGGCAAACAGGCCGTGTGTTGGGGTGGTAGGGGTGCGAGGGGAGGCCACTGCATCTCGAAACCCAGCCCTGGCAAGCGTCAGTGATGCTGGCTCTCTCGAAGCGTCTAGGTTGAGGTCGCCTGCCACGATTACCGGATATTCAGCGTCGTAGCGAGTCGCGTCCGACAGGACTTCCCGCAACTGTGAATTGCGAAGCGCATCACTTCCTCGGCTCTCCAGATGAAGGTTGTAGATCACGAATTTTCTGCCAGCAACGTTGATCTGGGCCACCAATGCAACTCTTCCTCCAAGTCTCTCCTGAAAGGGTTCGATGGTCGGCAGAAACCAGCGAGGCTGCCAGAAGTGTGACTGCCGAGAAAACCGGATCAGGCGCGGCTTCGAAATAGGCCACTTCGATAGGGTCGCTTGGCCGTGGTATGCCGGAGAGTCTTTGGAGCCTTGTACTAACTCCTGAAACTCCCGGCCAAACACGTAGTTCATTTCCAGCTTGCGAGCGATCGTCTCGGCAATATTCAGGCGGTGCGTACGTCGCGCGTTGAAATCCACCTCCTGCAGGGTCAAAATGTCAGCATTCACGCCGACGAGGAAGTCTGTGACACCTTGTAGCTGCTGGCCTCTGTCAATGTTCCAATCGACAATCCTCAACGACTTCGGACCCGAAGCGATCCACTGAGGTGGCGCGAAGTTACCGGTTACGATGTCTCGCATTTCCATATCTAAACTGTGGCCGTTAGGGTGATCGATGGACGCGCACGCGGGGTCCGCCCTAACCGAGAGAGCTGGAGCTTTGCAGCACTCTTGTCCGAGACGGAGTGAAAGTAACATACGAATAAAGAGTGACGATCCAAACGATGTTCGCACCCACCGTCGCGCCAATCAAGAACCAGTTCATGACGCCGAAAAGAGCAAAAAACAGAACG
>Ga0210396_10007469_pt1 | contig 10395 bp, 9 predicted proteins | sample IncBWH17OmetaG_FD_155466 | JGI IMG/M metagenome (GOLD analysis project Ga0210396, IMG submission 155466) | Forest soil microbial communities from Barre Woods Harvard Forest LTER site, Petersham, Massachusetts, United States - Inc-BW-H-17-O ... | reverse complement strand
ATTGACTGCCACATGCCAAAACAGCAAACGAGCCTCATAGTTTTTAGCTGGAATGGCCGCAGAGTAAGCCCCGAGGTCAGAAATCACTGGATCAGAATTTATCCAACGGCTTCGTCGGCTGAAGAATGAAGACCGGAAGCCATAACGATCTCGGAGCGGGTTCGCTACTGAGGCGAGCCTTGGAACAACGGGTAGAGCCGGTCTCCGATTACGCGGTAGATTACGAAGGCGCTACCAGCGTCAGAAACCTGGCGAAAGAGAAGTTCGGCTCGGCCGTCGCCATCGACGTCGACGGCGTCAATCAGTTCTAACCGTGGAATTACGTCCAGGTGCTGGGTGTCGGTCACATTTGCCAGAGACTTGTGCAGATCTCCGTTCACGTCTTCGCGAACCACCAAAGTGATCATGTATTCCAGATCTTGCGAATCGGGGCTTGAGCCTGGGCTTGGGCTCTTGTGTGATGCTTGTGGCATGCGCGCATTTGCTGTCAGCACCAGTTCGGGCTCATTGATATCTGCCAGGTCAAAAACTCGCAGTTGAACATCTTCAAACGTGGGCTGCACGGGCTTCGCGGCTGTTGCTTTGCCGTGTTGGGCAGAAGTGTGCGTGGATTGTGTGCTGCTTGCATTTGGTGCACCGATCGCAGTTGCGCGCGCGCGAATTTCATCGGCCGCTATGGCCAGCATTTTCTTGCGGAACTTTTCCTCTTCCTCAAGCTTCATGCTGTAGGTGTAAGGGAGCGGATCGGGTCCGTCGGAATCTGAAATGGCGGGGACCAACTGGATCTGGTTCGCGGCCTGCGTACCAGATTGCAACCCTGATGCTGGCGAAGCGTTCGCGGGAGTGAGGGCAGCATGCCCGGCTGCTTTCGCGGAAGTATCCGCCGCCGCTTTCTTCTGAGCCTCCTCGGCCGACGCGGCTCCAGCCTTGCCCCGTTTCAGCGCGGGCCGGTCTTTATCCTCTAAGGGCTGGTCGTCCGGCGCTGCTTGCTGGGCCGGAGCCGTAGCTGTAGAAGGCGATGAAGCCGCCGCTGGCGGCGTTGGTGGCGGAGTCGTAGCTGGAGCAGTTGCGGATGGTGCGCTGTTCGGAGGAGTCTGAGTTTGAGCAGTCGTCGCCGGTGGAGCAGCCGAAGAATCCGACGACTTGGATTTTTCAGTGCTGCGCCGCAAAAGCACCGGCGGGCCTTCGTCATCATTCATGCCGCGCGGGATCGACGGCACTGGCTTCTTCGCCGCTTTGGCCTTAACTTCGCTGGCCGTCTGCCACGTGCCTTCTGCCATCCATTGCATGCTTTTGTTTGGATCTTTGGCTTGCAGCGCGCCAGTCACCGTAAATAGTCCGAGTGAAACCCCGGTACGCACGGCTTCATAGACGGTGTCGCGCCACAACGCCATTGGCACCGGCGCGGCCTTGTAGGCGCTGGCGTCGTAATATTTGCCGTCAATCAGGATGGTGATGGGAATCAAGTGCGCTTTGCCCTTTGGCGGCAGTTCAAGCAAGCCCAGCGCGCGCGGGCCCTTGCTGGTCTTCGGATGACTGCTAGGCGCAGGCAAGGTTTGTGTTAGCGAGCTCTGAAGGAAAACCAGCAAAGGGAAAACGGTGAAGATGACGCGCCACCGTGTGGTGCGGTATAACGTTGAGCGAGAACTTGATGGAAAAGGAGAGATGGTCATGAATATCAATATCAATGATAAAGCCCCGGAGTTCACTTTGCCCGATCAGAATGGCGAACCGGTCTCGTTAAAGGACTTTCGCGGAAAGTGGGTCGTGCTTTATTTCTATCCCCGGGCGGACACGCCGGGATGCACCATTGAAGCCTGCGAGTTTCGCGATTCTCATAAAAAGACGGAAAAGAGCGGAGCCGTGGTTCTTGGGGTTTCGCCCGACGAGCCCAAAGCGCTCAAGAAATTTGAAGACAAATTCGACCTGCCATTTTCGCTACTGGGCGATGCTGACAAGAAAGTTTCCAATGAATACGGCGTCATTCAGGAAAAGAACATGTACGGCAAGAAAGTGATGGGAGTGGCCCGGACGACGTTTATCATTGGGCCGGACGGGAACATCAAACACATCTTTAACAAAGTGAAGCCCGAGGGCCACGCCGAAGAAGTGCTCACTTACTTGAAGAGTGCGGCCAAAGGCGCGGCCTAGCGGTCATGTAAAAGGATAACGATGTGAACGCCGTTACCCGATTGCGAAAACCACTTTCGCGCGCGTTTTACGATCGCGATCCGCGCCTGGTTTGCCGCGAATTACTCGGCAAGGTGCTGGTGCGGAGAGAACACGGTCGGTTGCTCTCCGCGCGCATCGTGGAAGTCGAGGCTTACATGGGCAAAGACGACCCTGCAGCTCATTCCTTTGCCGGGCGCACCACGCGCAATGCAGTGATATTCGGGCCTCCGGGATACGCTTATGTTTATTTCATCTATGGCAATCATTATTGCTTGAACGTGTCGTGTTTGCCGGATGGAGTGCCTGGTGGAATTTTATTTCGCGCGCTGGAGCCTTTGGTTGGTGTGAAAGAAATGGCGAGGTCGCGACATGTGACCGTCGACTCCGCACGCGACCTGCGAAAACTCACTAGCGGCCCCGGACGGTTGGCCGAAGCGTTCGGCATCACACGAGAAAGAGATAACGGGAAGGACTTGACCAGCGCGCGATCTGATCTCTTTATCGCCGACGACGAATACCGTGTTCCGCAGGTATTGACGACGGCGCGGATCGGGATCACCAAGGCAGCGGCGCTTCCGCTACGATACCTCATCGCGGGGAATGAATTCGTTTCTGGCACGAAGATGCGCAACTTGCCGGTGGCTTCTTAGCTTTCTCAAAATCACAGGCGATGACGCCCACGCCTAGACGGACAACACGATGTTGTCGATCAGGCGAGTGGTTCCCACGACGGCGGCTACGGCAACCAGTGCGGGCTTATTGAGCTGCGTCAACGGATCAAGCGTGGACGGGTCGAAAATTTCCAAATAATCCAGGCGCACTCCGGCTTCCTTGGACAGCAGCTGTTTCCCGGCTGCAATCAACTTCGCGGCGGTACGCTCGCCGTGATCGAATTGGTTTTTCATCTCCATCAGTGAGCGATGCAGTACTAAAGCGGACTTGCGCTCTTGCGGCTTGAGGTACGCATTACGCGAACTCATGGCGAGTCCATCGGGTTCCCGAACGATTGGGCAGACTAAGATCTCGATTGGCAGATTCAGGTCTTGCACCATGCGGCGAATAATGGTGGACTGAGCTGCGTCTTTCTGTCCAAAGAAAGCCTTGTCCGGTTCGACGATGTGGAATAGTTTGGCGACGACTGTGGTTACGCCGCGGAAGTGGCCGGGGCGCGATCTACCGCACAATTTGTCGCTCAAGCCTTCGACCGTGACATAGGTCATGGCTCCCGCGGGATACATTTCCTTCGCCGTGGGGCAGAAAAGAATATCGACAGCCTCCTTCCCCAACAGCCCGCTATCACGTTCGAAGGTGCGCGGGTACTTGGCCAGATCTTCCGTAGGTCCGAATTGCAGCGGGTTCACAAATATGGAAACTGCGACCACATCGCACGCTAATTTCGCGGCACGTACCAGCGATAAGTGGCCTTCGTGCAGTGCACCCATCGTGGGGATAAAACCTAGACTCTTTCCCGCACGCCGCGCTTCTCGCCCGGCTAAACGCATTTCGTCGATCGTCTTGCAGATTTTCATCGTTCAGAGCATTCGCAGCTGACGCCGCAGCCATCTCAAGAGTCAGTGTAACGCTAACACGACAAACGACCACGCTTGAAGAAACCACAACAGTTGCTCCCCTCATTTGTTAGAGTCGCTGGTGGCGCTTAACGGACTTGTGAGGCGACATGGGATGGATTGATGTTTTGTTCGGACGGCCACTCGCTTCCTCGGAAGACCAGGGTGAACGTATTTCTCCTGTCCAGGGAATCCCTACCTTTGGCTTGGACGCCTTAAGTTCGGCGGCATACGGGCCGGAAGCAGCTTTGACAATTCTGCTGCCCCTGGCTTTGATCGGGGTTCGCTACATCTTTCCGTTAACAGCTGCGGTGATCGTCCTGCTGGTGATTGTTTATTTCAGCTACCGGCAGACGATTGCGGCATATCCGTCGGGCGGTGGTTCGTACACGGTGGCAAAGGAAAATTTGGGTGAAGGTGCGGGATTGCTGGCCGCTGCGGCTCTGATGATCGATTATCTGCTGAATGTGGCGGTGGGAATTTCGGCGGGAATTGGCGCTTTGGTTTCCGCCGTGCCCAGGCTGCTGCCGCACACCTTGGTGATGTGCCTGGCAGTACTGGTTATATTGACAATCGTCAATTTGCGGGGCGTGAGGGAAGCGGGGTCGGCCTTCGTGGCTCCGACTTACTTATTTGTGGGAACGCTTGGATTGGTGATTGTGATTGGACTTTATAAAGTTCTCATGTCGGGGGGACATCCCACGCCGGTAGTGGCAGTACCACCCCACGCGACTATGGCGATGGAAGCAGTGGGTGCTTGGATTCTTGTGAAAGCCTTTGCCAGCGGTTGCACGGCATTGACCGGAGTCGAAGCAGTAAGCAACGGGGTGCAGGCTTTCACGGAGCCAGTGGTTCCCGCGGCGCGCGCTACGCTGACGGCGATCATCGCGATTTTGATCGTCTTGCTCGGCGGAATTGCTTTCCTGGTTCGGTGTTACGAAATTACGGCGACAGATCCGGGGCAACCGGGCTATCAGAGCGTGCTTTCGATGCTGACTGCCGCGGTGGCGGGAAAAGGAATTTTCTACGACATCACTATGTTTTCGGTGCTGTTGGTGCTCTGTCTGTCTGCCAATACATCGTTTGCTGATTTCCCGCGGTTGTGCCGGATGGTGGCTCGCGATAACTATCTTCCACATTCATTGACCTTACGCGGAAGGCGGTTGGTTTATTCGCAGGGCATTGTGACTCTGGCGATTTTAGCCGGCTTGCTGCTGATCTTATTTGGAGGAGTGACGGACCGGTTGATTCCGCTATTTGCGGTGGGGGCGTTTATGGCCTTCACGTTATCGCAGGCGGGAATGGTCGGCCACTGGCTACGCACGGCGAAGGGAAAAGCAATACACAACATACTGATCAATGGCGTCGGCGCTGTGGCAACCGGAATCACGATGCTAATCATCGTGGTCGCCAAGTTTGCAGCCGGGGCATGGGTGGTTGTGTTGCTTATTCCCGCGCTGCTGCTGTTTATGACGAGGGTTCGGCGGCATTATCTGAGGGTGTCGGAGGAACTGGCGCTGAAGAATGGGATGGTGTTGAGTGCGAAAGATCTGACGCCCCCAATTGTGATTGTTCCGGTTGACCAATGGAACGCGGCGACCGCCAAAGCAATGCGCTACGCCATGTCACTCTCTCCGGATGTGCAGGCGGTGCATGTAACTTGCGACACGGATGAAGACAAGCCCGAATGGCAATGGGCCGAGGATGAACCGAGCGGCGCGCGGGTTCCAAAGCTGGTGACATTGCCCTCACCCTACAGGTTGGTTCTACACCCGATCGTGGACTATGTGTTGAAAGTAGAGAAGGAGAATAAAGACCGCACGGTTGCTGTAGTTATCCCGAGCTTGGTGGAAAGGCACTGGTACCATTATTTCTTGCACAACCAGCGTGGAGAAGTGCTGACAGCCCTTCTGCTCCTCAGTGGCGATCAGCGAATCAGCATTATCAATGTGCCCTGGTACTTGAAGTCGTAATCGCTCTCGTCCTTTCATCCCGGCGAGGATGCCCGACCTCAATCAACAATTTACGAGTGTTGGGTGTAGAGCTCAGGGAATCCCGAGCTTCAAGTGTGAAAATCAAGTTCGCTGTGGAAAAGAATCAATACAGTTAACTGGGCGGCGGCGTCAAGATCGGATGATCGCTGCAGATTTCGCCCCTGCACAAGAAAAAATTGCAGGGATAATAAAATTTATTCCCATCCGCAACGTCGCAATTCCCGCGTAAATCAGCTCAACTCGAACTTCGTCCGACAAAATTACACTCTTCAAAAACTGAATCTAAGAATTCTCCGCTCGTCGAATGTGGATAGGAAATTTCGTTTTCAGAAAACTTCAGTAATGTACTTCTGACATCTAGGGGGCATACAGCGAATCCTGTAGTTTGCTTTCAAGCGTGACCGTTTCAAAATTCCTCGGGCAAGATTTCGGAGACGATATACATGAAGATCGTGCACAAAGTTCTGGCTGGATTCTACGTCGGCCTGCTATTTTCCGCATTTTCCTTAGCTCAGACGCCTAACAGCCAATCGGTTACCTCATATGATGTCGATGACACGATGAGCGGATGGAAGCCAGTTTGTGTGCTCCCGAAATGTAATCCTGGCGGAGAAAATCGTCCAACGGCTGTTTCCCAAACCATCGATCATCACTCTCCCTCCAGGGATGGCGACGCCATGGAGTTTTTGCTCGCGGGTTACAAATACACAAATGCGTTGTGGAGTTTCAGGGCTGGCGCCGATGATTCCGCAACTTCCTTCACTATGAGTTTCTGGGTTTACCCCACGGCTTCCGCCTCATCGGCGGGTTCATTCGAGTTCGATCAGTATGACTTTTCGAGTTCGACCGGAGTCGAATTCATGTTCGGAACTCAGTGCAATCAGGTCAGCAAAATTTGGCAAGTATTCGACCAACTCCACGTACACTGGATGAACACCGGAGTCGGATGCTCACTGCCGGTGAATCAATGGACCGAAGTGCAGTGGGACGCTCACCGCGTATCCGGAGACACCAACCGCTGCGATGGCATGCCTTGCATGTATTACGACAGCGTGACGGTCAATGGACATGTGTACCCGGTTAACGCAAAGTATCCTGCAGGCCATTTGCCCCATGGCTGGGGGAGCGGAGTCGGCTTCCAGTTTCAAATCGATATAGGTGACGTCGGTTCGGACACCACCGTAGAGGAATTCGTTGACCTGGCGACCTTCAAGGCAATTTAGATACTGTTTTACGAAGCACCCCCAGTAAAACCGAGCGGTCATCAGTCCAGATCGGCACAGCCGAAGGGGACTGATGGCCGCTTCGCTTTTGCGCGGAAGGATTGGCAGCCGGGGAATGTTAGACGATGCTCATGCTTTCATGACAAAACCGGTTGATGGAAACCAGGGATTAGCGGGTGTCGATATCGAATCCGAGGATTGCGTTTACTTCCACCGGTTGGTCGCCGCGAAATACGGGTCGGAACTTCCAACTGGTTAATGCAGCCAGTACCTTCGTGGTCATGTCGGCTCGGCCAGGTTCGAGTACCTGCAGATTGCGCAGCGATCCCGAGCGATCGAGGATGCAGGCAATTACCAGTCGCGAGGGCTTCAAATTAGCTGGTAAGTCGGAACGCATGGGTTGCGGAGCGACCAAATCTTCCGCGTAGGGATGGGACGCGGACGCTGGGTCCGCATACTGCATCACCGCCGTGCCGAGCACTGTGTCGATATAAATCGTGTAGTTCTTGTCTCCAATGAGCTTGCCGTAGAAGTTGAATGCGCCGCCTGAACGCGCGCTGCCAACCACAGTGATGCCTGGTCCATCGTGATCCTTGCCAGCGGACGAACGGGTGGAAACGTTAGGGCCAGCTCCCTCCCCGGAAAAGCTTGGCAACGTCACGATGTTGCTGCCGCCGCTGACGGACACGCCGGACATGGCTGGCTTTCCCGTGGTCCCATTGCCCGCGCCCCCAGGGCCGGGATAGGGAGAAATTCCGCCGCGGGCCATGGTTTCAGAACCGTGACCGGCGCCGTCTTTCGCCGCACCGGTACCTTCACCGGACAAACCGCTGCCTGGCCCGGCGCCCCGGCCAATGCCGGCTCCTCCGCCCGATCCGCCAAGTCCGGGTTTGTCACCTCCCGACGGCGACATTGCAAGCGAGCCCGTACCGGCGTTACCGGGCACACCAATTTTTGATCCCGGTTGACTGGAAACGACGATTCCGGTTCCTTTGCCGCTGCCGCCACTATTGGTCGGGGGAGCAGTTACGGAACCGGCATCCATCGGACCGCCTAAGCCCGCGCCGCGATTCCCTCGACCTAATCCCGATAGTGAATCACCTGATACTGACGGAGGTGGCGGCACGGCTGATACTCCGCCTCCCAGGCCAGTCATCGTGCCGCGGTGGAGCGAGCCACCGCCGACCTGAACTGGAGGCGGCACGACATTTGCATTGCCCAAGCCAGCGACCGCACGAGTTCCGGTCGCAGCGCCGTTTAACTGAACTGGAGGCGGCACAACAGCGGCGTTGCCCATGCCGTTGAACGAGTGATGAGCGGTCGAAGAGTCTGCCATCGAAGCGGGGGGCGGCACGACCTGAGTTTGCAAGGTGCCCTCACCAAACCCCGGACCTCTGGGATTGATCTCACGTGCAATCTGCGTCGGCGCTGGCGCGATCACCGATTGCGCGGGAAGCGTGAGGCGCGCGTGCTGGTTGGTAGTTTGTTCCGGAGCGGACACTGGAGGAGGAATTACGCTAACAGCTTGTGAACCGGCGATGGGCACGAAAATATCCCGGCGAGGTGCGCTGGGACTGGGAGGCACGATGGCGGCATTCAAAGAAACAGCGGAGAGCATTTTGTCGCGTTGCGCCTCAGGCGTCGGCGGGATGATATTGGCGTTCAACATGGCCGCGCGCCGGGTATTGTCATTACGAACATCTGGTGCGGGAGCAATCGCAGCTTCCGTGATCGAGGGCGCGCGTAGGGAAGATTTCAGGCCTTCGGCAGGAGCAGTCCCAGGAATTGGTTTGAACGCCAGCAGATTCGCGACCGCCGAGTCCGATTGCGGAAGTTTTAGCTTGGGAGCATCTACAACTTTGTCGCGCAGTACTTCGCCACGGGCTACGCGGATAGTCTGGGTTCGGTGATGAGCCTCGTGGCCGCCGGCGCGGCCCGACCGGCCGACCTGCGCACCCCCGGCATCTTCTGTTCGCGGCAGTTCCTCGCCGGAAAAATAAATCACGTCATACTTGGGCATGGGCGGTGTTTCAGAAGGCCCCAGCCTGCCGATCGTCTGAGTCAACATGATCGCCAATGCAAACAATGCGCCTTCCACGATCCATGAGGCGAGCATCCCGCGGTAGGGAAACAGGCCGATCGGTGCTTCTCCATCCAAAGGTTCTGGAGAACGACCAAGCGCGGGTCGAATGGCGCTGAGGAATTCCTGCCACGGCGACGACCAGTCGACTAGAAGTTTAAGCTCGTCGTTCACGCTGTGGTTGCCTCCGACGGCTGCTTCGTCGCGCTTCCGCTCAATGCGATCTCGATTTCATCGCCCACGGCGGTTCCGCTCGCGTTCAAAGTGTTCCCTGGCAATTCGAGAACCGACGCGGTCTGCAAACTTACTTTCGCCACCCGCCACGGTTTCAGATTCTCCTCGACGTGGACCACATGTTTATCAATGTCGAGGTAAAGCACATCGATGGGAAACCGCATGGCCAGGGTATGCACGCCGCGTGAAGGAATGATCCAAAGTCCATTCCCGGCGGGGAAACTGGCGGCATCTTTGCCCATGAGTCCACGAAGGCGTGACCAATGGGTTCCGGCGACGGACAAACGAGTGGCCAGATATGCTTTGCGTGTCCGATTGAATGCATATCCCGTGGAAACTGGCAACAACATTACAACTCCTGAATCACACCCGCCGAACTGCTCTACATCTGTCGCCGATTTTGTTGTCCCGTTACCGGCGCCAGCGTCCGGATTAACTCGATGATCGCTGGGCCGAGCGTGACAAAGATGATCGAGGGGAGGACAAATAAAACCAGGGGAATTACCATTTTAATGGTCGTCTTGGCAGCTTGTTCTTCCGCCCGTTGCCGGCGCTCTGTGCGCAACGAATCCGAGTGTACGCGCAACGCCTGAGCGACACTCGTACCGAAGCGATCTGTTTGTATTAAGGTGCCCACCAGAGAACGGATATCATCAACCCCGGTGCGCTCCACCAGGTTGCGGAGAGCCTCCGCGCGGGGCTTGCCGGCTCGCATCTCCAAATTTACCAGATGAAACTCGTCGCTTAGTTCGCCGTGAGCATGATGCAGATCCTGACCAACACGCATCAGGGCCTGGTCGAGCGCCAATCCGGCTTCGACGCAGATAACGGTGAGATCCAAGGCATCCGGCAAACCCAGCTTGATCCGCTGCTGGCGGGCCTTGATCATCCGCTTCAGCATGAACCGCGGTAGAAAGAAACCAAAGGCTGTCACGCTTACCAGCAAAATCGGAGAGTTGAAGGCGCTGGTCGCGACCACGAGCATGCATCCCAGGAGTGCCGTGGCCAAGCGGCTGCCCATGTAAACGGTCATGTGACGTGGCTCGCGATAGCCAGCTTGTATCAGCCAGCGCCGGGCTCGCGAGACCTCGCTTGGGGACAGCGGTATCGCCTTGCTGAAGGGG
>Ga0210396_10007465_pt1 | contig 10397 bp, 10 predicted proteins | sample IncBWH17OmetaG_FD_155466 | JGI IMG/M metagenome (GOLD analysis project Ga0210396, IMG submission 155466) | Forest soil microbial communities from Barre Woods Harvard Forest LTER site, Petersham, Massachusetts, United States - Inc-BW-H-17-O ... | reverse complement strand
CGTCCGCGTAGTCGCGGGTGAACATCTCCTCGGCCACCGCGTCCCGGACGACGTCGGCGACCTCCTGGGGGGACGGCCACAGGTCGGCCAGGTAGACCGGACGGCCTTCGGGATCGGAGCCGAGCGGCTCGCGAACCAGGTCGATGTCCATCGTGCCGGCCAGCGCGTAGGCGACCACCAGCGGCGGTGAGGCCAGGTAGTTCAGCTTCACGTCGGGGTTGATCCGGCCCTCGAAGTTACGGTTGCCTGACAGCACCGAAACCACGGCCAGGTCGTTGTCGTTGACCGCCTCGCTGATCGCGGGCGGCAGCGGGCCGGAGTTCCCGATGCAGGTAGTGCAGCCGTAGCCGACCAGGTTGAAGCCGAGCTTGTCCAGGTAGGGCACCAGCCCGGCGCGCTCGTAGTAGTCCATGACCACCTTGGACCCGGGCGCGAGCGTGGTCTTCACCCAGGGCTTGCGGGTCAGGCCCCGGTCTACCGCGTTCTTGGCCAGCAGGGCGGCGCCGACCATAACCGAGGGGTTGGACGTGTTCGTGCACGAGGTGATGGCGGCGATCACCACGCTGCCGTGATCGACGCTGGTCGTCGTGCCGTCCTCAAGTGTGACCTGGATCGGGTTGGAGGCGCGGGTACCGTCGCCCGCGGCGACCGGGTCGGAGGCCGGGAAGGTGCCGGCCAAGCCGTTGTCCAGGCTGGTCTCCTGGACGTAGTTGGGCAGCGCGTCGCGGAACGCGGTCTTAGCGTCGGCCAGCGCGATCCGGTCCTGCGGGCGCTTGGGGCCCGCGATCGACGGCACCACGGTGGACAGGTCGAGGCTGAGCTCCTCGGAGTAGCGCGTCGTCTCGTGTGCCGGGTCGTGCCACAGGCCCTGCTCCTTGGCGTACGCCTCGACGAGCGCGAGCTGCTCGCGCGGACGACCGGTCAGGGACAGGTAGTCCAGGGTGTTCTGGTCGATGGGGAAGATCGCGCAGGTCGACCCGAACTCCGGTGACATGTTGCCGATGGTGGCGCGGTTGGCCACCGGCACCGCGGCCACGCCCTCGCCGTGGAACTCGACGAACTTGCCCACCACGCCGTGCTTGCGCAGCAGCTCGGTGATGGTGAGCACCAGGTCCGTGGCGGTCGCGCCGCTGGGCAGCTCACCGGACAGCCGGAACCCGACGACCTTCGGGATGAGCATGGATACCGGCTGGCCGAGCATCGCGGCCTCGGCCTCGATGCCGCCGACGCCCCAGCCGAGCACGCCGAGGCCGTTCTGCATGGTGGTATGCGAGTCGGTGCCTAGGCAGGTGTCAGGGTAGGCCAAGCCGTCACGGGTCATCACGACCCGGGCCAGGTACTCGATGTTGACCTGGTGCACGATGCCAGTACCGGGCGGGACCACCTTGAACTGGCTAAACGCATCCTGGCCCCAGCGCAGGAATCCGAACCGCTCCCGGTTGCGGTGAAACTCGATCTCCACATTCCTGCTGAACGAGTCGGGCCGGCCAAACACGTCGGCCACGACCGAGTGGTCGATGACCAGCTCGGCCGGGATGAGCGGGTTGATCTTCGTCGCGTCGCCGCCCAGGGCCTTCATGGCCTCGCGCATGGCGGCCAGGTCGACGACGGCCGGGACGCCGGTCAGGTCCTGCAGGATCACCCGAGCCGGGGTGAACTGGATCTCGGTGTCCGGCTCCTTGCTGGGGTCCCAGTTGGCCAGCGCCCGGACGTGGTCGGCGGTGATGTTGGCGCCGTCCTCGTTGCGGAGCAGGTTCTCCAGCAGGATCTTCAGGCTGTAGGGGAGGTTGCCGGATCCTTCCGCCGCGTCCAGCCGGTAAATCTCGTACTGCGTGCCTGCGACCTCAAGCGTCGCCCGGCTGTCGAAGCTGTTCGCGGTCATCGTTCCTGAGCCTCCTCGCTCGTCCCGGCTAGGCGTCCCAGCCTACAGTATCTCGATATCAAGCTACTTTACCAGCGCCGTGCGGGGCGCCTCGGGGCGCAGGCTCGATCTGGCCGCTCATTAGGATGATCCCGTACTCATGAGTCTTCGGCCCGGAGAGGACGTCACCGGAATGCGCTTCGCGATCAAGACCCGGCCCGAACACCAGACGTGGGAAGAACTCCGCGACGCGTGGATCGCCGCCGATGAGATACCGCTGTTCGAGTCGGCCTGGAACTGGGACCACTTCTACCCGCTGACCCCCGATTACGCCGGGCCCAACTTCGAGGCCTGGACGATGCTGGCCGCGATGGCCCAGGCCACCCGGCGGATCCGGATCGGATGCCAGGTCACCGGCATGATCTACCGCCACCCGGCGGTGCTGGCCAACATGGCCGCGACCGTCGACATCATCTCCGGCGGCCGGCTGGAACTGGGCCTCGGGGCCGGGTGGAACCAGATGGAGTGCGACGCCTACGGGATCGACCTGCCGCCGCTGAAGGAGCGGTTCGACCGGTTCGACGAGGGCGTCGAGGCCATCGTCGGGCTGCTGAGCCAGGCCACCACCACATTCGCCGGCCAGTACGTCAAGCTCACTGAGGCCAGGTGCGAGCCGAAGCCGGTGCAGCAGCCGCACCCTCCGGTCACGATCGGCGGGCGCGGCAAGATGCGGACGCTGCGCACCGTGGCCCGCTGGGCCCAGCAGTGGAACGCCATCGCCGAGAGCCCGGAGCAGTGGCTGGAGCTGAAGGAGGTGCTCACCGGGCACTGCGCAGCGATCGGGCGCGACGTGAACCAGATCACCTGTTCGGTCAACGTGCGCATCGAGCCCGACGGGAACCTGGAGCCCGTGGTCGCGGCGGCAGCCGCCTACGGCGACGTCGGCGTCGACCTGATCATTCTGAACCTCCCGCTCCACCCCAAGCCCGACTCGCTCAAGCCGCTGGCCGAGGCGCTCGGGCCGCTCGCGTTACGGCTGGCGTGTCGCTGACAAGCGCTCGTGCAAGGCCCGGCTGGCGTCGGCCATCACCGGCGGCACGCCGAGTTCGGTGAGCATCTCCGCGGCCGCTTCCATCTCGGCGGTCCGGCGCACGGCGTGCCGGACGGTGCCGTCCACGATCCGCTCCACGCTGCGGGGGTCGGCCTCGGTCAGCTCGGCGGCGATGTGTTCGCGCAGCCATTGCTCATCGCCGACGACGCGGGCGGCCTCGAGCGCCTCGACGATGGCCGCGGCCATGCCCTTGTAGAACACGCTGCGCAGCAGCTTCCTGGTGGCCGCGAGCCCGGCGGGCCCGGCCAGCACCTCGATGCCGGCTCCCAGCGGGGTAAGCAGGCGAGCATAGCGTTCGGCGCCGTCCCCGCTGGCCAGCATCGGGACGCGCAGGCCGCGGCCCGGGACGGGCGCCATCATGGCGACGTCGGCGAAGGGCACGCCGTCGGCTTCGGCGATGCTCGCCAGCTCCCGTTTGAGGCCCGGTGAGGCGGTATTGAGGTCGGCCCACAGGGCGCCGGGGCGTAGGCCGGGCCGCCCGGCCCGGAAGGCGTCCACCGCGGCCTTCGCGCTGTTCACGCTCAGGACCAGGTCCGCGCCCCGCGCCGCCTCCGCCTCGCCGGGGGTGTCGGTGATGCCCGGGCTCGCGGCCACCGCCGGGTCATAGCCGCGTACGACCACACCCGCGGCGACCAGGTCGCGTGCGATCACCGAACCGGCCTCCCCCAGGCCGAGCACCGCGATGACCAGCGGGCGCTCGTCCGGGTTCACCATGCGCGCGGCGGCTCGGCGCGGACGCCCGCGCCTTCCGGCGGACCGGGCTGACCGCCGGCCGCGCCCGCATCGGGGTGGGCCGCGCCGGTTTCGGCGGCCCGTCCGTCGCGGGGACCGGCCACGCCACCAGCACTGGGTCCGACCATGCCGGGCTGGGCCGCGGCCGACTGCCCGAAGTAGTCACTGATCAGCTCGCGCTGCTGGGCCAGGAGCTGGTCGAAGTGCTTGTCCACGTTCTGCTCGCCGATCGCCTCCGCGGTCAGGTACAGATCCTTGAGCTGCTCGAGCTTGCGTGCCCGGGCCTGCTCCGGTGCCTCCTGGGGGTCGTTCCCGCCCCCGCCTGGCGAACCCTGCTCCGGCTCGGCAGACGGCTGCCGGCCGACCGCACCACTCGGCGTACCGGAGGGCAGCAGCGGCTCGAACGGGCCGCGGGCCTGTTCATGCTGCGGAGCGGCATCCTCGGCCAGCAGGTCATACCAGTACGCGGCGTCGTCCGCGGCCGGCCGCCGTGGCGATGACGTCGGCGTCGGCTCGCTGACGTCCCGGTACACGTATACGTCCCGGTCCGAGGCCCGCGCCGGATCGGCAGGCCGGGTGGGGTTCGGGCGGCCTCGGCCGCCCGGCGCCGGGCCGTTCGTGGGCCGGATGACCTGTGCATACCCGCCATCGAAGGGTGCGCTGGGACCGGCCGGGCCTGCCCGCGGTCCCGGAGTTCGCGGTCCTGGGGATCCCGGTCCCGAGGATCCCGGCCTCGGGAATCCCGGTCCCGGGGATCCTGGTCCCGGGGATCCTGGTCCCGGGGATCCTGGTCCCGGAGGGCCGGGCGGCGCTGGCCGCCACCCTGCGGAGGGGCCGTAGCCGGGAGCGGCTGATGGCCGGCCGGTTCCGGCCGTCGGGCCCGGGCCGGACTGCCCCGGGCCGGACTGCCCCGGGCCAGATGGCGGCGGACCGGACGGCGGCGGACCGGACGGCGGCGGACCGGATGGCGGCCGACCGGATGGCGGCGGACCCGGGCGCGCGGCGCGGGAGGGATGGACGCGGTCGAAGGGCGGCCCCTGAGCGTCGGGCCGCCACGGCTCGCGCGGCGGGGCCGCATCACGCGGAGGGTTGCCCGGCCGTTGCGCCGCGCCGGGGCGCGGCGGCGGGCCCTCCCGGAAGGGGACACGTGGCCGGGCGCCCGGGGTCTCGCCGGGCGGGAAGCCTGGCCGGGCGCCCGGGGTCTCGCCGGGTGGGAAGCCTGGCCGGGCAGCCTGGTTCTCGCGCGGGACGGCCTCGCGCGGCGGGAAGGGATCGCCTGGCGGGAAGGCCTCGCCTGGCCTCATCCGCCCCTGGGATGGCATGGGCGGCTGAGGCGGCCGACCGGCCTGGCCCGGCGATGGTCCCCAACCGGCGCCCGGCCCCGGGGCCGGGTACGCTCCGGCCGGATTTCCGGGCCGCGGTGGAGCGGTCCCCATATGGTCCGCGGAGAGCCGCGGTTCGCTCGAGCCGCCGCGAGAAGCGCTGTGAGAAGCGCCTGGTGGTGCGCCGCTCGCGGTCGGCGGGCGAAAGGCCCCGCGAGCACCCCCGGACGCCTGGGGCCTCATGGTCCCCGGAGGGCCGTCGAACCCGGGGGACCTGGCCGCGTCCGCGGGGCCTGGCGTGCGCGCGTCGCGGGGAACGTCGATCAGGCCACCTGGCGAATACACGCTGGTCGGCTTCAGTACCCGTCCCCGCTTCCGGCTCGGCCCCGGGGACGCCGCCGCCCGGTGCCGGTGACCAGCGGGCCGCCGGCGACGCGACCTTCCGGCCCTGGTAAACGCGAAAACCAGCAAGGTCACTAGGCCAACGGCGAGGCCCGCCACGCCCAGAGCCACGCCCAGGCTGGTGTAATGACTACCAGAGTGTCGACCGAGTAGGTGGGTGGCCGTGCTCGCCACCAGGAGAATGCCGCCCGCTATGACCATCACGGCGCTGACCACCGAGAGGGTAATGACAAGCCGCACCCTCCGGGGAGGGGCGGTATCGGAGGGCACCGCTCAACGATCGCATCGCCGTTTGCCCCCCGCAAGCCATACGGGCAGGTACGCCCATCACGACTTATCTTCAGGACGGTCACCCGGGAGCCTTCGCGCGGGCCGCGTCCGTCCCCCGGGCCGGGTCGGCGATACGTTAGGGGCCATGATCACTCAGGCGGACAAGGCACGCCAGTTCCTGGCCCTGCACCGGCCGGGCAACCCCCTCTTGCTGCCGAACCCGTGGGACCTCGGCTCGGCCAGGTTGCTCGCGTCCATGGGATTTCAGGCGCTGGCCACCACGAGCTCCGGCTTCGCCGCCTCGCTGGGCCGCAACGACGGCTCGGTAAGCCGGCAGGAGGCACTGGTCCACTCGGCGGTCATCGTCGCGGCAACTGACCTGCCGGTCTCGGCCGACCTGGAGAACGCCTTCGCGGATGAGCCCGCTACCGTTGCGGAAACCATCGGGCTGGCTATCGAGGTCGGGCTCGCGGGCGGCTCGGTGGAGGACTTCACCGGGCGCCAAGACGACCCGATCTACGACCTGCGGTTCGCGGCCGAACGGGTGGCCGCGGCGGCACAGGCCGCCCACGCGGGCCCGGTTCCCTTCGTGCTCACCGCCCGTGCCGAGAACTACCTGCACGGACGCCCGGACCTGGCCGACACGATCACCAGGTTGCAGGCCTACCAGGAGGCCGGCGCCGACGTGCTCTACGCGCCCGGCCTGCGCGACATCTCCGATATCCGCCAGCTGATCCGCGAGGTCGACCGGCCGGTCAACGTGCTGGCCGTCGGCGGCGCGCCTCCCGTGCCCGAGCTGGCCGAGGCCGGCACGAGCCGGATCTCGGTCGGCGGCTCGTTCGCGTTCGCCGCGCTGGGCGCCCTGGTCAGCGCGGCCACCGAACTGCGGGACCAGGGAACCTACGGCTATCAGGCGGCCAGCGCCATCGGACGGCAAGCCACCACTCAGGCTTTTGGCTGACGGGTGGATCGCGGGACCGGCTAGAACTGCGGCACTACATCCGAGGCGATCAGGGCCAGGTGATCAAGGTCGCTGAGATCAAGCACCTGCAGGTAGACCCGCTCCGCTCCGATCTCGGCGTACTCCGCGATCTTGGCCGTGACCTCGCCGGGCGTGCCGCCCAGGCCGTGTTCGCGCATATCGGCGGGCTCACGGCCGATGGCGGCGGCCCGGCGGCGGAACTCGGCTTCGTCCTTTCCACAGCACACCGTCTGCGCGACCGAATAGGTCATGGTCGCCGGGTAGCGCCCGGCCGCCTCGCAGGCCTCGCGGACGCGCGCGAACCCGGCCGCTGAATCCGGCACCGAGTGAAACGGCACGTTGAACTCGTCGGCGAACCGGGCCGCCAGCCGGGGCGTGCGGCGGGCACCCGCACCGCCGAGCACGACCGGCGGGCGCGGCCGCTGAGCGGGCTTCGGCAGGGCGGGCGAATCGGTCACCCGGTAGTGCGCCCCGTCGAAGGAGAACGTCTCGCCCTCGGCCGTCCCCCACAGCCCGGTGATGACCGAGAGCTGCTCCTCCAGAATGTCGAAGCGCTCGCCCAGCGAGGGGAACGGGATGCCGTAGGCGGCGTGCTCGGCCTCGAACCAGCCCGTGCCGAGGCCGAACTCGACCCGGCCGCCGCTCATCTGATCGACCTGCGCCACCGTGATCGCGAGCGGGCCGGGAAACCGGAACGTGGCCGCGCTCATCAGCGTCCCGAGCCTGATGCGGCTGGTCTCGATGGCCAGGCCTGCCAGCGTGGTCCAGGAGTCGGTCGGGCCGGGCAGCCCGGAGACGTCGCCCATCTTCAGGTAATGGTCGGACCTGAAGAACGCGTCGAACCCGAGTTCCTCGGTGGCCACCGCGACGTTTCGCAGCGTCTGGTAGTCGGCCCCCTGCTGCGGCTCAGTAAAGATCCGGAATTTCATGCTCCCATCCTGCCAGGCCCACGCGGATCATCCGGGTCGGCAGGGGCGAAGAACCGGTTCCAGCTCACCTCGCCCGCCTCGGTGCGCTGGCCCAGCCAGCTCACTCCGGTCCGGACGTAACACGGGGCCAGCGTGCGCGGCGCCATGGCCGGCCGCACTGCGTCGATGATGACCACGATGGCCCGGCCCGAGCCGAGGCACTCCTCGCCCGCCCGCATGGCCCGGCCGCGGTCGTCGGTAATCCCCATGGCAACTGACGATCCAGAGGCACCGTTCAGCGCCGTCCACGAGTAAAAGATCAAGATCATGACCTGTCCTGGATTCTGGCTCCGCGCGGTTTTACGGGCCCGTAACGACCCCGACGGTTTCAGACGTTAACGCACTATTGACTCCTCGTCTAATCTCGACTAGTGTCGAAGCGTTGCGATTGGCAATATTGCCAATCGAGTACGGTACGAGAGTGTCGATAAGTGACGAATCGGACCCAAGAGCCTACGTGCGCTTGGCCGCCCTATTGCGCCGGCAGATTGCCGAGGGAACCCTCGCGCCCGGCATGCCGACGCCGTCTATCACTACCTTGAGCCAGCAGTACGGCCACGCGCGGCAGACGTGCGCCAAGGCGCTGCGGGTGCTGGTAGACGAAGGCCTGCTCGTCCGCATCCCCGGGCTCGGCTACTACGTTAAAGGAACGGCCGGCACCGAGTCGCCCGCCTAGCTGGAGGCACGTTGAAGCTACTGCTAGTCGGCGCGCCGGGCAGCGGAAAGGGCACGCAGGGCCACGCGCTGGCCTCGCTCTACGGCATCGAGCACATCTCCTCCGGGGAGGTGCTGCGGACTGAGGTCCGGGCGGGCACTCCCCTGGGCCAGCAGGTCGCGGCCTTCCAGCGCCGCGGCGACCTGGTCCCGGACCAGATCGTCTTCGACCTGGTCATCCCGGTGGTGGCCGCTGCCACCGCGCGCGGCGGGTACATCCTGGACGGGTTCCCCCGCACCGTGTCTCAGGCTCTGGAAGCCGCCGACGTGGCCCGGCGGCTCGACCTGACCCTGGACGCCGCGATCTACCTGAACGTGCCCGGACCAATCCTGCTGCAGCGGCTGCTTTCGCGGGCCCGCCCGGACGACACGGCCGAGGTGATCAAGCACCGGCTCGAGGTGTTCACCGAGACCACCAGCCCTCTTATCGCCTACTACCGGCAGCGAGGCGTCCTGCTGGAAGTGGAAGGTGACAAGCCGCCCGAGGCCATCACCGCCGAGATCCAGGCTCGCCTGGCTGATCGATGATCCCGTCGGCGATCAAGGTCGCGACGCACTCGACGTGGTGGGTCATAGGGAACGCGTCGAAGGCGCGCAAACCGTCCAGAGTCCAGCCTCGTCCGGTCAGCAGCCCGATGTCACGGGCTAGCGTGGCCGGGTCACAGGACACGTAGGCGAGGCGCTCGACCCCGTTCTGGCCCGCGCTGAGGTACTCGATGACATCGCGCGCCAGCCCGGAGCGGGGCGGGTCGGCCACCGCCAGCCGGGCGGGCGGTAGGCCGCCGCGGGTCAGTACCGACGTCACGTCGCCCTTGTGCACCCGGGCCCAGGGCCACTCCCGCAGGTTATGCCGCGCGTCGCGGACCGCCGCGTCGTCGGCCTCGACGCCGACGACCATCCCGCCCGAGCCGACGACCGGGGCCAGGGCTCCGGCGAACAGGCCCGCGCCGCAGTACAGGTCGAGTGCCACGTCGCCCGGCCGGGGCTCGAGGGTAGCCAGCACAGCGCTGGTCAGCACGTCCGCCGCGGCCGGATGTACCTGCCAGAACACTCCCGCGCTGACCCGCCAGTCGCGGCCCGCCGCGTGCTGGCTGAGGTAGCCACGGCCGCGCACCGGGGTCAGACGGTGCCCGGCCCGGCGAAGCACCGTATCCGCGCTGACCTGCTCGGCCGCGGCTCCCGCGCTCCGGCCCGGTGACACGATCACGGCCCGTTCGCCCGATCCGGTGGCGACCAGGGCCTCGACCGAGGCCTCACCGGGCCACCGGCGGCTGGTGAGGTTCAGATCGGTGATGGCCGGGTGGGCGATCAGGCACTCCCCCACGTCGATGATCCGGTGCGACCGATGGGCGCGCAGCCCGGCCACGCCGTCGTTCCGCACCGCGAACTGCACCCGGGTGCGCCAGCCCAGGCCCGCCGCCGGGCTGCGGTCGCCATCCTGGTCACCCGGCAGGGCTTCCACCGTGACCTCGCGGTCCAGGCCCGCGATGCGCCGCAATTGCTGGCGGATCACCGCGGCCTTGAGCGCGCGCTGGGCGGGCAAGGTGGCGTGCTGCCAGTCGCAACCGCCGCAACCGCCGGGTCTCGCGTGCGGGCAGGGCGGCGCGATCCGGTCGGGCGACGCGGACAGGATCTCCACTGCCTCGGCCCGGACGAGGCGAGAGGTGACCTCAGTGACGCGGGCCATCACCCGCTCCCCTGGCAGCGCGTGGCGCACGAACAGTACCGGTCCATCGGCCGGCCGGGCGACGCACCATCCGCCATGGGCCACGTCGGAGGCCGTTACCTCGACGACCTGACCGGGGGTGTAACTCATAGGATCGTGGCGTGGAGACCTTACCGTCGAATCGGTAGGGGACACGCCGCTTCACTTCCTTCGCAATGCTGGTGGCTACCTCGCGGTCGAGCGGCACTCTTGGTGGCGCCCGGGACGAGGCGAAGCGCCAGCCTACCTTGAGCAGTGCCGGCAACTCACCGAAGCCCGCGCCGAGTACCAGTGGCTGCGAGCAGGCAGCCAGATGGTCCAGCAGCAGGC
>Ga0210396_10007462_pt1 | contig 10399 bp, 8 predicted proteins | sample IncBWH17OmetaG_FD_155466 | JGI IMG/M metagenome (GOLD analysis project Ga0210396, IMG submission 155466) | Forest soil microbial communities from Barre Woods Harvard Forest LTER site, Petersham, Massachusetts, United States - Inc-BW-H-17-O ... | reverse complement strand
CCGCTCGGCGACCGGCCCTATCTCATTGTCACCGACGAGGCGCGCTCAAAAGAGAAATTCTGGGACGCGCAATTCATGTGGGTGATCGACGCGCGCGACGAGACCAATCCGCTGCCGGTCGCGACCTTCATGCCCGACCGCGAAAAATATTACGACCGCCCCGGCCGCTTCGGCGCGCACAACATTCTGGAGAACCTGCCCGCCGAGGGGCCGTGGAAGGACATCGTATTCCTGACCTATTTCAACGCCGGCCTGCGGGCGGTGAACGTCAGCGATCCCCTGCATCCGAAAGAGGTCGGCTGCTACGTGCCGGAGCGGCCCGACGGCACGCCAGGCATCCAGTCGAACGATATCGGCGCGGACGACGACGGCCGGCTCTATCTGATCGACCGCTGGGGTCAGGGCATGCACATTTTGGAATATACGGGGTAAATTGGCGCTTTCCGCGAGAGAGAAAGCGACAGCCGCAGCGCTGGCGCGCAAGGGATGAACCAACACTCCGGGGTGACAGATGGTCGACACTCCCCTCTGAGAGAGAGTACTGAAAATCAACTCTGGCAAGATAGTGATTGAATTCTAATATAATACATCTTATGATAGTGTAAGCACTTGGGGGGGCATCTTTTTGCAGCGCTGTATCCTGATTGCTCGGGCTCTAACAGCAAAATTCGTCGCGACCCCAAAGGTTTCTTTATCTCGTCGATCCGGCGGGAGTCGTTTCTAATTCGTCCCGGCTCATGTTGCTGACCCAGGTTACGGAGGAAACAATGCAAGGCATCGTGTTCGTTCCCGGAATAAGCGGTTCCGAGCTGATCTTCGAAAATACGCCACCGCCGATTTGGCCGCCAAAATTTGAGGACCTCTTCGTTTACCAGGAGCTAGACGAGCTGCTCGATCCCAACAATGTCACTGTCGGCAAGGTCATCGACACCGTACTCGACGTCATGATGGTTTATCAAACGACGGAAAATGACCTCCAAAGTATCACTAACTCGATCAACAAAAGTGCTAACGGCCCATATCTCCCCTTGCCCTATGATTGGCGGATCGACCTTCTGTCAGCGGTCGATACTCTAGCCACCAAAATCGCCGCGTTCGCCAACACTCCGGGTTTGACGGAAATCACCATTGTCGCCCATTCCATGGGCGGACTTCTCACGCGGCTCTTGCTGGAATGGAAATATGCCAATGCCGCCCCTCCGGCATGGTTCAGCAAGATTACGCGCGCGCTCTTTATATGTACGCCGCATCTTGGCGCCCCTACCGCGCTCGCGAGGCTCCTTGGTCTTGAGGTGACTGAACTCGTCATTCAACCCGATCAGATGAAGAAGTTCGCCGCCGACCCTCACTTCCCAGCCGTTTATCAGCTTCTCCCGTCACCTGCGCGCGGCATACTCTTTGACACTGTGAACAACAAGTTCATTCCGTACAATGATCCGGGCGTGATCGCTGCATTCAGCTTGTCGAAGCCGAACCTCCAGGCGGCGCAGAAGTTTAGCGCGGCCTTGACTCCGGCAAAAAAACCGACGGGCGTCAATTATTCTTTTGTTTACGGCACGGGGCAAGACACCGACGAGCGCGTGGATGTCGCAGGCCTCAGCCTAAACGGCGCCAAGCCACAGCAAGACGACCAAGGTGACGGGACGGTGCCGAGCTGGAGCATAACCGCAGCAGCGACCCAATTCACCCCGCAAATCCCGACCCAATCATTCCCGGGGGATCACGTAGGAATTTTGGTGACTGACCCTTTCAGGCAGTTCCTTTATTCATATTTCGGCGTGAGCGGACCGGCGCCGCTTGTCAGCGACGCTCCAGGAGTCGTGGTGTCCCTGAACAAACGCTCCTTTGCGCCCGGAGAGACCATCCATGCTCTGCTCGTTCCAGACGAGGCGGCCCATGTGATCAGCGGTTCGTTGAGCTTGAGCCGCGTGACGGCACTCGGCGCAACGCCGAGTGCCTTGGGCGTGCGTCAGGAGGTATCGTTCCGCGGCGGACCGGTGCGATCGTTGCCGAGCACACTGACGGCGCCGACAACACCCGGGCTATATCGGCTGGATTTTGGCGGCGACGACGCATCGCACAAAACGTCAGGTCAAGTCGCAGGCTGGTTCGTCGTTCCAGGAGCAGCCCCTGCAGGCAGTTGACCGGCGAACGCCGGCGTGGTCAGCGCTAAGGACACGAGCGGACAAACCGGTGCGTTCGCCTAGGTTTTAGGTGCCTGGCCACGTCGCTGCACGCGGATCTCCAGCCATCGAAGTCCAGCGACGATCACCACCAGCGGCAGGATTTGCAGCACACCCAGCGCCGCCACGGCGCCGTAGCTGCCGCCCTCTTCCCACATGGTGAGGCTGACGGTGCCGAGCACGCTGGTGCCCGGCCCGACCAGGAACACCGATGCGCCGAGCTCGCGCACCGAGAGCACGAAGACGTAAATCCAGGCCGCCAGCAGGAACGGCAGGATCAGCGGCAACAGCACGCGCAGTAAAATCTGGCCGAGCGTCGCGCCGGAGACCGACGCCGCTTCCTCGAGCTCGCGATGGATTTGCGTGATGCCGCTCGACGCAAAGCGCATGCCGTAGGGCAGGCACAGCGTGACGTAGGCAACGAACAGAATCCAGATCGTGTTGTAGATCGGGATCGGCACGACCAGATAGGTGAACAGGATGCTGGCGCCGACGATCACGCTCGGGATCGCGATCGGCGCCGAGGCCAGCGCGTCGAGGAGCCAGGCGAAGCGCGACGCCGACCGCCGCGCCATCCACGCCATCACCAAGGTGAGCGCGACCACGAAGGTCGCCGCCATGGCGGAGACGACGACGCTGGTACGCACCGCGTTGAGGAACACGGGATAACTCAGAATGAAGCGGTAATTCTCCAAGGTCGCCGGCGACGGCGAACCCATGAACGGCTGCGACAGGTTGCGGAAGAACGACTGCCAGGCGAGCGTGAACAGCGGCAGGCCGAGCGCAACCAGGAACATGAATCCGATGGCGCCCGCCACCGGCCAGCGCCAGCGGCCGAGCTCGATGCGGGTCGGCTTGTAGCCTTTGCCGGTGATGGTGGCGAAAGCTTCGGCGTTGCGGGTGGCGCGGCGATAGAAATAAACCGCGACGATGCAGGTCAGCAGCAGGGTGAGGCTCAGCGCGCTGGCGACGCCGAATTCCGGCGGCGCGCTTGAGGTCGCGCTCTGGATTTCCGTGGTGAAGACGTCGATGCGCGCCGGCCGGCCGATCAGGCGCGGCACTTCGTAGGACGACATGCCCATGACGAAGAGCAGCAGCAGGCCGGAGAGAATTGCCGGCCGCAGCAGCGGCAGCGTGATCTTCGGCAGCACGTGCCAATAGCGGCCGCCGGACATCAGGCCGGCCTCCTCCATGCGCACGTCGAGCGCGCGCAGCGCCGGTCCGATGGCAAGATAAGCGAGCGGAAAATAATGGCTCGACAGCGCCCAGATCATTCCGGCCATGGTGTAGATGTTGACCGGCGCGCTGCTCAGGTGGAATGCGGATTTTGCAACGGCATTGACCCAGCCGATATTGGGGCTGAGCACGAAAATCCACGCCATCGCCATCAGCAGGCCGGGAACAGCGAACGACAACAGCGCCAGATTGTGAAACAGCGTGCGGCCCGGCGCATCGGTGCGCTCGACCGCCCAGGCGACGAAGCCGCCGATAAAAAAAGTCGCGACGGCGGTACCGAGCGCGTAGACGACCGAGTTGGCAAACAGGCGCAGGATGCGCGTCGAGGCATAGGCCTCGACGAAATTATCGAGCGTGAAGGCGCCAAAACCCAGGCCGGTATCCTCGGTGAACGCGGTCAGGAGCAACGCCGCGACCGGCACCAGCACCAGCCAGGCGGCGATGGCAACGCAGACGATCAGCAGGATGTTCGGCTGGCTCCAGCGCGAAGCGGGCGCGGTTGCAGTTAGAAAGTCTACGGATCCGTTGGCCGCGGTCAAAGGCTTCGATCTCGCCGCTTGCTCGTCCCTCTCCCCAGCGGGGAGAGGGAGGGGTGAGGGGGCTCGGGCCGTGAGGTCGGACCCCCCTCACCCCCACCCTCTCCCCCTCGGGGAGAGGGTGCCGCACGCGCTGGCGTCCAGGTCAGAGACATTCGCCTTCCACCTTCCGAAGATGACAGCGACGCGGACTAGTTCACCGCCCCTTGAACAATTCGTCGAACCGCTTCTGCCATTTGTGCTCTTCATCGGCCGTCAGCAGCACGGTGATGACTTTCTTCTTACTGATGGCGGCGACGATGCCGGGCGGATTGGATTCGACGTCGGCGCGGGTCGGGATACGGCCGAATTTGGCGAGGAAAGTCTGCGCCTCCTGGCTGAGCAAGAAGTTTGCTGCCAACAGCGCCGTGTTCGGATGCGGCGCCTTGGCGCTGATGCCGACGGCGCCGAAGGTCAGCGCCACCGGATCGAGCGGGAAATAGTCGATCGGCCCGCCGGCGAGTTTCACGTTCATGGTGAGGTTGACGAAATTGTTCAGCGACAGCCAATACTCGCCGGAGCCGACCGAGCGCGCCTGCGCCAGATGGCCGTCGGTGGTGACCGGCTGGATCGCGGCGACGATGTCCTTGATCAGGGCGGTGGCTTTGTCCTCGCCGTAATACTGGCACATCGCCCAAAGCCATTCGCTGTCGGTGCCGTCGATGGCGACATGGCCGGCCCAGTCCTTGTGCTGGGCGAAATCGGCGTAGGTCTTCGGCAGGTCGGCTGACTGGACATGCTGGGTGTTGTAGGCCGGCGCGTTGTAATTGGAGTAAAGGCCGTACCAGCGCCGGTCCTTGTCGCGCGCCTCGGCAGAAATGTTCTTAGCTTCCGACGGATCGAACGGCTGCAAGAGCTGCGCCGGTATCTTGTCCATGGTGCCGAGTTGCGCCACGTCCCACGATTTCTGGTTGCCGCGGAATTCCACCATCATGCGCGCCATCAGCGGCGGATCGGCGCCGCGCACGTAATTGGTCTTGATGCCGGTCGCAGCCTCGAAAAGCTTGAACAGCGGCAGGCCTTCGCCCTCGTTGGTGTCGGAATAGATGGTCATCTCGCCGCCCTCGGCCTTGGCGGCGTCGAGCAGTTTTGGGTCGAGCCACGGATGATCCTGCGCGGCGGCGTGCGCGAGCGACGCGGCGAGCAGCAATCCGGCGATACCGGCGGTCTTGAGCGGATGGAACAACGGCGCCTCCCGATCGATGTGTTCTTGAATCCTTACACCGTCACACCAGTGCCGGCCACGCGACAAGGTCACGCGTGCTTCTCGGACGCGTGCCAATTCGGCTCGTTCGGCGGCTCGTTCGGCTTGAAGCCGAAAGTGCGCTCGAAGCGCTTGGCGTAGGCCGGCCACACCTGCGGATTGATGATGCGCGGCACTGACTTGCCGTCGAGCGCGTCGAGCATCTGCTCGGCGGCGATCTGGCCCATCCGGGCGCGCGCCTCGTGCGTCACGCCCGCCATGTGAGGGGTGACCATGACATTGTCGTATTTCATCAGTGGATGGCTGGCCGGCGGCGGCTCCTTCTCCCAGACGTCGAGACCGGCGCCGGCGAGCTTGTTGTCGTGCAGCGCCTTTTCCAGCGCCTCCTCGTCGTGGATCGAGCCGCGCGCCGTGGTGATGAAATAAGCATCCGGCCGCATCAGGGCGAATTCGCGCGCGCCCATCAGGTTGCGGGTTTCCGGCGTCAGCGGGCAGTTGATGGAGACGAAGTCGGAGCGCTTGAGCAACTCGTCGAGTTCGACCTTCTCGGCGCCGCGCGCGCGCGCCGCATCGGCCGGCAGATAGGGATCGTAGGCCAAGACCTTCATCTTGAACAAAATACCGGCAAGCTCGGCGACGCGTTTGCCGACATTGCCAAGGCCGACGATACCGATGGTACGGCCATAGGCTTCGTGGCCGGTATACTCGTTGCGGTTCTTCAAGGTGCCGGCGCGTAGCGCGCGGTCGGAATCGTTCATGCGCTTGATTAGGCACAGCATCATGCCGATGACATGCTCGGCGACGGCTTCGGCATTGCCACCGGACTGGTTGACCACCAGTACGCCGTGTTCGGTGCAGGCCTTCATGTCGACGGTGTCGTAGCCGGCGCCGTTGGTCGAGACGATCAGCAGGTTCGGCGTCCGGCCCAACAGCTCGGCGCCGGCATGGTAGTGCCGCGCCAGCTCATCGCGGGCGGAGCTCATCTGATAGGCATGAGCGGCGGAGAGAATCTCCAACGCGTCGGCGTCCGGGCTCTTCTGCTCGAGCATATCGAGCCGGATATCGCCGCGCTTGCCGAGCATTTCGCCAAAGCCGATCGGCCGGTGCGGCTGGACGCAAAACACGCGCTTATTGTTGACCGCGTTATTCATCGATTCCCTTCCCGTTTCTCACACGACTGCACTAGCGTTTCTTGGCGCCCTTTTTGCCGCCGGCCTCGGGAAAAATCCACATGGCGACGACAAAAAAGACGGCGGTGAACATCACGAACTTGTCGAATTCCGGCCGGATCGGCGAGCCGCTCCAGAACGCGAGCCCAAGCGCCACCAGGATCACGACGGCGGACACGGCCGCTTTGACATCGGTCGGCATGGCGACGCTCTATCTCTGCTTAATTTACCCCGACCGGCATGGCGGCAGCCTCTTCCGGTCCCTTCGGCCTCGCGCGCAGGCGGCCCTTGAGGTGGCGCGTCGAATAGCCGTTGAACAGATGGCCGAGCAAGCCGCGCTCAAGGTCGGAGGTGCCGAACGCCCAATCGGCGATCGGGAAGGTCAGATTCATGTTCACTTCCATCATCAGCCGCGCATTGTGGTGGGCGGTGTGATGGCGCCGCAGCGTGTTGACGAACGGGCAGTGCTTGACGAACCAGCCCTCGTCCAGGTGGCAGCAGAAATGCATGAACTCATAGATCAGATACATGCCGGTGGTGACACACATGAACAGCCAGCCGACATTCGGCGTGATGATGAGGCCGAGAACGGCGGCGGCCGGGATCGACAGCAGGGTGAACACCACCAGCGCATAGGGCGGGAACACGGTGACGCGCCAATCCTTGTCGTCGCGGAAGCGCATTTCCTCGTCGCTGAAGAACTGATGATGATTGAGCGTGTGCCGCTCATAAATCGCGCGCAGGCCTTTGATGTTCACCGGCCGGTGCATGATGTATTTGTGCACCGTCCATTCGAAGATGTTGGTGAAGATGAAGGTCAGCGGCACCGTGAGCCATTCCAGCCAGGTCACGTTATGGAGGTGCGAGACGTAAATGTAGAACACCGCCGCGCCCATGGCGTAGATCAGCGCGATGTGGAAATAGCCGTTGTACCAGCCGACGATGCGGGAACGGTATTCGTTGCGGAAGTCGATTTGCCGCTGCGTGATCATTGCCGTTTCTCCCTTGGGCTGCCGTTGCCAAGCCCGCGTTTTCTTGCTTGCCGCAACACTATCATATAGCCGCGCCGTAGCGAACCTTGTCAGCCGCGCTCGATGCCGTTGAGCGCGGCGTCGATCTGGGCTCCGCTAAGCTGCCAATCATTGTCGAGGTTGGCGATGACCTCTTTCATGAACGGCTCGGACAACCGGATCGCCCTGGCATTGTCGCCAAGGTAGTCCGCCAAAATCGCCAGCGCGAGCTGTTGCGGGCTGTCGCCTTCGTAGGTCCACTCGAAGCCGAATTTGGTGAAGCGCTTGACCTCGTAATGCTCTCCGAGCGACTTTCCGTCCACCGTCACCACCAGGCCGTCAATGGTGCGTTTGCCTTGGTAGATTTTCATGGCAACTCACCAGTGCGGCACCGTCATGGTAGCGAGCTGCGAGACATCCGTGCTTTTGTCCACCTGCCAAATGGCATCGATCAGCGGCGCGATGTCGTGGCGCGGATTCCAGCTCAAGGCCGCATCGCGCAATTTCTCCTCGAGATCGCGATCGCTCATCGGATTGGTATCGCTGCCGCGCGCCGCGTGCTCCACCAGACGGTGCGTTTCGCCATTGGCGGTGGTGATCTCGACCGCCGCGGCGACGGTCGGGTACTTTTCGTCGCGCAACACCTCGACCTTGCCGCGCAGCACCCGCACCGCCGGGTCGTTGACGCAGGCATCGGTAAACTGTTCGAGGCCGGCCTTGCCGAAGGTCAATGCAGCCGCAACGGCGTGCTGCACGCTGACCTGGGATTCGCGGCCGGTGGAAATATTCGGCCGGTCGGCACGGGCCGCCATCAGCGGATTGCCGGTCGCCACGACCTTTTCGACCTGAGCTTTGGGATTTTCCCGACGCCATCCCAGCACGCAATCGATCACCGGGTGCATGACGAAGCCGCACGGATAGGGCTTGTATGAGGTCGGCATGATTTCCCAGCTTTCGCCGAGGCCCTCAGCCAGTGCCGAGAGCTTCGGCGCCTCGCCGAGCGCGTGATAGTAGCCCTGGCGGCCGTTGAGCGGCTCGGCCGGCCCGGCAAAATCTTTTTCCGCCAACAGCGCCGCCCACAGGCCGTTGCGCGCGGCGTTGCCGACGCCGACGCTCTTGGCCGGCGTGCCGAGGCATTCGCATAGCCCCGCGGCCTGGGTCGCCGCGATGCCCAGCGCCCACACCATTTGTGCGGGACTCAGCGCCAACAGCTTGCCACTGCCGGCAGCGGCACCGAACACGCCGCAGGTCGCGGTGATGTGCCAGCCTTTATTGTAATGGCTCGGCGATATCGCGAGCCCGATGCGGCACTCCACTTCCTGACCGAGCACGAACGCGACAATGAGATCGCGGCCGCTCACGGGCTTGAGCTCGGCGAGCGCCAGCAGCGCCGGCGCCAACGGCGCGGTCGGATGGATCGCCGTCGGCACATGAGTGTCGCAAAAATCGAGCACATTGGCGCCGGCGGCATTGAGGAACGCGGCGTTGAGCGCATCGATGCGCTCGCGCCGGCCGATCAAGGTCGCCTGCCTGCCGCCGGAGAATGCCGCGAGCGTCTGCAGCGCTATCTCGAACGTTTGATCGCGGCAGCCGGTCAGCGCCACGGCGAAGAAATTCATCAGCGAGCGCTTGGCCTGATGGGTCACCTGCGGCGGCAGATCGTCCCACCGCGTGTCGACGACGAACTTGGCCAAAACCTCGGTAACACCCGGATTGTGCAGCACGCGGCCTACCCCACGATATGTCCGCAAGCATCGGCCGGACGGGTGGAAAGTGCAACACTGGCGGGACGACAAGTGCCATTCTCACCGCCGATAATCGCAAGTATGATGCATCACTCCCGTCACCCTGAGGTGCGAGCGGAGCGAGCCTCGAAGGGCGACGGCCCGGGCGCCTCGGCCGTATCCTTCGAGGGCCGCTCCGCGGCCACCTCAGGATGACGGATACAAATTGGAGGAATGCGTGAACAAGTTCGGCATCGGTCAGCCTGTGCCCCGGGTCGAGGACCCACGCTTCATCACCGGCCGCGGCCGCTATGTCGACGATATCGACTTGCCGCACCAATGTTACGGCGTCGTGGTGATGTCGCCGCATGCGCACGCGCGCATCAAACGCGTTGATACTGCCAAGGCCAAAGCGGCCGAAGGCGTGCTCGCCGTTCTGACGGGAGCCGATGTCGTCGCCGACAAACTCGGCAGCCTCGCCCCGCCGATGCCCGAAGACATGGGCGGTCCAAAAGGCTTTCGCTCGCTGCGCGCCATCCTCGCCGCCGACAAGGTGCGCGCAGTCGGCGATCGCGTCGCCTTTGTGGTTGCCGAAACGGTTGCGCAGGCTCGCAATGCCGCCGAGCTGATCGAAATCGATTACGAGCCGCTGCCGGCGGTCATCACCGTCGAGGACGCGGTCAAACCCGGCGCGCCGGCGGTGTGGGACGAAGCGCCGAACAATGTTTCGTTCACGCTGATGATGGGCAACAAGGATGCGACCGACGCGGCGTTCGCCGGCGCCAAGCACGTCGTCACGCTCAAGCTTAACAACACCCGCATCACCGCGAACTCGATCGAGCCGCGCGCCGCGATCGGGCACTATCATCCCGACGGCGACAATTACACGCTCTATTCGACCTCGCAGAACCCGCACGGCACCCGCTCCACGGTTGCCGGCCAGGTGCTGAAAATCCCCGAGACAAAACTGCGCGTCATCTCGCCCGACGTCGGCGGCGGCTTTGGCATGAAGCACGGCGGATACCCAGAGGACGCGCTCGTGGTCTGGGCGTCGCGCCATGTCGGCGGCCGGCCGGTGAAATGGGTGTCGACGCGCTCGGAGGCGCTGTTGGGCGATTCGCAAGGCCGCGACCAGGTCGTCACCGGCGAACTGGCGCTCGACGAGCGCGGCAAGGTTTTGGGCCTGCGCGTCAATGCGCTGCACGCCATGGGCTCGCACGTGTTCGGCGCCTCGATGGTGGTGCCGCTGTTCGCCATGCGGCTCGCGCCCGGCGTTTATCAGATTCCGGCGGTGCACT
>Ga0210396_10007461_pt1 | contig 10399 bp, 6 predicted proteins | sample IncBWH17OmetaG_FD_155466 | JGI IMG/M metagenome (GOLD analysis project Ga0210396, IMG submission 155466) | Forest soil microbial communities from Barre Woods Harvard Forest LTER site, Petersham, Massachusetts, United States - Inc-BW-H-17-O ... | reverse complement strand
ATGGGATCCGCGCGAGCATAGGAGAGGTCCTGCGGCCGCTCGAAGAGGTACAGCGTGCTCATCGGCATTTCAAGATAGGCCTTGTGCTGCAGCGTCTCTACCAGGCCGTGGACCACCGCATCCTGATTGCTACTGTCCACCTTTACCCAGCCGGCATTCTGAAAGGCCTTTTCCACCTGGTCCTGGCTGCCGATCAATGCGAAGTTCACCATGTCTCCAAGGTTGCCCTGCTGGTCCTGTACGCGCCGTGGAATCGTAGCGAACATCGCCGGCGATATCGCGGCTGCGATTTCGGTCTCCGAGATTGCCTGTTGCTTCGCCTCCTCGGGCTGGCGCGAGAGCTTCATGGCCACGGCGTAGCTGCCGGTCGGCGTCAGATCGGAACTCACGTTGATGCGCAGGAAGAGCTCACCGCTCGATGGTACGTCCAGGGTTTTGCTGGCGCCGATGCCGAAGGGCACGGTTGCCGCATTGCTCCCTATCCTCGCCACCAACGCGCCAACCGGCGAGCTGTTGTCCGGGAACTGGCGCAGCAGATCCTTCCAGCCGCGAGCGCCGCCGTCGGCCGTTACCTTGCGGCCATCGCTCAGCGTGACATCGCCGGTTGTCGTGAAAGTGATCGAGTCGCCCGGCGCAACGATAAGCTGGGCATCCACCCAGTCGCTCCCCGTCACCGTTACGGTCAGGTTGTGCTTGCGCGCCTGTAACCGCGCCGCAGTCGGCTGATCCAGCGGAATGGCCTGAACGCCATTTACTGATTCGCTGGCTGGCTGCTGTTCGCCTTGCGAAGACACTGCGCAACACGCAGCCCAAAACAGAAGAGATGTCAGGGCTGTTGCTCGTCGCGCGAGTTTCCGGGAGCGCAGAGGATGTGCGGGGAGCATATTCCTCTACTTTAGACGCGGCCGCGTGCGAATAAGCCGCGTAAACGCGGGCACGGCTACTCGAACTGGTTGCCGGCTGAGGCATTGCGGGCACAGCCTCGGAGTGCTGCCGCCAGAGCGCGGACATCCTCTTCGCGGAGCTCATATGCCGGAAGTGCATCCGGCAGGATGTGCGGAACCCCGTTTTCATGCTGCAGGCGTCGCCGAAGGGATGCGTGGATGGCCCCCACGCCGGTCGCCTCGCACAGTGCTGCAGCATTCTGGACTCTCACACCAGAACCGCCCATGACTTCGATGCGGTTGCCGGCGCGCTCTACCAGTCTCAGGACGGTATCGATTCCTTCGGTGATCCGCTCGGCGCCTCCGGAAGTCAGCACGATGTCCGCTCCTGCAGTGATGATGTCTTCCAAAGCGGCATCGAGATCCCGCGTCACGTCGAAAGCGCGATGGAAGGTGACACGCATAGGGCGAGCGATCTCCACCAGGCGGCGGGTCGCTGGTACATCGACGGTGCCGCCGCGAGTGAGGACGCCCAGCACGACACCCGCTGCCCCTGCGCCCCGGACCAGCTGAATGTCTCGCTCCATGGCGCGTAATTCACCGGCGCTGTAGCAGAAGTCGCCGCCGCGCGGCCGAATCATGCAATGAACGGGGATCGCTACGCTGGCCACCACCTGCTCCAGCAGCCCCAGGCTTGGCGTTATCCCGCCGTCCGCCAGCTCTCCGCAAAACTCAATACGGTGGGCTCCCCCGCGCGCCGCGATCTCGGCATTCGCAAGGGTCTCAACGCAAAGCTCCAGTGCCGGCTGCAGGGCACTGGTGGGGGCTATAGGTGCAGTCGGCGCGTGGGCGAGCATGCTATCTCAACATACCGCAGTATCGTGAATTGCGCTGCTGTCCAAAGTACCCGTGCCGTTGCGCCTTGCGATACTCTGGCCTTCGCTCTGCGAGAGGGTATTCATGGCTTCTGCGGTCTTACGCGCCTGCGCGGCGCTGTTCCTGTTTGCGATTCCATCCGCCGTGGCCCAAACTGCCGGCTCGACGCCGCATCGTTTCGTGGCCACCCACGGGCGCTTCGAACTCGACGGGAAACCGTTCCAGATCATCTCCGGGGACATGGATTACGTGCGCACACCCCGTGCCTACTGGCGCGATCGCCTTCGTATGGCGCATGCCATCGGAATCAACACGGTCATGACTTACGTCTTCTGGAACTTCCACGAACCGCAGCCCGGCCAGTACGACTTCACCGACCAGCGCGACGTTGCCGAATTCATCCGCGAGGCACAGCAGGAGGGGCTCTACGTCATCCTGCGCCCCGGGCCCTACAGCTGCGGCGAATGGGATCTCGGCGGTTACCCCGCATGGCTCCTGCGCGATCGCAACCTGAAACTGCGCAGCCTGGATTCTGCCTACCAGCAGGCGGCCAGTCGCTGGATGGATCGGCTCGGCCAGGAACTGGCGCCTCTACAACTCGACCGCGGCGGACCTATCCTCGCCGTGCAGGTGGAGAACGAATATGGGTCGTTCCAGGATGCTAAAGAGAATGACCATGCCTACATGGAGCGCGCGCGAGAGATGGTACTGCACGCCGGCTTCACCGACGCGCTGCTCTACACCGCGGACGGCGCGGAGGAGATGACACGCGGCTCCCTGCCTGGATTGCCCGCTGCGCTGGACTTTGGTACCGGCGAGGCTGAGCATTCCTTTGCGCTCTATCGAAAGCTCCGTCCGGAGGGGCCGTATTTTTGCGCAGAGTACTGGGCCGGCTGGTTTGACCACTGGGGCGCAAAGCACGAGCAGACTGACGCGGCGAAGCAGGTCGCGGAGGTTCGCTGGATGCTCCAACAGGGATATTCCGTCAGCATGTACATGCTCTTCGGCGGCACCAGCTTTGGGTGGTTCAGCGGCGCCAACTCCAATGGCCATGACTACCAGCCCGACGTAACCAGCTACGACTACGACGCGCCCGTCGATGAAGCCGGCCAGCCGAGGCCGAAGTTCTTCGAGATACGCAAAGCCATCCAGGAAGTCACGGGCGTTACACCGCCGGCGGTGCCGCCCCCGCCGATTCTCGGCTCGCTGCCGCCGATTTCGTTGACCGAGAGCGTATCGCTGTGGGAGACGCTGCCGGCTCCCGTGTCCTCTCCGCAGCCGCTCACCATGGAGGAGCTTGGTCAGGACTTCGGGTATGTGCTGTATAGCACGACGCTTCGCGGCCCGGTGTCCGGCGATCTGGTGCTCGATCAGCTGCATTCCTATGCGCGGATCTATCTCGATCACGACCTCGTCGGTGTGCTCGATCGCCGCCTTGGGAAGATGGCCTTGCCCCTCACCGTCGCGGATACGGGAAAGGAGCGGCGCCTCGATATCCTGGTTGAGAACTCCGGCCGCGTGAACTTCACCGCTGTGTTGCGGACAGAGCAGGCCGGCATCACGCATGGCGTCACACTCGCGGGCAAGCCCATCACCGACTGGAAAACCTACACGCTGCCTTTTGCCGATCCCGGATCTGCATCGTTCAAGACGACATCACCGAAAGCCGGCCCAACGCTCTACCGCGGCGCTTTCTCCATAGGCAAACCCACTGACACGTTTCTCGACCTACGCGCCTATGGCAAAGGACAGGTGTGGGTGAACGGCCATGCCCTTGGCCGTTACTGGCGCATCGGCCCGCAGGGCGGACTCTATCTGCCGGGAGCGTGGCTGCATCCTGGGCGGAATGAAGTAGTGCTGCTGGATCTCGATGGTGGCCCGGCGCCACCGCTCAGTGGCATCGATCACGCGCTTATCGATGAGCCAATACGCGCGGAGCGCGTGGAGCCAATACGCGCAGAGCGCGTGGAACTAAAACGCGCGGAACGCACGGAGCCAACACCTCCCGAGCGTGCAGAAGCGATACGCGATCAGCGTGCCGTAACTGCGCAGCAGTGATAGCACGCCAGAACGCGTGGCTCTTGTGAATGGCTGGTCACGGTGTGTAGAGTCGAGGCCACACCCCTTTTCTGGTCCGCGCGACCGAGGATGTTTTCACGATGTCGTCTTCTTCTGACGCGTTCGCTTCTATGCTGCGCAGTCAAACTCGCCGCGAGTTTCTGCGGCTGGCTGCCGGTACGGTAGCGGCTACGGCCGTCTCCACGCTGGTGCCATCTGCATTTGCTGCCGGGACGCGGCTACAACCGCGCACCGTCGTCGTCACGTTTGGAGGCGGAGCCCGCGATGAGGAGACCTTCGCCGTCGAAGGCCAGCAGAACATCCCTCATCTTTTGAATGAGCTCATTCCGCAGGGAACGTTCTTCACCCAGGTGGTGAACCGTGGCATCCTCGGGCATTACGTCGCCACTGCCGGCATCGTCACGGGTTGCTACGAGACCTTCAATAATTTCATCGCGCAGCCGACCGGCAATCCGACTGTCTTCGAATACTTTCGGCGCGGCCTGGGCCGCCCCATGGATGACGCCTGGGTGATCGCGCCAAGCAATGGCTTCCAGCAGATCGGCTTCAGTCGTCACGGTGGATACCAGGGGCAGGGAGCCGGTGTCATTCTGCCAAAGCAGCTACTCGCCGCGGCCGTGAGCAGGCAGCGTCCGCAATCGCTGGTCGATTACGAGCATCTGCTGCAGGACAACTACGAGATGCCTGTGTATCGGCCATCGCTCTCGGAAAGCGACGGTGAGCTCCATCTCGAGCAACTTGCCTCCACGTTGCGGCTCTCCGTCGAAGATTTCACGCGCGATGCCCGCGCGCTGGACAGCGCCGACGCACTCTCACTTTCCATCGCTCGCCGGTTGATGGCGCAAGTGTCGCCATCTTTGTTGCTCATAACGCTGCACGATATGGATGTCGCTCACGCAGGCGCATTTTCCCTTTACGTCGATGCGATCCAGCGGGCTGATCGAATTTGTGGCGAACTCTGGACCACCATCCAGACCATGCCTGAGTACAAAGACCGCACTGCGTTGTTCATCATGCCGGACTTCGGCCGCGATGCAGACGGCGATCCCGGTGGCAACGGCTTCCAGCATCACCGGACGGGGGGCGCCATGGCGCGCACCACCTGGCTGCTCGCACTGGGACCAGGCATTCGGCAAAATGTCACCGTAGATCGCGCCATTCAACCTATCGACCTGGTGCCCACCATCGGCAAGCGCCATGGCTTCGAGACACCGTATGTGAATGGCGCTCCCATTGCGGAGTTGGTGTGAGATCACTCCGATGACGCCCGATCAGCTCACCGCCACCAGCTTCGCCAGCTATCCGCCTGAAGCGCGTCAGTTTGCCGTCGCACACCTTGCTTTGTTGCAGCAACTGCCGATAGCTGTGGCGCCGGCCTTCCTGCGTGAAATCATCGTCTTCGACTGGCGCTTTCCCGCCGAACGCCGCACCTTCGAGCAACAATGCGTGTGGCTGGAATCGTTGACTCCGGAGAATCGCGAGCACTTGCTTGCACCTTTCCGGCAGATCACCATGCCGGCCAACCTTGCCGCAAAAGACTGGGTTGGCTCGCCGCAGCCATTTCTTGAGCAACTTACGGCTTATCTCTGGTCCAGCAGCCAGATCGATACGTATCGCCGCGCAGCGCAGGATCTTCTTGCGGTGCCTCTGGACCAGACGCTGCAGAAGAATCGCTTCGTCATCGTGGTCGTCGGCAAAGACGCCACCGCGCCCAGCCCGCAACTCTTTCGCAAGCTTGCCCCGCATGGCGTCACGCTGCACAACCTGAAATGGACGGCGGAGACGCCGCAGCAGCTTCACGCCACACTGCAGCAGCATGCCGGTTCACAGCCCGCTCCATACACGCACTGGTATATCGACGGCGCCGAGCCGTGGCCGCATGATGTGGCTTCGGTGAACCTGCTCTCCTACGCACAGTTGCGTCCGGTGCGGGAAAACGTACTCGACCGGATGAACCACTTCACGCAATCCGGGCCGGGCGGGGCCGAGGGCATGCGCAGTATGCTGGAGGGTCTCCATCCCGGCGAGTCGGGAGCTGATGCCGTCACCCACGATCCGCTCATGCAGCAGTTCATCACTATGCTTTTTGTCGAGGGCTCCGGCACTCAGATCTACAGCACGTCATTTGTGCAATGGGCCGCGCGCGAGACTCTGCGTCGCGCGCAGCCAGAGCAGCTACTGGTGCGCTTCGCCCCGCGGCAGCGCCAGCGCACGTTGAATCAGCTGTTCGATGCGGCGACGAACGTCGAGGTGCCCGATCCCGAGGGCTCGTTGCGCGACGCGGACATCAGCGCCTACTACATTCTGCTCGACCTGCTGCGTATCGCAGACCCAGCGCACATCACGTTTCTCGCCTGGCGCGAGACTCAAGGTCATGCAGTGCTCATTTCGCCGCGCGCCCCGGCGGGCCACGTCGAGGAAGCCCCGCTCGATCTCGCTGCCGCGCTCGCGAAATACGCATAGCCTCACTTCACTTCAACTTCCGGCTTGCCGCCTTCCACCTGCCGCGCGCGAAACATTCCTAGTGTGTTGTAGCTCCACACCGGGTCGCTTTTCTGGTCGAGGACGATCACGCCGCCCTCGCCGCCCTTCAGCTTTGCGACCTCACCACGAATCACTTGATCCGCAGCGGCACTCGTGCTCATCCCCTTCAGTTTGACGAGCGCACAAATCTCCTTTGCGGCATCCAGCCGGATGAAGTATTCGCCCACACCAGTTGCGGAGACCGCGCACGAGTCGTTCGCCGCATACGTGCCCGCGCCAATCACTGGCGAATCCCCCACGCGTCCGGGTAGCTTGCCCTGCATTCCCCCGGTGGAAGTGCCCGCACTCACGTTGCCGTGGGCGTCGCGCGCGACTGCACCGACTGTCCCAAAGCGATGCGCAAAGGGTGCCACACTTTGCGGGACTGCTCGGGCCTGTGGAGCAGCAGGTACGCCTGAGGGCCGCGGCGGAATGGGCTTGCCCTGCTCACGCAACACACCCAGCAGCTCTTGCCAGCGCATCTCGATGAAAAAATAGGAAGGCGGCATCTGCGGCAGGTGTTGGCTTACCGCGAAGGCATCTGCCCCCGGTCCCACCATCATCACGTACGGCGAATGCTCCATCACCGCACGTGCGAGTGAGATCGGATTCTTCGTCGCGCTCACTCCGGCTACCGAGCCAGCCTCAAGTGTCGCGCCATCCATGATCGCCGCATCCATCTCATTTTTGCCCTCCGCATCGAATGCCGCTCCGCGCCCAGCGTTGAACAGAGGATCGTCCTCCAGTATTTCGATTGCCGCTTCCACGGCGTCGATGGATCGCCCGCCTTTGCCGAGGACTGCCGCGCCGGCATCCAGAGCGCGTGCCAGCGACGCGTGGTACGCGGCTTCGGTCGCCGCATCCATATGCTGCCACTCCTCTTCGCCCGCTCCGCCGTGGATTGCGATCGCCCATTTTGTCGTGTGTGCCCGCGCTGGCTGCGCGAACAAAGCAGGGGTGCAGGCCCCGAGGCAAAGCATCATCAGTAAGCACGGGGCGCTCGCTCGAAACGTCATCGTCACTCTGCTGCTCCTGCCATGCTGGGCAGCGTTGCTGCATCCAGCGTCTGAATTTGCAACGCTTTCTCGAGCGCCATCGCGTCGGTGCCGCCCTCGAGCGGAATCGTGCGACTTTCCCCTGGCAGCAGGGTGAACGCGTTATCAGCGAGTGTGACGTCCTGATCGCCGAACGAGATCCACACATCGCGTGCCAGCGTGTCGGCGTGCAGCGTCACTTCCAGGCCATGTGCACCTGCTGTCACATGCGCGGTCACCTTCGCCTGAGGCAAACTGAGATCGCGCGCGGCGCGGAAGTACGAAATGTGGCGTGATACGACCTTGCTGTCCACTTCCAAAGTGAAGGCAACGAGTGTCTTCGTCGGATCCGCGCCCTTCAGCAGCGCGTCATCGTTCAGTGAACTTAGACGGACGCTCGAGAGCGGCGCCAGCGTCGATGGGGTGGTCGATTCCCAGAGCACACGCCCATCGAAGCTCATCACCTGCATATGCACGTTCGCTTGCACTGGCGTCGTTCGGTCGTTGATCGCATAGACGTTGGTTGTGCCGTCCTGGCGAATTGGTGCGATCAGCAGATCGTTGTAGAAGCGGCGTGCGTGGAACTGGAGCGCCTTCCATCGCCCGAACGAATCGATGCTGGCCCAGGAGGCGGCTGGCCAGCAGTCGTTGAGCTGCCAGTAGAGCGAACCCATCGACCTGGGGCGGCTCGCACGCAGATGCTCCGCTTCAAGTTCAATCGCCTGTGCCTGCATCACCTGGCTCAGATAGACGAAAGCAGCGAAGTCTTTCGGCTCGCCATAGTAGCGCCGAAGGTAGACGAGCAGCCGATCATTGCCATTACCATTCGCGAACTTCTGGTGCGCCCGCATCACCGGCGAGTCGAGCGTCTGCTCCTGCGGCGTTGCGAAGGCGCGGATAGTCCGCATATCCGGCAGAGCCTCGAATCCGTATTCGGAGACGAACCGCGGCGTGTCCTTCAGGTAGTCCTCGATTGGCGCGGAGCCGGACCACACGCTCCACGAATGCACATCGCCGTTGTCGTTGTTATTCGCCTCCGCCTCGTGGTCTGCGCTTGGAGTGCTCGGCCAATAAGGCACCTCGGGGTCATGAACTGCGACAGTGCCCTTGAGAATGTCGTCGAAGAGCAGGCTCATGCCGGTCTCGATTTTCGCGCGCTCAGCAGGAGAAATATTTTCCTTCAGCAGCATCCGGTCTGGCCACGCATCCCACCCTGTCTCTACTTCGTTGTTACCGCACCATAGCGTCAGGCTGGGATGATCGCGCAGCCGGTCGACCTGCTCGACCGCCTCTTGCTCCACATTTGCGCGGAAATCTGGATCGTCGGGCGGGATGGCGCCTCCGAACATGAAGTCCTGCCACACCATCAGGCCTAGCCGGTCGCACTCGTCGTAGAAATCGTCGCTCTCGTAGTAGCCGCCGCCCCACAGCCGCACCATGTTCATATTCGCGTCGCGCGCCGATTGAAGTACTCCGCGATGCTTCTCAGGGGTGACGCGGTCGGGAAAGCTGTCGAAGGGAATCACATCGGCGCCCTTGGCGAAGATCGGCACGCCGTTCACCTCGAAGCCAAAACTCTTGCCCCACTGGTCTTTGTCGCGCAGCAGGTGGACAGTGCGCAGCCCCGTAGTGCGCTCCGCAGTGAAGGCTGCATGGCCTACCTTTACCTTCGCGGACACCTGGTAGAGGTTCTGCGGTCCATAGCCGACTGGCCACCATCGCTCGGGGCCGTCAATCACAATCGGTACATGGATGGTGTTGCTGCCGGGCACCAACTGAGCGGTAACTTCAGGGATGGCGACGCGCTCTCCCTTCGGGGTCATATAGGACACCGATACGGTGCTTTTTGTAGCAATTGACGATTCGACCCTTACCTGCGCATCCAGCGAGGCCGCATCGGCGGTGACAGAGTTCTGCAGCACATGCAGCGTCTCCAGACGTGCTTCATCCCATGTCTCCAACCGCACCGGCTGCCAAATTCCCTCGGTCACGTACCGCGGGCCCCAGTCCCACCCGTACTGGTAGGCAGCTTTGCGGATGTAGTTAGCCGTCTGCACGCCTTTCGGCTCGTCGCCGAAGGCAGAGTCGAATTCACCCGGCAATTGAAACGCGCGCTTGAGCGTGGCGGGTAGCAGCCGACGGATCGGCGACGCGAAGGTCACTGTCAATTCGTTTGCACCGGGGTGCAGCAGCTCTTTTGCCGGCACACGCCAGCGGCGAAACATGTTGTCCGCCTGCAGAATCTGATGCCCGTTCAGTTGCACGGTCGCGTAGGTGTCCAGGCCGTCGAACGCCAGGTCCACGTGCTCATGTGAGAGTGTCGCGGCATCCATATTCAGCGTGGTCCGGTACTCCCAGTCAGCGAGACCAATCCACTGCAGTTGCGCCTCATGCGCGCCGGTAAATGGATCGACGATCAATCCGTTGCGAAGCAGGTCCGTCTGAACAGTGGAGGGCACTGTCGCGGCGTGCCACTGTTCGGCGTCCGCATGCGCCGCCGCGTCAGGGGTGGAAGCGGCAAGGCGAAATTGCCAGCCGCTGACGATAACGCCATTCGGCGAATTGCTTTCGCCACGGCAAATCAGTGGTGAAACAGCGTTGAACAACGCGAGCAGGACTATGGCGTAAAAGGAGCACCTTATGTCCTTCCGCGCCGTCGCACCCGTTTTTGGCGCCATTGTTGACTGCAGGTTGAGCTCCTAGTCTTCGTGCATCGTGAACGAAATTCGTTAAGGCTGAGTTGTAAATTGATCGTTACAGCTTAATATGGACATTTCTCGACAAGTGCGCTTCTGCGCAAGCTCGCGCGCAAGTCAATTCGGCCGTTCACTTTAACGCATTGAGAATACCCCGGCGCTCGCATGGTGAGGAGAGGATGAAGAACGCAAGCTTCCCGACGCTTCTCTCGATTGCCATCGGCATGGTCGCTCTGAGCGCAACATTCAGGGTTTCAGCGCAGACGCCCGGCAGTGCACCTGACCCCAGTGCACCAACAGCCAGCAC
>Ga0210396_10007460_pt1 | contig 10400 bp, 6 predicted proteins | sample IncBWH17OmetaG_FD_155466 | JGI IMG/M metagenome (GOLD analysis project Ga0210396, IMG submission 155466) | Forest soil microbial communities from Barre Woods Harvard Forest LTER site, Petersham, Massachusetts, United States - Inc-BW-H-17-O ... | reverse complement strand
CTACCAGGAGGGCCATCACTCCAAACCCGCTGCCGCCAGTAGTTACAGTTGTGGCATCTGAATTACGTTCACGCGCCATACCGGAAGTCGGGTCCCCAAAATCCCAGAAATATTTAAATGTTTGTTGTTCAACAAGTGTGAGCAGGGCGCTATCAGTAATCTGTGGAAATTTATCGGTTGAATCGATAGCGGTAGAAAGGACTACGTTAATTGGTTTGTCCAACGACACATGAGCGGAAGAATGCAATGATGTGTCTACTTTGACGCTATATTTGGTAAGAGGCGATAATGCCGAACTCGGTTGAATCAAGAATGAGCTATCTCCATTTCCATAGGTAATGTTTAGCTGTACAGAGTTACCATCACTACCAATGAATGATACAGCAGATGATACAGTTGTTTTGTCTATCGGTGCCGAAAAATTATATTTTAAAACAGGTTTATTGTTTACGTTGTAATTGATGAAACTATTTTTAATAGAATCATTTAAAGTTAAAGAAGTGAAAGTGAATGATCCGGAAACCGGGGGTGGTGTCGAATTATTTTTTTTGCAACCTCCTGTTATCAGGAATATTAAAAAAACTGAGCAACAAAATTTCATATTCTTTGATTGATTCCGTCATGAATTATTCACTTCCACCAGAAAAAAAAATTGCTTCCCGCAAGAAGCAATTTTTTTTTGATTATAAATTAGATTAGAATCCTGCTTTTTCCAGAATATATAATGAATTCACATCAGTTGAATTCAGTGCAGCATTATAAATTCTCATTTCATCCAGCTGTCCGTGGAAATCATCTTCCCAGTTATTACCCTTAACAGCGGCATGAGTATACAACTGCGGACTTGTATCCCATGGCCAGGTACCAACTTCCATTGCAAGCATATTTTTAAATACCAGATTACCCATGATAGGGGCGTTATTGGTATTAGTTGAGCTTCCCGGATCGTTAGCATAAACTGTTTCACTTCCGTTAAAGGGACCATAAGGTCCTGCAAGACTTCCTACTCCACCCTGAACACCGTTTACATAACCTACAAGACTTCCCGAACCTCCGTTGTATGTAAATACAACCTGAGTCCATTTTCCAACAGCACCGGGTAAAATAAGTTCTGGTCCCCATCCTCCCCATACTACACCAGTGCCATAAGAATGGAATGAAAGTTTTATCTGCAGCGTATCGGGATTTGCGCCAGGTGCTGAGCCCTTATAAGGTTCAAGATCAATACCCAGGTTACCAAATTGACCGGCTGTATCAGCAAGGAAAAATATACCCTGCGCACCATGGCCAGGTGTATTGGTTGGGAAAGCTGTATCTACCGCAGCTGAATTAATCCAGAATGAAATAGTAAAACTTCCCAATGCTGGTAATGCAGTACCCACACCTGAATAAACTCCGTAAGAGCTGGCGGCACCCTGAAGGGCCTGACCTTTTACACCGGTAACATAGGTTAAACTTCCTGTGCTGGTTGCTGTAAGATTTTGTTTTGACTCTGTAAGCGAATTATTAAAACCCCAATATGCAACTAACTCAGTTGGCTGTATCTGATTGGAGGAATCATAATTACCTGGATTTGTAGGAGCTACTGGAGGCGGAGTACCGCCACCGCTGGAACTTTTACTACAGGAACTTACCGCTCCCAGTAAAACCAGGGCCGCACCAGCTATCCATAGACGACTGAATTTAATTTTCGTTTTTTTCATACATTTTGTTTTTTGATATTAATAATTACAAACTTTATATAATTTTTACTCCGTTAGTACCCTGGGTTTTGAAGAAGCTTACCTCCACTCAAAGCAATTTCAGCAGATGGTATCGGAAGAATTTCGTTTTTGTTAGCCATAAAACTCGTCTTACCTGCTGCATGCATAACTTGTGCCGCACGTCCCTGTCTTACTATATCCCAAAAACGGTCGTGTTCCATGGCTAGTTCCATCCTCCTTTCCTTCCAGATTGCAGTCTGGAGGTCTGATTGAGAAACGGCGGTTGTAGGTGGTAAATTTGCCCTGCTTCTAACCTGATTTAGGTCGGAAATAGCTGCTGATGAATTATTTAGATTATTTGCAGCTTCAGCATTGATTAAAAGGGCTTCTGCGAAGCGCAAAATATGAATATTTTTTTGCTTTAGACCCCTGTTTCCATAAAATACCTCTATTTGATTGTTAACTCTTTCGCTGTGATATGCTTTATAATTATAATATACATGTAATCCTTGCAATGTTGGGACAATGAAGCCATCAAAAAGTGTATCAGGTGCACTTGAAGCAGGAAGGTCAATAATGGTGGCTGCTTTACGCACATCGCCCGGTTCATAAGAACTAACCAGATCCTGTGTGGGAAGGTCGAAACCAAATCCTCCATCATTGGTGGGATTCCAGAAACCGGGGTTATTCCACGGAGTAGTCGGTATTCCCATTCCGTTATCCTGGCGAGGTCCCTGAAATTCGCAGTATTCAGGTACACCATAATCCGCACCACCGAAAATACCGGTCTCAATTTCAAAAATTGATTCGACGTTGTTATCACCTTCTTCCCGCCAGATGGTTGAATAATCCGGAACGAGTTGATATTGCCCTGACATGATCACATCGTTTGTTAAACTATATGCCTGTGGCCAGTTTTTTGTATACATGTATACTTTCGCAAGTAACGTTTCTGCAGCACCTTTGGTTGCCCTGCCCGTTTGAGTTTGAGATTTGAGTGGAAGATTTGCAACGGCATATTGCAGATCAGGAATGATCGCAGTATTGTATACTGTTGAATCGCTAACCCGTGTTGTGAAAAGTGTATCCTGATCTTTAGGGCCATTTGGCACGCGAAGCACCAGTGGAACTCCACCGAACATTCTGACGAGATTAAAATATAGATAACCCCGTATAAAACGCATCTCTCCCGTTTTTATTTTTATGGTGTTGGAATCCAGTGCTGCCTGAGAAAGAGCATTAATCGCATTATTCACCCGTGAAATTCCCGCATAATAACCTCGCCATAAACCTTCGACGTAAGTATTATCTGACGTTAGTGTAAAATTGTCGATGTCTTTAGCTGGAAGCTGATCCTGATCGTAACTTCCTTTATCGCCATCATCAGAGATTATGTTTGTGACAGTAATAAAAAATAATCCATGTATATCGTAGCCACCAAATGCACTGGCGCCAGTTGGATCTGGAGTTATTAAAGCATTATATGCAGCAGTAACTTCGTCAAGTGCGACCTGTGGATCAAGACTTGGAGAAGCCTGACCTTGTGGTGGTACATTAAGAAATGCTTTCGTACAGGAATTTCCTATCAGGACTATCAGTGAAGTCAGTACTAAAAATTTAATGTTCTTCATAATAAAATAAATTAGAATCATTGATTCTTGATCATATTAAAAACCAACATTTATTCCGAACGTATAAGTTTTAACAGAAGGATATGTTCCTAATTCTATTCCCGCATTCGTAGGACTAGATCCGGGTAATTCAGGCGTAAATCCGGAATATTTTTTTAATGTCAAAGGATTTTGAGCGCTTAAATAAATACGCAAACTGCTGACAACCTTTTGCGAACCCAGCAACTTCGTGGGAAAATTATATCCCAGTACCATATTATTTATCCTGAGAAAATCTCCCGACTCTACGAAATATGTGGAAGCAGGCAGGTTTCCTCCATTTGCCCTTGGCTCTGTTTGTGAAGGATTTGTATTTGTCCATCTTTTTGTTGCGGTGGCTTCTTCGATATTGTCTGTGAAAACAGTGCGGTTTTGTTTTTTACCGTTGTACACTTTATTACCAACATTCCCATACAGATCTATTGAGAAATCAAAGTTCCCGTAATTTATTCCGCCGTTTATTCCAAAGTATGCAACCGGCTGATAAGCTCCGGCAAAAGTTGTATCAATAACCCCGTTTGTAAATTGATATTTCAGATCTCCGGGTTGTGCATCCGGCTGTAATTCCTTTCCTGTTTTTGGATCCGTATACGCATCAATCTCCGCCTGGTTCTGAAATACACCAATCATTTTTCTTACAAAAAAACTGCCAATGGGATGTCCGTTTGTTGTTTCAGTCGTAAAGTAACCGTTAATGTCGCCATCAAAGTATGGAGCCCCACCATTCAGACCTATTACATTATTTTTATTGAAGGTTACGTTAGCACCAATATGATAAGATATTTTATCATTTATTTTTTCAGCCCAGTTTATAGAAAATTCCAATCCTTTATTTTCAATTTCTGCCGCATTAGTCAAAACATAACCTGGAGTAATGCTGCTGTTTGAGTTTGGCTGACTACCAAAAGTTGCGGGAACCCTAACGAGAATGAGTGCATTGTTGGTCTTTTTGTCATAAACATCAATCGTTCCAGTCAATTTGTTTTTCAACAAACCAAAATCAAGACCGATATCTGTTTCGTCAGAACTTTCCCATTTAATATTTGGGTCTTTTATTTGCGGAACAAAAGAACCTGATGTAACAGTTGATCCAAAAAAGTAAGGCTGATTAGCAAGTAGAGTTAATGAAGATGCATCGCTGGGAATATTAGAGTTACCTACTCTTCCCCATCCGGCCCTAAGTTTAAGTGTTTGGAATAGATCCTGCTTTTCCATGAAGTCTTCACGGTTAATAAGCCACCCGGCGCTTATAGAAGGAAAATATCCCCATTGATTCTGAATCGGAAAAACAGAACTACCATCTGCCCTGAAAGTTGCAGTCAGTAAATATTTATTGTCATAACTGTAAAAAATTCTTCCGAGGTAGGAATTTCTGGTATATTCATCCGGTATACCGGCACTTCCATTAAACTGCAAATTCTCATCTCCGTTTTGCAGATACCATAAATTAGGATTGGGTGGAACATTTTTATCAATACTTTTTTTATAAGTAAGTGTATTGTCCCATGTCCAATGGTAATACGTGGTACTCGTTAGTGCTAATACACTTTGGGAAGGCCCCTGACTTCCACCATTTTCAGTAAACACAGTGGTATCATTTGGTAATTGGTAAGTGTATTGGCGGTCGTTATAAAAATCAACTTCGTCGCCGAAAGTGGATCTGAATGTTAATCCTTTCAAAGGTGTTATATCAATATAAGCGGCTCCCTGAATCCTGTTGTCTATACTTTGATCATCTGTTCCATGGGCATCCAGAATCGGATTGCCCACATTCTGAAATTTGGATGTGTTGCCATATTTACCATTCAACAAACCGGGTACTACTGGAGCTGCCCTGTATGCATCAGGAAAAATTGAACCTAGTGGTACATTCTGTGTAACACTATGAGAATAGGATGCGAGGATTCCAAGTTTGAGATACTCATTGACTGTAAATTCATTATTGAATCTCGCAGTTAACCGTGTGTAATTATTGACAATAACTATTCCTTCGTCGGTTGTATAGCCTACTGATAGCAGGTATTTATTTTTATCAGATCCGCCTGACATAGATAAATTGTGATTCTGATAAAAACCTGTCCTTAAAATCTGACTATACCAATCTGTCGAATAACCTGTGGCTGTAAGTGGTGGCCCCAGTGCAGCCTGTTCGTATGCCAAGTACTGTGTAGAGTTTGCCATTTTTACGAGATTGGCTGCCTGATTAAATCCAACATTCACTGAATAATTTAATTTCATTTTTCCAGTGCCCTGGCGAGTAGTTATGAGAACAACTCCATTTGCTGCCCTGGCTCCATAAATGGCAGTTGAAGAAGCGTCTTTCAAAACATCCACTGTTTGAATATCTGCCGTGTTGATATTAGTAATGTCGTCTGTGATAATCCCATCCACAACATATAATGGTTCTGCACCCGCGAGAATAGAACCCGTTCCACGAATACGAACTTGAGGTGCTGAGCCTGGTTGACCGCTGCTGATAACCTGAACTCCGGCCAGTTGGCCCTGCATTGCCTGTGTAAGTGTTACAACAGGTTGTTTTACAAGATCTGTGCCTTTTACTGACCCCACTGCTCCCGTGAGATCAACCCTTTTTTGAGTACCATATCCAATTACAACAACCTGGTCCATGTTGCTTGCTGAAAGTACCAGGCGTACATTTACAGAAGTTTGATTATTCACAGCAACTTCCTGTGGTTGGTATCCAACAGATGTAAAAACTAATGTAGCATTTTCGGAAACGGAAAGAGTAAATAGACCACCTGCATCAGTAGTGGTACCCGCAGTTGTACCTTTCACTGTAATAGAGACACCTGAGAGAGGCTCGTTATTATCTCCTGTAACTTTTCCTTTAACTACAAAATCGTCTACAAAATCACTGGAACTGATCACAATTAATTTATTGTCCAGCATTTTGTACTGAAGGTTCGTTCCGGTGAAAATGTTTTTCAATACTTCACCGATATCGGCGTTATCAACATCAACGTTTACCAGTTTATTTAAATCTGGCAGACGACTGTTGAACAGAAAATGATATCCGCTTTCTTTTTCCAGTGTAGCAAAAACCTGATTGATCTCCACATTTTTCATGTGGATGGAAACGGGTGTTTGTCCGGCTGCGTTTGCTGTAAAACGTAACAATGCAACGAACACCAATAGGAAGCTACATTTCATAAATGATGTGATTTTCATTTTGGCTGAATTGATTGAACACCTTTTGAACTATTATCAATAAATACCTGATTACCTTTTAACTCGTATTTAAAATCTTCCGTAGACATCGCGGCCGTCAATCGCAGTGCATCCAGCGCCTGCGTCAAAGACTCGTCTTTAAAACTTCCTGTGAAATGAATGGAATACAACGATGAATCATTTACCTGAAATGAAACGCCATATTTTCTTTCCATATTTTTCAAAAGCTCACGCAGAGACATATCATTGAAGTAAAGTCGGTTCTGCACCCAACCCGTTTCGGCAATGATGCTGTCGGACCCAATTCTGTTGAGGTGTTGTATGCTCATTACAGGCATCTGCATCATGGCAGTCTTGTTAACACCGGAAGATGAAAGGGGTTCGGATTTATCTATTACTAATTTTTGATTGGGCCTGAGAATAATTTTTTTGGAGGAAACAGAGGGTATGGTCACTTCAATACTTCCCTTTATTAAACTTGCCTCCATGGTTTTTTCTCCGGGGTATGATTTCACATCAAACACCGTTCCCAGCACTTTGATATTTATTTTTCCGGCATGAATGATGAAGGGCTTACCCGGATTCTTCACTACATCAAAATAGGCTTCGCCGCTCAATGTGACTTCTCTTATTTTAGATCCATAAGTAGAATCATAACTGAGACGGCTACCTGCATTCAGACAAACACTACTGCCATCGGGCAAAACAAGATTTGTTTTAGATCCATTCTTTGTTTCTACTTCCCAAACTGGTTTTTGACTTGCAGGAGTTACCAGCGCATTTCGGATACTGAAAAAATAAAAACCAACGGTGATAAGAAAAAACCCGGCAACTATATATGCCAGCGATTTCCAGTTCATGAAACGTGGAGTGGAGTAAGGATACACATCCGGAGATAAACTTTTTTCTTTCGAGCCCATATCGACGCCTATGGAATGCATTCTCTCCATATGTTTCTGGAAAGCGATCTCGGACTGTTCGGGTTCCTGCTGGGATTTCTTTTTCCACATATCATGGAGAGCTTCGAGGGAATAATGCAGATCCGGATCCATGCGCAGGGCAGATTCCAGTTCCTTTAAATCACCTGCAGATGCTTCACCGGCAAGCTTTTTAGCAATTAAATTCCAGATGTGGTCATTATCCATATGGAGGCAGCGGGAATAGGACAGGTGAATTTGATTTTACCCCCAAAAGAAAAAAAATAAAGTGTGAGAGTGTGAGGGTGTGAGAGTGCATTTAATGTAACCCCGCGATAACCGGTATGCTGCGGCCGATATCAAAATGAACGGCTGCGCTGATTTTTCTTAATGCGATGGCCAGTTGATTTTCGACGGTTTTCTCAGAAACCTGTAGTATTTCTGCGGCTTCCCTGTATTTAAAACCGTATTCCTTTACGAGTTTAAAAGATAACTTACAACGGGGAGGCAGCTTTTCCACTATCTCCTGTATTCTACGCATCATTTCTGCACTGATCATACATTCTTCAGGATTGGGTGCGGTGTGAATGAGGCGGGTTTTGTAATTATCTATATCCGAATGATGCTGTTTTTTTTGTTTTTCGAGCTGGTTAATACTCAGGTGACGTGCTGACACAAAACAATAAACACGCAGATTGTGTATCTCTTCAAGTGTTTTTCTTTTCTCCCAGATTTTCATAAACAAGTCGGAAACGATTTCTTCGGCCGATTGGCGGGATTTGATAATTCCGGAAACAAATTGAATTAATGAAGGATAGAATCCAGTGAACAACTCCTTGTAAGCCAGCTGGTCGTCGAACCGGCTTATCCTGGTCTGGAGGTATTGTATTCTGGAAGAAGCAATCGTTGGCATGTAAAACTTTTTTGGCAGAAGTAACCAAGTTACTTATAATACTGATCATATTGATTGACCATGTAATAGATTTAATTGCTGCATTTAAAACAGGAACTTGCAGAATATTTTAATTCTGGGCTCGAAATCTATATTTTTGCAGCTGCCTGAAAAGGCGGGACCCTTAGCTCAGTTGGTTAGAGCATCTGACTCATAATCAGAGGGTCGCTGGTTCAAGCCCAGCAGGGTCCACCCGATTAGCATTTTTTCAAACACGTTGTATGTCAAAGGCTCATGGCCATGCCAGGAGCCTTTTTTATTGATTGCTTTAACCTTTTATTAACCTCAAGGCAAATACATTTGTCACTCAATTTAAAATATGAAGAAGCTCGTTAGCATGGCATTGCTGGTATTTTTAGGTCATGCTGTTTTTGCTCAGTCAGCCTCCGATACTACTAAAGATGGCAAGAAAAAAGTCACTTATGCTTCCCTGAACCTCGCAAACCGGGCTAATGACCACTTCATGATTGAATTCAGCTACGACAACTGGATTGGGAAGACCGACAGTATGAATACTTCTGGTTTTTCCCGTGGATTTGCTTTTTACTTCATGTATGATTTTCCGTTCAAAAGCGATCCTCACTTTAGCGTAGGTGCGGGAATCGGCATTGATGCCAGCAATATATTTTTCGCACAAACTGAGGTTCTGGTTGCCACGGCAGGAAATCAGACACTGGCATTCCCCAATACATCTACTACCGATCATTACAAGAAATATAAACTTGTGCTCACTAACCTCGAAGTTCCTTTGGAACTCAGGTACGCTTTTCATCCTGAGAATACAAACAAGAGCTGGAAAATTGCCCTTGGATTTAAAGCAGGCGTTTTATTGAGTGCCTATAATAAAGGAAAGGATCTTGAAAATGCAGCAGGCCAGCTGGAAAATCAATTCATACAGAAACAAAGTTCTACCCGGTTCTTTAATAGCGGCCGTATCGTGGGAACAGCCCGTATAAATTACGGCTGGATCGGAGTCTTCGGGCAACTCCAGCTTACTCCATTAATTAAGGATGGCGCAGGACCGTCAGTCAATCCGTATTCAATCGGATTGGTGCTTAGTGGGTTATAAGTTATGAGAGATGAGTTATGGGTTTTTTCCATCACCCATCACCCATAACCTATAACCCATCACCCTGATCGTCTTATCTTTAATCAAATTACACAAATTTGGCACTAGAGCGATATATCATGCAGCCCGAAGAAAAGGCTGTTTTGGTGGCGGTGATGCAGCAGGATCAAACCGAGCAACAGGTAAATGAATACCTGGATGAACTTGCTTTTCTTGCCGAGACGGCGGGTGCAAAGACCATGAAGAAGTTTGTACAAAAACTCGCCCATCCTGACAGCAAAACTTTTATTGGCAAGGGAAAACTCGAGGAGATCAAATCTTATATACAGGGCAAAGACATCCGTGTAGTGATCTTCGATGATGAACTTTCCGGTTCTCAGATTACCAATATTGAAAAAGTACTGGATACAAAAACCATCGACCGCTCCGATTTGATCCTTGATATTTTTGCCAGAAGAGCGAAGACAGCACAATCAAGACTTCAGGTTGAATTGGCACAATACCAATATTTATTACCCAGATTAAGAGGTATGTGGAAACATCTGGAAAGACTGGGAGGAGGTATTGGTACAAGAGGTCCGGGTGAAACGGAAATTGAAACGGACCGTCGAATTGTGCGTGATAAAATTACGCTGCTCAGAAAAAGACTGAGGGAAATAGATAAGCAGGCGCAGACCCAAAGAAAGGAAAGGGGAGAACTCGTAAGAGTAGCGCTCGTAGGATATACCAATGTTGGCAAGTCAACGCTGATGAATTTATTAAGCAAGAGTGATGTTTTTGCCGAGAATAAATTGTTCGCCACACTCGATACCACCACCAGGAAAATGGTTTATGAAAACATGCCTTTTCTGATGAGCGATACGGTGGGTTTCATCAGGAAATTACCTCATCACCTGGTAG
>Ga0210396_10007457_pt1 | contig 10402 bp, 7 predicted proteins | sample IncBWH17OmetaG_FD_155466 | JGI IMG/M metagenome (GOLD analysis project Ga0210396, IMG submission 155466) | Forest soil microbial communities from Barre Woods Harvard Forest LTER site, Petersham, Massachusetts, United States - Inc-BW-H-17-O ... | reverse complement strand
AGTTCTATAAGCAAAGAGATACTTAAGAAGTGGGCCGATGAGCAAACTTTTGAAAAGAGTGTGTCTTTGCGTGAAGGAGCCGAGTCGTTTACCTTTTATGAAGGGCCACCTTCTGCTAATGGTATGCCCGGTATACATCACGTAATGGCACGAAGCATTAAAGATATTTTTTGCCGTTACCAGACCATGAAAGGTAAACAAGTAAAGCGTAAAGGTGGTTGGGATACCCATGGATTACCTATAGAGCTTAGTGTTGAGAAATCGTTAGGTATAACCAAGGAAGACATTGGTAAGAAGATAAGCGTTGAGGAATATAATGCTGCCTGCCGTACTGAAGTAATGAAGTACAAAGACAGGTGGGAAGACCTTACTCGTAAAATGGGCTATTGGGTAGATATGGAGAAGCCATATGTTACCTTCGAGAATGATTACATAGAGAGCGTTTGGAGCCTGCTGAAAAAACTTTATGAAAAGGGGCTTTTATATAAGGGCTATACCATACAGCCTTATTCATGGGCTGCAGGTACCGGTTTAAGTTCGCATGAACTAAATCAACCAGGTTCATACAAAAATATAAAGGACACTACTGTTACCGCACAGTTCAAATTAAAGAAGGACGATAAGAGCAAAGCTTTATTTACTGACGATACAGAGTTGTTTTTCCTGGCATGGACAACAACTCCATGGACATTACCAAGTAACTGCGCATTGGCAGTTGGTAAGAATATAGAATACGACCTTGTAAGAACATTCCAGCCTTATACTGGCCAACCCATAAAGATCATTCTTGCTAAGGAATTGGTCGGCAAGTATTTTTCTGAAAAAGCATATGGAATTCCGCTTGAAGACTATAAAGTGGGCGACAAGGTTGTGCCATTTAAAGTAGAAAAGACACTTAAGGGCTCTGAACTGGTTGGTATAAACTATGAGCAATTAATGCCGTATGCAAAGCCTGAAGGTGGAGATGGTTTCCGTATTATAATTGGTGATTTTGTTACCACAGCCGATGGTACAGGTATAGTTCATATAGCACCAAGTTTTGGTGCCGATGACTTCAGGGCTGCGAAACAAAATGGAATAGGTACCCTTACATTGGTTGATAAACGTGGCCGTTTCGTAGATGCTGTTACCGATTTTGCGGGAAGGTTAGTTAAGACAAAGGAAGATCAACTTGATATAGATAAATCAACTGACCTGGCAATAGCGCTTAAGCTAAAGAAAGAAGGCAGGGCATTTAAAGTTGAAAAGTATGAACACAATTATCCGCATTGCTGGCGCACAGACCAGCCTGTAATATATTACCCGCTCGATTCGTGGTTTGTTAAAACAACAGCCTGCAAAGAGCGTATGATGGAACTGAACAAGACCATTAACTGGAAGCCAGAATCTACAGGTACAGGTAGGTTTGGCAATTGGTTAGAAAATATGGTTGACTGGAACCTTTCGCGTTCACGCTTCTGGGGAATACCATTGCCTATATGGAGGACTGAAGATTCTTTGGAAGAAATATGTATCGGCTCCGTGGATGATTTAGATAAAGAGATAAAGAAATCGGTAGCTAAGGGTTATATGACCGAAGCTGATGTGAAGAAGAGTAGATGGGATGATGTTAAGAATCGCGACTTGCATAAGCCATACGCAGATAATATTGTTTTGGTATCATCAAGCGGCAAGAAAATGCTCCGTGAGCCCGACCTGATAGACGTGTGGTTCGATTCAGGGGCTATGCCGTATGCACAATGGCATTACCCGTTTGAGAATAAAGATGTATTTGCAAAGAACTTCCCGGCTGATTTTATAGCTGAAGGCGTTGACCAGACCCGTGGTTGGTTCTTTACGCTTCATGCTATAGCCAGTATGTTATTTGATTCAGTTGCCTTTAAAAATGTAGTGTCAAACGGATTGGTATTAGATAAGCACGGCAATAAAATGTCGAAACGCTTAGGTAATGCTGTTGACCCCTTTGCAACATTAGAGAAATATGGCCCTGATGCTACCCGCTGGTACATGATAAGCAATGCACAGCCATGGGATAACCTGAAGTTTGATGAAGATGGAATAGGAGAGGTTCAACGCAAATTCTTCCGTGCCCTTTATAATACCTATGCGTTTTATGCCCTTTATGCCAATATAGATGGTTTTACATTTAAAGAAAAAGAGATTCCTGTAAGCCAGCGTCCTGAGCTTGACCAATGGGTGTTGTCGGTATTAAGTTCTTTGGTTCAAAGGGTAGAGGAGTATTATAATACCTATGAGCCTATGAGGGCCGCCAGGGATATAGAAGAGTTTGTCTGCGACCAGTTGAGTAACTGGTATGTGAGATTGTCTCGCAGGCGTTTCTGGAAAGGCGATTATAGCGAAGATAAGATTGCAGCTTACCAAACGCTTTATACCTGCCTTGAAACGGTCGTAAAATTAATGGCTCCTATAGCACCGTTTTATGCAGAGAAGCTTTTTACCGACTTGAACACTGCAACAGGAAGGGAGAAAACTGCATCTGTTCACCATAGTAATTTCCCGGTTTCAATTAAGGCAGATATCAATAAGGAGCTGGAAGAAAAAATGGACCTTGCACAGCGCATATGTTCTTTAACTTTAGCTTTAAGGAAGAAGCTTAATTTACGTGTACGTCAGCCACTTAATAAGATAGTTGTTCCTATACTAGGTGATGAAGTTAAGAACCAGATCGAGGCAGTTAAAAAACTCATTTTGGCTGAAGTAAACATCAAGAATCTAGAGTACATAACCGACACATCGGGCATACTTGTAAAGAAGATAAAACCCAATTTTAAAGAGCTTGGTAAAAAGCTTGGCCCTTTAATGAAAGAGGGTGCCTCGGTTATAAATGCCTTTACCCAGGCGCAGATAAGAGAAATAGAGACGAAAGGTACTTATAAAATAAACCTTTCGGGCAAGGAAGTAGAGTTGGCGCTGACAGATGTAGAAGTTGCCTCGGAGGATATACCAGGCTGGCATCTGGCATCTGACAATAAGATAACTGTCGCTCTTGATATCACCATAACCCCCGAATTAATGGAGGAAGGCATAGCCCGTGAGCTTATAAACCGTATACAAAACCTGCGTAAAGACCGGAACTTTGAGGTGACCGATAAGATCACATTAAAGATTAAAAAGAATGTGGCAGTTGATAGTGCCGTAAAGAATAATTTTACCTACATTTGCGCCGAAACGCTTGCCGCATCCCTCGAAATGGTTGAAGTTATCGACGAAGGGGAAGCAATCGATGTAGAAGTGGCTGATAATGTGAGCACTTCTATTTTTATAAATAAATACAATTAAAGACCAGAATCATGGCAAAGAAAACAGTTAAAAAAGCCAATAAAGCGACTAAGAAAGTTGCCGCTAAGAAGGCAGCTCCTAAGAAAGTTGTTAAAAAAGTAAAACCAGCTCCAAAAGCTAAGGCAAAACCAGTTGTAAAAAAGAGCAAGCCTGCAGTTAAAAAAGTAGCTGCCAAAAAAGTACCAGCTCCAAAGCCAGTTAAAAAAGCAGTGGTAAAGCCAGAACCTAAAAAAGTTCCTGTTGCTGCTAAGCCGGCACCGGTAGTAAATAAAGCTGCAAAGCCTTCTAAAGAAGATTCAAAGAATCGATACTCTGAAAAGGAATTGACAGAGTTTCGCCAGATAATAAATGAAAAGCTTGAACAAGCCAAGAAAGACTATGAGCTTTTAAAGAACACCTTGTGTCATACCGATGATCATGGTACCGATGATACATCGCCTACATTTAAAATGCTGGAAGATGGATCGGATGTATTAACACGTGAGGAAACTGCACAATTAGCGCTTCGCCAGGAGAAGTTTATTCAGAACTTGCAGAATGCACTTATTCGTATTGAGAATAAGACCTATGGAATTTGCAGGGTTACCGGTAAGCTTATACCTAAAGAACGCCTCAGAAGAGTTCCGCATGCTACATTAAGTATCGACGCCAAGCTAGAACAGCAATACAACGCTTAAGAGAGAACCATTAACTTTGTCTCTCTTTTAAGACGATTGTGAAAAGGCCCCTGCTTATTATTTTTCTTGTCCTGCTAATTGACCAGGCGGTAAAGATTTATGTCAAATCGCATTTTGTTTTGGGCGAGGAGCACCGATTTGCATCATGGTTCATAATTCACTTTACTGAAAACAATGGCATGGCCTATGGTATGCAGCTTTCAGGCCAATATGGTAAGATACTTCTGAGTGTTTTTCGAATTGCAGCTGTAATTCTTATTGGCTGGTACCTTACAGATCTGGTTAAAAAGAATGCTCACGCAGGGCTTATTACAAGTATAGCTTTAATATTTGCCGGGGCATTGGGGAATATTATAGATAGCGCTTTTTATGGCCTTATTTTTAGCGATAGTACTTATGATGTGGCTCGTTTATTCCCGCAAGGTGGGGGGTATGCAAGTTTCCTGCATGGTAAGGTAGTAGATATGCTTTATTTTCCGGTAATTGAAGGCCATTTTCCAACCTGGTTCCCGATATGGGGCAGTGAGGAATTCATCTTCTTCAGGCCGGTATTCAATTGCTCCGATTCGGCTATTACAATAGGGGTATTATTAATATTGATATTTCAACGCAAGTTTTATCCGCGTAAAGCAGAAGACAAACATAATAAGGATGTAAGCGGTAATGGGGGCGAAGCGCCTCAGAACATATAGCCGAATTTCTTCTTCTGGAACTGATCAAATGTATCACCCCTGTGTTCTTTCTTGCCAATGTTATCGGCACTCCAGATAAGGGTTATTTCATGCGTTCCGGTCGTGTAGTGACTAAGGGCCGAGGTGATAAAGTCATACGAATAGCATAACTCAAAGTTATCCTTAATAGTGTATCCCAGATCTAGAGAAACAGCATCCTGCAGGCGAACCGAAGCTCCAACATAAAACTTTTCTTTGACGTGCACACGAAGCGAATATGCAAGGTATAACGGTGTACTGCCTGATTGCTCAACAAATAAAGAACTTTGCCAAACATAGTTTGCATTGCCCGAGAAATTATAGCAGAGGTAGCCATAGAAATGAGGCAATAAAGTAACGATACCTTTTGTGCTTGTATCTTCAGGTGCAGCAGTATATTTCTTATAAAGCTTCGCATCCGATTGTATGAGGTTATCAACACTTAATCCAAATTGCCAGCGATCATTATACAGATATACACCTGCACTTGCATTCGGAACCAGCGCAGTTGCAGTAACCCCCTGGTCAATAGCCGGATCGCCCGGTTGATGAATGGTCATTTTAGAGCCGTCAGTAATGTAATCCATCAATGAACCGGCAACACCTAAAGATATTACAAGATCTGGTAGTTTTAAATGATATGCATAACAACCGCTATAATCGTTACGTTGAGTGGGGCCTGTAATGTCCTGGTAAAGATAGAAAGCAGCACCCATCTGTCCACCCATCAATTTGTAATTAAGGCTCAGTCCTTCGGTTATAGGTGCATCTGGTAAACCAACCCATTGATCGCGGTAGTCAATACGAACATCATAAAGCCTTTTAGTACCTGCAACCGCAGGGTTAAAGTAAAGCATATCCGAAGGAAACTGCGTAAATATTGGCAGCTGTTGGGCATAGCTACCAGTGCATTCAAAAACTGCTATAACCAGAACCAGTAATATTTTATAATACTTGTTAATCATACCTATTTAGGCTTTCTAATTATGGTTACCGAGCCTTTATATGCTCTGCCGGTACCTGTTTCTAAAACATAGTAATAGGTTGCATCAGGCAAATTATCACCAAGCTCAGTCCCGTTCCAGTTATTGAGGTAAGGCTGTGCTGTATAAACCACCTTGCCATATCGGTTAAAAACGGTAAGAACGTTATGAGGATATAAACCAAGATTACCAACGAACCAGGTATCATTTATTCCATCACCATTAGGGGTGAATGTATTATAGAAAACAAGGTTACTATCGGGTTTTACTTCTACTAGAACTGTATTAAAGCCCGGACATCCATCTGCACCAATTCCAATAACAGAATATGTTGTGTTTATAGTTGGACTTACCTGCGGGTTCGCTGTATTCGGATTATAGATGCTTCCCGTATCCGGAGTCCAAAAGTATTTTGAAGCGCCTGTTGCACTAAGCGTAACTGAAGACCCCTCATTTACAATAACAGGAGATACTACTGTAATGGTTGGTGTTGCCAGTACTGTAACGGTAGTATTACTTGTATCGCCGCAAGAGCCATTAGATATTGTTAATGTATATTGTGTTGTAGAAGAAGGTGTTGCTGAAGGGTGGGCACAATTATAGCAGGATAAACCACTACCTAATGGGGTCCATGAATAAACATAAGACGAACTATCGGCACTTCCGCCAAGCGTGGCGCCAGCGGTAAGGGGACATATAGAAGTATCATGCCCGGCATTGGCTGCATAAATATTACTTAGGCTAATGATAACAGAATCGATCTGTCGTGCACCAACATTATCAATTACAGTTACGTAAAATTTTGTGGTTTTATTTATAATAACATGAGGATTTGCATCAGCTGCATTGTTCATACCTGTTGTAGGTGTCCAGCTATAGGTATAGGGTGGTGTTCCTCCGGTTGCTGCTGGTGTTCCGCCAAGGGTAGCCGAATCACCTTTACATATGGTTTGGGGTGAACCTGCATTGGCAGCCAAGGCCTGTGAATGGGCAACATTAAATAAAAGTAAAAACAAGCCAGTGGCTAAAACAATTAAGGGCTTGGTTGTGTTCAACATCATTCTTACTTTCATAAGGGGTGCAAAGATAGTATTATATCGTAAAAAATGAAACTAACACAGTATGTGTTAATAATTACCTTATTATGTTAATAACCCTGAAGTCCTATATTTGTCAGCCGTGATTTTCAGTATTGAGTTAAAGGGTTTGTTTTAATATATGCCACAAGTATTTCCGATAGTTTTCCCGAATATACCTTCGGGCGACGTTTATTACTTCACTACCGATTCAGATACAAAATATGAAGTTCGTTTTGGTCGGAGAAAGGATAATATTTTTCATGCCACTATAGTTTTCGGCGTAGTTAACGATGAGTATAAAGGAGAGGAGTATACCACTACCAATAAGGGTGAGCTATATGATGTAATGGCCACTATTTCTGAGGTGATCAGGGTTTTCATGTCTTATCACCCGCGTATGCTCATATATGAATTTACTGCAGTCGCTAAGGACAATGAGAGCGAACAGGCAATAACCGTGCGTAGGCATTTATATGAAAGATACCTTGTAGATATCTTCGGACCAAAATGGACTTATGAATTTAAAGGAAATACAGTACTTGTTTGCCGTATTAAATAGGCATTCAAAATACGAGATACTATCTCTTATGTTGCTTCTCGTCAGAAACGGTAAGTTTCTTACGCCCCCTTCTTCTACGTGCAGAAAGTACTCTCCTGCCGTTAGCTGTGGACATTCTTTCGCGGAACCCGTGTTTATTGCGTCTTTTACGTTGTGAAGGTTGAAATGTTCTTTTCATGACATCTAAAAATGAGCGGCAAAGATATAAATCTTTTTATAATGAATACAAGAAAATCTTTTTTTAAGGTAACTTTGGCCCTCATTCGTAATATATAATATGGCAAGACCGGCGTTTACCGAGGGGGAAACCAAGCTGAAAACTATTTCTGTCGCTTCATTTAAAAGGGCCTTTAGGGTTACTAAGTTCTTTAAACCCTATAGATGGACCTATTTCTTGGGTTTCATATTCTTGATACTTACCAGTGTTACAGTCCTTTATTTTCCGTGGAAACTGGGAGCACTTATTAATAACCCTACCGTTGGTTCGCTTCTTTTCTTGTTTGGAGTGTTTTTTGTACAAGGTATCTTTTCGTTTTTCAGAGTAGTATTATTTGTTTATGTTACTGAAAACAGTCTTGCTGCTTTACGCCAGGCTGCCTATGCAAGATTGGTCAGGTTGCATATGGACTTCTTCTCACAAAGGCGTATAGGTGAGCTTACCAGCCGCATATCAACCGATGTAGGTATGCTACAAGAGATGTTCACCACAACACTGGCTGAGTTTCTGAGGCAGTTTATTATGATAATTGGCGGTATAGCTGCTTTGGCTATTATATCTATCAAGTTAATGCTTGTTATGCTTGCCATTGTGCCTGTAGTAATGATAGTAGCGGTCTTTTTCGGGAGGTTTATACGTAAGTTCTCTCGTAAAACACAAGACATGGTTGCTACTTCAAATACAATAGTAGAAGAGACCATGCAGGGTATTGCTACTGTAAAAGCCTTTGCTAATGAATCTTTTGAAACTCAAAGACACCGTATTAGCACACTGGCAATAGTAAAGCAGGCCATAAAGGGTGGTATAGCGCGCGGTGCATTCATTGCATTTATAACCCTTTGTATGTTTGGTGCAATTGTTACCGTATTATGGAAAGGTGCTGTTATGGTGCATAATAATGAAGGACTAAGTTATGGCGACATGACCAAGTTCCTTATGTATTCAATGTTTGTAGGTATATCTTTTGCGGGTGTTGCAGAATTATATTCATCTATGCAAAAAGCTATTGGTGCTACAGAAAGGCTTATGGATATTTTAGAAGAGCCTATTGAAGATATTATGCTTAATAACGCCGACAAGTTTATTGGGGACCTGAAAATTAATGGCGATGTTTCGTTTGAAAATGTTTCTTTCTTTTACCCTTCACGTAAGGAGTTGATGGTTATAAATGACTTGTCGTTTGATGTTAAACAAGGAGAAACAATTGCTATTGTTGGCCCCAGTGGCGCTGGTAAATCTACCATGGTACAGTTATTATTGAGATTTTATGACCCGGTGAGTGGCTCAATATCTATTGATGGAAAAGATTCTAAAAAATACCCACTTACCCAGTTACGCAGTCAAATGGCACTTGTACCGCAGGAAGTACTACTCTTTGGAGGGACAATAAAAGAAAACATTCTTTATGGCAAGCACGATGCTACAGATGAAGAGGTTATGGAAGCTGCGCGCAAAGCCAATGCACATGACTTTATAATGACTTTCCCTGATAAATACGATACTATAGTAGGCGAGAGGGGGGTGTCGCTTTCAGGCGGACAAAGGCAACGTATTGCGATTGCCCGTGCTGTGCTACGTAACCCGGCAATATTGATACTTGATGAAGCTACCAGCTCACTCGATTCAGAATCGGAACGCCTGGTGCAGGAAGCCCTCGATAAGCTTATGGAAGGCAGAACCTCATTCGTAATTGCACATCGTCTTTCAACTATTCGTAAGGCTGATAAGATATTGGTACTTGAAAAAGGCAAGCTGAAAGAAATAGGAAGCCATGAGCAGCTAATGCAATTATCTGACGGGCTTTACCGTAGTTTGAGTAAGTTGCAATTCGAAATGAATTGACAAACACTACCTGTTCTTTAGCCTGTAAACAAGCTTCAAGCCTGACCATTCATCATCTATAGCGCAGACCTTTACATCAACTAAGCCTGTTGCCAATGCTGTATCGCGTATAATGTTATCATTAAGTTCAGTGGACTTTTTAGAGCTCTTCTTATACCACGAAACCCATATGGTTCCGTCTTTTACAATTTCATTTTTTAGCTGAGGCAATTTGCTTTCCAGCTCTTTTATTGAATTTGTAAAGAAATGAATAAAGTCGACTTGTTCTGTTTTCTTATTTGTGATAGTGACAGACTTGAATAGATTACCTATTAAAGTTTGATAGTTTGAAGGTGCCTTAATAAGCTTAACAGTAAAGCCTTCTTTTATTCCGAGCTTTTTATAGAGTGGGGTGGAAGAGTAACCGGCTGGCATTGGAAGCTAGTTTATACTTTAACTTTTTCCTGTTTTTCAAACTGGATTTCGTAGAGTTTTTTGTAGAAACCACCCTTACGTAATAATTCCTGGTGAGTGCCTTCTTCCATAACTTGTCCATGATCAAGTACAAGTATCTTGTCTGCGCGCTGAATTGTAGCTAGCCTATGAGCAATTATAATAGATGTACGGTGCTCGGTAAGTTTTTCAATAGCATGCTGTATCAACCTTTCGGTTTCAGTATCTATTGATGAAGTAGCTTCATCGAGTATAAGTATCCCCGGATTTTGTACATACGCCCTAATAAATGATACCAATTGCCTTTGCCCAGCAGAGAGCATAGCGCCCCGTTCCATAACATTAAAGTTATATCCTTCGGGCAAGCTCTTAATGAACTCTTCAGCACCTATGGCTGCTGCTGCATAATGCATCTGTGCCGGTGTAATGTTTTTGTTGTAAAGTGTAATGTTATTGGCAATAGTGTCGGAGAAAAGAAATACATCCTGCAATACAATAGCAATGTTCTTGCGCAATGCATCTACTTTGTAGTCTCTTATGTGATTGCCATCTACCAATATATCGCCTTTCTGAAATTCATAAAAACGCCCGAGAATATTTATC
>Ga0210396_10007454_pt1 | contig 10403 bp, 10 predicted proteins | sample IncBWH17OmetaG_FD_155466 | JGI IMG/M metagenome (GOLD analysis project Ga0210396, IMG submission 155466) | Forest soil microbial communities from Barre Woods Harvard Forest LTER site, Petersham, Massachusetts, United States - Inc-BW-H-17-O ... | reverse complement strand
TGCTGTGCAGACGGTTAAGGGCGTCCGGAAGCTCATGGCTCAGATGAAGCAACGCTTCCCGCAGGACATCGACTATACCGTTTCGCTCGACCAGACACTCCCGGTCACAGAAGGCATGAAAGAGATCCTCGAGACCCTTGTGATTGCGATTGTGCTGGTCATTCTTGTGGTCTATCTCTTTTTACAAGATTGGCGGGCCACTCTGATCCCCATGTTGGCTGTGCCGGTCTCGCTGGTCGGAACCTTCGTCATCTTCCCGCTGTTTGGCTTCTCGATCAATACACTTTCGATGTTCGGATTGGTGCTCGCTATTGGCTTGGTGGTTGACGACGCCATCGTGGTCGTTGAAGGCATACAACACCACATCGAGGAGGGCCTTGCTCCCAAGGATGCTGCCCAAAAAGCCATGAAGGAACTTTCCGGCCCGGTCGTCGGTATTGCGCTGGTGTTGGCCTCGGTGTTCGTGCCAACCGCTTTCATTCCAGGCATCACCGGCCGGTTGTATCAGCAGTTTGCCGTCACCATCGCGATCTCCGTTATTCTTTCGGCATTTAATGCTCTTACGCTCAGCCCCGCGCTGGCGTCGTTATTGCTGAAGCCCAAGAAGCAGACTCGCGGACCGCTGGGAAAATTCTTTGGCTGGTTCAACAAATATTGGGACCGCTCTACCGACAGCTTTGTCCGCTGGTCGGGTGACCTGATCCGCAAGGCCGGCGTCGTGATGGTGTTGCTTGTAGTCGCCGGCTTGGCAGCGTGGCTTTTCAGCAAACATCTGCCCACCAGCTTCCTGCCCGACGAAGACCAAGGCTACATGTATATCAACATGCAGCTCCCAAATTCGGCATCCATGGAGCGGACGAGCGAGGCCGCGAAACAAGTGGAGGAAGTTCTGGCAAAGACGCCGGGAGTTCAGTACACCACCAGCGTTATCGGTTTCAGCTTGCTCAGCTATGTCCGGACTTCGTATAACGCATTCTTCTTTGTGACCTTGAACCCCTGGGAGGATCGCAAAACCCGTGCTGAACAATATCAGGCCATCAAGGCGCATTTGAATCAACAACTCAGGCAGCTTCCAGAAGGCACAGCTTTCGGTTTCTCACCACCCGCGATCCCCGGGGTCGGTACTGCAGGTGGCGTGACGTTTGCCTTGGAGGACCGCGCTGGCAAGGACGTCAAGTTTCTTGGGGATAACCTGAACAAGTTCATGGCAGCCGCTCGCAAGCGCCCTGAGATTGGCAACATCTCCACCACGTTTATCCCGAGCGTGCCGCAAAAGTTCATCAACGTGGACAAGGACAAGGTGTTGAAGCAGGGGGTCAATTTAACCGACGTCTACAACACCATCCAAGCGTACATGGGCGGCTTGTTCGTGAACTACTACAACGATTTCGGTCGCACCTGGCAGGTGTATGTGGAGGCCGAGGCGCCTTACCGGGCAACGACCGACGATCTCGGACAATTCTATGTCCGAAACGGCCAAGGCCAGACGGTGCCTCTTACCGCGCTGGCAAACTTCGAGACTCGTTACGGCCCAGAGTTCACAATGCGCTACAACGAGTATCGGTCGGCACAGATCAATGTCAGCGCGGCGCCCGGTTACAGCTCCGATCAGGCGTCGGCAGCCCTGGAAGATGTTTTCAACCAAACCATGCCCCGCGAAATGGGCTTCGACTACATCGGCATGTCCTACCAGGAGCAACAGGCGCGCCAAGGAGTGTCATCTTCAGTCATCTTCGGATTTTCGCTGCTGTTCGTTTTCCTAATTCTGGCGGCTCTCTATGAAAGCTGGACGGTGCCTTTCAGCGTGCTGCTCAGCACGCCAGTGGCAGTCTTCGGCGCTCTCGCTGCGCTCTGGCTGCGTCGCTTCGTAGTCGGTCTTTACTCGCCGCAGTATATGGTTCAGATCGAGAACGATGTCTACGCCCAGATCGGGCTGGTAATGCTCATCGGCCTGGCTGCGAAAAACTCGATTCTGATCGTCGCATTTGCCAAAGAGGACTTCGAACGAGGTATGTCTATCGCCGACGCAGCACTTTCCGCGGCAAGGCTTCGTTTCCGGCCTCTCATGATGACCGCGCTCGCCTTTATTCTCGGCTGCGTACCGCTCTGGACAGCCTCTGGAGCAGGCTCTGTGGCACGCCAAATCATGGGCACAGCGGTCATCGGAGGAATGATTGCCGAGACCTTTATCGGCAGATTCTTTGTTCCCGCTATTTTCTACGTGGTTGAGAAGTTATCAGGCGCTGAGCAACGGAGAGCGTTACCACTCACTCCCGCCGAAGCACCCAGTCAAGGTGATTAATATGAAGACGACTGCACTATTAGGAATTGTTGTTGTGCTGCTCCTGGAAGCTGGCTGTCTGATGGGGCCGAAATACAAGCGGCCAGGTGTAGATGTGCCCCAGGAATACCGTGCACCCGCTCCGCAAGAGGCCTCCCAAGCCTCGTCGCTGGGCAACGAGCAATGGTGGAAGGTGTATCAGGATCCGGCGCTCACGCAACTCATCCACACCGCCATCGCGCAGAATTATGATGTGCGCATCGCCGCCGCGCGCGTGCTCGAAGCCCAGGCACAGGTCGGCATCACGCGTGCCAACCAGCTCCCTTCCGCTAGCGTGGGCGCAGAAACCTTTAGCGAGCAAAACGCCAAAGTCACGAACCTCTTTCCCGCTTACCAGGTCAATGGCGGCGAACTGAATCTGTCGAAAGTATCGTCGGCAAACGGAAGCGGCCCGCTCCCAATTGCTCGCGACCGAATGGGGTCAGCGAGCGGTAATTTCGTCGCTAGTCGCCAATGTAGCCACAGCTTATTTCCAGCTTCGCGCACTCGACAGCGAACTTGAAATCTCAAAGCGCACACTGGCTTCGCGGCAAGAATCCCTAAAGTTAACTCTCTTCCTTGAGAACCATGGCTCAGCTTCTGGACTCGACGTAAGTCAAGCCGAACAACTCGTCTATACCGCCTCGGAAACGATTCCCGATCTCGAGCGCCAGATTCAACAGCAGGAAAACGTGCTTAGCGTTCTGCTGGGTGAAAATCCACAATCCATTCCTCGCGGACGCGCGCTTACGGAACAGCCCGTCCCCCAGAACGTTCCGGCCGGCCTGCCCTCGGAATTACTCGAGCGTCGACCGGACGTCCGCCAGGCGGAAGAGAACGTTGTCGCGGCCAACGCACAAATCGGTGTTGCAAAAGCTGCGTTCTTTCCCAATTTGTCGCTCACCGGACTGGGAGGGCTCGAGAGCAACGCCTTGCACCAGTTCATCACTACGCCCTCGGAGACTTGGTACGGGGCCTTCAACGTAAGTCAGCCTGTCTTCCAAGGAGGGGCACTGCGGTCTCAGCTCAGGTTCGCGCGTGCCAACTGGCAAGAAACGGTCTTGTCTTACCAGCAAACCGTCCAAAACGCGCTTGAACAAGTTTCCAATTCAGTGGTTGCCTCTCAGAAAGATCGTGAGTTCCGGGAGCAACAGGAATTGCTCACACAAGCGGCCCAGCAGACCGATCAACTGTCCGAGGTTCTCTATAAGAACGGCGGCGCGAGTTATCTCCAGGTGCTGACCAGTGAAACAAATTACTTCTCCGCGGAATTAAATCTGGTGCAAGCCCAGCTCAACGAGCGATTGGCGCTGGTCCAGCTTTACCAGTCGCTGGGAGGCGGGTGGCAACAATAGGGAATCTCCGCCGTCTCTCCGTGGCGTCTACTGAAAGCGAGGACTCCGATGTACGTTTGAGAGCATTCCCTGCCAGGGTACAGAATACGATCCTGAGGTTTTAGAGTCCCTGATTGAGCTCGCAGTCGAAATTGCCTGCGAGGACGGCCCTTTCAAGTCATCGAAAGTACACATTGGGCGTCGTATCGCGATGTGTATCGTGGTTGGCGAACAAAAACTTCGCCAGGAGACGCACCTGTTGGCTGGCAGCCGGGAGTGCTATGGCTTGACCCGAGCGATGGAGGACAGAGCAAGATCGGCCTTTGCTCGAATCGCATCTGCGTTGGCAGTTAGAAAGTCGAGAAATGTGCGCAATACGACTGAGGGCTCGCCTAGTTGCCACGCCACGATCAGATCGAGATGAAGATCCGGCTCAAGCCGAACGAACTGCACGCCATTCGACCGGAGATTGCTCGTGGAGACAGGCACGATGGCTACGCCTTCCTCCGCCTCGACCAACGAGAGGATCGTCTGCATCGAATTGGGCTCGTTCTCAACCCGCGGAGAAAAACCTTGGGATCGGCACGCTGCAACGATGGTGTCGAAAACACTAGGTGCGCCTTGACGGTGGAAAAGTATGAATCGTTCGTTGGCAAGGTCGGCAAGCCGAATCTTTTTGCTTTTCAACCTTCGTGATCGAGGGAGGACCGCAACCAGAGGGTCGCGCAGCAAGACTCTCGATTGTCGATTCCTGCTGCGCTCAAGCGAGAGGGTACGGGTGATGGCGATATCGATCTCGCCTCTGTCACAGGCCTTATCCAATTCGACTGGATAGAGATCATGGAGTGTGAGCTTTACGTTCGGATGCTCCAGTTTGTACCGGCGAATGAGGTCGGGCAGAAAGGAGAGGGTTGCCGAACCGATAAACCCGATCGAAAGCCTCCCAACTTTGCCTTGGGCCGCCCGCTTGGCAGTGAGGATGGCAATCTCCACCTGTTGAAGGATACGGACGGCGTCGGCACAAAATATCTCGCCTTCCGGTGTCACACGCGCGTTGCGATGGGTTCGCGAAAACAGTTTCAACCCAAGCTCGTCTTCCAGATCGGACACAGCCTGACTGATCGAGGGCTGAGCAATGTGCAGGCGCCGTGATGCCTCCCGATACCCTTTGTACTCTACGACTGCCGTGAAATAGCGCAGATGTCGCAATTCCATCTGATAGGTACTCACTATCAGTCTGATTGGAACATACGACGTATCGCAATGTCACTTCCTAAATCTATTAGTGAGAAGCGATGTGGCCTCGCAGAATGGCGAAACCAAAATACGGAGTCCCGAATATGAAAGTTGAACTCTTTCCTCCCGACCCTGACACAGAGCCGCGTCATTGGATACGGCATGATCAGGCTTTCGCAATGATGTTGCGGCCCGGCTCAATTGAGTGGGGCTCGAAGCGTTGCGCGCTGGAAAAGTTCGACTACAGGACGGGGGACTTAGCACTATGCCATCGTCATGTCGGTGAGTGGGTCGGACTCATGAACGCATCCCATCTGCAGCTCGGTATTTCCGACCAGGCACTGATGGCCTGCTCTGACGGAGCTTACGGCGAGGTAGAACTGCGCCCTTCGCGCAAGTTTACAGACCCGCGCCTGAGTGCGATGGTTGCGGCCGTTCATGCGGAGATGGTTGCTGGCTTTCCGAGCGGGCGCCTGTTTCTGGATTCTGTCGAACAGGCGATGGCGATAACGCTGGTCAATGGTCATGCAGTAAGGCACCGCTCCGTGCAGATGTACCGAGGCGGACTCGGTTCAGCGCGCTTGCGACGGATTAAAGAGTTGGTCGATGCGAAGATGGAAGACGACTTGAGTCTCGACGATATGGCACAGTCGGTCGGCTTGAGCACGGCACATTTCGCGCGGATGTTTCGCAAGTCAACGGGTCAGACCCCACATCAATTTGTTCTGCGCCAAAGGCTTGAGCGTGCTAAAGCGATGTTGCGTGCTCCCGAGGCGCGAGTATTGGATATTGCCGTTGCCTGCGGCTTCAAGACCCAGCAGCACTTTGCACAGGCCTTTCGTGACCTCTGGGGAGTTAGCCCGACAGAGTATCGCCAGGATCTGGTCGACTCCGCGGCAACTTGCGCGTGCGAAATCTGCTCAGCAGATACGCCACTCCTGGTAATTAGTGGTTAGCAGAAAGAACTTCATTCTCAAGGAAGCGTTGCCACTCTTCAGCTATTGAGACGCGCCGAAAAGGACTGGGCTCACCATGGTTTCAATCCTGGCTGCCATCTCTTCCGCGGGGATGCGATTGGGAGTCTGGAACCAGCGGCGCGCGGCCCCAAAAACGGCCCACGCAGCGGCGGTCGCGGGTAGTGACCAGTCCGCACCCGGAGCCATCCCGTGATGGACAAGCCCTTCCTTGAACATATCCTCAACGATAGGAATGATCGAGCCTTCGAGCGCCATCCGCGACAACTGAGTGGGACAGGCTGTGCTCTCCACAAGATAGTCGCACACGCCGAGTGCAATGGCGCGCAATGCTCCATTGCAGTCGGTAAACGTTATGCCTCGGCGCTCGATCAGATTGCGGAAGCGGGATTCCGTCATAGCCTGCAACAACGCGTTTTTGTCCGCATAGTGCAGGTAAAAGGTGGCCCGGTTCAACGTGGCTTCGTCAGCGATCTCCTGCACAGAGACGTCTTCGAACTCCTTTTTCATCAATAACCTGGCTAGTGCGTCCATGAGCATGCGGCGGCTGCGCAGGATGCGCGGATCCGTCGTTTCGGTCTCGGGTTGGAGAAGCTGGGCCATTCCTATATTGATGAAAGCATACCTGTTTATAGACCAAAGCGACAGTTGCTTATTTTCTTTGAATCTACATATGTCGCTTACTCATCATATGTCGTGCAGGAGGAATTCTCAATGTCGACGCTGCTTCATATTGATTCCAGCCCACTTTACGGCCGGTCAGTCTCCCGCGAACTAACCGCTGCGTTCGTCACTCAATGGAAGGCTGCTCACCCGGATGGAAAGGTCATTGACCGAGACCTCAATGCAACGGCCATACCGCCAATCAATGCGGAATGGGTCGGTGCCGTCTATACGCCGGAACAGGCGCGAACTCCGCGGCAGAAGGAATTGCTCTCCCTCTCCGACTCGCTGCTCGCCGAATTGGAGCAAGCGGATGAGTATGTCATTGGAGTGCCAATGCATAACTTCGGTGTGCCTTCCGTCCTCAAGCTATGGATCGACCAGATTGCCCGCGTCGGCAGGATATTTTCCTACGGAGAGAAAGGGCCGAAGGGCCTGATTGTCGGCAAGAAGGCGACCTTCATCATCGCCACCGGCGGGATCTACGACGCCCAGACGCAGATGGCCTCGTTCAACTTCGTAGAGCCGTACCTGCGGTCCGTATTCGGTTTTCTTGGCGTGAAAGACGCAACCTTCCTCACCGCAGGTGGGACCAGCGCGCTGAACCAGGGGAAGGACCGGAACACATTTCTCGCACCACACCTTCAAGCCGTGCAGACGCACGCACAAACCGTCTAGAAAGGACACACACATGAAAATTACTTCAATTGTCGCGCGTTACATGCTGGGGCTCATCTTTACGGTCTTTGGGCTGAATGGATTTCTCAACTTCATCCACCAGCCACCCCCGGCAAATCCACTGGCAATGCAGTTCTTTGTTGCCGTCAGCGCATCCCACTTTGCCGCGTTCTTTTTCGCCTTGCAGGTTCTTGGTGGAGTGCTATTGCTTTTGGGTTACTTCGTGCCGCTTGCCCTGACAGTGTTGGCGGCGGAGCTCTACAACATCCTCGCGTTTCACTTGACTCTTGCGCCGGCGACCATCGCTCCGGCTCTGCTGGCCTCTGTACTGTGGCTACTGGTCTTCTTTCAGTACCGCGATAGCTTCAAAGGCATCTTCATCGCGAAGCCTGCGACGCAGCCATGAACTGCGTCGCCGTAATCGCAACGAGTCGTACCGCTTGAGTTAAGCCTGCACCCGCCTCAGCATTGCGTCCTCCGTTAGCAATTCCGAAACGGCGACGGTAGCTCATCCGAACTCCCGTCGTCGTTTCTTCAAGACAAACCCAGACTCAGGTGTAAGTCGTTAGAGCTTTTTCTGGGGGAGTATGAATTAAGCAAGATTCCGACCATTCCAGCAAAAATTCGCACAAGTCCGTTTCGGTAGCGCAGTTTACTCATACTTGTGAGGACAGCCACAGCGCCAACCAACCGGACACCAGATCGACTCACTATTGTTTGCCGGTCGAACCTAAATCAATACAGGAGAGAAAGCTAATGGAAGCAATTGGACTGTTAGTGACGCTCGAAGCACGCGCGGGTAAAGAGGCTGATGCCGAGACATTTCTAAAGTCAGCGCAGTCACTCGCGCTGAATGAAAAAGGGACCTTGAAATGGTATGCGATCAAGCTTGGGCCGCGGAAGTTCGGCATCTTCGACACCTTTGCAAATGAAGCGGGTCGCAATGCTCACTTGACTGGCGAGATCGCGAAGGCATTAGGAGCGCGGGCCAGCGAATTATTCGCGGTTGCTCCGCAGGTGGACAAAGTGGAGATCCTCGCAAACACGCCCTTGAAAGGGTGAGTGAGATTCCTAGTAGCCCTGATGAGCCGGAGGCTTGCACAATGTTTCACCCTAACCGACGCGATGCTTTCAAAGCGCTCGGTGTTCTTGCCGCAAGTGCGGCATTCGGGAAACCGGCTCCATTTGTGCATGGGATGACGGCTTCGACAACTTCACAACCAGAACCCGGAGAGAATGATATGGCAACCATTACGACCAAAGACGGTACGACGATCTTCTACAAAGACTGGGGCCCGAAGGATGCCCAGCCCATTGTGTTTCACCACGGCTGGCCTCTATCGTCCGACGACTGGGACGCGCAGATGCTGTTCTTCCTTGCCAATGGCTATCGCGTCGTTGCGCATGACAGGCGCGGTCACGGTCGCTCCCCGCAGGTGGCCACCGGCCACGACATGGACCATTACGCCTCCGACGCCTCGGCGGTGGTCGAGCATCTCGACCTGAGGAATGCAGTCCACATCGGCCATTCGACGGGTGGTGGCGAGGTAGCGCGCTATGTCGCGAAGTACGGCCAGCCTCAGAGCCGCGTAGCCAAAGCGGTGCTGATCGCCGCTGTTCCCCCACTCATGGTCAAGAATGAGAAGAACCCCGCTGGCACTCCGATCGAAGTGTTCGACGGCTTCCGCCAGGCGCTGGCCGAGAACAGAGCTCAGTTCTTTCTTGATGTGGCTTCCGGTCCGTTTTACGGCTTTAACAGACCAGGCCTCAAGGCTTCGCAGGGAATCATCCAGAATTGGTGGCGTCAGGGGATGATGGGCAGCGCGCTGGCTCATTACGAAGGCATCAAAGCTTTCTCCGAGACCGACCAAACGGATGATCTGAAAACGATTACGGTGCCGACTCTGGTGATGCAGGGTGACGACGACCAAATCGTGCCGTACAAAGACGCCTCCGCGCTCCAGGCCAAGCTGCTCAAAAATGGCACGCTCAAGATTTATCCTGGCTTCCCACACGGCATGATGACCACGTATTCCGATGTGATCAATACGGACATCCTCGCATTCGTCCGACGCTAAACCAAAGGAAAGAGAACCAACCATTAAGGAGAACAAAATGAAAATCTTACAAACCTACCAAGTTCATTCCGCACCCCAGGAGCGCAGGTTAGCGCTCCAAGGGCTAACGCGATGTCTAGGCTTAACCCTTTTCGCCTGCACGGTCGCCATCGGTGCGACCGGGCAAGTTGCTCCTCCGATCTCCGGAGTTATTGGAAAAGTCCAGTCATTTACGGGCAACTCACTCGACGTTCAGACACCTTCAGGCATTGTTCACGTTGATGTCAAGCAACCGCTCACAACCTATAAGCAGATACCGTCGGATTTGAGTCATGTCACGGCCGCGTCTTATGTCGGTGTTCCGTCGACTGAGCAGGCGGATGGAAAAGAAGTAGCAAAGCAGATCATCATTTTTCCGCCGGAACTGAGTGGAGCCGCGGAAGGTAGCGTTCTGACAGATCCCCCAGGTGCAACCACTCACAGCAGAATGACCAACGGCTCAGTCGCCGGCCCTTCCGTATCGCGCTCACGCATGACGAACGGCACGGTGCAGAAAGGAAGCGGCACCACCCTCGTGGTCCAGTATCAGGACGGCTCCAAGACGATCTCCGTGCCTGCAAATGTCCCGGTCACGGTGGTCGCACCCGAAAAAGTCACATTCAACGATGGCGACATCATCTATGCAACAACAGAGAAGCTTCCGGACGGAACACTTGTCACGGACAAGATTTTCCAGTTCATACCAGCGGCGTCGAACGACACCAAACAGTAAGGGCTCCAAGCAATGAGTCATTCAACACTTCCTGATTGTGAACCGAACTTTGCGAGCACGTTGCCGGAACAGCCGGGCGTGCTCGTCGTCAGGAAACATCATTTCTTGGTGCGATTGAGTCACTGGCTGAATGTACCGATCCTTCTTGGCCTCATTCTGAGTGGCATCTCTATTTACTGGGCTTCGCCGATCTATCAACACAAGCCAGATCCGAATACGGGAAACTTCGATGTCGCGGCGGATATTGGAATCTGGATATGCGCTCATGTGCCCGGACAGCATCACTACAGCAGTCCACCCGACTGGATCTATAACCACATGAGCCTTGGACCGGGTATGTTAGCGCCGGCTCTGCGTGTGCATTGGCTG
>Ga0210396_10007453_pt1 | contig 10404 bp, 10 predicted proteins | sample IncBWH17OmetaG_FD_155466 | JGI IMG/M metagenome (GOLD analysis project Ga0210396, IMG submission 155466) | Forest soil microbial communities from Barre Woods Harvard Forest LTER site, Petersham, Massachusetts, United States - Inc-BW-H-17-O ... | reverse complement strand
CACCGCCAATCTTTCGGTCCGTGCCCAACCCGCTTCTATTCGCCAATAAGCGACGGAATGCGCCATGGATTCCTCGAGCCACGCATCCAGCGCATCCTGATCCGACTGGCACCAATCCTCGCGGTCGCGGCGCTCGTGCCATTTCGCGGCCTGTTCCTTGAGCACGTCTGCGGGCATGCGATCATAGGCGTTTCCGGTCATGGATTTCTCCCCGACCCTGTTATTTCGCCGTAAAGCATGTCCGTGAGCACGCGCATCCCATTGGCGAGATGCTCCGAAACGGTCGCTTCGGTTATCCCCATTCGGCCTGCGATATCGCGGCGCGAAAGCCCCTCGATGCGCCTCAACATCACAACTTCGCGGCAGCGGGGAGGCAAACGATCCAGCGCCGCTTCAACACGGCGCAACTCTTCACGCGCCATAAGGTTTCTGTCAGGGCCCGGTTCGTCGACAGCGGCATTCAGGGCCTCAAGACTTTCCACCGTATCGATTGGAATTACGCGCCCGCGGCGCATGCGGTCGATGAGCAGATTGCGGGCCGTAGTGAAGACAAACAATCTTGCTGAATCTGGCCGCTGCTTCGACGCCGCTTCGCAAACGCGCACATAGATGTCCTGCAGCAGATCGTCGATGTCGGTGCGATTGCGCCAATTGCGATTCAAATACTGCGTCAATGCCGGCTCCAGCGGTAACACTTCGCTCACAAACCAAGCCCGCGCCTCGGCCTTGCCCATGCTTTCTCTTGGAAAGCATGAAGCGGTGTCGTCACGATTGATTTCCGGATTGTCGGCCATCCCTCGCGAGCGTCCTGCCTTTCGAGGGTTCGTGTTGGGTTACATTGATTACGACGCAGCGGCTCTGCGACTTTAGGGATGGAAATCGTATAATTTTGCCCGAGGCGTGCAAATCGCGTTATGGGATTTGAGTTTACGTCCCCTCGAAGCGCCGGGTCCGGAGCTTGTCCCCTTGATATTTAGAGTCGTGAAATGCCCAAAAAATGAACCAATCATGCGGAGCAGATCGTCATTCATGGACTGCACGATCGCGCGATCACCGATAGCGCCCACCGCCAGCAGACAGGAGCGAACCGGCTTGCCGTCGACATGCACTGTGCAGGCACCACATTGCGCGATCCCGCACCAAATTTCGTTCCCGTCAGGCCGAGGACATCGCACAGGACCCAGAGGAGCGGCATGTCGTCCGGTACATCAGTTCGCAGCGTTCCGCCACTGATGAGCAAGGTTCTGGGTTGAGACATTCTGCACTCTCCCGCAAATTCTCAGAGCATTCTGCGAACGATTTGCCAACGTCGCAAACCCGGCTATCACTATCGCAGCGGGAGCAGCCGATGTGTAGGTTGAACAGGGCGGATCAATACCAAAGTCCAATAGGCAATCGAACTGCGGCGCCGCATCTTGTTCTTCTGCCGCTGTTTCTTGTCTTCGCGGTCAGCCGATGCTCCTGACACTGCAAACCCTCATCGTTCTGTTGATCGTCATCGCCGCGGTGGCGGCCATCGCACGGCGTATCCAAATCCCTCCCGCCATACTTCTTGTCATCGTGGGCTTGCTGCTCGCCCTCATCCCCGGACTGCCGGCGATCGAACTCGCGCCGCAGTTGGTGCTTTTGGTGATCCTCCCGCCGGTCGTTTACTGGGCCGGCGTCACGACCAGCTGGCGGGAATTCCGCAGCAACATCCGGCCGATTTCTCTGCTGGCCGTCGGATGCGTCGTGTTCACCACCGCGGTGACGGCGGTGGCCGCGCACTATCTCCTCGGATTTTCCTGGGCGCCCGCTTTCGTCCTCGGCGCGATCATTTCTCCGCCGGACGAAGTGGCGCCGATGTCAATTGCGCGACGGCTCAAATTGCCGTCGCGCATCCTGGTTATTTTGGAGGGCGAAGGGCTGGCGAATGACGCGACTTCTCTCGTTCTATATCGGTTTGCTATCGCCGCAGTCGGAGCGGGTGTATTTTCGCTCGCCCAGGCAAGTCTGGAATTCGCGGTCATCGTTGTGGGAGAGATTGCGTGGGGCCTCGCGATAGGCTGGATCACGCTTCATTTGCGGCGGCGCGCAAGAGATCCCCACGTCGAGATCTTGCTCTCTCTGCTGACACCATTTGCGGCTTATTGGCCGCCGGTGCTGCTCGGCGGATCGGGCGTGCTGGCTGCCGTGGTGGCTGGTCTTTATGTGAGTTGGAGAGGACCCTATCTCATCAGTGCGGCGACCAGGCTTCAGGGCATCTTCTTCTGGGACTTTTTGAACTATGTGATTGAAGGAATGGTTTTTCTCGTGACGGGCCTGCAGGCACGCGCGCTCATCGAAAGGATCGGCCACACACCTCTAAGCACATTGCTCACATCGGCCGCGGTCATCTGCGTAACTGTCATCGTCGCCCGCTTCGTGTGGGTATTCCCGGCAGCTTATTTGCCGATATGGATTGTCCCGTCCTCGCGCCGTATCGAGCAGCCTCCGTCGTGGCGATCGGTTTTCGTTCTCGCATTTACGGGTGTCAGGGGCCTCGTCTCGCTCGTGGTTGCACTCGCGATCCCTCTCACCACCGCCACGGGACAGCCCTTTCCTTACCGCGACGCCATCCTGTTTCTCACCTTTTCCGTCATCCTCGTCACATTGGTGGGCCAGGGTCTGACGTTGCCGTGGATCATTCGGCTGCTGGGTCTGGAGAACGCGGGCGCGGAGGAAAAACGCCGAGAAGGACAGCAGGAACGCGCCGCCCGCCGCAAAGCGATTGAAGCAGCGCTGAATACACTTCCCGAACTCGAAAAAGAAGCATCGCTATCACGGGAATTCTTTCACGAGATACGGGCGCGTTATGAGGACAGGCTCAAACAGGTCGAGCGTCGCACGACAGCGGAAAGGCTCAGGGCGCTCGAAAGATACGACGAAATCGAAGATCTGCTGATCGCGGCAGAACGCGCCAGTGTGAATTCCCTCTATCGGGAGAACAAACTCAGCGATGAATCGCGGCGCAGAATCGAGCATGAGCTGGATCTACGCGAAGCCCAGCTCACCAAGCTCCGAGAAGGCGACGGGTTCTAACGCGGCCGGAGCGAACGGCTGCGCGTGAGCGAGATGCACGCGGTCCCCGGCGAGCACGGCGTGACCGACGGACCGGGAACGGAATTCTTCAATCGTTTCGGCAAGGCATCGAATAACAAAGGCTATTACAATTTCGACGCGCGGGGTGTTCGCTTCATAGCGCTCGTCAATGTGATGAATTTCAAGGCTGGCGGTCTCGGCGCGTTGAGCAACGATCACGGGCAAATGAATCAATCTCGTAGACGAACCGATCGAACGCGCGGGATCGGCTTCGCGTGCCCTATCCACGGTGACGGAGGGTAACATAAGGTTGATCGACTTGGGCAACGTGTATAGGGGGCACCATATGGATGTGCTAAAAGCATCGGGCATTGCAGGCTATATCGCTTGCATTCCCAGGAAGGAATCCCATGAAGTACCGCAAACTTGGCGCTAGTGACCTCAGCGTTTCGGAAATTTCCCTTGGGTCGTGGCTGACCTATGGCGTGGGTGTGGAGCGCGACAGCGCCATTGCATGCATCAATCGCGCCTTCGAACTGGGGATCAATTTCATCGACACGGCCAATGTATACGGCCGAGGCGCAGCGGAAAGTTTTCTCGGCGAAGCACTGGCCGACCGGCCGCGCGACTCTTATGTGCTCGCGACCAAACTCTACTTTCCGATGAGCAATGAGGATTACGGGCTATCTCGCGCGCAAATCCTCAAACAGATCGACGCATCGCTGACGCGTCTGCGTGTCGATCATGTGGATCTCTACCAATGTCACCGCTACGATGCTTCCACTCCGATCGAGGAAACGATGAACGCATTGAGCGACGTCGTGCGTCAGGGTAAGGCCCGCTATATCGGATTTAGCGAATGGTCGCCGGAACAGATTGAAGGTGCGCTGGCTATCGCGGGCGCGGAGCATTTCGTTTCAAGCCAGCCGCAATATTCTCTGCTCTGGCGCAAGATCGAAGAGAAAGTCGTCCCGCTTTGCGCGGCGAATGGTATTTCTCAAATCGTCTGGTCGCCGCTGGCGCAAGGCGTGCTCTCCGGAAAATATTTGCCGGGTGCCGCGATACCGCTGGATTCGCGCGCGGGTAGCAACACAATGGGCCATTTCATGAATTCATGGTTGAAGCCCGATATTCTCGAAGCCGTTCAAAAACTGAAACCTATTGCGAAAGAAGCCGGTTGCTCGCTCACCCAATTCTCGCTTGCCTGGGTGTTGCGCGAACCGAATATCGCGTCCGCCATTGTGGGCGCGAGCAAGCCGGCACAACTCGAAGAAAATGCGGCCGCATCGGGCCTCGTCATCGATCCAGAACTGTTCCGCAAGGCCGAAGCGATTGCAGGTACCGTGCAGCGCGAGGCGCAGTGATGAGGAATATGCGAGAACGGCGCGCGTGCTGAGGGATTCGATTTGATATTGTTCCTGTTGTCCTATCTGGGCGGTGTTCTCACTGTCATCAGTCCGTGCATCCTGCCCGTCTTGCCGTTCGTTTTTGCGCGCGCCGATCAGCCCTTTATGCGTTCGGGATTGCCGTTGCTGGCCAGCATGGCGCTGACATTCGCCGCCGTCGCGACGTTGGCGACGCTCGGCGGTGACTGGGCCGTTCATGCAAACCAGTACGGACGCATCGTTGCGATCATCCTGCTCGCATTCTTCGGGCTGACGCTTCTGTTTGAATCTCTGGCCGACCGCCTGACGCGCCCGCTCGTGGCGCTTGGTGATCGGCTCAACCAGTCGGCAGGAAACACCGGAAACATCGGCTCTTCCTTGTTGCTCGGCGTTGCAATGGGTTTGCTTTGGTCGCCCTGCGCGGGGCCTATCCTCGGTTTGATCCTGACGGGCGCGGCGATACAGGGAGCGAGCGCGAATACGACTTTGCTTCTGCTCGCTTACGCAGCAGGTGCCTCTACTTCTCTCGCCGCCGCACTCCTGATCGGCGGACGCGTTTTCGCTGTGATGAAGAAATCGCTTGGCGCGGGCGAATGGATTCGGCGCGGCCTCGGTATTGCGGTGCTATTGGGCGTCGTCGCAATCGCGTTCGGGTTGGACACAGGCATTCTCGCGCGGCTGTCGCTGACCAAAACATCCGGCATCGAACAGATGTTGGTGGACAAGACGAATCTGAAGCACACGGCGAAATCCTATCGCGTGGCGGGAAGCGATCTGCCTGTCGAAGGCACGATGCCGCCTTTGGACGGTGCGATCGCGTGGCTCAATTCGCCGCCGCTCACGACACAGCAATTGCGCGGAAAAGTCGTGCTTGTCGATTTCTGGACTTACTCCTGCATCAATTGTTTGCGCTCGCTTCCCTACATTCGCGCATGGGCGGACAAATACAAAGATCACGGACTGGTCGTGATCGGCGTCCACGCGCCGGAGTTCGCGTTCGAAAAAGACATCGGCAATGTGCGCCGCGCCGTGCATGACCTTGGCGTGACCTATCCGGTCGCGCTGGATAACAATCTGAAAATCTGGCGGGCCTTCAACAACGAATATTGGCCTGCGCATTATTTCATCGACGCGCAAGGACGAATTCGGTCTCACCATTTCGGCGAAGGCGACTATGATGCATCCGAACGCGTGATCCAGAAATTGCTTGTGGAGGCAGGATACAAAAACGTCCCGTCAGACATCGCCAATCCACAAGGCAGCGGAGCGCAGGCCGCCAGCGACCGGAGCAACAGGCAATCGCCGGAAACCTATGTCGGTTATCGGCGCACGGCGAATTTCGCATCGGGACAGACAGCGCCGGATATCTCGCATATCTATGCAACACCAACCACCCTGCAACTCAATCAGTGGGGTTTGGTGGGTACTTGGACAGTTGGTGACGAGAAAGCGACTCTGGATCGCGCATCGGGCAAAATCGTCTTTCGTTTCCATGCGCGCGATTTGCATCTCGTGCTCGGACCCGCGCCGGGCAATCAGCCCGTCCGATTTCGTGTGACGATCGATGGCGCCGTGCCCGGGGCTTCGCATGGAGCCGACACAGATGCGCAAGGCAATGGCGCGGTCACATCACAAAGCCTCTACCAACTCATTCGGCAAAACGGCGCTATCACGGACCGGACATTCGAGATCGAGTTTCTCGACCTCGGCGTTCAGGCATTCGCGTTCACCTTCGGATGAACGCACTGCACTTCGTTATGCGTCGATCGCTCTGTTTCACGTGCGCGGCGAAAGACGCCCCGCCACGTACAACTGACGGCCGATACGCGCGATATTGGCTTCGCCTTGTTCCAGCGCGTCAGGATGCGTGTGAACGGAGTAATGTCCAAGCACGAGATCATGAGGGTGTTTGACGGCTGAGCCCAAAATGAACGCCGCGTCGCTCTGCGCCTCGAATTCTATCGTGCTATTCGATTCTTCAAATATCGCGATTTCGCCCTTCGTCACCGTAGTGGGCGTCGCCACGGAGCCCTGACGGACGGCGATCCACGCGACGGTATGGCTGCGCGGCGGCTCATAGCGCCAGCGTTCTCCGGCCTTAAGCCGGACATCGAGATAGTTCATGGTCTCCGGCGCAGCCACCTTGCTCGTCGCATTGCCGTGACGGCCGAGGATGACACGAGCCGGCCCATGAGATTGGAATTCCTCGCGGCCGAGATACTGGCTTTGAGGTGGGCCGTTTTCCAATTCCGGCGGAAGGGCGACCCAGAGCTGATATCCCTTTATGCGCTCGGTTCCCGCACCGCCGCCGGTGTGCCAGACGCCGCCACCGGCGCGCATCCATTCGATTCCGCCGGGCTCGATAACACCTTTGACGCCCGTTGTTTCCTCGTACCAAAGCTGCCCGTTCAGAAGAAGCGTCAGCGTTGCGATACCGGAATGCGGATGAAATCCGAAAGCCGGCGCGTGTGCAGGATCCGCTTCGAAGTAATCAAGAAACACGAATGGCTTAATGAGTTCGCCGACATCGGAAGGGCTGACAAGTCGCACGATGGGGCCATGCGAACGCCCACGCGTGCTATGCGTGATCGCGCGCGGACGATCGGCCGTTTCGATCATGTCTGGCGTTCTGGCGATCATATTCATCGGACGTTTCCTTTCTGTAATCTCGTTACTCTGGCCTCATGCAGCACGCAATTGCGTGACGGCGGGCAATTGCGCCACGGCCCGCAAGGCGTTCTGCATCGCTTTTTCGCGCTGTTCGGGTCCGATCCCAAGACCTTCGGCGACGACGATCTCCAGATTGGTGACGCCGATAAAGCCGAAGACCGCCCGCAGATAGGTTTCCACATGCTCAAAGGCAGCGGTGGGCATGCCTGCTCCATAGAAACCGCCGCGTGAAATGGCGACGATCACGCGTTTGTTGCCTGCTAGACCTTCAGGACCGCTGGCGGTGTAGCGGAAGGTTTTGCCCGCGATGAGAACCCGGTCGAGCCAGGCTTTGAGCTGGCTGGGGATGGTGAAATTGTACATGGGCGCGCCAATGACCACGATATCTGTGCCGAGAAATTCATCGAGCACGGCCTGGCCTGTGGCGACATCCTTCTGAATCGTGGGCGACTCCGGAACAGCCCCTTGGGCGGCGGCCAGATGCTCGCCCGACAGATGCGCCAGCGGGGCGGCGGCGAGATCGCGATATACAATGTCCAGACCGGGCGTGGCTTTGACCAACTGATCGACAATTGCGGCCGATACCTGCCGGCTCGCCGAGTTGCCGCCGAGAATGCTGGAATCAAGGTGCAGAAGTTTCATGGCTAAGTCCTCCAAAATGGCGCCGGATCGACCGGCTTGTCCTTATTTGGGGCTTGCCTGACCATCTGAAAAGTCGCTATATTCCGATAATATCTATCGGTATATTTGATAGATAGGATCTCAGATGCTGGACGGCGTTTCTCTCGATCAATTGCGAGCCTTCATCGCCGCAGCAGATGAAGGCAGCTTTTCCGCGGCCGCCCGCAAGTTGCACCGGGCCCAATCGGCAGTCAGCGAGTTGGTCAGCAATCTGGAAGGCCAGATTGGCGTCACACTTTTTGACCGCTCCAGCCGCTATCCCGTGCTCACATTGGAGGGCGCGGTTTTGCTGGCGGACGCGCGCAATATCTCCGCCGGATTGGACTTCATGAAGGCACGCGCCAAGGGCATGGCGGCCGGGCTGGAGCCGGAATTGTCCGTCGTTGTCGACGTTTTCTTTCCCATTGTGGCGATTACCGAAGCAGCAAAGGAATTCCGCGAGAAGTTTTCCGGCACGCCGTTGCGGCTTTACGTGGAGGCGCTGGGCGCCGCCTATCAGCCCGTGCTCGACGGCATTGCCGGATTCGGCATTGTGGGATCGCTGCCGATTGTGCCTGCGACCTTCGCAGCTGAGCGATTGACGGGCGTGGCCATGGTGATGGTCGCGGCCCGCGAACATCCTCTCGCCAAGTACGAAGGCAATATCCCGAAATCCGAATTAGCCAAGCATGTGCAGCTCGTGCTCACCGATCGCTCAAGCCTGTCGAAAGGACGGGAGTTCGGCGTGATGTCGCCTTCCACATGGCGATTGGCTGATCTCTTTGCCAAGCATGCGTTCCTCCTCAACGGCCTTGGCTGGGGCGGAATGCCCTTACATGTCGTCCGGGATGACATCGCGACCGGCAGATTGGTGGAATTGTCGATCGAAGATTTCCCGCCGGGTGGAATGATCATGCAGATGTCGGCGGTCTATCCGACATCCGCGCCGCCCGGACCCGCTGGCCGCTGGCTTATCGAGCGCATGAAACTCTGCTCCGCAAGACCAGGAGCCGCGTAGCTAAAGACCAACGCTTGCCAGCGCAGTCTCTTTGACGGTCTTCTTGCAGGGAAACGCGCATGGGAATTGGCCGATGATCATGAATTCGCCGAGCGCCCTCTGGCCCGAACTGCGCTATGCTGAATGGGCGGATACGTGTGACGCGCTTCATCTCTGGACGCAGATCGTTGGAAAAGTACGCCTCGTCCAAACGCCGTGGCTCAATCACTCCTGGCAAACGCCGCTCTATGTGACATCGCGCGGATTGGGCACGGGGCCAATTCCGCATCAATATCGCTATTTCGATATCGGGTTCGATTTCGTGACGCATGTCTTGCGTTTGCGCAGCGATACAAAAGAAATCGCATTGCCGCTCGCGTCGATGTCGGTGGCCGCGTTCTATGACCAGGTCATCGGTGCACTCGACACACTCGGAACGCCGGTCTCGATCATTGCCGTGCCGAATGAGATGCAGGAGGCAACACCTTTCGCGGATGACACGCGCGAGCGAGAATATGACTGCGAATATGCCCACAAATTCTGGCGTGTGCTGTTGCAAACGGACCAGATTTTCAAAACTTTCCGCACCGGCTTTCTCGGCAAGGCGAGTCCCGTTCATTTTTTCTGGGGCAGTTTCGACCTCGCCGTGACGCGTTTTTCAGGCCGCAAAGCGCCGCCGCATCCGGGCGGCATTCCTCATCTTCCCGATGCGGTCGTGCGCGAAGCCTATTCGCATGAAGTCAGCAGCGCGGGATTCTGGCCGGGCAATCCGGGCGATGCCGCGTTTTACTCTTACGCTTATCCGGAGCCAGTTGGATTTCGTGAAAAGAAAATTGTTCCGGCAGCGGCTTATTTCGACACCACGCTCGGAGAATTCCTTTTGCCTTACGGAGAAATGCGCAAAACTGCTGATCCCGGCGGCACGCTCATGGATTTTCTGACGTCGACTTATGACGCCGCTGCAGACACGGCAAATTGGGATCGTGCCGCGCTCGATTGTGGAATTGGACATCCGGGTCGTCCACGTCCAGTGGCCGAATGAGTTCAGTCCTTCACGCCAGCTGCGATGCCGCCGCCGCAAAAGCGGTGTCGTCAAGTTCGCCGGTGCAACATCCGAAATTCGTCTTGGCCGCGACGATCCTGGCATCCGGTCTGGCTTTCGTCGATGGATCGGTCGTCAATGTCGGACTCCCTTCGATTCAGAAATCGCTGCACGCCAATGCGAGCGATCTGCAATGGATCGTCAATGCCTATCTCCTGCCGTTGAGCGCATTGCTGCTGTTCGGTGGCGCTGCGGGCGACCGGTTCGGACGCAAATTGCTTCTCGTTTGTGGTATTGCGCTGTTTGCTGCGTCTTCGGTTGTTTGTGCCGCGGCGCCCGATCTTTCATGGCTGCTGCTGGGCCGCACGGCTCAAGGAATAGGCGCGGCGATATTGATGCCGAACAGTCTCGCCATTCTTGGTGCATCGTTTTCGGGTAAAGCGCGCGGACGCGCGATCGGTATTTGGGCCGCGATGGGTGCTGTCGTCGCAGCGGCGGGCCCCGTGTTTGGCGGATGGCTGATCGACGAAGTCGGATGGCGCGCGATCTTTCTTGTGAACATACCGCTCGCGATCGGCGCAATCCTGCTG
>Ga0210396_10007452_pt1 | contig 10404 bp, 9 predicted proteins | sample IncBWH17OmetaG_FD_155466 | JGI IMG/M metagenome (GOLD analysis project Ga0210396, IMG submission 155466) | Forest soil microbial communities from Barre Woods Harvard Forest LTER site, Petersham, Massachusetts, United States - Inc-BW-H-17-O ... | reverse complement strand
TCGCGCGACTGGGTCAGGTCGCAACCGGGATGGCGCTGGGCTGAAATCGCCACCGGCCACGACGCCATGGTCACGGCGCCCGACGAACTCACGCGCATGCTGATCGGCGTCTCGAGCTGAGTTTGAGATCACGTCCCGGTGAAAGGTGGGATGCGCGGCGCGAAGTACCGGCGGTTCTTACTCCCGCAGATCGTAGCGGTAGGATTTCGAAACGATCTGCCATCCGTCCTTGAGTTTCATCGCCACCAGGTAGTCCGTGAAATAACGCGGCGGCAGTTGGCAGCGGACCTTGATGAAGGCGGTGGAATCATCCGATCGGTCGATGGTGACGACAAAATCCTCGCGCGGCTTGCCTTCCGCCTTGGCGGAGGGCCGCTGCTTGACGCGCTCCAGCCATTTGGGCACGGGGAGGACTTGCAGTTCGCCCTTGTCGAGCGAGCGCAGATCGGCGGAGGGGTGGAAAATCGCTCCCAGCTTGTCGATATCGCCCTCATAAAGGCCATCGAAATACTGGCTTACAACAGCCTCGACGGTGGAACGGTCATAGCTCACGGTGCTTCCTCCTGCTCTCTACGGCCAGACCCTATTCTGGTCTGACGCGTCATTCCGGTTCGGACGCTCAGTACTAGATCGGCGAAAAATACGACAATTTTGTCACGACGCCTGGCTACTTCGACGCGCGCGTGTCGAATGAGCCACCGCGCGCATGACGCACCCCAATCATATCGCGCTGGCCGCGATATTGACCATCAGCGCGAGCAGCGCGGTGTTGAACACGAAGGAGATAATGCCGTGCGCAGTCACGGTGCGGCGTATGGTCTTGTCGGTGATGCCGACATCCGACACCTGCGCGGTCATGCCGATCACGAACGAGAAATAGACGAAGTCCCAATAGTCGGCGTCATCGTGGCGGTCGCCGCTGGGAAATTGCAGGCCGCCGGGTTCGCCGCCGCGGTAATAGTCATGAGCGTAATGCAGCGCGAAGGCGGTGTGCACCGCCGCCCACGACAGCGCGATCGTCAGGGTCGCGAATATCAATTGCGGGGGGTTGCGATGCGCCGCGCCGAGCTCGGACACGATCGCGGCGAGGCTCGCGAACGCCCCCAGCGCGGTCAGGAGCGGAATCAGAAAGCGGCCGTCATCCTGCAACGCCGCCATGCGGCGGATATAACCAAGGCCGCCGCGCAACACCATGGTGTAGACGAGAACGAGATACATGGCGACGAAGACGTCCCAGCCGATCAAAAGGCGCGTCACCGGCCGCAGCGTCTCCGGCAGCAGAAAGAAGGAGAGGATGCCGATCGCCATTGAAACGAAGCTTCGCGGGCGCGCATAGACCACGCGGGCGAGCTTCGGCATTTTCCTGAAGCGAAGAAGCCGTTCCTCGAATTCTTCGCCGATCATGTGGGACCTTCAGAGCTTGTAGGGCCATGACGGGAAGCGTTGCCTGCTTCTCGCAAAATGCTAATTCTTGCGCTCGGCAACAAAGCGGGCGGCGGCGCGCAGCACCTCGCCCTTGGCGCCGAAGATCGACAGCGCCGAATCGGCGCGCGCCAGCAAATCGCGAACACGCTTTTTGGCCCCATCGATCCCAAGTTGAGTGACAAAAGTGGTTTTGCCGAGCGCCGCGTCCTGACCGGTCTGCTTACCGAGCGCGGTGGCGTCGCCCTCGACGTCGAGCAGGTCGTCGGCGATCTGGAAGGCTTCGCCGAGCGCGCGGCCGTAATCGTCGAGCGCTTGATATTCGCTGGGCGACGACTGGCCGAGGATCGCGCCCGCGATACAGCCAAAGCGCAACAACGCGCCGGTCTTCATCTGCTGCAACCGCGCCACATCGACCGGCTCGCGGTCGCCGAACCGGCCCTCGCCGGCAAGATCCAGCATCTGGCCGCCGACCATGCCGCCGATCCCCGATGCGCGGGCGAGCGCCCGGGTCAGGAGCAGCCGCACGGTCGGATCCTTGTGGATCTCGTCGCGGGTGATGATGTCGAAGGCGAGGGTCAACAGGCCGTCGCCGGCCAGGATCGCGGTGGCGTCGTCGGTTTTCTTGTGCAGCGTCGGCCGGCCGCGGCGCAGATCGCTGTTGTCCATCGCCGGAAGATCGTCATGCACCAGCGAGTAGCAGTGGATGCATTCGAGCGCCGCGCCGGCCAAAAGCGCGGCTTGGCGCGGGACGCCGAACACGGCCGAACTCTCGACCACCAGGAACGGCCTTAAGCGTTTTCCGCCACCCAGGCTCGAATAGCGCATCGCGTCCATCAGCCGCTTCGGCCGCGCGATCTCATCCGGCAAGAGCGCGTCGGACAGAAGTTTCGCAAGCAGCGCTTCGCTATCCTCCGCGGTCTGGTCAAGTCGTTTGGCAAAGTCAGAGTGTGCCGTGGCGGTCGTCATCAAAAACAGCTCCCGATCGAATTGGCCGGACAATCGGTTATGGCGGAGCCTTCGTCAATTCCGCCGGCGCCGGTTCGAGGGGCCCAAAACGGCTGAAAAAGCCGGAACTATCAGTGATATATCGATCAAGCCCCGTTGCCCTGAGCCAGAAACCGTCAATTTTGCGCATTGCCCGAAATTTGCTGCTGATCGTGCTGCTGGCGCTGTTGCTGCCATATCTGTTGGCACCGCTCTATCGCGCCGGTCATCCGGTCTCCACGCTGATGGCCTGGCGTTATATTACCCGCGCGCCGGTGTCGCGGCAGTGGATCGATCTTGCCGCGATGGCGCCGTCGCTGCCGCGCTCGGTGGTCGCTTCCGAGGATGCGAAATTCTGCAGCCATCACGGGATAGACTGGGGCGCGTTGCGGGAGGTCATTGACGACGCCGAGGATGGTGAGGTGTCGAGGGGTGGCTCGACCGTCACCCAGCAGGTGGCGAAGAATCTGTTCCTGTGGCAGGGCCGCAGCTTCGTTCGCAAGGCGCTGGAATTTCCGCTCGCGCTGTGGATTGAGGTGGTCCTGCCCAAGCCGCGGATCCTGGAAATATATCTTAACATCGCCGAGCTCGGCCCAACCGGCCAGTTCGGGGCGCAGGCCGGCGCTACTTACGCCTTCGGTCACGGCGCATCGTCCTTGTCGCCGCGGGAAGCGGCGCTGTTGGCGGCAATTTTGCCCAATCCAGTCCGACGCAGCGCGCGCAATCCGGGTCCCGGCGTGCGCCGCCTGGCGGGTATCTATGTCGCCCGGGCCCAGGCTCCGGAATTGCAGCGATGCTGGAGCGAAAATCGCGGTTTTTGAGCCGTTTTGACCCATTTTGAACCTAGCGTTGGGTCATTCCATCCTCTATAAGCGCGGCCTTACCGGCATTTCAGCTCGCGCCCCAAAGCGCTCCAGCCGTCCGCTTCTTGGGACGATGCCACCCGACAACGCCCCCCTAGAGGACACCGATATGGCCGTTCCCAGAAGAAAAACATCGCCGTCGCGGCGCGGCATGCGCCGCTCGGCGGACGCACTGAAGAAACCGACCTATGCCGAGGACAAGGATTCCGGCGAACTGCGCCGTCCGCACCACCTCGACCTGAAGACCGGCATGTATAAGGGCCGGCAAGTTCTGAAGAAGAAGGAATCCTGATCGGGCATCAGGGGGTGGGTGGTTTTTAGGGCCTCCTGCCTGAATTCGGCCAACGAGTGCGGTAAGACGATTCCCAAGGGCGAACGTAGTTTCGTTTCGCTCGCAGGATGTTCCGGTTTTCCCCAAGAAGGCCTTGCCGATGTCCATGGTCGGTTTTCCACTGCTTCTGATTCCGCTCGCGATCTACAACATCATCGTCTTCCTGATGCCCGGCGTTTCGCTTTCCGAGCCGGTCGTCAAGCTGACGCTGATGTCGGGTGCGGAATGGCCGCTGACGCTCAGCGATATGCTGCTGGCGCTCGGAATCATCTTGTTGCTGTTCGAGGTGATCAAGGGCGCGCGTCCGGGCGCGAAATATCTCACCGACCACCTGCTGTCGCTGATCATCTTTGGCGCCGCCGTCGCCGAGTTCCTGTTGTGGCCGCGGTTCGCGAGCTCGACCTATTTCCTGCTTGCGCTGCTGACATTGGCGGATTTCCTCTCGGGCATTGCGTTGCGCGCGCGGCGCGGCGCACCAATGGCGTCAGCGGTGCCGGTCGGGACCCGGCCGGCCGCCTCCGCCGCGGCCGAATCCAGGTCCGAAATCAAGCCCGAAACCAGGCCCGAACCAACATTCCCTAATTCCGTGCCTGCGGCCCCTACGCCGACCCCCGAGCCCGTTCCGGTGGAGCGTCCCGAGGTCTCTACGGCGTCACCTTCGCCGGAAGTGCCCTCGCCGGGGCTGCAACCCGGTAACGGCGTGCCGCGGCCGCCTGACGCGCCGCCGCACTAACATCTTTCTCAGATGGTTTGCCGCATCCGGCTGCCCGCCGCGCGGGCCTGACTTTGGCGTGGATGATAGGCGCTCTCGGCATCCGCATAGGTTGCCCGCCGCAGGCCGCATGTCTGCGGCACGTGTTCGGCGGTGGCGATGAGATGTGTCACAAAAATCGAGTTGGGCGACCACCGCGCGTAGAGGCCATGCGATCGCCGCGGCGAGGGGATCACCGGCACCAGCGCGCCGCAGGCGGGTTTTGCGTTGGCAACGACGCCGTCATCGTCTACAGGCCGTGGTCGATCGTTGTCTGACATTGGACGGCTGAATTGTCGCGTTTTGGGACGTTCGGTCCCTGGCTACAGTCAGCCCCGCAAGGGCCATGCCAGTGGGCCTCGGCTCGTTCCAGGTCATGGTCTGACGTGGTTTCCGGAATATTTATGAACTTTTCATAAGGTCCGGAGCGAAACGGCCCTATGTTCAAGGTCGGAGAATCACTTAAGGCCCTGTCCCGAAACGAGGCGATCTTGACACAAGTCGTCCCCCCGCTATCGACCATTCTTGCTTCGCTCGGCCACGCAGCCTTTATCTGGGACCTCGTGACGGACGAGATTGTCTGGAGCGATGATGTGGCGGCCGTCTTCCCGGATATTCCGCTCCAGCAGCTTGCAAGCGGCGCAGAGTTTTCAGGCCTGATCGAACCCTCACGCTCGATCCGGAGCGACGCTTTAGCCACTTCGCAAGTCCCGCACAGCGGAGAAGGCGCCCCCTACCGCATCGAATATGGCGTCCGGGCCAACACCGGCGTTCCCGTGCAGTGGATCGAGGAAACCGGTTGCTGGTTTGCGGGCCCCGACGGCAAGCCGGCGCGCGTCCAGGGCATGGTTCGCATCAACAACGAGCGCCATGCCCGCGACGAGCAGCTCCTGAAATTATCGCGCCACGATCCCCTGACCGGCGAACTCAATCGCACGCATTTGATCGCAGCGTTGGCCGAAACCATCGAGGAATCCGCCCGCTTCCGCACCTCCTGTGCCTTCATGCTGATCGGCATCGACCATTTGGCGCGCGTCAACGACGCCTTCGGCTTCGACGTGGCGGACGCCGTGATTTCGGAAGTGGCCAGACGCATTCGCATTCGGCTGCGTGGCGGCGACGTGCTCGGCCGTTTCTCCGGCAACAAATTCGGCCTGATCCTGAAGAATTGCACCGTCGACGACATGAACGTCGCGGCAGAGCGGTTTCTCGCCGGGATTCGCGACGAGGTGGTGCCGACCAAATCCGGTCCGGTTTCGGTAACGGCGTCGATCGGCGCCGTCAGCGTGCCGCGCTATGCGCGCAACGCCGACGAGGCGATCAACCGCGCCCAGGAAACGCTCGATATGTCCAAGCGCCGCCGCGCCGGGTCGTTTTCGCTGTGGCGTCCGAATGTCGAGCGCGACGCGCAGCGCCGGGTCAACATTCGCGTCACTGATGAGATCGTCACCGCGCTCAACGAACGCCGCATCGTCATGGCATTCGAGCCGGTGGTGGAAGCGCGCTCGCGAACCGCATCGTTCTACGAATGCCTGGTTCGTATGGAGCAGGATGACGGACAGGTGCTGCTGGCCCCCGACATCGTCCCCGTCGCCGAGAAGCTTGGCCTGATACGCCTGGTCGACCACCGCGTGCTGGAACTCGTGGTGGCCGAACTCGCGGCCTCGCCGAGTGTGCAACTGAGCCTCAACATCTCCCCTGAGACCACCATGGATCCGGACTGGTGGGCCTCGATCGAATCGCTGATGCGTGCCCATCCGGGCGCCGCTGAGCGGCTGATCGTCGAAATTACCGAAACGGTGGCGATCCAGGATATCGACGAGGTCCGCGGCTTTGTCACACGACTAAAGAACTTCGGCAGCCGGATTGCGATCGACGATTTCGGCGCCGGCTACACCTCGTTCCGGAACCTGCGCAAGCTCGGCGTCGACATCGTGAAGATCGATGGCGCCTTCGTGCAGAACCTCCCGCGCTCGGCCGATGATCGCGCTTTCGTCCAGACGCTGATCGATCTGGCGCGCCGGCTCGGAATCAGGACCGTCGCCGAATGGGTGCAGGACGAAGAGTCCGCGCTTTTGCTGTGCGACTGGGGCTGCGACTACATCCAGGGGCGCCTGATCGGGCTTGCATCTTCCGAGCGGCCGTGGGGCGGCGCGGTCGAGACCGTGCTGCCGGCGGCGAGCTAGCCGCTCTCGGCGGCCACCGTCATCGCCGGCGCGGCAGGCGGTTGATACGGCCAGGACTTTAGAGGCGCCTTCTTTCGTGAAGCCCTGGCCGGATTGGTTGTTGCGGATCAGGTCTCGCCGCCGGCGAAGATATCCTTTTTGATAACCGCGTGGACGCCCCAGTTTCCATCAACCACCTGGGTAATCCCGAAGTCGACGCCAATCGTGATCAAGGAAATCGCCTCGTCCTCGGTCAGTTTCTTGGTCGTCATCAGGAACTTGCGCATCTTGCGAAATGCGTCGCGCAGGGCAAGGTCAACCGACGACTTCGAATAGATGTCCGACTGCGCCTTGTCGCCGAGTTCGGTGAGGTAGTTGGCGAAGCTGAAGCCGTGGACCAGCCATTCATCCTTGGTTTCCAGCATCGGGTAGTCAAGGGCTTCAAGCGCGGTGCCGACGAGATCGGCCTTCTTGTGCAGGATGATCTGGAAGGTGCCGTTAAGCGAGCATTCGATGGCCGTGCCGCACAGCTCCGAATCTCCCTGCGAGGCGTGTGAGTCACCAACCGATAACAGGCCGCCTTCCACCGCAACCGGATAGTACATCGTGGCGCCTTTGCCGATCCGCCAATTATCGATGTTGCCGCCGGTGTAGCTCGGCGGAATCGAATCGACGATGTCGGCTTCCTTGGGCGCAAGCCCGATGACCCCGAAGTGCGGACGGATCGGAATACGCACATTCTTCAGGATGCCATGGTTTTCCTTGACCGTGGCGTGATCGACCGGAACGCCGGGATAGTCGATAGTTTTGTGCACGACGCCGGAAGGGTCGGTCTGCGGCGTCCATCGGAAATTGTAGACGGCTTTCGCCCAGTTGCGTGCCCCGGTGGCGTCGACCTCGTAGATCGTGACCACCTCGCGCGGTTTGGGTTCGGTGAGCAGGTCCTTGTAGTGAAAGCCCCACCATGCTGCCGCATTGCTGCCGAAGGCCTTTCCGGGATATTGCGGATTGGCGCAAGGCCGCGGTGCCACATCGATGATGCGGAGTTCGATCACGTCGCCTTCCTGGGCACCGCGCACATACACTGGCCCGGTGCAGATATGCACGCCAAGGCCCTCGCCGGCGCCACGCCCGAACAGCGAGGCATCCATCGGTCCGGCGCCGCGCCGGTTCACGCCCTTCTTTTCCTTGGTCCACAGGAAGACGCTTTCGGCGCCGGGATCGCCCTTCACCATGCGCTCGGCGTCGTCATTGGCGTGGTGGGTCAGCGCTTCAATGGTGATGAAGTCACCGGAATCGATCTCGACCTGCGGTTTCAGGCTCTTGCTGAAATAGCCCCAATGGACGGTGTCGGCATTCGCGGGCAGATGGTGATAGGAGCGTTTGGCGGGTTGGTTCTTCTCGGCGGCGGCCGCCATCTGAGGCGTCACCAGCGAAATGCCACCCGCGGTCATCGCCGCCACTCCCCCGGCAGCGGCGAAGCCCGACCTCAAGAATGAACGGCGTTCGGAATCGAGCGTTTCCTTGAACTTTCGGTGGTGCAGTTCAAAATCCGGGCAGTTCTTGTCGTCACCAGCGCACATGTTTTCCCTCCCTTGGTTGAAAAAGTTGCCAACAAAGCAAGTTTGCATGCAAAGAGGGTGCCGCGCGGAGCCGCAATCGAACGATGACAAGCAACATAATTTCTTGGAGTTCGATGGCGCCCGCGCGAATGCGATAGTCTGGTACCTTGCGGCAAGAGCATTTCTGCGGCCCGACGATGCAGCTTTTGCTATCTCAGGTCGCGACTAAGGCTTTTGCTGTCAAAATTTTAGGCGCTTTTGGTCAATTCTACGGCCTCAAAGCGAGGCGCGCCGGCTTTCTCAGACAGCGCAGAAACCGCCGACTGCCGGCGCGCGGCTCTGTCGAACATCATGCGAGATGGTCGTTTGTCGGCGAGCGGTCGTTTTCTACTTTTTGAGAGCTGGCCGCGCGGCCAGGCGGGAGCCCGAAAGCAGATGTTCCGGTAGCCGGAAGGCCCGCAGCTACTCGTCCTTCTTCGGCTCTTTCGACATCCGATCGAGACGATCCTGCATGTCCTTCATCTGGCGGCGCAGATCGTCGATATTGTCATCCTCGGGAGAAGGCTCCGCGACTTTTTCGGGCTCGCCAGCCGCAGTCGTTCCCATGCGGGGCGGAACGAAAGGCTTGAACATCGAGAACGTCTGCTGAAACAGCTCCATGTTGCGGCGGACATGTTCCTCGAGCGGAGCAAAGGGCGTCCCGCTGAACGTGTTGGTGAGCTGCTTGCGGAACTTCTCTTGCTCACGCGTCAGCGTGTCGATCGATTGCTCGAGATATTTCGGCACCACCATCTGCATGCTGTCGCCGTAAAAGCGGATCAGTTGCCGCAGGAACGTGGTCGGCAACAGATTCTGGCCGGCTTTGTTTTCCTGTTCGAAGATGATCTGCGCGAGCACCGAGCGGGTGATGTCGTCACCGGTCTTGGCGTCGTAGACGAGAAAATCCTCGCCCTCTTTGACCATCGCCGCGAGATCCTCGAGCGTCACATAGGTGCTGGTGCCGGTATTATAGAGCCGTCGATTTGCGTATTTCTTGATCGTGGTAGGCTGGTCTGATTTCGCCATGGGCTCACACATGCACACCGAGGACGGGAACCCGACGGGCTGACCGAAGGGCTGACGAGCAATGCATCGCAGCAAAGGTAAGCATTTTCAACGCGGTTCGGCTACCGTTTTGTGCAGCACGGTTAATTCCAAAGCATATGCACTGCTCAGGAAAGTGCAGCGCGTGGTCCGCAAAAGTGGGAACCGGTTTTGCGGCTAGACTACGCGCCATGATTATAAATCGGGCATTTTCTGACGGCAAACCGGCTTCCACTTTGCCTGAAAATGCCCCGACCGCCATCTTGAATGCGTCGCGGCGAGAATCCACCCTCCGGCCAATTGACATGCCTCAACGACGTTAACAGGATGAGGCGAGAGACTGGCCCCACCATCGGCCGCCCGCCATCCAAGGCTCAAAAGCCGAAGAACTCAAACTCAGGAGATGTCCATGTCAGACGATGTCGTCATCGTCAGCGCCGCCCGCACAGCGGTCGGAAGTTTCAACGGTGCGTTCGCCACCACGCCGGCCCACGATCTCGGTGCTATCGCCATCAGGGCCGCGCTGGAGCGGGCTGGCATCGAGCCGGGCCGCGTCTCCGAGGTCATCATGGGCCAGATCCTTACCGCGGCCCAAGGCCAGAACCCGGCCCGTCAGGCGTCGATCGCCGCCGGTATCCCGGTAGAAAGCCCGGCCTGGGGCGTCAATCAGCTTTGCGGTTCCGGCCTGCGCACCGTGGCGCTGGGTTATCAGGCGCTGCTCAACGGCGATTCCGAGATCGTCGTTGCCGGCGGCCAGGAGTCCATGAGCATGGCCCCGCACGCGCAGTACCTGCGCGGCGGTACCAAGATGGGTCCGATCGAATTCGTCGACACCATGATCAAGGACGGGCTGTGGGATGCCTTCAACGGCTACCACATGGGCAACACCGCGGAGAACGTGGCGCGGCAATATCAGATCACGCGCGCCCAGCAGGACGAATTTGCGGTTGCCTCGCAGAACAAGGCCGAGGCGGCGCAAAAGGCCGGCAGGTTCAAGGACGAGATCGTTCCGGTCACCATCAAGACCCGCAAGGGTGACGTTGTCGTCGATGCCGACGAATATCCGCGCCATGGCGCTACGCTGGATGCGATGGCCAAGCTCAAGCCGGCCTTTGAGAAGGACGGCACCGTGACCGCGGGCAGCGCATCGGGGATCAACGATGGTGCCGCCGCGGTGGTGCTGATGACCGCCAAGCAGGCGGCCAAGGAGGGCAAGAAGGTGCTGGCCCGAATCGTGTCA
>Ga0210396_10007451_pt1 | contig 10404 bp, 6 predicted proteins | sample IncBWH17OmetaG_FD_155466 | JGI IMG/M metagenome (GOLD analysis project Ga0210396, IMG submission 155466) | Forest soil microbial communities from Barre Woods Harvard Forest LTER site, Petersham, Massachusetts, United States - Inc-BW-H-17-O ... | reverse complement strand
GCGGCGTTGTCCACGAAGAGGAAGTCGACTTTGACGTCGGCGTACTGGCGGGCGATGTCCTGCACCACCTTGCGCCAAAGGCGGGAGGTTTCCAGCACATTGGCTTTGTCGACCAGGGTAAGTTTTTTGCGGCGTTGCAGTGCCTGTTTAAAAGCCAGATGGGCGATGCGTTCGATCTCTTCGCGGGTATAGACGCAGTCGTCTGAAGCCTGCGTGCCTTCTGCGTTGAGCTCTTTTTTTCCGAAGTAGATGCCGCCGGTGAGTTCCCGGAAGATGACGAAGTCGACGTCCTCGAGCATTTTGGCTTTCAGGGGGGACAGGTGTTGCAGGGCCGGGTAGGTGGTCACCGGGCGAATATTGGCAAACAATTGCAGTGATTTCCGCAATTTGAGCAGGCCTTGTTCGGGCCGTACTTTCGCGGTGGGGTCGTTGTCGTATTTGGGATGGCCGATGGCGCCGAAGAGGATGGCGTCGCTGTTGAGCGCGGCCTCGATGGTCTCGTCGGGAAGCGGGTTGCCGGTCTTGTCGATGGCGCAGGCGCCCATGAGGTGGTAGCTGAAATGGAATTCATGTCCGCCGGTTTGCGCCACGGCGTTCAGGACTTTGACGGCCTGGCGGGTCACTTCGGGACCGATGCCGTCGCCTTCGATGACTACGATGTTCTTTTCCATATGTTGGTGTTTGGGTAGGGTTTCATTGCATGTGCATAGGCTATATGCCTGCGTATTGGTGTTCGAAAATTTCGATCTCCCCGCGGATGCTCAACAGGAAATCGATGTCGTCGTAGCCGTTGAGCAGGCAGGTCTTTTTATAATCATCGATCTCGAATGTTTCGGAATGGCCGTTCGCGGTAATCGTTTGGTCCCCGAGGTTGACGTCGAGTTTGGTTTTTGGGTCTTTTTCGATGGCCGTGAAGAGTTGTTGCAGGAAGTCTTCGCTGACGGTAACGGGCAACAGGAAGTTGTTGAGGGCGTTGTTTTTGAAGATATCGGCGAAGAAGCTGCTGACGACGACGTCGAAACCTGCGTCTTTGATGGCCCAGGCGGCGTGTTCGCGGCTGGAGCCGCAGCCGAAGTTCTTACCGGCCACGAGGATCTTGCCGCTATAGGTGGGGTCATTGAGGACGAAATCTTTTTTAGGGGTGCCGTCGGCGTTGTAGCGCCAGTCGCGGAAGAGGTTGTCGCCGAATCCTTCTCGGGTGGTCGCTTTGAGGAAGCGGGCGGGGATGATCTGGTCGGTATCGATGTTCTCGAGGTGGACCGGAACGGCCCGGGATGCTATTTTATTGATGGCTTTAGACATTGCTGGTGTTTTAGATGAATTCGCGGATATCGGCTACTTCGCCGGTGATGGCGGCTACGGCGGCAGTCAGCGGGCTGGCGAGCAGGGTGCGGGCGTTGGGGCCCTGGCGGCCTTCGAAGTTCCGGTTAGACGTAGAGATGCAGTATTTACCGGCGGGGATCTTGTCTTCGTTCATGCCCAGACAGGCGGAGCAGCCGGGTTGACGGAGCTGGAAGCCGGCTTCGGCGAAGACCTTGTCGATGCCTTCTTTGATCGCCTGTTGTTCCACCTGCTTGCTGCCGGGGACGACCCAGACCTCGACGTTATCGGCTTTTTTGCGGCCTTTGACGAAAGAGGCGACGAGTCTCAGATCTTCGATGCGGCTGTTGGTGCAGCTGCCGATGAAGACATAGTCGATCTTTTTACCTTTAATATTGGCGCCGGCCTGAAGGCCCATATAGGCGAGGGATTTGGGATCGGCCGTAGAGGGGATCCGGCCCGTGACGCCGACGCCCATGCCGGGGTTGGTGCCGTAGGTGATCATGGGTTCGATATCCGGGGCATCGATGTTGAGCTCCATATCGAATTTCGCGTCCTTGTCGGAATAGAGTTGTTTCCATCCAGCGAGTTTTTGATCCCAACCCGCTCCCTGGGGGGCGAAGGGACGACCTTTTATATACGTGAACGTCGTCTCGTCGGGGGCGATCATGCCGCCGCGGGCGCCCATTTCGATGCTCATATTGCAGATGGTCATCCGGCCTTCCATGGAGAGGTTGCGGATGGCCGATCCGGCGTATTCCACGAAATAGCCGGTGGCGCCGCTGGCGGAGATGCGGGCGATGATATAGAGGATGATGTCTTTCGCCGTGACGCCTTTGCCCAGTTGCCCTTCGACATTGATACGCATCAATTTGGGTTTGCTTTGCAGCAGGCATTGGGTGGCCATGACCATCTCTACTTCGCTGGTGCCGATCCCAAATGCGATGGCGCCGAAGGCGCCATGGGTGGAGGTATGGCTGTCGCCGCAGACGATGGTCATGCCGGGTTGGGTGATGCCCAGCTCGGGCCCGATGACATGGACGACGCCCTGGTAAGGATGGCCGAGGCCATAAAGTTCTACCTGATGTTTTTGGCAATTCTCCACCAGGGTCTGAACCTGGATGCGGGACAGCTCTTCTTTGATGGGGAGGTGCTGGTTCAGGGTAGGAACATTATGGTCTGCGGTGGCCACGATCTGTGCAGGCCGGAATACTTCGATGCCGCGTTTTTCGAGGCCTTTGAAAGCCTGCGGGCTGGTGACCTCGTGGATGAAATGTTTGTCGATATAGAGCACGGAAGGACCGCCATCGATAGTTTTAACGATGTGACGGTCCCAGATCTTTTCAAACAATGTTTTTGGCATGGCGATTATTTTTTTCGGGTACGGTTGACAGGGAGAAGGGTTTAGGCGACTACGGCGGCAGCCTGATAGGCTTTGGCCAGGTCGTGCAGGTCTTCTTCCATCACTTCCTTTTTGGTGTCGGCCACCTGGAGGAAGCGTTCGTACAGGGTGTCGATATCGTTGCGGTTGAAGTCGTAACCGATATTTTTGAGGCGGAAGGCGAGGGCGCTGCGGCCGCTGCGGGCTGTGAGCACGATCTTCGATTCGCCGGCGCCTACTTCTTCGGGGTTGATGATCTCGTAGGTCGAAGCGTCTTTAAGGAACCCGTCCTGGTGGATACCGGAGGAGTGGGAGAAAGCGTTGGCGCCTACGATGGCTTTATTGGGTTGCACCGGCATCCGCATGGTATCGGAAACGAGGCGGCTCATGGGATTCAGCTGTTTGGCATTGACGTCGGTATAGAAACCGAGTTCTTTGTGCTGGCGGATGACCATCACCACCTCTTCGAGGGAAGTGTTGCCGGCGCGTTCGCCGAGACCGTTGATGGTGCACTCGATCTGACGGGCGCCGTTGCGGACACCGGCGATGGAATTGGCCGTGGCGAGACCGAGGTCGTTATGACAATGGCAGGAGATGATGGCTTTATCGATATTGGGTACTTTATTCTTCAGCCAGGCGATCTTTTCGCCGTACTGGTCGGGGAGACAGTAGCCGGTGGTATCGGGGATGTTCACCACGGTGGCGCCGGCGGCGATGACCGCTTCGACGACGCGGGCGAGATAATCGTTCCCCGTGCGGCCGGCGTCTTCGGCATAAAACTCTACGTCGTCGACGAAGTTCTTCGCCCATCGGACGGCCTGGACGGCCCGCTGCAGGATCTCTTCGCGGGTAGCGTTGAATTTCCCTTTGATGTGCGAGTCGCTGGTCCCGATGCCGGTGTGGATGCGGGGGCGACGGGCGTGTTTCAGGGCGGCGGCGGCGGTTTCAATATCTTTCTGGACGGCGCGGCTCAGACCACAGACGGTAGCGTTCCTGATGATACGGGAAATCTCTTCAACGGAATGGAAATCGCCGGGGCTGGAGATCGGGAAGCCGGCTTCGATGATATCGACGCCGAGCGCCTCCAGTTGTAAGGCCAGTTCGATCTTTTCCTTGGTATTGAGCTTACAGCCGGGTACCTGCTCGCCGTCGCGAAGGGTAGTGTCGAAGATGAAGATTTTTTGGTCGGACATTAGAGTAATTTATAAGTCTATAAATTTAGGTTTGTTTAATTTCGCTCTAAAATCATAATTAGTATCGATTTACGCACCTTACAGGGGGGGGATTTGCCTGAAACCCGCTCCAGGTAAGGATTTTAAAGTTTTAAATTACGATGCCCAACCGATCCTCAGACACTCTTTTTCAACTCATTAAGTCGCTCGAAAAGTCCGAGAAACGGAATTTTAAGCTGTACATGAAGCGAAATTCCGGCAGTGAGGAGCTGAAGAGCATCCAATTATTCGATGCGATGGACAAAATGGAGGAGTATGACGAAGCCCAATTGTTAAAGAAAAACAAAAATCTCCTCAAACAACAGCTTTCAAACGCCAAGGCGCACCTGTACAGGGAGATATTGAACAGCCTAAGGTTGATCAGAAACGAGGAAAACATTGATATTCAATTACATGAGCAGCTGGATTTTGCCCGGATCCTCTATAATAAAGGACTGTATCTGCAGAGTCTGAAGACGCTGGACAAGATCAAGGAGAATGCGAAGGCGCACAATCAGGTGACGTTCTTATTGCAGGTGTTGTTCTTCGAGAAGACCATCGAGGCGTTGCATATCACCCGGAGTATGCAGGACAGGGCGGACCAGCTGGCGATGGAGGTCGACGAGGTGAATGACCGGTTGCAGCTGATCAGCCAGCTGAGCAATCTTTCGCTGGAGCTATACAGTTGGTATATCCGAAACGGGGTGGCGAGGAATGAGAAGGATGAGGCCGCGGTGCAGGAATTCTTTGAACGGAATCTGCCGGCCGATGTGAACCAGTGTCAGGGGTTTTACGAGAAGCTGTATCTCTACCAGAGTTTTACGTGGTATGCATTTATCCGGCAGGATTTCCTGAGCTACTACCGGTATACGCAAAAATGGGTCGATCTCTTCGAAAAGGAACCTTTTATGGTCGCGATCGAGACCTCGCATTATATCAAGGGGATGCACAATCTGCTGGGGGCGCATTTCGACCTGCTCAACGATCAGAAGTTCAGGGAGACGATCCGGCAGTTCGAGGAGTTCTCGGAATCGGCTATTGTGCGGAACAATGTGAACAACCGGATACAGACGTTTGTCTATTTGTATATCTCCAAGCTCAATCAGCATTTTATCGACGGGACGTTTACAGAAGGTCTGGGGCTTGTTCCTTATATCGAGGAGAAGCTGAAGGAATATTGGATCTACCTGGACCGGCACCGCATCCTGGTTTTTTATTATAAGATCGCCTGTTTGTATTTCGGGAGCGGGGATTATGAGGCGACGATCGTTTATCTGAATAAGATCATCAACTGGAAGGTAGACTTGCGGACCGATCTGCAATGTTATTCGCGGTTATTGCATCTGATCGCGCATTATGAGCTGGGGAATTTTTCGCTGTTAGAGTACCTGACCAAATCGGTTTACCGGTTCATGGCCAAGATGGGGAATCTGAGTCTGGTGGAGGAGGAGATCTTTAAATTCCTGCGGAAGTCGTTCCAGCTTTCGCCCGACAAGCTGAAGCCCGAATTCACGAAATTGGTGGAAAAGCTGCAGAAATACGAGAAGAACAAGTATGAGACCAGGGCGTTTATGTACCTGGATATAATATCCTGGCTGGAGAGCAAGATCCGGCATGTGCCGGTGCAGGAGGTGATAAGGGAAAAATATTTGAGTGGGAGCCGCCGGGGATAGGGTTATCGGCGGGACATGTGGTTTTCATAGAATTCCAGGGCGGAGAGGACTGGAATTTTGGAGAAGTAGTAGTCGTTTTTGTCTTCGGTGACGATGCATTGGCAGCCTGCTTCCAGGGCGGCGTAATATTCCAGGCCATCTTCGAGGTCTTTGACCGATGGGTCTGTGAAGGCGGAACGCACGGTGTCGGCGTTTGTCGCTGCGATCTCCAGGTGTTGCGAAAGTATCCGGAGTCTGTCCCTGGCGGTGGCGGATCTGTACTTTTTTTCCGCGAAGTAGAAAGCGATAGCCAGACAGATGGGTGTGGTATAGATATGCGTTTTGCCGGTACCGGCCAGGCTCAGGATGCGGGCGGTGTAGCCAAAAAGGGGATGTTCCTTCTTGATAACGGAAACCAGGATATTGGCGTCGACGAAGACTTTCATTTTTTTCTGGAAGCGAAGAATTCGTCTTTAAGCTCTTTACGGGTTCGCTTTTTGGTGCGGTATTCGCCGGGGCCTTCCGAGACCTCTTTGACCCAATCCGCGATCGGGTAGTCTTCGAGCGAACTATACTGTCCTGTGGTTGTTTTATGCAGGAGGAACTCTACCAACCTGGACAGGCTGATATTTTGGGAGGCAGCGTATTCCTTAGCCTTGCGGGCGACCTCTTTGTCAAAGCTGAGTGTGATTTTGGCGTCCATGGGTGTGCAAGATAAAGAAAAAAATGTCCGTAGAGGAATGGAAAAGTGTACGTAGGAGATTGGCGGCGGGTGTAACGATGTGGAAAAAAAGCATTTGGTTGGCATAAAAATCGTACCTTTGCCCTCCTTGAATAGGGGAAATGGGCATTCTACGAATGCCTAATCTCATGTCCGCCCTGCGGCCGGAGGTCGTTAAGGCTATGGGATTCAGTAGGTTAGGAACAAGACAAAAAAACCGCATATTGCAATATGGCTATTAAAAAAGAAAATCGTCCAAGAGCCACTTTTTCAAAAATCACTATCGGTCTAGCTTCACCTGACAGCATCCTGGAAAGGAGCTATGGGGAAGTATTGAAACCCGAGACCATCAACTACCGTACGTACAAGCCGGAACGGGATGGTCTGTTCTGTGAGCGTATTTTCGGTCCTGTGAAGGATTACGAGTGCGCTTGCGGCAAATACAAACGGATCCGCTACAAAGGGATTGTGTGCGACCGTTGCGGGGTGGAGGTGACGGAAAAGAAGGTCCGGCGCGAACGGATGGGTCACATCAAACTGGTGGTACCCGTGGTACATATCTGGTATTTCAAATCCCTTCCCAATAAGATCGGTTACTTGCTGGGGATGAGCTCCAAGAAGCTGGAGAGCATCATTTATTACGAAAGATATGTCGTTATACAGCCCGGTATCCGTACGGATAAAGGGCAGAATTATGGGGACCTGCTGACGGAAGAAGAATACCTGGAGATCCTGGACACCCTGCCCAAGGACAACCAGTATCTGCCCGATGAGGACCCTAACAAGTTCATGGCGAAGATGGGGGCTGAGGCGGTGCACGATCTGCTGGAGCGGATCGAGTTGGATCAGCTTTCTTTCGACCTGCGGAATGCCGCGGCGAATGAAACGAGCCAACAGCGTAAAGCGGATGCATTGAAACGCCTTAGCGTTGTGGAGGCTTTCAGGGATGCCAACTCCCGTATCACGAATCGTCCCGAGTGGATGGTGATGCAATATATCCCTGTAATTCCGCCGGAATTACGTCCGTTGGTTCCCCTGGATGGCGGACGTTTTGCGTCCTCCGATCTGAATGACCTGTACCGCCGGGTGATCATCCGGAATAACCGCTTGAAAAGATTGTTGGAGATCAAAGCCCCTGAGGTCATTCTCCGTAACGAAAAACGGATGTTGCAGGAAGCTATCGATTCGCTATTCGACAACAGCCGGAAATCGAATGCCGTGAAGGCCGAGGGCGGCAGGGCGTTGAAATCGTTGAGCGATGTGTTGAAGGGAAAACAAGGCCGGTTCCGTCAGAACCTGCTGGGTAAACGTGTCGACTATTCCGGTCGTAGTGTGATCGTGGTAGGTCCCGAGCTGAAACTGCATGAGTGCGGTCTGCCGAAGGATATGGCCGCCGAGTTGTTCAAGCCGTTCATTATCCGGAAGCTGATCGAGCGCGGCATCGTGAAAACGGTGAAGAGCGCCAGGAAACTGGTCGATAAAAAAGAAGCTATTGTCTGGGATATCCTGGAGAATATATTGAAAGGACACCCGGTGATGCTGAACCGGGCCCCGACGCTGCACCGCTTGTCGATCCAGGCGTTCCAGCCGAAACTCATCGAGGGTAAGGCTATCCAGCTGCACCCGCTGGTGTGTACGGCGTTCAACGCCGACTTCGACGGTGATCAGATGGCCGTGCATGTGCCGTTGAGCAGCGCTGCCGTACTGGAAGCGCAGTTGTTGATGTTGTCTTCGCACAATATCTTAAACCCGCAGAACGGTACGCCCATCACCCTGCCTTCGCAGGACATGGTGTTGGGTCTTTACTATATCACCAAGGGCAAGAAATCCACGCCCACCGAGAAGGTGAAGGGAGAAGGCAAGCATTTCTACAGTGCCGAAGAAGTGATCATCGCTTATAATGAGAACAGGGTAGACCTGCATGCTTTCATCAAGGTGAGGACCAATGTGCGGACGGCGCAGGATACGATCGAGTACAAGCTCCTGGAGACTACGGTCGGCCGGGTGCTGTTCAACCAGTTCGTCCCTGTGGAAGTAGGCTTTGTGAATGCCCTGCTGACGAAGAAATCGTTGCGTGAGATCATCGGGAACATCATCAAGTGGACGAATATCCCGAAGACGGTAAAATTCCTGGATGATATCAAGCAATTGGGTTTCCGCATGGCTTTCCGCGGTGGATTGTCCTTTAACATCAATGACCTGATCATCCCCGATACCAAGGAACAATTGCTCGACAACGCCAAGGGTGAGGTCGACGAGGTATGGGATAACTATAACATGGGGTTAATCACCAATAACGAGCGATACAATCAGATCGTCGACATCTGGTCGCGTGTGGATACCCGTATCACCGAATCGTTGATCGTCGAGCTGGCGAATGACAAACAGGGTTTCAACTCGGTGTATATGATGCTGGATAGCGGCGCCCGCGGTAGCAAGCAGCAGATCAAGCAGCTGGCCGGTATCAGGGGGCTGATGGCCAAGCCGAGGAAGTCGGGCTCTACGGGTAGCGAGATCATCGAAAACCCGATCCTGTCCAATTTCAAGGGTGGTCTGAACGTATTGGATTACTTCATTTCTACGCACGGTGCCCGTAAGGGTCTGGCCGATACGGCTCTTAAAACGGCGGATGCCGGTTACCTGACGCGTCGTCTGGTAGACGTTGCGCAGGACGTGGTCATTACGGAAGAGGACTGCGGCACGCTGCGTGGTATTGCCACTTCCGCGTTGAAAGACAACGAAGACGTCGTAGAACCTTTGTACGATCGTATCCTGGGCCGTACGTCGTTACATGACGTGTACGATCCCGCGACCGATAAGCTGATCGTGTCTGCCGGCGAGCAGATCACGGAGGAGATTGCCAAGGCCGTGGAAGAAGCGGGTATCGAGACCATCGAGATCCGGAGTGTGCTGACGTGCGAAAGCAAGCGTGGGGTGTGTGTGAAATGTTATGGTAAGAACCTGGCGACGGGTTATACGACCCAGAAGGGGGATGCTGTGGGGATCATCGCTGCGCAGAGTATCGGTGAGCCTGGTACCCAGCTGACCCTGCGTACCTTCCACGTGGGTGGTGTTGCCGGTTCCGCTTCCGTAGAATCGACGATGCTCGCCAAATTCGACGGCACGGTCCAGTTCGACGGTCTGAGAACGGTGACCACGAAGAACAACGATGGAGAGAATGCGCAGATCGTCATCGGTCGTACCGGTGAGATGCGGATCATGGACGTGAAGAACGACCGTTTGCTGATCACCAATAACGTTCCGTATGGCGCGACGCTGGTGGTAAAAGACGGCCAGAAGGTTGCCAAGGGCGATGTGATCTGTAGCTGGGATCCCTTTAACAACGTCGTGATCTCCGAGATCGCTGGTAACATCAAGTTCGATGCGGTCATTGAAGGTATCACCTACCGGGAAGAGGCCGACGAACAAACGGGTCACCGTGAAAAGGTAGTTATTGAAACCAAGGATAAGACTAAGATACCGTCGCTCAATGTCGAAGGTGGGAAGGAAGTCAAATCCTATAACCTGCCCGTGGGTTCGCATATCGTAATCGAAGAAGGCGAAGAGGTGAAGGCTGGTCAGGTAATCGTGAAGATCCCCCGTGTACTGGGTAAGCTGCGCGATATCACCGGTGGTCTGCCTCGTGTAACGGAGCTGTTCGAAGCGCGTAACCCGGGTAACCCGGCTATCGTGAGCGAGATCGACGGCGTGGTAGCCTTTGGGAACATCAAACGTGGTAACAGGGAGATCATCGTCGAAGCCAAGGATGGTGTGATCAAGAAATATCTTGTACCGCTGACGCGTCAGATCCTGGCGCAAGACGGCGACTTTATCAAGGCGGGCGCTCAGCTCTCCGACGGTCAGGTCGCCCCGGCGGATATCCTGAGCATCAAGGGGCCCTTTGCCGTACAGGAGTACGTGGTCAATGAGATCCAGGAAGTATACCGGTTACAGGGTGTGAAGATCAATGACAAGCATATCGAGGTCATCGTTCGGCAGATGATGCGGAAGCTGACGATCGTCGATCCGGGGGATACCCGCTTCCTCGAAGAAGATACGGTGGATAAATTCGAGTTCCTCGAAGAGAACGACTGGATCTTCGACAAGAAGGTAGTTACC
>Ga0210396_10007447_pt1 | contig 10407 bp, 7 predicted proteins | sample IncBWH17OmetaG_FD_155466 | JGI IMG/M metagenome (GOLD analysis project Ga0210396, IMG submission 155466) | Forest soil microbial communities from Barre Woods Harvard Forest LTER site, Petersham, Massachusetts, United States - Inc-BW-H-17-O ... | reverse complement strand
CTCATGGTCCCATTGGATTTCAACCCCGGTTTTTGCGGCACCTCCAGCCGCCAGGGCGCGGCCTTCTCGACTTGCCTGGTTAATATTGCGAACAATGATTTCCTCACACCAGTGGGTTCCAGCCCAATGACCGTCGGGCAGATTAATCCCGTGGCCCTCGCCCTGTTTCAATATCAATTTCCCAACGGACAATACATGGTTCCCTGGGCCGACGGCATCACCCCTACCGCAGATTTTCCCGAGAATGCCGTGGTCCCCGGCACGGCGTACTTCACCACCGATCAGGTGGTTGCGAATCTCGATTGGAACCAGAGCGCCAAAGATACGATTTCCGCGAAGTATTACTATCAGCACGATCCCAGCATCGCTCCGTACGCGTACTCCAACGTTGCCGGTTTCACGCAAAACCTCGATGCCGGCAGCCAGGTGGCCTCGCTCACCAATACGCAGATGCTCCGGCCCAACCTGAGCGTTGCGGAAGTTCTCGGCATTCTGCGCGAAAAGGTCTACAGCACCATCGGACAGCCTTTTTCGCCGCAGCAGGTGGGCATCAATACGTTCGGCTCGCCATATTTCCCGGGCATGGCGATCGTTAATATTCTGACCAACCTCTCAGAACCGGTTCCGAACGACTTCCTTACGATCGGCCAAGGCTCCGCATCGCAAGGGGCTTTCACTGGAGTTTTTCAGAACCGCATCATGCCTTCGGCCAACGCCATCTGGAGTCATAGCCGCCATACCGTCACCTTCGGCGGCAGCTATTCCCACACGCAACTCAACGCGCGCGATGAAAGAACCAATCAAGGCATTATTTCCAGCGCCGATTTCGGTCAGTTTCTTCAGGGATTGGTTACCACCAACGACGATTTCACCACCACCAAGTTTCTTCAAGGCAACGCCAACCGCTATTACCGGGCCGGGCAAACCGGCGCCTATCTTCAGGACAAGTTCCAATTTCACTCCAATCTGAGCTTGACCGCGGGCCTTCGCTTCGACTGGGACGGCGGCCTGACCGAGAAGTACGGAAGGATCTTCAACTTCGAGCCCTCGCTGTATTCCTATAACGCCGTCACCGACACGCTAAACTCTAACGGCATTATCATTGCCGGTAACAACAGCCTTTTCCCCACCAAGGGCGTCAGCAATACAACCCTCACCGGCCGCCAATGGGGCCTGGCGCCGCGCATTGGCGCAGCTTGGAGCCCGAAAAAATTCAATGACAAGGTTGTAGTTCGCGTCGGCACTGGACTCTACTACGACCGTGGCGAACTCTTCACTTATCTGTCACCCGGCTACGCCGCGGGCGTAGTCAACGGTGGACCTTTCGGTGTCAACCAGACACCACCCTACGTCAACGCACAAAACTGTAATCCTTCCACCATTACTAACTTTTACCTTGACTACATCCCCACTTGTCCCGCCCCCTATTCGCTTTCCAATCCTTGGGGAACGTCTCTGGGGCCTGCCCCCACCGGCAATCCGGCCAACGTCGATAATTACATTCCTTACACTACCGCGCCCGGAACCGGCGTCGCTGCTGCCATTTCACAAGGTGCGCAGCTCTTTTCTTTTGCCAACTACAATCGCGCCAACAAGCTTCCCTATACCATCAACGAGACATTTGATGTGCAATGGCAACCACGCAACGATCTCGCCATTGACATCGGCTACGTCGGGAACTTCGGTCGTCATGAGATCATTCCTCTTCCCTTCAATCAGGCGCAGATTGCTACGCCAACGAGTCCAGTACTTGTCGGCTCGCCCTACGAGCAGTTCTACACCTACGGCTACACGGTTTCGAACTCGACCACCGGTAATCCGCTCAGCCTGCAAACCTGCCCCCCATCCCAGACAAGTTGTTCGATGGTCACCACCTACGAGGGCGGCAACATCGATCTGCGCGTCCCTTATATTGGCTATTCGGCCGAGTCGGAAACCTACAAGGCGGCCGGAGTCTCTGCCTACAACGCTCTGCAAGCCCACTTGGAGAAGCGCATGAGCCACGGTTTGCAACTCGGGTTTTCCTACACTTACTCTCACTCTCTCGACGAGCAGAGTGCGATGGGATTGTTTTACAACGGCAATAATCCGCTCAATCTGCGCTCCGGCTACGGTTCGTCCGACTTCGACCGCACTCACATCTTCAACTTCAGTTACCTCTATCAGCTTCCCAAGTTTTTCCGCGAGTCTTCGTTCAAAGGCAAAGTGGCCAATGGATGGGCGTTCGAGGGCCTTACGGTTATCCAGAGCGGCCAGCCTTACAGCATCATCGATTACTCTGGAGCCGTCGGCAGCATCTTTTTCGGCACCTCCGACGGCATCACCAATCCTGTGGTGCCGCTTGCTCCAGGTTGCACTCCCAAGAATGCAGTCACCGGTCTCTCCGGAGCCGATGCCTACTTCAATCTCAGCGCCACTGCGCTCAAGCCTTCGTGCTTCACCTTGCCTCTGCTCAGTCCAGGTGACCTGAACGGCGGCATTCCTCAGGGCGACACATTTGAAACGAATTTTACTTCGGGCGAACGCAATATCTTCCGCCAATCCTGGCAGCGGGTTGCCGATATCTCTCTAGTGAAGGTCACGCAGCTCACCGAGCGGCTGCAGGCACGCTACAGCTTCGACGTCTTCAACTTCACCAACACCGCCAGTTTCGACGTTCCAATCGACGACATTACGCAAAATGCTGGCTATGATGACTTCCCCGTACAAGGCACTCCCGTTTTGCCCACCGGATGCGGCACCGCTAACCCGGTAAACAACTTTTATAGTTGTGGCGTCGGTTTGGGGGCGGTGAACAAAACCATTGGCAGCCCGCGCCAGATCCAGATGACCCTGCAGTTAAGATTTTAGGAGGAAGGTTCCTGCGGTTGGCCAATGTCTTCGTTCCAAACCTCAGGATGCCGTCGAATATATTCACTCAACAGCGAAGCACACTCTTCAGAATCGAGGTCGATCACCTCAACCCCCAGCGAGCGCAGCCAATCCACTCCACCCTGAAAGTTGCGGCTCTCCCCGACAATCAGCGTGCGGAAGCCAAATTGCCGCACCAGCCCGCCGCAATACCAGCAAGGCGCCAGGGTCGTAACCATGATGAGTTTGCGGTAGCTGCGCTGCCGGCCCGCATTCCGGAAAGCATCAGTCTCGCCATGCGCAGAGGGATCGCCGTTCTGCACGCGGCGGTTGTGGCCGGAGCCGATCAGCCTGCCGCTCTCGTCAAAGATCGCCGCGCCAATCGGGATGCCGCCTTCAGCCAGCCCCTTACGCGCTTCCGCTATTGCCACCGCGAGCATTGCCGAGTGATCCGAGCCGGTCATTATCCGTAATCATATTACGGCCCCGGGACGACCAGTAGCTTCCCAGTTACTTCCGCGCGTCCGCTTCTCCAGATACAAATGTTCTTGTTTTTGTGAGCCGTCAACCACCTATGACGCACGCCCAACTAGTCGAAAAAGCCGTGCGCTGGCTGCGCAGCTACCGCTGCGGAGTAGTGCTCTCGGAGCAAGCCTGCGTCAGCGGCGAAATGCCCGATGCCATCGGCTGGAAGCGCGCCTGCCATTCCGTGCTGGTCGAGTGCAAGCTCACGCGCTCTGACTTCCTCGCCGACCGAGCCAAGCCCTTCCGCCTCAACCCGGAGCAGGGAGTCGGCTGCGAGCGCTTCTACCTGGCTCCCGCTGGACTAGTTTGCCCCGAAGAGTTGCCCCAAGGCTGGGGATTGCTCGAACACAGTCGCGGCAAAATCGAAACCATACGGCCCTCCGCCAAAAATCTGCGCAGCGCCACCGGCTTCCGCTACGAAATGAATCTGTTACTCGCCAGCCTCCGCCGCGTCGAGGTCCGCGTAGAACCCCAAAGCATCACCGACTTCCTCAAGTGGAAAAACCGCATGGCAGAATACAACCGAGGCAGCCTGCCCGAGGGATTGCAGTCCGCCGAAGAAGAGCTAAACGTGTTCCTCGAACAGATCTAACGCAAAAGCTCTGCGGCGAAGAAGGAAGCGAGCAGGTAGAAGCTGAAAGCTGGAAGCTGAAAGCTCCGCTCACAACTCCCGTCGGCCTTCCATAGCCTTCAGCATCGTGATCTCATCGGTATATTCGATGTCACTGCCAACCGGAATGCCCATGGCGATGCGAGTCACTTTCACGCCCGCGCGCTTCAGTCGCTGCGAAAGATAAGTGGCGGTGGCCTCGCCTTCGACCGTCGGATTGGTAGCCACAATCACCTCATCCACGTTCCCCGCGTCGACCCGCGCGATGAGATTCGCGATGCGCAACTGTTCCGGCCCCACGCCGTGCAGTGGCGAAAGCGATCCATGCAGTACGTGGTAAACGCCGTTGAAGTGCTTCGTCTTTTCAATGGCCGCAATATTTGTGGGTTCCTCGACCACGCACACCAGTCGCTGGTTGCGCGTAGCACTGGTGCAATAAACGCAGGGATCGACGTCAGTAATGTTGTTGCACACCGAACACAGCCGCAGGCTGGCTTTAACGTCGCGCACCGCCGCGGCCAAAGCCTCGGCGTCCTCGTCGCTCGCGCGCAGGATGTAGAAAGCCAGCCGCTGCGCGCTCTTCGAGCCCACGCCCGGCAGCTTCTTCAACTCGTCGATCAGCCGCGACATCGGCTCAGCAAATTTCGACATAAGGAATTGAGTAATTTTGCAATTTGGTGATTAGGAATTTGAAGACCAGACAAAACCCCAGACCTGACGCAAGAGTTGCACAATCACCCGATTGCACAATCGCTCATTCCCGTCACAGTCCGCCAAGGCCCATCCCGCCCAACATTCCGCCGACGGTAGACTGCATCGCTCCATCCACTTTGCGCGCAGCTTCATTAACCGCAGCCAGGATCAAATCCTGCAGCATCTCCACGTCGCCCGACTTCACAGCCTCGGGATCAATACTTAGGCTGAGCAGTTGTTTGCGGCCATCCATCTTCGCCGTCACCGTGCCCCCGCCAGACGAGGCCTCAACCACCGTCTCCTGCATCTTCTTCTGCAGCGAGTCATACTGCGACTTGGCCTTCGACATCAGTTCTTGCAGATTGAATCCGCCCATAAAACCTCACGTTTCAAGGTTTCAAGAGTTGAAGGTTTCGAACCCTGAAACTCTGAAACCTTGATGTTTACCGCTTCTCCTTATAATCAATCACAGTACGAATCTCGGCTCCAAATTTCTCCTGCAGCCGGCGGACCACGGCATCCTGTTCAGCGCGCCCCCGGCCGCCAGTTCCCGAGTTCGTCCCGCCGGACCTGGAACTGTTGCCGTTACTTTTCTCTTCCGTGGTCGCCACGGTTGCGCCGGAAATAATCCTCAGCCGGACGGGCCGCCCTAAAACGCCGCTAGCCGAAGCGACCGCCAGTCGCCGCGCATCGGCACCCAGCGACATGTCAACCACAGTCTGCGATTCGGCCACCTTGATCACCACTTCGTTGCCTTCGACCGCCCATTCGCCGGCTTCGAGCATCGACACCAAAATGCGCTGATTGCCATCCCTGAGCGCCTGCAGCACGGCGCCTCGCAATCTCTCGATCGCCGGTACCGGCGCAGCTTGCAATTTCGTCTCGCGCTCCGGTTCGGCCGGCGAACTAAGTTGCAGTTCGGCGGCATCCTCACTCAGATTTGCTGGCGCGGCCGCTCCCATCACCACTCGCGCAGGCGGGTTCCCAGCGGGGACCATGCGCGGCCCACTGCCCGAAGCAGGATTCGCAGCAAACTCCTGCCGCGGACCGCCTTTGCGCGCGGAATCGGCATCGAACGGAGAAACATGCCTTGACCCCGCATCCGGAGCTGCATCCTCGCGCTCCTGCGCCAACCGATTCCGCTGCGGCCCAGTACTCCCCGGCACAACGGCGATCGGTCGCGCCGATGCGCCAACTCCAGACCCGCCGGTTGAAGCCGCCACGTCGCTCAGCAGTTGTTCCATTGGCAGCAAACGCTGCGCATGCGCCATTTTGAGCAGGCCCAGTTCCAGGTGAAAGCGCTGCTCCTGCTTGTATCCCAGCTCGCCGTGGGTCCTCAGCATGATCTGCAAATGCCGCGTCAGATCTTCTTCGCCAAACAGTTCCGCGACCCGGGCAACGCGCTCCCGTTCTTCACTCGATATCTGCAGCAGGGGAGAGTCCTTACCCGCAATCTTGGCCACGGTCGCATTGCGCAGGAAGCGCACCATCTGCCGCGCAAAGTGGGTAGGGCTATGGCCTTCGCTGATGAGATGGTCGACCTCCCGCAGCACTTCGTCGCTGGCTCCACGAGCGACTGCCTGCATCACTTCTTCGAGAATGTGCGCCGGCGCTGCACCAACCAGGTTGCGCACGGAATCAGCCGTGATCTTTCCGCTCGAGGAAGCAATCGCTTGATCCAGAATCGACAGCGCGTCGCGCATCGAGCCGTCGCCAGCCTCGGCCAGCAAGGCAAGAGCATCGTCATCCGCTTCAATCTTTTCGCGGCCCGCCAGATCGCGCAGTTGGCCCACAATGTCCTCGAACTTCACCGCGCGAAAGCTGAAGTGCTGGCAGCGGGACCGGATGGTCTGCGGAATATCCTCCGGCTGCGTAGTTGCCAGCATAAAAACAATGTGATCCGGAGGTTCCTCCAGAGTCTTGAGCAGGGCATTGAAGGCAGCGTCCGTAATCTGGTGTGCTTCGTCGAGAATGTAAATCTTGAAGCGGTCGCGCGCCGGCTTGTAACGCGCCGCCTCCCGCAGTTCGCGGATTTCGTCGATCCCGCGATTGGTAGCAGCATCGATCTCGATCACGTCAACCGCATTCCCCGCGCGAATCTCGGTGCAGGATTCACAAACGCCGCAAGGCTCTGCCACCGGCCTGTCAGACGAACGGCAATTCAACGCCGCAGCCAGAATCCGCGCCACGGTCGTCTTTCCGATCCCGCGATGCCCGCTGAAGATGTAGCCGTGGGCCGTGCGTCCCTGTTCCAGAGCGTTCTGCAGGGTGCGGGTAACGTGCTCTTGTCCGATAACCTCGGAGAATTTCTGCGGCCGGTATTTGCGCGCCAGGACGGTGTAGCTCATGATTCGGAACGTTGATTATACGTGATAAGAACCGCAGACAGGGCTTCAGGGTAGAATCCCCAGGGTAGAATCCCAAGACACGGCAGCCATGACAAAAACTCCAGCAGTACTTGTTGATATCTCGCTCGTCAGAAGGTTGCTTACTTAAGGAGACTCAATGCGCCTGCTCAACCTCGGCACTTGCTTTGCTCTCGCTTTCGGCGTGTTTTGTTCCTTCTCAACCGCGCAGCAATCACAATCCTCCGTTGAATCACGCCGAAAGGCGCTGAACGATCTTCTCGCGGAGCAGTGGGAATACAAGCTGCGCACCAGCCCGATCTTCGCTTCCTTTCTCGGAGACAAGCGCTGGAACGACAAACTCGACGACTTCTCTCAGGAAGCCATCGATCGGGATGTGCAGGAGACGCAGAAGTTTCTCACCCGTTTCGAAGCCATCGACACTTCAGGATTCCCCGAGCAGGAGGCGCTCAACAAAGTCTTGATGGTTCGTGATCTCCAGATGCTGGTCGAGAGCGCTCGTTTCAAGTCCTGGGAGATGCCAGTGAGCCAGCAGAGCGGCATCCAGATTGACCTTCCCGACCTCGTGAATGTGCTCTCTTTCCAGTCAGTCAAAGATTACGAAGACTATGTTTCCCGCCTCCAGCAAATTCCGCGGCTGCTGGATCAGACCATCATCCAGATGCGCAAAGGCATGAACGACAAATTGATGCCGCCCCGCTTCTTGTTGGAGAAAGTCGTCGACCAGAGCAACTCGGTCTCTTCCCAGGATCCGGAAAAGTCTCCCTTCGCCCAACCCTTTCTAAATTTTCCCAAGAGCATCTCCGAATCCGATCAGAAGCGCTTGCGCGAAGCCGGTCTCGTCGCAATTAAAGGTTCTGTTTTACCCGCTTACGGCCGTTTCACGGTGTTCGTCCGCGATGAGTACGTTCCGAAGGGGCGCACTGAGCCTGGCATCTGGTCTCTTCCCGACGGCGCCGCAATGTATCGCCACGAAATCCGCCGCATGACCACTACTGACCTCACACCGCAAGAGATCCACGAGATTGGGCTCAAGCAGGTCGACGAGACTGAAGCCGAGATGCTGGTCCTGGCCCACAAGCTTGGATTCAAAGATCTGGCCAGCCTCAACGACCACATCAAAAACGACCGCCGTTTCTACGCCACATCCGGCCAGCAGGTGCTCGACCTCTATGCGACCTATGTGCGCGAGATGGAGCCGGAACTGCCCAAGCTTTTCGGACGCCTCCCCAAAGCTAAGCTTGCAGTTATTCCGATGGAAGCCGCGCGTTCCAAGAATGCCGTACCCGCCGACTATACCGATGGTGCCGCGGACGGTTCGCGTCCCGGCCACATCAACGTAAACGAGTGGGACCCTGAGCACCGCCTTGTGCTCAACATTGAAGCCATCGCCTACCACGAAGGCATTCCCGGTCACCACCTACAACTTTCACTCGCCCAGGAATTAACCGATCAGCCTGCTTTTCGAAAATATGAAGACTACACGGCATTCGTCGAGGGCTGGGCTCTCTACTCAGAGCGGCTAGGCAAAGAAGTGGGCCGTTATCAGGATCCCTACAGCGACTATGGCCGGCTGGAAAATGAAATGTGGAGAGCCATCCGCCTCGTCATCGATACTGGTGTGCACGAGAAACACTGGTCCCGCGATCAGATGGTGGCCTACTTTCATCGCTACACTGCCATGGACGAGCCCAATGTCCAGAGCGAAGTGGATCGTTACATCGCCTGGCCCGGTCAGGCTCTGGCTTACAAACTCGGCCAGTTGGAAATTCTGAAGCTCCGGCAATACGCCAAAGATCAGATGGGCGAGAAGTTCGACATTCGCAGCTTCCACGATGAACTGCTCGACGGCGGCGCGCTTCCGCTGGACGTACTTGATACGCGCATCCACGACTGGGTGGCAAAGGCAAAATAGGCCTCCTCCTGCTGCTGCTGCCACAGCCCCGCTTGCTAAAACCGCGGCGCAAGGAATACGCTGGTGCGTCAGTTGACCGTGCGGGAGCGGCTTGATTCGAGCGGGATCTGCCCGAAACGCCGCAAAGGAGTTTTTATGCAACTGAAAGTCGCAAGCCGAACCAAGGATGGAATTCTCGTCATCGATTGCAGCGGCCGGATCATATTTGGCGAGGAGACTTCGCTGCTGCGCGATGAGGTCAAGAAAGCTGTGTCCGAGAACAAGCGCATCGTGCTCAATCTGGGCGAGGTCAACTACATCGATTCCGGCGGTTTGGGCACGCTCGTAGCTCTCGGAACAACTGCCCAAAACGCAGGCGGCGCGATCAAATTGACCAACTTAACCAAGCGCGTCGGCGATTTGCTGCAGGTAACCAAGCTGCTTACGGTCTTCGACGTCTATAACTCTGAGGCGGAAGCCATCGAATCCTTCCGCAAGGCGGCTTAGCCCGGCTCTGATCGACCGAACATGATCGACCAAATATGACAGGCGGTGCGACCGCCGCAGACGCGCCCAGTTCTCCTCGAATGCTGCCTCGCATCGTCTTTCTTCTCTGCCTGCTCGCGAGTGCCAGCGGCTTCGTGTCTCCGCCGGTAGCGCTCGCCATGGGCCTGGTGTTTGGGCTCACATTGCCCCATCCCTACGACGACGAAGCAAAAAGATTCTCCAAATTCCTTCTGCAGGCCTCCGTCGTAGGATTGGGTTTTGGCATGAACCTGCACCAGGTGCTCCGCGCGGGAAGCAGCGGTTTCGTCTACACCATCCTCGGTATCAGCTTCGCTCTGCTTGTGGGCACAGGCCTCGGCAGGTTGCTGCACGTGCAGCCAGTCCCGTCGTTTCTCATTTCCACGGGTACGGCGATCTGCGGCGGCAGCGCCATTGCCGCCGTCGGGCCCATCACCGAAGCCAGCCACGAAGAGATGGCCGTATCCCTCGGAACCGTCTTCGTCCTGAATTCCGTAGCTCTGCTGATTTTTCCCTCAATCGGTGCGGCGCTCAAGCTTACGCAATCGCAATTTGGACTCTGGGCCGCGCTCGCCATTCACGACACCAGCTCAGTCGTGGGTGCTGCCGCCAAATATGGCGCCGAAGCCCTTGCCATCGCGACCACAGTAAAGCTCGCGCGCGCCCTGTGGATCGTCCCACTCTCGATCGGAACCGCCGTGGTGCGCGGCGCCAAAGCCAAAATTCAGTGGCCCTGGTTCATTGGCTTGTTCTGCCTGGCCGCCGTATGCAACACCTATCTCCCATCCGGAGCCCACGCCTATGCCATCGCCGTGAAGGTTGCAAAGATCGGATTGACCGCCACCTTATTCCTCATCGGCAGCGGCATCTCCGTGGCAACCGTCAAGCAGGTAGGTCATCGTCCCTTGTTGCAGGGCATCAAATTATGGTTGCTGGTTTCGGTG
>Ga0210396_10007444_pt1 | contig 10408 bp, 8 predicted proteins | sample IncBWH17OmetaG_FD_155466 | JGI IMG/M metagenome (GOLD analysis project Ga0210396, IMG submission 155466) | Forest soil microbial communities from Barre Woods Harvard Forest LTER site, Petersham, Massachusetts, United States - Inc-BW-H-17-O ... | reverse complement strand
GGTGACGCCCAATCTGGATGAGCTGGCGCTGTTGACCGGTGTCGAGGTCCGGACGCGTGAGCAGGTGCCTGCGGCTGCGGAGCGGCTGGCACGGCAGGCGGCCAGTGTCGGGAACCCCGGCATCGCGATTGTGGTGACGGGCGGGCATCTCGGCCGGCCGGACGAGTACCTGCTTCTGGCAGGAAAGGGGCACTGGCTGCAGGGCGAGCGGGTCGAGACGCGATCCACGCATGGGACTGGGTGCGCGTTTTCAAGCGCGCTGCTGGCGGAGCTGGTACTGGGACGGTCCGGTGTCGAGGCTGTGGAGGCGGCGAAGAGCTATGTCGCCGGAGCGCTGCGGGCCGCTTACCCGCTGGGACAGGGACACGGGCCGCTTCACCACCTCTTTCGATTTGACCCGCTTCGAAACAACCCGGACTAGCTGGCCCTACCTTCAGTTGGGCCGTGCCGGCCCGCGGATGATTGCCTCATGAATCCGGGAGTCTGGGACCCGGGAGCTGCCGGTGTGCGTGGTATCCGTGACGGGAAGGTCCGCAGCGGCGTCGGCGCGCGCCTGCTGGGCGGCGACGATGTCCTCCTGAAGCACGACGAAGCGGCGGATGTATTTGAGGGGATGGGGCGCTTCGACCATCTCGCGCAGGTGATAGAGCCAGGAGTCGGCCTTGAGCATGCGCCGGGCAAAGGCACGCCGATGGACGGTGACGATCTGGCCGTCCTTTCTGCGCTGCGGATAGCTGACGGCAGGTACCATGAAGCTCATTTGCAGCCCGGCTTTCCAGAAGGTCTTGGCAAACTCGTGAGAGAAGAGCAGGGAATAGCAGTTACGGCCCTGGCAGAGCTGATCGATGGCCTCATCGAAGCCGAGCCATTCGGGGGCGGCATAGGCTCGATACCAGGAACGGAAATCAAATCCGTTGGATCGCGCCTGTAAGACGATATGGCGAATAACCTCTTGCCTGGTCATTCCGTCCCCCTGGGGGTGGAGTGCGGGTTGGGCGTGGGCGATTGAAGAAGCTGGCGAAATTTGCTGCAAGCATAAATAAAACGTGCGGCGTCCGATAGCCAATATTTTCCGTCTTTGCATAGGGAAGTGCTCAGACCGTCATTCGCGCAGCTGACAATGAACGCGTAGCTTTGTATGAACGGGCGCGGTACCGGGCTGGTGGGCCTATTCCTGAGACTGGAATTTAAGGATGGATCTGCGCGGCTGGGATCCGGGAAGAGCACGTCAGGATGAGGAAGGATCCCCAGAAACGGGGTGGATTGAGAACGACACGCTGGGCGATTGGCTTAGCAGGCCTGGTCATAGTGCTGCTCTGGCCGCTCGTGATGCACGCCGAGGAGCGGGTGATTCATACCAATCCGCTGAACCGGGAGCCGGACGTACGCGCGGCCTACGAGCGCTTCTACACGCTGGATTACGACGGCGCGCTGCGCAGCTTTCAGAAGATCCAGCAGGCCCATCCGAATGATCCGATGGCGGCGGACTACGTGCTTGAGACGGTCCTGTTCCACCAGCTCTACAACCTGGACCTGCTGGATACGACGCAGTATGCGCATGACGGTTTTCTGACCGGGAAACATCAGGTGGTGGAGGACAAGGCCTTCTCGGCGCACATCGAGGAGCTCTCCGACAAGGCCATTCGTCTGGCCGACGCGCGGTTGCAGAAGAACCCGAAGGACGTGGATGCGTTGTACGCACGCGGCTGGGCGAAGAGCCTGCGGGCCACCTACATGGGCCTGGTGCAGCGATCGTTTATCTCGGCGCTGCGGCAGGCGTTGCAGGCGCGCGACGACAACGACAAGGTGCTTGAGCTCGATCCGAACTACGTGGATGCCGAGCTGGTGGTCGGGGTACACCAGTATGTCGTGGGCGCGCTGCCGCGGGCGATCAAACTGGTGGTGGGGCTGGCAGGCATCCATGGTAACAAAGAAAAGGGCCTGGCCCTGCTGCGCGATGACGGCGAGCATGGCGTGACGACGTCGGTAGAGGCGCGGACTGCGCTGGCCCTCTTCCTGCGACGGGAGGCCAAGTACGACGAGGCTGCGAAGTGGAACGATTCACTGAAGCAGCAGTACCCGCACAACTTTCTGTTCTGGCTCGAAGCAGCCAATCTGCAGAAGGACGCGGGTCGGGCGCAACAGGCGCTCGCGCTCTATCGCGAGCTGCTCGAACACTCGAGGCAACCGGGGTACTTCACCAATGCGCATCTCCAGCTGGCGTGGTACGGACTGGCCGATACTCTACATGGGCAAAGAGATGCGGCGGGCTCCGCGGCTGCCTTCGAGCATGTACTGGCGCAGCCAACGCTGAGCCCGGACCTGAAACGGCGCGCGCAGCTTGGCGCAGGCATGGAGTACGACTTATTAGGCAAGCGTGAACAGGCTGAAGCGGCGTATCGTGATGTGTTGGCGCTGGGAGACAGTGAGCAGGCGTCGGATGCGCGCCGCTATCTGAAGGCGCCGTACAAGGGCTGAATCTGCAGCTATGTTTCTGGCGCGGCAGTTCCCGAGCGCTGGAGCTCAGGGAACTTCGAGCTGCGATGTTTCGTCGTATACGGTAGAACTCGATCACTGTTATGCGGGAGAGAGGCAGATGGCGTTTTACTGCAGCAATTGTGGCAAAGCGATAGCGACGGATGCACGGCACTGCCCGCACTGCGGATCTGCCGTGGGCGGCGCATTTCAGGGCACCCGGGCGGTGCCGCCTTCTGCATCCCAGCGGCGAATGGTACGGCCGCGCATGGGACGCGTGATTGCCGGCGTGTGCCAGGGAGTCGCCGTCACCTACGGATGGGACACGACACTGGTGCGTGTGGTCTTCGTCCTGCTCGCGTGCTTCAGCGGTGTCGGCCTGATTCTTTACATCGTTCTATGGGTGGCAGTGCCGGAGGAGCCGTTGATGCTGCCGACGGCTGCGAGCTATCCTCCGCCGGCCAACCCGCAGGCGTAAGGCAGATTCGACCAAAATTGGGCCGCGATCGAAAGCGGCCCGATTGGCTGAGCGGCCTTGGCGCCGGACGGCGAGCAGCGCACCAGCAACTCCAGGCGGACGCGTGCAAAGAAAGTTGAGCCACCAGCGATGAGCGATCTCCTGCACTATGAGGATCGCGGCCGCGGGCCGTGGGTGGTCTTCCTGCATCCCACGCCGGTCGATCATTTCTTTTGGCAGCCGGCTGCGGCGCTGCTAGAGCCGGAGTATCGTGTGCTTTTGCCCGATCTTCCGGGGCATGGGCTATCGCCGCTGGGCGATGAGACGGTAAGCATCCACACGATGGGCCTCGCCGTGCTGCGCTTGCTCGACGCTCTCTCCATTGAAAGTGCCATCTTCTGCGGCTGCTCCATCGGGGGTTATCTGCTCTATGAATTGTGGAGACAGGCGCCCGAGCGGATGCGCGCGCTCGCCATCTGCAGTGCCAAGCCGCACGTCGATACGCCCGAGGCACGGCGCACGCGCGAAGCAACCATTGAAAAGATCCAGCGAGAGGGCACTGCGCCATTCTTCGATGCCATGCTCGACACACTGGTGGGCGCGCCGGCAAAGGAGCGCGATCCGGATATTGTGTACAGGCTGTGCGCGATGATGGAGCGCATGTCCGCCGAGTCGGCGATAGCAGTGCAGCGTGCCCTAGCCGCGCGGCCGGACTCACTGCGGACCGCGGCGACCATTCATGTGCCGACGGCCGTGCTCGCAGCCTCGCTCGACCGCGGCTCAACGCCGGCGGAGATGCGGGAGCTGGCGAATGCTGTTCCCGGCTCGACGTTTTACCTGCTGCAGGAAATGGGACATTACGCGCCCTATGAGCAGCCGCGACTGGTCGGCGCACTGCTGCGCCGCTTCGTCGATCAGAACTCCGACCATTGAAATACGTGCACGGGCCCGCCGAACGCTTTCGATGGGACAGCTTCGGTGGATGACGGGTGTGGTCCATGCATCGATGGCCATTCATCTATGAAAAGATGAGTGCATCCTGATCTCACACGAGGAAGCCTCCCTTGCCCAGAAAGCCTGAAAGGGTCGCGGCGCGACCCTTCCGTTACAACAGTGATGGCGAACTGCTCTGCGATTCTGTATCTCTTCGGTCGCTGGCTGCACGCTACGGCACTCCGCTCTACTGCTATAGCGCTGGGCAAATCCGCGAACGGCTTGCTCTGTTCCGCAGGAGCTTTTCGCGACAGGAGCACCTGATCTGCTACGCGGTGAAGGCGAATGCGAACCTGTCGCTGTTGCGTATGATTGCGCGCGAAGGTGCGGGCTTCGACATTGTCTCGGGCGGGGAGTTGGAGCGAGTGCGCCGGGCAGACAAGCGCGCCGTGGCGCGTACCGTCTTTTCGGGTGTCGGTAAGACGGCCGAGGAGATGGACCTTGCGCTTCGTGCCGGCATCCTTCTGTTCAATGTGGAGAGCGAGCAGGAGCTGGAACTGCTGGCGGAGCGGGCCGCGAAGCTGCGCAAAAAAGCGAGGGTGGCGCTGCGGGTTAACCCGGATGTCTTCGCTGAAACGCACCCCTATATTTCGACCGGCCTGCGCGAGCACAAGTTCGGCATCGATATCAGCCGTGCGCGGGAGGTCTACGGGCGCGCTTCAAAGAGCAAGTGGCTTTCTCCGGAAGGTGTGAGCGTGCACATCGGCTCGCAGATCCGCAGCGCGTCTCCCTTCGGTGCGGCGCTCACGCGAGTACGCATGCTGGTTGAGGAGTTGGCGTCGGATGGAATTCGGATCCGTTCGGTCGATGCAGGCGGTGGCCTGGGCATCGATTATGCTGCACCGCTGGGTGCGGAAAAATTCGATGCCGCGCAGGAAGTAGCGGATTATGCCGCGGCACTGACCGAAGGACTGCGCGGGTTGCGCGTGCGCCTGCTGCTCGAACCTGGACGATTCCTGGTGGCACAGGCAGGAGCGCTGGTGGCGCGGGTGCTTTATCGCAAGCGCAACGGCACGAAGGAGTTTCTGATCACCGACGCCGGCATGAATGACCTTATCCGGCCCGCTCTGTATGGCGCGCATCACGAGATTGTTCCCGTTGAGCGGGGAGACGAAACAAGTGAGGAGACCGTGACCGTGGATGTAGTGGGGCCTGTCTGCGAGACCGGCGACTTCTTCGCGCGTGATCGGGCCATGGCTGATGTGCAACCGGGAGCGCTGATCGCGCTGCTGGATGCGGGAGCGTATGCGATGTCGATCGCTTCGAATTACAACTCACGCGGGCGCGCGGCAGAGGTGCTGGTGGATGGCAAACGCCTGAAGCTGGCACGCAGGCGCGAGACGATCGACGACCAGTTACGCTTCGAAGAATAGGGAGCAGAAAATGAAGAGGCCCGCAGATGCGGGCCTTTGGTGTGCTTGGACTATCGCTACTGCGCGATCGAGTGCACCGAGGCGAGCGTTCCAGCCTCTGCCGGTTCAGTCGAGGGCGACGTGTAGGTGTTTGCGGGCAGAGTCTGTGGACCGCTTGCTGTCGTGGGGCCGAGGCCGAGCGAGATCAGTGCGCGGGAGTCCGGCGTGAGCTTGGTCTGCCAGCCGTGGTCCGCCTGGTACTTCTGCATCGCGGTTTCGGTTTGCGCGTCCCACTGGCCGCTGGGTGAGCCGGTCAGATAGTTTTTGGAGATGAGTGCTTTCTGGATCTCGGTCGCGCGCTCCGGGGCGATGCCGCGTTGACCCATCGGATGGGCGATGCGGTGACGGATGCGATGGCCTACGCGGCTGACTGTGCTTTTATGAGCAGACGTGGAAGTCGCTGCGAGGGCAGGAGACACGACGAGAGCGAGGGTCAGAGCCAGTGTGGTGCCGGCAGAAAAGCGAAGCATGCGGGTTCCTCGTCCGGGGGTAGGAAGATCGCGTTCTGGTGAGACTAGCGGCATATTCATGAGATTGCAACCGAACAGAGATCGGCAGCCACGAAAGTTGTGGGGTCCGATTCTCGTGGGTAACACAAAGGTGTTACCTAAAGTGGGAATTCCCACTGCAATGTGTCACCAATGCAGCGAGTGTGGCTTTTCCGTCAAGAAAAGCCGCACTCGCCGTGATGGCACAGTGTGGTTAGGGCAGCGTGCCGCCCCGGTAGAAATTGCCACTACCCGGTTGGCGCGGATTGATGATGCTGACGACCACGTCCGCTCCGCTCTTCAGTGCGTTGACCGCAGCGGTGTAGTCGCTCTTGTTGTTGATCGGCGTCTTGTTGATTTCGTTGATGACGGCTCCCTGAGAGAGGCCGATCTCATCCGCGAATGAACCAGGCTTGACCGCCTGAATCAGGACGCCGTGCACGCCCCTGCTGGTGAGCTGCTGAGGCAGGTTCACCGCAGTGACGCCGAGCTTGTCCGGTCCGGACTCTTCTTCACCAGGTCCGTTCTCGTTCGGAGCATTGTTCTGACCCGTGAGAGAACCGACAGTCTTGGTGCGGTCCTGGATGGTCACCGTCGCGCTCTGCTGCTGACCATTGCGCAGGTAGCCGATCTTGGCAGTGGATCCGGGATGACGCGCCGAGATGATGTTCACCAGGTCATCGCCGTCCTTGATGGGCTTGTCATCGACCGAGGTGATGATGTCACCGACTTTGATGCCAGCCTGATCTGCAGGTCCACCCTTCGGAACGCTCGAGACCAGTACTCCGGATTTGAAGCCGTAGACGCGACCCACGGCGGCGGGGAGATCCTGCTGGAAGGAGATGCCGATGGAGCCGCGAACAACCTTATGCGCGGGCCCAATCAGATCGTTGTAGACCTGGATCACGGTGTTCGACGGCATGGCGAAGCCGATGCCCTGGTAGCCGGCGGACTGCGTGTAGATCGCGGTGTTGACGCCGATGACCTGCCCGGCCATGTTGATGAGCGGGCCGCCGGAGTTGCCGGGATTGATGGCGGCATCGGTCTGGAGGAAGTGCTGGAACTGACCCTTCACGCCCGGCTCGATGGTCCTGTTCTTGGCGGAGATGATGCCGGCGGTGACCGTCTTCGACAGCTCGAACGGCTCACCGATCGCGACGACCCATTCACCGACCTCTGTGCTGTCGGAGTTGCCCATCTTTACGGTTGGGAGCGATGCGGATGCATCGATCTTAATGACCGCGATGTCGGTGTCGGGATCGACGCCGACGACCTTCGCCGGTCGACCGTGATCGGTGGGATTATCCGGATCGGTGGAGAGCTTGACGAAAATTTTGTCGGCCTTGTCGACCACGTGATTGTTAGTCACGATGTAGCCGCGGCCATCGACGAGGAAGCCGGAGCCGAGCGATTCACGAACACCGCCGCCATCCGGGCCGCCGCCGTCATCCGGTCCCTGTCCGCCAGGGCCGCCGAAGAAGCGGTTGAAGAAGTCCTGGAAGTTGTCCGGACCCTGCTGCTGGTCGTCATCGCCCGGGCCCTGCTGGTCGTCAGGCGACTGCGGATTGTTAGGCTGCAACGGTTGCGGTCCCTGTGGTCCGCCGCGACGCCGGCCGGTGCGGCGCTCGTGAGGCAACTGCTCGGTGTAGATATTCACGACCGCCGGACCTACGTCCTTGGCGATCTGCGTGAACTGCGTGCCCGACTGTACAGGGCTGGGAATCTTCAGGGGTGTGGCGTCAGAGCTATTGACCTGGTTCTCGTTGCCCTTCACGCCATGGACGGCTATCGAGCCGATGATGATGCCGACGGAGAGCGTAGACAGTACAACAAACGTTGGTGCCAGACGGTTGAGCTTGATCCGCCTAAGAAAAGAGTTCATATGCAGGGCTAACCTCGTGAGTTTCGCGATAGCTGTCGCGTTGGTGCGGCGGGTACGCCGGAGATGTGTGGAATTGTCTTGACAATTCAGTATAGATGTTTCGCAGCGGCTGCTCTATCCCGGAGATCGCTCCTTTCTTAGACGCCCTGGATTTCAAAGGGTTTTGCCCTGAAATTCGACTGATTTCGCTTCTCAGGCAACCGGGGCTTCATGCGCGCTGGCAGGCGTCGGCTGCGGCAACAATTCGGTGAAGGCAATGCCACCCAAAATTAACAATGCGCCGGCGGACGCCCGGGCAGAAAGGCGCTCCCCGAAGAAGAAATACGATGTCAGAAAGGCAAAGACGGGCTCGAGCGCGAGAATCAGAGCCGTGCGCGTGGCCGTGAGGCGCTGCTGCGCCCAGGACTGCACGGTGAAGGCGACAGCCGTGGCCAGGACGCCGGTCACGAGCAGGGCAGTAACCAGCCTCGGTGACAAATGAAGCCAGGGATGCTCAAAGAGGGGCAGGGCCGCGCCCATGATGAGGGTGCAAAAAGCCAGCTGCAGCACCGCCAGTGCGCCCAGCGGCATGCGCGGCGATATGTGAGCCAAGGCCAGGACGTGCAGCGCAAACCCGAGGGCACAGAGCAGCGTCAGCAGGTCGCCGGTGTTGATGCTGGCGAGCAGCGTCGCCCATGGCGTGTGGGGAGGCGTGGTGAGCAGCAGGATGCCGGCGAAGGCCATGGCTGCGCCCGCAAAGACGGCGGGTGACGGCGCCCGCATGCTGGCAGGCCGCAGTGCGGGAACGGAACAGAGCAGCGGCACCATGACCACGATGAGGCCGGTGATGAAAGCGGACTTGGCCGGCGTGGTGCGGGCGAGCCCTGCTGTCTGGAAGCTGTAACCCGCCGCGAGGCACAGACCCACCAGGGCCCCTCCGGCGAAGTACTTGCGTTCGAGCCGGCGCAGATCGCGGTGATAGATAGCGGCCAGAACGACGGTGGCGATGATCATGCGCAGCAGGTTGAAGAGCAGAGGCGAGATATCGGCGAGCGCGTCCTTGACGACCACGAAGGTTGAACCCCAGATGGCCGCGGTGAGGATCAGCAGCAATGAGGCGCTGCGGGTGTGCTTCGCGATGGCGTGCTCCTGATCTATCGGGTGACTACGTTTGCGAAGTATGTTGGATGACCAGCGACGACCGTGCGCACCACTTTTGTGCCGAGGATGTCATGCGCCGGGATGGTGGTGAGATCGCGATCGAGCACGATGAAGTCAGCCACCATGCCGGGCGCCAGCGTTCCTTTGTAGGACTCGCTGAATTCTGCGTAAGCCGAGCCCTGCGTGTAGGCGTAGAGCGCCTGCGCGATGGTCAGCTTCTCCTCCGGAAAGTAGCTCTGGGTGCCGGCTTCGTTCTCGCGTGTGACGGCAGCGTAGATGCCGCGGAAGGGCGTGATGGGCTCGACTGGATAGTCCGTGCCGAAGGCGAGCGGCACGCCGTGATCGAGGAAGCTCTTCCACGCATAGGAGTAGCGTGCGCGATCGTGACCGAGGCGCTGTTCGGCCCAGGCCATGTCGGTTAGCAGATGGTTCGGCTGCATGGAGGCGATCACGCCGAGCTGTTTGTAGCGATCGAAGTCGGGCGCGTCGAGGACCTGCGAGTGCTCGATGCGTGGGCGGTGATCGCAAGTGATTTTAGGTTGAGGAATCGAAGCCGTCGGAACGACACAGCTGGGATCCTGCTTGGGAGTCGCAAATGCGTTGAGCGCCATTTCCACCGCGCGATCGCCGATGGCGTGAAAGCCCATCTGGAAGTGTTCTGCGGCACGCTCCTTTGTCATGGCATCGAGCTTGGCCTGGTCATAACGCGGAATGCCACTGTTGCCCGGATCGTCGGCGTAAGGCGCATTCAGCGCAGCAGTGCGCGAGCCGAGTGAGCCATCCATGAAGCCCTTCAGCATGCCGGTGTGCAGCATCGGGTCATCTGCGGGATGATGCGCGCGATGCTCCTTGAGCGTCTCGACGGGATCGGCGAAGGTCAGCCATTCGGAGACGCGCACCGGCAGATGGTCTTCGTGCTCCAGTTGCTCCATCACCAGGAAGTCGTCCCACTCGGAGTAATCCTGCACGCTGGTGACGCCGTGAATGGACGCATCGGCCAGTGCCAGGGAGAGTGCCCGCTTGCGCTCGGCAGGCGCCGGCGGCGGGATCTTCTGGATGACCATCTCCATCGCCGGGTCTTCGCGCACGATGCCGGTGAGCTCGCCTGCGCTGTCGTGATCGAATTTTCCACCTTTGGGATCGGGCGTGGTTCGCGTGATGCCAGCCGCGTCAAGCGCCGCAGTGTTCACGATGGCGATGTGGCCATCGACGCGCTCGAAGAACGCCGGATGTCCGTTCGTCACAGCGTCGAGCTCCTGTCGCGTCGGCAGCGTCTTCTCAGGCCACAGTGTGTGGTCCCAGCCGCCGCCCGGCAGCCACCTGCCGGCGGGTGCGGTCTTTGCGGCGCGCTGGATGCGATCGAGCATCTCCTGCAGCGTTTTGCTTCCCGTGAGATCTACGGAGAGCTGGATGCGGCCGGCGTCGCCCAGATGGGTATGCGCATCGTTGATGCCGGGCATGGCAAAGGATCCGCCGAGATCGACGAGCCGCGTCTTGGGTCCTTTCGTCTTCAGCAACGCCGGATCTGTACCGGTCGCGGTGACGAGTCCATCGCGCATCA
>Ga0210396_10007443_pt1 | contig 10409 bp, 10 predicted proteins | sample IncBWH17OmetaG_FD_155466 | JGI IMG/M metagenome (GOLD analysis project Ga0210396, IMG submission 155466) | Forest soil microbial communities from Barre Woods Harvard Forest LTER site, Petersham, Massachusetts, United States - Inc-BW-H-17-O ... | reverse complement strand
TCCTTTCAGCTCCGCGGGCGGAACGGTGATTTTTCCCGGCTGCAGCGGCGTGATGATGAAATGGAGTTCGACGACGCGAACGGTCCTGCCCTTTTCAACTTCGTCGTGAACGCTCGGCTTGCCTTCCCGCTGGACAATGGCATCCGCAATGCTGATATCGCTCAATGCGGCATCCGAAACGTCCCCACGCACGACGCATCGGATCGTATAAAGGATCGGCTGGTTCTGATATGGCGTCGTTGTGCTCGCTTTCGCGCTGAGCGAAATCATGCCGTCGCCTGCACTCACCGGCGGCGATGTTTGCGGCGATGCACGATCCACGGTGAGCGTCACCGGCGCGGTGCGCAATGTGCCCGCCGCGGTTTCGATCTTCACCGCGGGAATCGTGATCTGCCCTTCCCGCCTGGGGCTCAACGTGTATTGCCATCCGTTGCTGAAACTGAAAGCACCGTTGATGATTGTGATGTCCGAGGATTGCGCTTCGGAAACGACAGTGAAGAACTGCTTCAGCGCGCCGATATCCGGATCGCCTTTGGCTTTCGCGCCCGAAAGCGTCAACTGTAGCGTGACGTTTTCTCCCTGTCCGACGTGATTGCGGTCGAGCGTGGCGGTGAAATTGGCTGCGATTGCCGACACCGGCAGCAAAATCGCAAGAACGGAAAAAAGAAAAATGCGTTTCACGGCGCGCCTTGCTTCTGGCCGCTTTGTTGCTCTTCGATCATGAACTGGTTCTTCAGAAAAGAACCGGGATCGTTTTGCACGCGGTTCAACCATTCATCGGCGTTGACATCCAGTTGCGTGCGCGGAGGCATGCCATCGCGGCCTTTCCCCAGCACGTAACGATTGGCAGATGCGTTGCCTGCATTTTTTTCCGAGCCGGGATTTTCACGAGCCGCTTGCAGCTTCGTCGCCGCCTGTTTTCCTCCTTGCGGCGAGGCTTGCTGCGCGCGCGCCTGCTGTCCTGCTGCCTGTTGTTGTCCCTGTTTGCCCTGCTGTTGCTGCCCGTGTTGCTGCTGTCCCTGTTGTTGCACAGCTTGCTGATTGCCTTTCGATTGCCCGGCCTGTTGCTTGTTCTGGGCGCCTTGCTTCCCAGCCTGTGATTGGGTTTGCGCGCCGCCCTGCCGGTTTTGAGCGTTCTGCTGTCCGCCGTTGCCCTGTTGCTGCTGGCCGTGTTGTTTGTTCTGCCCGCCGCCGCCACCTCCTCCGCCTCCACCTCCACCCTGATTGTTCTGAGGTGGTTTGGGTGGTTTTTGTTTCGGTTGTGGCGGTTGTTTTTGTTTCTCCAGCATTTTCTCCGCGATGGCCAGATTGTGCAGCGTGGGAACGTCGCCTGGTTTCTTCTTCAACACCGCTTTATAGCTGACGATGGCGTCTTCCGGCAGATATTGCATTAATTGGGCGTTGCCCAGATTGTAAACGGCATCCAGATTTCCCGTCTGCGCGGCAGCGGTTTTGAACAGCATAGCAGCCTTGTCATATGCTTTCTCTCGATATGCAACGACGCCTTGCCGGTAAGGCGTGTCGAATTTCGCATCTTTGTAATCGTGATGGTCATAGGCCGTGCGTGCCTGTTGCTGTTTGTTGAGGAACAAATCCGAGAACGTTATCGCCTGCGCATGACCGGGCGAAAAGAATGTCATTGCGAACAAGATGATGGCTGGAAAAATGGCCCCACGCCTGAACAATGGCAACAAGAACAACGCCAGGGCGAATGCCGGAATATAGAAGCGCTCCTCCCACAGGCGCACGGTTTTGGGAGTCGTCATCGCTTTGGTTTTGGCGGCCTCGATGTGGCCCAGAATGGCGCGCGTGTCGTCATTGGTATAATTCGCTTCGACATAAAGCCCGTGGCCTGCGGCTGCGAGCGATTGCAGCCGCGCAGCCCGCAGGCGAGAAATTTGCGGCTTGCCTTCGCTGTCTTTGAGCCAGCTGCCGTCCTCGCCTGGCACCGGCGCACCCGAAGCAGCCCCAATGCCCATCGTATAGATCGTGGCGTTGGCAGACGCGTGAACCAGCGCTGCGAAATCATTCTCCGCAAAATTGCCGTCGCTGATGACGAGAACCGATTTGTCGTTGCCCGGCTCGCCTTTCAGCATGACCGCAGCCAAGGCCAATGCGGGTTGCAACCGGTCGCCCTGAATGGTGACGAGCGACGTGTCCAATTCAGGCAGCAGATTTTTGATCGTCCTGACATCATCGGTGAGCGGCGTCACCATGTGCGGCACGGCGGCGTATGCAACAAGACCGATGCTTATGCCGCGGCTCATATCGAGCAGATCCTCGATTTCCTCCCTCGCGCGCGCGATGCGCGACGGCTTCACGTCTTTCGCGTTCATGGACTGCGAAAGATCGAGTACGACGACGAGGTTCTGCGACGCCGCGAAGGTTTGCTGGTCCGTGTAATTCCAGCGCGGCCCCGCCATGGCGATCGCGCCGAAGAACCACGCAGCACTCCACAACAAAAGCGACGCGCGGATATTGCTTCCGGCGACGCCGCGGCTTTTCACGAGATGCGGCAGCAAATGGCGGTCGGCGAAGCGTTCCAGCAATCCGGCGCTCTGTGTTTTGTAAAACAACGAGTACAAAATCGGCACGATGGGGATCGCCAGCAATCCCCACAGCCATGCGCTTTGTGCGAAATGGAATTGGCTAAATTCCATAGCGCGCATTCCCCACGACCGGAAGCAGCACCAATAGAAACAGCAGCGCCAATGCGGCGCCGAGCGGATAGCGGTATAGCGGCCTGCGGACCATATAACTGCGCGTTTCGGCCGTTGTTTTTTCGAGCTTGTTGATTTGCGCGTAGATCTTTTGCAGCGCTTCGGTATCCGCCGCGCGGAAATAACTGCCGCCGGTTATATCCGCGATTTTCTGCAGCAGCCCTTCGTCGAGATCGAATTGCGCCATCACGATCTGGCCGCTCTCATCGGGGATCGGCACCGGCCCTTCGCTGCCGACGCCGATTGTGTAAATACGAATATGGTATTGCTTGGCGAGTTTCGCAGCAGCGAGAGGCGGAATGGTGCTGGCGTTGTCGCCGCCATCGGTCAGCAGGATGATGACACGGGACTTCTCCGGCCGGTCGCGCAGATTGCGCACGGCGAGCCCGATGGCATCGCCGATAGCTGTGGTGTCGCCTGCCTCGCCCACCATCGTGTTGTTGAGCATCTTGCGCACCGACAGCGTGTCGAGCGTCAGCGGCACATGCAGATAGGCCTGCGAACCGAACAGAACGAGGCCCACGCGGTCGCCCTGGCGTTGACGCACGAAATCGCTGACGACGGATTTGACGACGTCCAGCCGACTGGCCTGCTCACCGTTTTCCGTATAGTCCAATGCTTGCATCGATCCCGACAGATCGACTGCCAGCATCAGATCATAACCCTTGTTCCGCAACTGCGTGAACTCATCCACCAGTTCCGGCCCCATCAGCGCGACCGTCAAACTCAGCCAGAGCAGGCCCAAAACGATCGCGTAAGCCCGCGAGGATTTCTTCGCGCGTAGCCCTTGCGGAAAGCCGGATTTCAGCCGCTCGATATAGGGAAAGAAAATCTCGGGCGCGTTGGGCGTGTTCGTGATTTTCACGCGCGGCGCAAATCTGCGCACCAGAAACGGCAGCGCCAGCAGAACAATCATCCATGGCCATGCGAATGAGAACATTCTACTTGACCCACCGCTTCGCGGCGCGGATCAGAACCTTGAGCGTTTCCGGCGAAACATTTTGACCCGGCGGCGCATAAGGCGCTTCGATCAGCAACGATCCACGCGCGGCCCAATCGAATTTGCCCGGATCGTTTGCGCTGAGCCAGCGCAGCCAGTCCGTGCCCTCCAGCCCCGCGCATTCCGCCCGCGAAGAGGATCGCATCGCGACCCGGCGCATGAGATCGGACAGTGAGGCGGCGATGTCCTGCGCATTGCCGCCGGCCAATTGCGCATTCAACGCATTGAACGCAAGCCACGCATCGCCTTTCCAGCTGCGGAAATAGGCTCGCCGCCGCAAGTAGATGATTCCCGCGGCGATCAATGTGAGGGCTATTATCGCCCACCAGCCCGGCGCCAGCGGCCACCAACTGATATAGTCCAGGCCCTTGATATCGTAGAGTTGCTTCAGCAGGTCGTCGGGCGCCACGTTCATCGTCCGGCTTTCCCGATGTTCAGATGCCGCAATCCCAGCAGCAGATCGGCGTGAACATCCTTGTCCGTGTGCAGATCGACGACGCCGATCCGCCAGCGCGCCGCGATGTCCTCAAGCCGCTTGCGGTTTTCACGCCATTGCCGCGCATAGGCCTCGCGGCCCTCGCGGCTGTCGGTGTCGAGCGTGAGCTTGTGTCCGGCTTCGTCCTCGAACGCGACAATATCCATCGCCGGTATTTCGCGATCAGCCGGATCGTTGATGGCGACGAGCACCACGTCGCATCTGCGCCGCAGATGTGCCAGCCGCTTTTCCAGCGTTTCCGACGCATCTGGAAAATCGCCGATCACAAGCAGCAACGCGCCCGTCGGCACCACGCGCTCGAGATATTTCAAGACCGTTTCCTGCGGCACCGGCGCTTTGTTCTCACCTGCCGTCGTTCGGCTCAGCAGCTTCAGCGTCTGCCACAGCGCCTGCCGCGAGCGCGTGGGCGTGAAATATTTTATGCCGCCCGGCACATCACCGAAGACGACACAGCCGACGCGATCCTTGGCAACATTGGCTTGCCAGCCGAGCAACGAAGCCGCCCGCGCCGCTTGCACGGATTTGAACGTGCCGCGCGTCCCGAAACGCATCGCGGCATTGGCATCGATGCAGAGGATGACGGTACGCTCGCGCTCCTCGGTAAAAACCTTGACATGCGTCGTGTCGGTGCGCGCGGTGACGCGCCAGTCGATGCTGCGGATGTCATCGCCGAAATGATATTCGCGCACTTCGTGAAACGCCAAACCCTGTCCGCGAAACGGCGAGGTATAATCCCCCGGTCCCGCCGCCATGGATTGACGGCCGGAAACAATGCTCAGGCGCGAGGCATTCTGCCCGAGCTGTATCAGTTCACCGAAATCCGGATACAGCACGGCTCAATCCCTTACGGCACAGCCACGACATCCAGCAGCCGCCCGACAATCGCGTCGCGGGAAACATTGTCGGCTTCCGCTTCGAAGGACGGGATGATGCGGTGGCGCAGAATATCCGGCGCGACGGTCTGGATATGATGCGGCGAAACATAATCGCCGCCCTCAAGCCACGCCAAGGCCTTCGCACAACGCAACAGCGCCAGCGTCGCGCGCGGCGAAGCGCCATGGCGAATCCATTCCGTCAGCTTCTTGTCGTATTTCTGCGGCTCGCGCGTCGCGCTGACGAGCGACACGACATAGTGCTTCAGTTTCTCGTCGACATGAATTTCGGCGCAGGCGCGGCGCGCGGCGAACACGTCTTCCTGCGTGCTGACGGGCAACGAGGCTTGCGCGATGTTGCGGCGGCGGCTCTCGTCGTAATCGAGAATCCGCAGCTCCTCTTCCGGTGACGGATAACCCACAATCGTGTACATGAGGAAACGATCGAGCTGCGCTTCGGGCAGATTGTATGTGCCCTCGTGCTCGATCGGGTTCTGCGTCGCCAGCACCATGTAAAGCTCGGGCAGCTTGTAAGTGTGACGGCCGACCGTGACCTGTTTTTCTTCCATCGCTTCCAGCAGCGCCGATTGCACCTTCGCGGGTGCGCGATTGATTTCGTCGGCGAGCAGGATGTTGTTGAAGATCGGCCCGCGGCGGAACGTGAAATCGCTCTGCTCGCGCACATAGATTTCCGTGCCGATGAGATCGGAGGGCAAGAGGTCCGGGGTGAATTGAACGCGGTGAAAATTCCCCTCGACGCCTTCGGCCAGCGCCTTCGCCGCCGTGGTCTTCGCCAGACCGGGCATGCCTTCGATCAGGATATGCCCGTCGCACAGCAGACAGATGAGCATGTTGCGGATCAGCAATTGCTGGCCGACGATCCGGCCTTCCATGACCTTTCGCAGATCGCCGAGTTTACGCACGGGCTGATCGGTACCTGATCGTTCATCGAGACGGACATGCGGTCTTAGCAGGAGTGAGGGTCGTCTTATCATGCGTCCGCGCCGGAGCTTACCGGATCGATGCTCACAGTCGCGACGCGTTTTTCACCTGCGGTAATTCGCCAAGCACTGCGATACTGCCTCATCGCAAGCCCCGCAACGGATTAAGAAAATTTGAGGAACCCCGCGAACGGGACATACGTGACGAAAAGAAAGAAAAGCAGATATTATTCATGCGATTCAATTGGTTAGCATAAAAACCGCCTGTCCGTAGAATCGAGCCAGACGCTTGAGGCAACTCCTTCGTCGCCCGCCACGCCGTAAATCTCACCGGTGATGTGACCTGCTTCGTCAGACGCGAGGATGCCCATCAATCGAGATCCGGTTTGCAGGGATCGATCTTGACGATGCTGAGCTTGCCGCTGGGTTCCAGCATCATCGACTTTACATTATCCACCTTTCCCTCTCCGTCGATGCTGTGCTCGCGCAAGGCTTCTCGCAAGTCGGACTCAGAAATCTTGTTATGCTTACGCGCGCGGTGATCGATACGCCCATGATCGATCAGCCTGACGGCTTCGCCTTCGAAAAGATGCGCCATCCCCTGATTGCGAGCAACACAATGCGCCAGAGCAACATGAAGAAAAGTTATGACCGCTGCTGCCGTCATCGTGCCGACGAGCGGCGCACCGCCGGTCATAGCTCGTGCGAGTGCGGAACCAATCATGATTGTGATTACGATGTCGAGAGCCGACCAGCGTCCAAACATGCGCGGACCACTTAGCCGAAGTAATAGGAGGCCGTAGGCAAATATGAGAACCGCTCGTGCGGCTTCCTGCGCTGTCGAAAGCTGATTTTGGACACCGAATAGATCGATAAAGAACTGCTCCACGGTGCGCCATCTCCTATGGGCACAGATTTTCCGGCAAGCTGAGATCGGCTAACCGGACTTTTTCTTGCGACCCTTGCCCTTGCGTTTTTTGGGGACTTTTTTGCCTTTCTTCCTCGCCTCGGAAAGGCCGATGGCGATTGCCTGTTTGCGGCTTTTGACCGTGCCGCCCTTTCCACCTTTGCCGCGCTTAAGCTTGCCCTTCTTTTTGCGATGCACGGCTCGCTCGACGTCTTTCCCGGCGCTTTTCGAATAACGGGCCATGGGGCTCCTCCATCACTGCTCCATTCTGCAACTTGTGAAAGCGGAACTGGTTCCCGTTTCGGCTGTTTGCAATTCAAGCGGAGGTTCATATGCCAGTTCTCGAGGATATAAAACATGCCGTGGAGAAAGTTACGGGCTTTCGCCGGCCCAAAGCTGAAGATATCCGCACTCTCACACGCAAGGCCAATGCATACTGCTTTGCCGATGACGGCATTACACCCAACAATCCGCACTTTCCGCTTATTCATTATCGTTCGCCGGTAAAGCTCGATCCGGCTTTCGATCCTGCTGCGATATTCGAGGTGTTGTTTGCTTCGAATGGCTGGCGGGATTCCTGGCGTGACGGAATCTATGATTTTCTTCACTTTCACACGGCCACCCACGAAGTGCTTGGCATTGCTCAAGGCCATGCGCGCGTGGAGTTCGGCGGCGCCAAGGGAAGACGATTGATCGTCAAGGCGGGCGACGTTGTAGCGCTGCCTGCGGGCACTGGACATAAACGTCTATCCGCCAGCCGGGATCTGTTGGTCGTAGGCGCCTATCCTGAGCACGGGACTTACGACGAACCCAAACCTTCGGAAATCGACCACGCCAAAGCGGTTGCTTCGATCGCCAAGGTTAGGCCGCCAAAGAGCGATCCTATCTACGGCAGCGCTGGTCCGCTGAAATCTCTTTGGCGCTCTCCATAAGTTCGAATTCGTCTGTATCGATTTGCAGTGCTGTCAACGGCTTAGGGGTAAGGACCGCAACGCTGCGCTTCGATTTTTGGATGCGTGCGCTTGAAACGATAACTTTCGCTTCCCATCTCCGTTGTCCAGACGAAGGTGAGAGCCATGACCGAACGACGCTAGCGTGAGACCAGACAGGACAAGGGTGCAAGCCCACGTGCATCCGTGCGGAACTGGATGGGGTATGGGAATATGATGGTGCTATCATCACATGCCGTGTTTTCGGAGCTATGCGCTCAGGCAAGCCGGGCGCGCTCTGAAACATCCTGTCGATGCGACGTCCGTGGCGAAGGCAAAGGTGCAGAGCATTGCTCCGGTTTAAGGAGCCTCGCGTGACGCCGTAGCTTCGATTCCGAAAGCGGGACTGTTCTGGAGCGTCCCGCTTTTTGTTTAATGATGATGCCGGGGGCGGAATCGAACCACCGGCACGCGGATTTTCAGTGGTGCCAGAAATCTTTACGGCCCATCACAGTATCTTTCAATCTATCCAGAAATTCATATGAATTCAGCCTGTTAGCTGCTCGACCTATCGAAAGCCGGATCACCTCTTTTCATTCAAAAAAACAGCCCATGTTACCCCGGCGTAACCCACATCGACATCTGCCGGGCTCTATCCACCTAACCCCACGTCGATCGTTGCAAACGGTCCATAGAAGCCGACATTCTGGGATTTGCGCGTATCTATGCCGTTATCCACGGCGCCGAAGAAAAAGTCTGCACGATAACCAACGCTGACTTTGGCATTGGGGAATTTCAGCGACATACCGGCGAATCCGCCCACATTCGGGATCGTGACATTTCTGGCGCCATTACGATCAGGCGGCGTATTCGTGTAGCCGTGCAATCTGGATGCGTATTGGCCTTGCCCGCCCGGATACACATAAAAATAGCTACTCTTGGTTTGGTGATGCATCTTGGTGCGTTGGCGGCCAAACAGAATCGCGGCGTTCGCACCCCAATCAAGCGCAAGTGCTACACTCGTATCAGTTCGAACTACAGGTACTGAAGCATCCCATGAGAGCGTCGGTCCCACCGCCTCGGTACTGTGCTTGAGTTGAATGAAAGCCCTGTTGGTTTGAAAATAAGCTCCATGAAAATGGAACGGATATGGCGGTGGCTTCGTAATGAACGGCCCCGAGCGATAAATGGGACGTGCATGCAATGTAATATCCCCACTCGATGTGAATTGCGCGAACCGTATTCCCGCGCTCAAAATGGACGATCCTCCGGTTCCGAAAAGCCCAAGGCCGACATCTTTGCCAGCTAGAAAGTCGAGAGCCAGATGCGAACTATTGGATTTCGATTGACCGTCGCCATACCGTTCCAGCGGTCTTCCGTTTTCCGTGACCAGATGGCTGAAATGTGTCTGAGTTGTTTTGTGCGACGACTGGTAATGCAAATGCTTCGCTGCGTTGGAACGCCCATAGCGCACGGATGCGGAGAAAATCCAATTCGTATCCTCCGGCGCAAAGACCAATTTTGCTTCGCCGCCGACACTGAATCGTGGAGCCCGCTGTGCACCCAGCATCGGATCTGAGAAATCCGGCTCAGCTTTGGTGACAAATAACGGCGCAAACAAAGTTTCCGGGGTATCGACACGTTCGAACTGACCTCCCAGTTCGATCCACATAACCGGATGCTCCGCCTCGTCACTCGCAATCGCGCCGGACGCAGATGCAAACAGTGCAACGGCGCAAACCGTGCTCAGAAGATGCCAGCGGAAATCGCGTTCATCACAAGCCGTATTCACCAATTCGCTCATCTGTTCCCCCTTACCAATTCTTCGTGAGACGAATGCCGATCAATTTCGGATCGGTCAGGAACACATTGGTCGTGAGCCCCGTATCGTCGCTGTTCAGGAATGCGCCCGTGATAGCCGTCGTGTTGAACACATTCTTGTCGTAGAGCATCACCTGCCAGCCGCTCTGACTCGTCAGAATGAGCGTCAGATTGACGGTGTCGTAGCCGCGCAGCCGGTCATAGGAAAGGTCATTGAACACGCGCCACCACGAAGCATCCTGCCAATAGAAATCGCCGCGCAACGTGCCTGCCCAATCCGACGTAAGCGGCATGGTGTATTGCGTGCCAAACGAAACGGTGTAGGGCGGCGCGTTAGGCAAACTGTTGCCGCCCAGATTTTTCGCAAATCCCGCGCCGTTATTTGGTGCCGTCGTTGGGTCGTACCCGGCATAACCGGAAATCGGCAACCCGCCGAAGGCGACAGTGGGATTGGGCACATAAGGCAACCGTGTGATCGGATCGTAGTGAAGGATGTAGGCGAACCCGCAATAGCTCGTGGTATTCGCGCCCACGGCAGGAGAACCGCCAGCCATGATGGCCGCAAGACTGCTCGGGAATATGCAATTCGATGCTTCATTGACGAACGGTTTGACGACAACCCAATCTGGATTGCCTGCGGTGCGATCCATCAGATCGACAGCGCTTTGGCCTTGCGCAATTTCGGTGTCTTCCCATCCGCCCGCGAAGTTGAAGCGCAAGCCC
>Ga0210396_10007442_pt1 | contig 10409 bp, 4 predicted proteins | sample IncBWH17OmetaG_FD_155466 | JGI IMG/M metagenome (GOLD analysis project Ga0210396, IMG submission 155466) | Forest soil microbial communities from Barre Woods Harvard Forest LTER site, Petersham, Massachusetts, United States - Inc-BW-H-17-O ... | reverse complement strand
CGAGCAATTCGATGCGTGGCTGAATGCCTCGGAATTTCATCGCGCCTCCTATTGGCGGCTCGAAGCCGCGTGGATCGAGGCGGCGAGACTTGCAGCGCTACGTCCGACGAAGCCGGAAGGAAATACATCCGGACTTTTTTCCAAACCGGCTTTTTTCAGAACAATAGCGGCAACATTGATCATATGCGTTGGCGCGGCGGCAGGTTTGTATCTCGATCTGAAATCGTCCACCCAGACGTATGCGACTGCCGTTGGCGGATACCGGGTACTCACGTTACCGGATGGCTCCTCTATCGAATTGAATACCGACACGGCCGTTAAAGTCGCCGACGATCGTTCCCAGCGGACAGTTTGGCTCGACAAGGGCGAGGCGTTCTTCCGGATCAAGCATGATGCCGCAAGGCCATTCGTCGTGATTGTGGGAGATCAGGCGGTCACCGATCTTGGAACGGAATTCACGATTCGCCGGATATCATCGCGCGTGGAGGTAGCGTTGCTGGAAGGGCGCGCGCAGTTTGAAACCATAGGTCACCATGCGCCATTTCAGTCGGCAGAATTGTCGCGAGGCGAAGTCGCGGTTGCCCACAATGGAATGATATCCGTCGCAAGAAAGCCTATCGCAAACCTGTCAAACGGACTGGGATGGCGCAACGGTTTGCTGATCTTCGATGAAACAACGCTCACGGACGCAGCTTTGGAATTCAACCGATATAACGCCGGGCAAATCATCATAGGCAATTCGTCGATCGCGCGGTTGAGAGTGAATGGGACATTTCCCATTCATGCGCGGCGAGAATTCGCCGACGTCGCAACGGCAATATTCGGACTGCGCGTCGAAACACGGGGCGATGAAACGATCATTTCTCGTTGAAGAAGGCCGCACGGCTATCGCAGCGAGTGGAACAAAGCGGGGGACATTATGCTCAACAATTGGAAACGCAAACTCATTCTTTCAGGGACCATTTACGCGCTGATTTGCGGCATGGCGCTGGCCAATCAGTTCAACATAGCCAGCGGCAATCTGAAGGACGTGCTTAACATCTATTCGGCCCAATCGGGTGTACCACTTCTGGTTTCAACGGATGCCGTAAAGGGAATTCGCAGTTCCGGAGCAAAGGGTGATCTTTCCAACGACACCGCACTGACCCGTATCCTAATGGGCACCGGGTTCGTCGCGGAATCGCGTGCAGGCGGCGTGATCGCCGTCATACGGGATGGGAGATCGGGAAACGCTGTTGAAGATTCCGCATCGTATCATGTGGCGGCAGCTTCCATTCCTGCGGCATCGAATGCCCCGCTCGAGACGGTCACCGTCACATCCTCGAAAATCGGCGGCGACGTTCAGAACATCCCGATTTCGATCACCGCGTTGAGCCAGGAGCAATTGACCGCCACACAAACCGCCGGCGGCCCGGACCTGATCAAACAGGTTCCGAATATGACGTTCACGAAGACCAATTTCTCCGGTTACAGCATTCAGCTTCGCGGCATCGGCACGCAGGCGATTTCGGTGACAACTGATCCGGCTGTGGCTGTCGCTTTCAACGACACGCCTTTCATACGCAATCACTTTTTCGAACAGGAATTCTACGATGTTTCTCAAGTTGAAGTGTTGCGTGGCCCGCAAGGCACGCTTTATGGCCGCAATGCGACGGCAGGCGTGGTCAATCTGATTTCCGCGAAGCCGTCGGATCAGTTCGAAGCGATGGCGTCGGTCGATCTCGGTAATTACGGCAATCGCCGCCTCGAAGGCATGATCAACATTCCCATCGTCGACGACCGCGCGGATCTGCGCGTTGCGGGCGAATGGACCAAGCGACAAGGTTATTCCTTTAACGCGCTCGATGATCAACGCATCGACGGCCGCGATCTGTGGTCAGGCCGCGTCACGCTCGGTTACAAACCATTCGAAAATCTTCAGGCCTATCTCGTCTGGGAACATTTCTCAGAAGACGACGACCGCATGCGTACCGCCAAACAGCTTTGCAAGACCGATCCAGGTCCTTCGGAGATCGGCGGTGTAGCGGTGGTTCAGACGTATGACGCTCTTCCAAATCCCTATCAACCGTCACATTACCTCAGCCAGGGATGTCTCCCCAGTTCGCTTTATTCGAAGGATGCATTCGAAGTCCCCAATGGATTGTCATTGCCCTATTATGAACCCCTTGGGCAAATAGGGGCGGCAACGACTGCCAACCAATTCGGTGCGTTCGACCCCTATTCCAGCACCACGCAATCATCGAATCTGCGCGTGATCGAAACGACGCTCAATCCCGAATACAAAGCGAAAAACGACACGCTTGAATTGAACGCCGATTACACCATTTCGCCGGCGCTCACCTTCAGTTCGCAGACCGGCTACAATCATGATTTCCTGTGGTCGACGGAAGATTACAACCGTTTCGATACGGCGCCGGGAGCATTCCGGTACGACACGCCGCAACCTGGCCCCAATGACACTTATAACTCCAATGCACTTCAGACGGTCACGCCGGATCCCGATGGGCTTGGCCATTGCCAAGGTCAATACGCCGAATGTAACGGGCTGACCCTCGGAGCTTCGTGCAAGCCGTTGTCCGGCGCATATGCAAATACCTACGCTTCAGATCCGTTGGCGCCTGGAAGTGGATTGTCGTATCAATGCATACCGGACGGCGTTTTCTGCGATCCGCAACTTGGTTGCAGCGACCGGCTCGTCGCCGAAGATCTTTCGGATGAGAAGGCCTGGCAGTTAAGCCAGGAATTCCGGCTCGCCTCGCATTTCAACGGCCCCTTCAACTTCAGCGTGGGTGGCAACTATCTTCATTATGAAACGGAAGAAAATTATTATGTGTTCATCAACACGCTGACATTGGCTACTTATGGCTGGGCGAGCAATGGACAGACATTGCCATGGGTTTCCGGTGTTTCGGATAATGCGAATTGCCTGGTCGGCGGTCTTGTCAATGTAAATCCTTTCACGAATCACGCGCTGGGAACCGAGGGCGGCAATGATTGCGCCTATATCGATCCCAACTCGCTGCAACACCTCAACAACAAAGGTCATAATTATTTCCTGAGCCAGAATCCCTATTTGCTGGATTCCTATGCGGGTTTCGGGGAGGCCTATTACGATGTGCTCTCCGATTTGAAGCTGACCACGGGCTTGCGTTGGACCGATGATCAGAAACATTTCACGCTTATACCAAGCGAACTGCTTGTTGCCGGATACGGCTATCCCAGCACCGGCGTTGTGAACCAGCAATGGGATCAATTCACGGGCCGCGCCGCCGTCAATTGGACACCGAAGCTCGATTTCACAGATCAAACGCTTGTCTATGGTACTTATTCACACGGCTATAAAGCCGGCGGCGCCAATCCACCAGGCGCAATCCTGTTAACGTGGAGCGGGGTGGGAAATCGCGGAGGCGTCTCCAATCCTATCCATCCTCTGACCTTCAAGCCGGAATTCGTGGATGCGTTCGAACTCGGCAGCAAGAACACGCTGCTTGATGGCGCGCTGACGTTCAATGCGGATGTATTCTACTACAATTATGAGAACTATCAGATCTCTCGCATTGTTGACCGCACCTCCATCAACGACAATTTCGACGCGCATGTGAAAGGCGCGGAAGTCGAATCGACATGGGAACCCGTCCCCGGATTGCGCCTCAATTTTGCGGGTGGCTGGGAAGACACTGCACTTGCCAAGGGCTCCAAATCCGTCGATCTCATCGACCGCACAGCGGGAAGCCCGGATTGGGTTCTTGTTAAACCGTTCGTCACACAGGCGTCGAATTGCGTTTTGCCGACATATGTGGTCGCCGAAATGTTGCGGTTAAGCGATTTGAGCCCGGAAACCTATGGCTCGAACGGTGTCAATATCGCGTGCACCAATGCCTACGGTGCCGGCAACGATCCTGTAACATCCCGTCCCTATACGTCGAATCCGCCGATCAGCATACCGGGAATTGGCCCAATCCCCGGCGACTATCCGGGATTCGATCCGCGAGCGGGCACGCCCGGAGATCCTTATACCGGCCAGAATACATTTGATGGCCATGACTACGGTCCGGTGCCTAACGATGGACAAGGGATCGACAAAAATCTGAGCGGCAACGAATTGCCGAACGCACCGCCGTTCACAGTGTCCTTCGGCGCGCAATACACGATGCCGATCATGACCGATTGGGCGGGTACGCTGCGCGGCGATTATTACTGGCAGGATTATTCCTGGGCACGCGTGTTCAATGACGATCCTTACGATCGCATTCGCGGCTACACCAATGTGAACCTCACGCTGATCTTCACCAACCAGAACGGCTGGCAGGTGATGCTCTACGACAAGAATATTTTCAACGAGACGGCGATTACCGGCACGTTTCTCAATAGCGACGATAGCGGCCTTACGACCAATGTGTTTCTGACCGATCCGAAACTGATCGGCATCCGCGTCACGAAGAACTGGTAGGGGGAAACGATGAGCGAATTCACAAACACGCGCGATGGCCGGATAGGTTTCCGCTGGCAGCTTCTGACGACGGTATCGGCGGTTGCGTTGATCGGCTTTGGCACAGGTGCGACTCTTGCCGCCGATGACGATAGCGACCGCCCGCCGCTCTGGATCGAGCTGGGCGGACAACTAAGCCGGCTGGATGACGGTCAGCAGATATTTGCGCCCGCTATCATGGATGCACGGCCATCCGTGTTCCTACCGTCGCAGAAATTCGAGAAGTCGCCGCTTTATAGCGTCGACGAAACCGGGAAGCTCACTTTCCAGCCGGACGGCTCGGACTGGTTTTTTTACGCTTCCATCCGCTACGGACGCTCGAACGGCAAAAGAGAGGTTCATCAACAAAGCTATCCGAAATCGTTCGTAACGCATGTGTACTTCTCCGGATACCATCATACCTATGCTTTCGCACCGAAAGCGGCGAAATCGGCCGATACAACGGTAAGCAGCGGCGAGACGCATGCCATTGTTGACTTTCAGGCCGGCAAGGATTTCGGCCTCGGCATGTTTGGCAGCAAGGATGCAACATCTGTTTTCGGTCTCGGCATTCGGTACGCGCAGTTCAGCAATAGAACCAACATTGCCCTGAAATCCGATCCGGATTGGCATTTCGCGTATAAGTATTTCACCTATACACCCGCTCATGTCACGCATTTGAAATGGGTTGGCTCCCAGCCTTATCACAGCCGTGCGGCAAGCCTCACCGCCACGCGTAGTTTCCACGGCATCGGCCCTTCGCTTTCATGGAATGCGTCTTCGCCATTCATGGGCAATTCGAAAGACGGAGAATTCTCCTTCGATTGGGGACTGAATGCCGCCATATTGTTCGGACGGCAAAGGGCAAAGACACATCACCAAACCACGGGTCGGTTTGGTAAGGGAACCGGCTATAACCACGGATCGCGCCCCATCACGCAGCAAGGCCCCGTCACGCCCGATCACACGCGTGCGCGCACCGTCACCGTGCCTAATGTCGGCGGCTTTGCGGGGCTGTCATTTCAAATTCAGAACTTCAAAGTCAGCGCGGGTTATCGCGCCGATCTGTTCTTCGGCGCGATGGATGGCGGTATCGACGCGGCGAAGAAAGAAAATGTCGGTTTCTATGGCCCGTTCGCTACGATCAGTGTCGGGATCGGCGGCTAGAACGCATTTTGTCCTACAATTCTTTGCGATAGGCGGGGGCGCATGTTCGTCGGCCTCAATTTCTCACCTCGATAGCTGCTTCAGTGCGCGAATTCGTGTTACGCGCTCGAAGTGCGCGTAATTTTCTTTCATGGCAAAAAATGGCGGTCGCGGCGAGGTTATCCGTCTTAAATAGGGAGAGAGATTGAACCGTGACCCTCCAAAGGCGGGAATAGAGGGAATGGTCGAAACGCCGGACACGAATTGCTCCGAGCCTGCTGCGCGTGCCGCGAGCGGTGCCATAAGCGCGCCCGAGGTGAAAGCATGGTTTGTCCGCGAGGTTTTGCCGCTGGAGGCTGCGCTGGTTCAATTTCTAAATAGGAGCGGCCGCAGCAAATCGGAAGTGGAAGATCTTCGCCAAGACGTCTACATGCGCGTTTGCGCCGCCGCCTACAATGAGATTCCTCGCCAGACCAAATCTTTCGTCTTTAAGGCGGCCCGCAATTTGCTTATTGATCGGGTTCGGCACGAGCAAATTGTTTCCATCGAGTCCGTTGAAAATCTTGATGTGCTCAACATCGCGATCGACGAGCCCACGGCCGATCGTGTGGTTATTGCGCGCGAAGAACTACACAAACTGCAAGCCGCGCTGAGCAAGCTGCCGGAGCGCTTGCGCGAAGCTATTGTCCTGCAAAAAATTGAGGGGTTGTCGGTGCGCGAAATTGCGGACCGAACGGGTGTTGCCGAACGAACCGTCGAAAGATCGCTCGCCGATGGTGTCCGCGCGCTCGCCGATATCGTATTGCGCGCGCCGCCGGACCCGCGGAGGTCTCCATGAGCGGCGCCGAACAGAAAATCGGAATAAAGATTCCGCTCGGCGCGCAGGATGTCGAGGCACGGGCGGCGCAGTTCCTTGTCAAGCGCCGCAATCAAGCAAACTGGGATGCGAGCGATCAGATCGAGTTCGATGCATGGCTGGCTCAATCGTTGGCGCATAGAACCGCATATTGGCGGCTCGAAGCTGTCTGGGAGCGGGCAGATCGCCTTAGCGTGCTTCGCTCCGGATCGCTTGCCGAAGACGCGATACGCCCGTCGCATAAGCGTGCGATGATTTCAAAAATATCAGCAGCAGTGTTGGCGATTGCAATTGTCGGTGCTGCAGCGGATTATTTGTTTTCTCGCCCGGGCGACAAGATTTATTCGACACCGGTGGGTGGGCACATGGCCATCAAGCTTGCGGATGGTTCAAACGTCGAACTTAACACCGATACAGTCTTGCGCGCCGAGGTAACAAATCGAGAAAGATCCGTGACGCTTGTAAAAGGTGAAGCCTATTTTCAAATCCAACATGACCCTGACCATCCATTTTCCGTGACTGTTGCCAGGCGCCGCATCGTCGATCTTGGAACGAAATTTCTTGTTCGGCTTAACGCCAATCGTGTTGAAGTGGCGCTTGTCGAGGGACGTGCGCGAATCGAGGCCGCCGATGCGACCATGCAGGCGCGCGCCGTTGAGCTAAGACCGGGTGATCTTGCCGTGGCGACGGTGGATTCGATGTCCGTTTCAAAAAAGACGGTTCACGAGTTGGCGGATGATCTTGGCTGGCGGCGCGGCGTGCTCGTGTTTCATCATATGGAATTGGCCGATGCCGTCGCGGAGTTCAACAGATATAACAATGTGAAGTTCATCGTTGTGGGGCCGTCTATCGCCCGTCTGGAAATTGTCGGGATATTTCCTGCAAACGATACGGGCCTGTTTGGACGTGCGGTGAAAACCGTTCTCGGACTGAATGTTGAACGCCACGGCGAAGAAATTCTGATTTCACGTTGACTGCAGGGGGTTCGAAAATATCGACGCGCGTATTCGTTGGCGTCGGATGCATGAGGGGAAACACATGATCATCGTGAAATGCCTGACAAGGTCCCTGGCAGTAATGGCCTTGTGCGGACTGGCGGCGCAAGCCTTCGCAAAGCAGGTCGATATTCCGGCGGGCGATCTGGGGACCGCGCTGGATGCCTATGTGGCTCAAACGGGTGTTCACATTTTCTATGCCGCCCGCGATTTGCGTGGCGCGCGCACCAGAGGCGTCAAAGGCGATTTTCCAGCGAGCACGGCATTATCGCAGATTTTATCCGGCACCGGATTCGCCACCCATTCGGATTCCGGAGTTGTGGAAATCGTCCGCAAATCCGATTTGGGAAAGGAATCGATCGATGACGCATCCCTGGCGCGTGTGGCCATGACGGCAGCGCCGACCGCATCGGGAGCGGCACTTGAAACTGTTACTGTAACTTCATCGAAGATCGGCGGCGATGTCCAGAATATTCCTATCTCGATTACCGCGCTTTCGCAGGAACAGTTAACAGCCACGCAAACGGCGGGCGGCCCAGACTTGATAAAGCAAGTGCCGAACATGACGTTCACCAAAACGAACTTCACTGGCTACAGCATTCAAATCCGTGGCATCGGCACGCAAGCGATTTCAGTCACGACCGATCCGGCAGTCGCCGTTGCCTTCAACGATATTCCTTTCATTCGCAATCACTTTTTTGAGCAGGAATTCTACGACGTCAGCCAAGTGGAGGTGTTGCGCGGGCCGCAAGGAACACTTTATGGCCGCAACGCCACTGCAGGCGTGGTCAATCTCGTATCAGCCAGGCCGACAGATCAGTTCGAGGCGATGGCATCGGCCGATATTGGCAACTATCAGAACCGGCGGCTTGAAGCGATGTTGAATATTCCCGTCTTGGATGACCGCTTCGACGTGCGCCTCGCCGGTGAATGGACAAAGCGCCAAGGTTATACGACCAACGGAATCACCGGCGATGCTGTCGATGGCCGCGATCTGTGGTCCGGCCGCCTGAGCATTGGCTGGAAGCCTTTGCAGGATCTGCAGGCCAATTTGGTCTGGGAACATTTCTCCGAAGATGACGACCGCATGCGCACGGCGAAACAGCTGTGCAAAACAGACCCGGGTTTGTCGAATGTCCTTGGTGTGCCAGTGCCGGAGCCTGGAACAGGAGGCGGCGGCCCAATAATTCAGGCATTTTCGATCACCACAGGTTATCTCAGTCAGGGTTGCTTGCCGGCGTCGCTCTACGCACCGGAATCGTTTGGTGTACCGAACGGTTATTCTTTGCCTTACGTCGTGGCTGGTTGGGTGAGTGGGGGTATGAGGGTAAGCGATCCTTATGCAAGCACCACGCAATCGCGCAATCTTCGCGTCATTGAAACGACGATTGATCCGCGCTATCGCGCCAAAAACGACACGGTTGAGTTGAACACAGACTACAATATCACGTCCGCACTCACCTTCACTTCGCAAACGGGCTACAACAATGACTTCCTGTGGTCTACAGAAGATTATAACCGCTTCAACACGTCACCGGGAATCTTTCAGCCGCTCGAGGGGAGTGATGCGTGGAGCAAGAGCGTAATAAGTCCTGATGGGATTTTCTGCGATCCGCAGCTTGGTTGCAGCAACCGACTTGTCGCACAGGACCTGTCTCGAGAACGCGCCTGGCAGTTGAGTCAGGAGTTTCGTCTGGCATCGAACTTCAATGGCCCGTTCAATTTCAGTGTCGGCGGCAACTATATTCATTATGAGACGGTGGAAGACTATTATGTCTTCGCCAATTCGCTGACGTTGTTTGCAGCTTACAATGCTTATCCGCCCGCGTGGCGCGGCGGCATGAACGAATGGATAGCCGGCGTTACCGACAACAGCAATTGTTTGAGGGCCGGTCTGCTGGGCCACTATTATGGCGGTGGCTATGGGCATCAGTACAACGACCCGTCGCTAGGCGCAGGTCAGCCGACCAGCGTGTGCTATTCCATCGATCCCAGTTCTCTGGCCAACGTCGACGATGCTGGTCACAATTATTTTCTCAGCCGCAATCCTTATGTGTTGAATTCCTACGCCGGGTTCGGCGAGGCTTATTACAATATTCTGAAGGATCTGAAATTGACCGGCGGCCTGCGCTGGACCGATGACCAAAAGCATTTTGTAGATATTCCCAGTGAGCTTCTCGCCAACGGCTATGGCTATGAATCCACCGGCATCGTCGATCAGCAATGGAACCGGCTTACCGGGCGTCTTGCCGCGAATTGGACGCCGCAACTCGATTTCACGGACCAGACGCTGATCTATGGCTCCTATGCCCACGGCTACAAAGCGGGCGGTGCCAATCCGCCGGGTGCAACTCTCTATACATATGGCGGCGGCGTCAGTGGCGTTCCGGTTCATCCGCTGACCTTCAAGCCTGAATTTATTGATGCGTTCGAGCTTGGAACCAAGAACACGCTTTTGGACGGTGGCCTGACGCTGAATGGAGATGTTTTCTTCTACAACTACAAGAGTTATCAAATATCGGAAATCGTTGACCGCACGTCCATCAATTTGAACTTTGACGCGACCGTGAAAGGCGCGGAGCTGGAGGCCACCTACGAGCCGCTTCCAGGCCTCAGATTTCATTTCGCGGGTGGCTACGAAGACACGCGCATTGCCGACGGTCAACAATCCGTCGATTTGATGGATCGCACGGCGGGCCATTCCGACTGGGTCGTGTTCAAGCCGTTCGTCACGCAGTCGTCGAACTGCGTCTTGCCGGCTTATGTTGTTCAGGCGCTGATAGTGAACTTTGAAAATAGCGGCGAAGGAAATCCGGGTGTGTCGGCCTGTGGCAATGCATATTCGGTGGGCGAAGATCCGGTTGTTCTTGGAACTTATGGGGCATCATGGGCTGGCGCCGACGATCCGTCCCATGACCTGGTCCACGGGCAGCCCTATTACACG
>Ga0210396_10007441_pt1 | contig 10411 bp, 16 predicted proteins | sample IncBWH17OmetaG_FD_155466 | JGI IMG/M metagenome (GOLD analysis project Ga0210396, IMG submission 155466) | Forest soil microbial communities from Barre Woods Harvard Forest LTER site, Petersham, Massachusetts, United States - Inc-BW-H-17-O ... | reverse complement strand
CGGCTATCACCGGGTAAGCGAGGCCATTCAACGGCAGGAGCAGATCCTTGCGGGCTGTCAGCGGGGGGCGACGCTATTCCGGCAAAGCAGACATTTTAGCGAGGGGGAACTGGGGTTGATCGCGAGCGTATATGGCGGTATGCTGAGCGAGAGCGCTAAAAACCTGGATCAGCTATTAAAGGCGATCCAAGCCTATGACTTTCAGTTAACGGATCAGCAACGGATGACGCTTATCGATGAGGCAGCGCGAAATATGGACCGGACCTATCGGGACATGCAGGTCTATACGAATCAGAACGAGCTGATCGCGTTGCAACGCGCGAGTGACGAAAATGACTATATCACCTTAAAAAATCTCTATGGGTTATGAAAGAGTTATTGATCATCGTGGGGTGCCTGTTCTTTTATCAGGCGCTGATGGCGCAGAACTGGTCGGAGTGGTTCCGGCAAAATCATACGCAGCTGCTTTATCTGCAGGAGCAGATCGCGGCATTGCAGGCTTATCAGGCGACGCAACAGCGTGGATACGAGGTATCCGCGGAAGGATTGGTGGTCATCGACAGCACGGCGACAGCCGATTATGACCAGCATGCCACGCATTTTGCGTATTTGCGACGGCCCAGTGCGGGCGTGTTGAATGATCCGCGAATCGCGGAGATCGACACGCTGTGTGAACGGACCAGCCTGATCGCCGATGCCATTGAAGCTATGGGCCCTTTGCGAAGCGGAGATGGCCAGGACTGGGCGGCGCTCGGTGCGAAAATCAGGCGGGCCTTCGACGACTCCGTGTATTCGGTCACGAGTCGTCTAGCGGAAGTTTTGACGGCGGAAGAACTGCAAATGACCGATGCCGATCGGGAAAGGTCGATTGTCATTTTACGTCTCGAGGCCAAGGGGATCTATGCGCAAGCCTCCGCGACATTTAAAGAATTTATAGAACAAACTATTTTACCATGAAAAAGAAGATCTTTCAATTTCTGAGCTTTGTTTTTCCAGGGCTGCTGTTTACGGGTAGCAGTCAGGCCCAAAGTTTCGATATCCAGCAACTGATCCTGGACGTACAGAAGCTGGCTACGCTCAAGGGTATGCTTACCGACATGAAGAATGGGTATGCCGCCCTCGACAAAGACTATTCCGCGATCCGGGATGTGGCGGAAGGCAATTTCAATCTTCACAAGGTTTTTTTGGATGGACTGCTGGCGGTGAGTCCGACTGTACGCAATTATCAACGTGCGGCGGATATCGTGGCTTTGCAGACGGACCTCCTGGCTAAATACCAGCGCGCGTGGTCCTTTTTCCAGCAAAAGGGAGGTTTTCAGCCGGCGGAACTGGCAATGATCGCGCAGGTCTATAGCGGGCTGCTCCGGGATGGGCTGCAAGACCTGAATGATCTGAGCACGATCCTTACCGACGGGACAATCCGTGCCAGCGATGCCGAGCGGATGCAGCAGATCGACGTCATCTATGAGAGTATGTCGGGACGGGTGGCGTTCATCGACCGGTTCAATAACAGCACCGCACTACTTGCGCAGCAACGGCAAGGGGTCTATGATGAAGACCAGACGGTGCAAAATCTTCACGGTATAAATCCTTAACTCATGGGTACGGGTCTTTCGACGGGAATCGCCGGTTTGCAGGCGGTACTCGAACAACTTTATACGAGTATGCTACCGCTATGTAGTCAGCTCATCGGTGTCGGGCAGGGTTTGGCGGGGCTGGCGGCGCTGGGCTATATCGGTATACGGGTAGGCAAGCACATTGCCCATGCCGAGCCGGTGGACGTTTTCCCGCTGCTGCGGCCGTTCGCGATCGGCATCCTCATTAGCTTATATCCTTATTTTATTGCCGGTATCAACGGGTTGTTATCGCCGACGGTGAGCGGCACCAGCGCGATGGTCCAAAATGCGAATGCGTCTATCGCCAACCTGCTGGCCCAGAAAGAGGCGGCTTTGCAGAATACGGTGAGCTACCAGCTTTATGCCGGGCCGGACGGCTCGGGGAATGAGACGCTTTGGGAATTGTATTCAGGCGGGACCACCGGGGATGTGGTATCGATGATCACGAATGCCTTTAGTTTTCAGCTTTCGAAAGCGTTCTTTAATCTGAAAAATATGATCAAGGTCTGGATGTCGGAGGTGCTGGAGATCTTCTACGAGGCGGCGGCGCTGTGCATCAATACGATCCGGACCTTCAATCTGATCGTGCTGGCGATCCTGGGGCCGATCGTGCTGGGGTTAAGCGTCTTTGACGTCTTTCGGAATACCTTATCGGGGTGGCTGGCGCGGTATGTCCATGTATTCCTTTGGTTACCCGTGGCCAACATCTTCGGCGCCATCATCGCCACGGTCCAGACGCAGATGATCCAGCTGGATATCCAGCAGATCCAATCCAATGGCAGCACGTATTTCAGTAATGGTGATGTCGCCTACCTGATCTTCCTGGTGATTGGCATCCTGGGGTATTTCGTTGTCCCTTCCGTTGCCGGCTACATCGTACAGGCGGCGGGAAGCGATGCGATCATGGGTAAGGCCCGGCAGGTCGTTCAGAACGCAGGGAAGCAGGTCGTACGAGCGGGAGCGGCGATCATCGGTGGAATTTAATCATCTTTTAAAATGTGGCATATGGGATTTGTGTTATTCGACACGATAGAACGGCGGTTCCAACGGTTCCGTTGGCTGAGTCTCACCTTCGTACTAGGGTCTTCGGTCCTAGGGTGCTGGGGTATCTACAACGGCAGCCGGGAGGCGGACCGGGCGAGACGGGTCGTCTATGTCCTGCGGAACGGGAATGCACTACAGGCGATTTCAACCGACAGGGACGAAAACCTCGTGGTGGAATTAAAAGATCATCTCAGAACCTTTCATCGCTATTTTTTCGATCTGGACCCGAACGAAAAGGAGATCAAGGCCAGCATGAACCAAAGCTTTTATCTGGCGGATGGGTCGGCGAAGACTTTGTTCGACGACCAGGTGGAGAAGGGGTATATCAACGGACTGGTGAGCGGGAATATCAGCGTGCGTATTTCGCTAGACAGCATCTGGCTGGACACGCACACCGAGCCCTATGCTTTCCGGTGTATCGGGGTGCAGACGCTGACACGTTCGACCAGTATCACGACCCGGACTATCGTGACGCGGGGCTATGTGCGTAATGTCAACCGGGCCGATAACAACCCGCATGGATTCCTGATCGAACGCTTTGCGGTGGAGGAAAATAAAGATATCAAAACAGTCAATCGGTAGCTATGCGGGAGAAGTTATTGATCCGGATACGTTGGGCGCCTTTTGTGTTGTTGCTAGTCTTATGCGTGGCGATCTTGTACTTGTCGGTCACGCGCAGTTTCCGGCAGACGCTGGTCAAACCGGCGGTTGTCCTTGCGATCCCGCCGGGGCAACGGGAGAAGCCGCCGCCGGTGTCGCAAGCCCATGCGGGGTGGCTGGCTGTCCGGGCTTTCGAGCGGATGATGGACAGTCTTCGTCAGGATAGCCGCGGGGCGTCTATCTATGACAGCATTTTGGTTGCGCGGCCGGGTATCCTGGACAGCGCGAAGAAGGCGGAGGCATTTTTCTTATCACATGATCATTAAAAATAGTTTATGAAAACAATTCTTACGACCCGGCAGATCAGGGAAGGGAAGTTCCTGTTGCGGGCGCCGTTGATAGCTGTGCCATTGCTAACCTTGGTGTTCTGGGGGTTAGGGGGAGGAAAAAGCCGGGCTGAGAACGACAAGGTCGTCTTTCACGGATTCGAGATGCGGCTTCCTGCCGCGCATGTCGCCTCGATCGTCAAGCGGGATAAACTGGAATACTATGAGGCTGCCAAGCGGGATTCGGCGGCCGCGGGGCAGCGGGAGCGGATGGAGGACAGTTATGCGAAGGGGTTGGGGTTGGATAGTTCACACGGTTCCGCGCTGGTGCATGCGGTGCAGGAGAAGCTGGGCGCGGTGAAGCGGGTGTTGGCGCGTGGGGCGGTGTCGCGTGACGTGGTGGGCCCTCGCGGCGGGCTGGGGTCGCGGAGTGTTGTTGGAGTCCGCCGGGGTGTTGAGGGGCCGAACCTGGAAAAACTGGAGCAGATGATGACGGTCCTGCAGCGGGATGAAGGCGGCAATACGGAGATCGCGCAGTTGACGGCAGTGCTGGACCGGCTCGCCGTGCTGCAGGGCGTGCGGGAGGATACGGTGCGTCGGAAGGCTGCTTCTGCCGTCGCCGCAAAGCGCGCGGTCGCGGTGATCAAAGCGTTGCCGGATGACGATGATACGGCCCGAGGTTTCGACAGCGCTGCCATTGAAGCTATTGTGCCCGAAGAGCAGGTGCTGGTGAGTGGCGGGGAATTGCGGTTGGAGCTGGTACGCGACGTGCTCGTGGACGGGCGGCGGATACCGGCGGGGACGCCGGTGTTTGGCACCGTCAGTCTTAGCGGGGAGCGGCTGCGGGTGTCGATCAACAGTATCGTGTGGCAGGAGCGGGTATTGCCGGTGGCCCTGCAGGTCGACGATGAGGATGGGCTGACCGGCATCTATATCCCCGGGGCGCCGGTGACGGATGCGGCGCGTGAGTCGCTGGGCAGTGAGGTGGGAGCGATCGGACCGACGGTGGTGAACACCGGGGTAGCGGGACAGGCCGTCGATGCCGGCGTGAGCCTGGGCAGACAGCTGATCGGGAAAAAGATACGGCCGGTGCGGGTGACGGTACCTGCAGGATATCGGGTATTGTTGCATCCTAAAAATGACGGGTTATGAAAAAGGCAGTTGTTGTGGGGGTGGTGTTTTTGTTTGCGTTTGGGGTCCGCGGGCAGGTGGCGGGTCGGGCGTCTTTGCCCGGACACGGCGGGGTTCCTGCGGAAGTGCTGAAGGCCAAGCCTTGTTGTTCACGTCGGGCCTCGAACGCCGGGGTGCGATTGGAACTCACGGGCATTTATATCGACAGCAGCCTGTTGTGGCTGGTGTTCCGCGGGGTCAATCGGTCGGCCATCGATTTTCGGGCCGGCCGGATGCGGTTTGTAATCCGCGACCGGCATGCGCTGAAGCGACGGGCGCTGCAGGAATTGCGGCTGGTGCCGCTGGTGCGGCAAGAGGAGACGACAGTGTGGGCCGATTCGGCGGTGACGTTGTACTATGGGTTAACGCCACGGGTACCGGGAAAACGGCAGGAGCTGGTAATCGAATGGGCAGAACGAAATGGCGACAGGCGGATGCTGATTCGGGTGGCGGCGAGAGATCTTTTAACCGCGCGGCGGTTGTAACGATGTGCTTCAAAAAAAATACATATGGAAAAAGAAATTTTTGAGATCAATGTGGGTCAGCTGGAGAAGGAGATCCGGCTGATGGAACTGAAGGAGGTATCGATGAAAGACGTCACCGCCGAGCTGGAGCGGCGTTCGGGAGAATCTTTTTCGATGGGGTTTGAAACGGCCGTAGGACGAATTCCGGTGAAAGGGAGGGCTTTCTTTGGGCAGAATGAGCTTACCGGACTGTATGGAGTAGATCGATATTCGGTGATCGTGTCGGAATCGCCGGCGTTTATCTATTCCGTATGCCTACGGCCAAGTACATCTTAGCATTCTCAAAAATAGATAAATGGCGCTAGAAATCACACCCGATATCGATGTGGGAGCAGGTCGTGTATTTTGTTGATGGGATGGTCGGCGATTTGTTGAAGGACGCCTTTGAGCCATCCGTACGGTTCAATGCCGTGCATTTTGCAGGTGCCGAGTAGACTGTACAACATGCCGCTTCTTTTGGCCGCTTCGTGGGATCCGGCGAACAGGTAATTTTTTCTTCCCAGAGCAACCGGGCGGATACTATTCTCCACCGGATTATTGTCGATATTTAACCGGCCATCAGTAATATAGAGCGACAACTTGTGCCACCGTTCCATGCTGTAGGCAAGCGCTTTCCCAATAGCGCTTTTGGGCAGCACTTGGAGATATTGTTGTTGCATCCATAACCACATCCCCTTCAGGATAGGGGCAGCCTTAGCACTGCGAACAACTTTGAGCTCTTCAAAATTCAGGCCGGCTTCCTTACTGATCCGTTCGATCTCGTAGAGCTTCTGTATCTCGCAAAGGGCATGGAAAGCTCTTTCGTAGTCGTTATCCAGGGCCTCATTGAACATGCGTCGCGCGTGAGCCATACAATGTATCAGCGTGATGCCGGGACGCTTATCAAAAATATCGTAGGCGGCATATCCATCCGTCTGCAGGTAGCCCTTGAAGTTTTCCAGTATTTCCATGGGGCCTTCCCGGCCGCGACCTTCCTGGTAGTCGAAGAAAACAAGCTTATCGATGCTGTTTTGATACACCCAGTAAAAACCTCTGTGGGTTTCCCCTTTCTTATCCTTATCGATCACTTTGATCGGGGTTTCATCTGCATGCAGGTAACTGCTTTGCAATACCTCCGCTTTAAGCGCATTGAACAGAGGGGTGATCAGCCCGCAGGTTTCGCTCACCCAGTCGGTCAGGGTTGAGTACGGTAGCTTAACGCCAGCCCGATCAAATCTTTGCATTTGCCGGTGCAGGGGAAGATGATCGATATATTTATCAATAACGATCTGTGCCAGCAAGCCTTCTCCTGCTATGACCTTGGGTAGCGGTCGGGAGGGTAGTTCGCCGATCAGGATACCGCCGTTATCCGGACGGGCATATTTGATGCGCCTGTATTGTTTCACATACAATTCTCCGGGTTGGTATTCCAGCACCTCCGTGATCTCTTCGCCCATCTTCTTGCAGCCAGCTGTATCCGCGGCAGGCTCTATAATGATCTCCTCCCGGCGCAGACTTTCCGGCAGCTTCGCACGTCCGGGATGTTGCAGCGGCTTCGGCTCTACAGTAACGCCCTGACGGATATAGCTGATCTTCTGGGCGCCGGTGACCGATACGGCAGCAACCGTTTCGGTGGGAATATCCAGTAATAGTTGGGGATCGGTGGGGCTGGCTGGAACAAAACGCTCCTGCCGGGAGCCGAAGATCATTTTCTGTAATTGTTGTAACTGCTGCTCCAGCGCTGTGATGCGCAACTGGGATTGCTCATATAGTTGTTTATAATCAGGAGCGCCGTTTTGCATAGATCCTAAGTTCGTCTATGCCCGGTGTATATACAAGTTTATTTATCAACTATTTATCCGTTTTGTGTTGATATCTCTTGCGATATTTGACGGTCTTTAGCGAGATGCCCTGCAGGATAAAATGCAGTTGATTGGCGTTTAGCTGCATGCTCCTGGCATCCAGGTCAAACGCCGGCACTTCAAACGCGCCTTTTTCCAGCCTCCGATAAAAAATGGTAAAGCCGCCTTGCTCATAGACCAGCATTTTCAGGTGCGTACGCGGTTTATTGATGAAAATAAACGCATCGCCTTGGGTAACCTGTCGCCCAAGCTCGTTAAGGATGATGCCACAGAGCAGATTAAACCCTTTGCGCATGTCAGTCTCTTTGCGATACAGATGATAGGCCCGGTGATCGCTCAGCATGATCAGGCTACTCATGCCAGCAGTTCTTTGAGGTAAGCAGCACCCACAGGTTGATAGATCTTTATACCGCCTACCGCTGCGAACAGACCGGGCTCCGGCATGATCTGCACCGTGGCAAAGCCGGAGCGCGCATCGATTTCCGAACCATACTTATGTTTCCAGTTATGGAAGGAGCCCTCGGCAATACCTTGGGCAGCACAAAACGCTTTGATATTTTGTCCACTTCGACTTTGTTCCTGAAGCAGCTTTACTATTGCTGTCTTACCACGGAATTTCCGGACGACTTTTTCTTGGTTTTCCTGCATCCTAATTTTTGCCGGCTAATTTAGGGGAACGGCTTGGGCAGGCAAATATGTACTTAGCCGGTGGGATACGTTCTTCCGGGTCCATCGATAAATATCCCCCTTCAGAGATAATCAGGTGATCCAATAATTTGACATCGATTAGGTTGAGGGCCTTCTTGAGTTTCTTTGTAACAGCGATATCTGCATCACTTGCCTCTAGAAATCCAGACGGATGATTATGTGCGACTATGACAGACGCGGCTAAAGTATGGAGGGCGAGACTTGCAATTAGCCGGATGTCAACAGTGGTAGATTCCAGTTTTCCTGTGGAAATGAGTCTGTAACCTATGGCCATACCCCTCCGATTTAAGAATAAGGCTGCAAACTGCTCTTGGAAATTTATGCGTTCTTTGTCCCAAATCGCGAGGAAGAGAACATATGCGTCTCCGTCATTGATTATTGGGTTTTCGGATAGCTCCTTTAAGCGTTGTTTCTTGGATAACATTTCTGGAAACAAATGAGATGAGGTTTTGCACCTAGGTGATAGATCAGTAAACCATAAGTATGCCTTTGGATAATTCAATTAATGATCAAAATAGACCAGTATATAAAACAAACGACAAAATATAGTTGGCTCTCTTTTTTTCTGTTATAAAGGCCGGCAAGGTATTTTGTAAATTTGCTGATGATCAGTCATTTTTATATTGAGTTGGAAGAAAGCAATCCGTTAGTATGGAGAAGGATTGTTGTACCGGCAGATTATACCTTGTACAAGTTGCACATGGCGTTGCAGGGGGCTTTTGGTTGGGAGAATAGCCATCTATTTCAGTTTTGCGAAAAGGATCTGACCGATGGAATCGGGTATGGCATTCCCTATGACCTGGATACAGACACAGAAATTATCGATGCACGAAAGACCAAACTGAGCCGGATATTTAAGAAACCGGGAGACCATTATCAATATGTTTATGATTTTGGAGATTACTGGATGCATTGTGTCACCTTTGAGAAAAAAGAAGCAAAGAAGATGGCTTCACCCTGGTGTCTGGGAGGTGCTGGCGCCTGTCCGCCTGAAGACGTGGGTGGAATGCACGGTTATCAGGAAATGTTGAAGACGTTGAAAGTGCCCGGTGATGAAGAAGCTAAAAGTTACCGGGAATGGTTAGGGATGGGCAAAGGCGAGAAGTGGGATGCGGATTTCTGCAGTATACGAGAGGCAAATAAGCGGCTGTGTTTGCTGGTGTGAGTTCGATGAGGATATTTAATGTATATTTTTAATATGAAATGGAGAGAACATCTATTGTCTGATCCTGCAATTATGTTGGGCAAGTTGGTTATCAAGGGCACGCGGATACCGGTAGAGCTTATTTTGGAGAAGCTGGGTTCGGGTTATTCTTTTGATGATTTGAAGGTAGCCTATCCAAATATTACGACTAGCGATATTCAAGCGTGTTTGCTATTTGCTGCCGAAAATACTAAATGACTTCTCTTAGCTTCGATCTTACTTGAACAATTCAGAGTTGGTTAGTATCCCATGCCATGAGGGTTTGGTCAATCTTAATAAAGAGAAGATAAAATTTATAATACCTTTGAAATAGAAATACTACGGTAATGAGCAATCGAATCGGCAAGAGGGGTGAAAATATCTTTGCAACGTTGATTACCCGCAAGAGTACGACAGGGAACTATCTATTTGATCCTACTTTTTTAGGCGATAAGTTCCCCACGGTAGACTTTTACGTGGCCCTGCTGGATTATCCCTTGAAGGCTTTTTTCTTTGCCAGTGTCAAAACTACTACCCTGGGATATACTGCGGGGGGCGAAAAATTAAGAATCACCATCGACAAGAAGGATATAGTCGAATTAGCGGCGTTTAACCTGCCTGTGTACATCTTCGGTATCGATGAAGGGATGGAGCAAGGCTTTTTTATAGCCGCAAGCGAGTTGGATACAACTTTGAATATCAATGGGACAATGACAAAATATCCTGTTACTCCTGCTAATCTGGAGCAGCTTTGTAAAGAAGTGGCAGACTATTGGAATAATAGCCATAAAAACACGAAATTTGTATCATCTTTCAATTAACAAGCCATGGAAGCCAATAAAGACATTAACGAATGGAGAGCTGAAAAATTAGGGTATGTCTATTTTTCAAGGCTCAATGACTTGATTATCAATGAGCCCAATGCCAATGATAAACTGTTCGACTACTGGATAGACATCGGGGAGAACCACAGGCCGACTGGGAGATATTTTGCCGTGGAAGTAAAATCCTACAACAATAAAAAGGACCCGGAACTGGTTCCCGACGAATATAAGAATTTAGCAATTCCGGCCCTGTTAGTATTGTTTGACAACAATAACGATCATGGCTATTATACGTGGATTAAGAAACCGGAAGACAATGGCGAATTACTCTTCGATCAAACAAAAGAAAATATGGCTGAATTAAACAATGATAGCCTTAATACCATTGTTACCAAGATAAAGAACTGGTATTCTAGGAAACAAATTGCCTGATAAGCGGCCAGTATTTTGGTACTAATCTGATACTAAATTTGTTGAAACGCGCTATTATGGCGCGTTTTCATTTTCTATATTGGAAAATGCTATCAAGGTAGTTTAACAGTATCCCACCGGCTAAGTACATATTTGCCTGCCCA
>Ga0210396_10007439_pt1 | contig 10413 bp, 12 predicted proteins | sample IncBWH17OmetaG_FD_155466 | JGI IMG/M metagenome (GOLD analysis project Ga0210396, IMG submission 155466) | Forest soil microbial communities from Barre Woods Harvard Forest LTER site, Petersham, Massachusetts, United States - Inc-BW-H-17-O ... | reverse complement strand
AAACCCTAACGCGGTGCAGCGTCTGTATAATCTGGCGCGTGGTTTCATAAGTTTGCGGTCAGCCAGAGAGGTGCCCTTTTTGATTAGACAAACCGGTCTTCGATAGTTTCAAATTGGGGTAGGCTCCGAGGCATCTTGTATGTTGAACCCGCAAGTCTGTTGGGTAGCCAATACGCGGACGATCTGGACGCACTTGGTCATAAAGCATGCCGACAATTTCGCAGTGGCGAATGAAGCCCTTGGACTTTACCGTGATGCTGAGGCGACATCGGAGATGCCATATCAGGTCTGGGTGGCAATCCACGCAGAGCTGGCCGCCAGCATGACACGAATAGCGGAGGAAGGTGAGAGGTTAGCCATTGCCGCGTGGGTCAGACCGGGTGGGATAAAATATCTTTGGGCAGATGCGATCGCGAATGCCCTTTACGAGCTGCATCACAACTGAAGTAAAGCGCAGAGCCGAATCACGCCGTTGGCTTTTCGTGGACCTCGATGCCGATAGCATAGCCGAGCGCCGACAGGGCAGCCTCGAGGCCGGCCAGCCTGCTGGTGATACGTGGGTCAATGAGCCGCGAAGCCTTACGCTCGTCGATCCCGAGACGGCGGGCGAGATCGGCGACGGTCATGTTGCGGGCGCGGAGGGCGCTATAGAGCGCCGCCTTCAGCGCTATTGTCGGTTCAGGCGCGACCCAATGCTGCCCGCGGCGCAACCGGCTCGGCGGCGGGATGTCCTCGCCGCGATTGATGCGGCCGGCGAGCGCCTCGGATAAACAATCGGCGGCTTCGGCAAGCGCCTCCGCCTCGTCGGCCCCGTCGGTTAGGGCCTCGGGCAAATCGGGAAAGTGGACGACAAGGCGGCCTTCCTCATCCGACTCCAGCCGAGCGGGAAATCCGTAACGACCTTTAGCCAAACCGTAATTCTCCTATCGCAAGTCCCGCTCGCTAAGCCCCAGTTGGCGCAGCATCGCATGGAGCAAACCGGGTCTGATTTCAGCGCGTCGGTCTTTGAGCACGGTAAAGCGCTCGCCGAAATAGAGCGTTCCGTGGCTGCCCTTTCCGCGCTCCTCGTCAAAGCGGACGGCCACTCCTCGTCGGCTACCGAGCCGTCTCAATCGGCGCAGCAGCTCGTTTCCGGTCATGTGCAGAGGAATAGGACACTCGGACACCGCGGCCAAGCAGTAATAGGACATATGGTCACTGAGGCCGGGCGAGTTCTTGGTCGGCGGCGGGTGCGGCAATGCCGTGTTGTTTTCGATCGGCGCGGCGTTCCGCTCGCGCATTCTCTATTTCGCCGGCTACAAACTGGTGCAGGATCGCTACATGGTCGAGGAGATCGAGCACGCCGCCGACTGCGTCGTATAGTGCTGCGACGAGGCGCCGGGCTTCGTGCCGGGCCGGCCGCAGGACCGTACATTTGTCGGCAACATCGTCAAAGCGATCGAGGCCTATGGCCGCGGCGCACTCGGGCCCGTGGCGATCCCTCTCTCGGCGGTCGACCGCATCATCGCGATCGGTTCGGACGGCATGATGGCCGCCGTCGCCGAAGCGCGTCAGGCAGGGTTGAAGCGCTATTTCCGTCCCGACGATCGGGCGATCGCCTCGAACAACTCGCCGATGCAGCGCATGATGAAGGAGATCTGCGCGAAATGCCTGCAGCGCCGCCGTGATCCGGTGACCGGCACCGAGACGGTCGTCTTCTCCTGCTTCAACCAGGACCAGGAAATGGACCGCGTCGACTTCCGAACCCTGCGCCGCCGCCTGTCGCAAAACGGCGTGCAGGAAAAACTCACCAAGCTCTGGCTCGACCGCTGCTTGCAGCACCTGGGCGAACGCCCGGCTGTCGCGGCGGAATAAGGGGGCGGGATGCAGCTCGACACCACCTCGCTCGGGAGCGCTGTGCGGCGTCTTCGCGAGGGCCTCGCCCGCTGCGAGCGCGAGCCGGCGGACGAACAGATTCGCGACGGGCTGATCCAGCGCTTCGCGTTCACCTATGAGCTGAGCCACAAGATGCTCAGGCGGTATCTCAAGGAAACCGCGGCGTCGCCCGACGACATCGCGCGGATGCCCTTTGCCGATTTGGTGCGGACCGCAAATGCCCAAGGCTTGCTGCGGAGCGACTGGCCGGTTTGGCGGCGGTTTCGCGAAATGCGCGCCTGCACGAACCACACTTACGACGCCAGGGTGGCGTCACAGGTCGCCTCGGCGATCCCCGGATTTCTGGAAGAAGCCGAGCACTTCTACGCCGAACTGCAACGGCGGCTCGCATGATCCGGCCAGTGCACATCGCCTTGCCTGCAGAGCACAGGCGATTGGTGCTGAATATCCTTCGTGCGAATCTGCCTCAGAGCACAAAGGTTTGGGTGTTTGGCTCGCGGGCGACCGGCAAGGCGAGGCGTTATTCCGATCTCGATCTGGCGATCGATGCCGGGCGGCTGCTGACTCTCGATAAAATCGCCGAACTGACCGAGGCATTCAGTGACAGCGACCTGCCCTACAAGGTCGATCTCGTCGACTGGCACAATATCGATGATCGTTGGCGGCCGACGATCATGGCCGAGCGCGTGGCGTTGACCGAGGCCGCGGACCCTGGCGAGGCCGCATAAGCCACGCCTGCTCGGATCCGGAGGCTGCCCGCGGGACGGCGCCGTCAAGGTAGGTGGCACACCTGTAACCCGAAAATAGCCTCAATCTCCCGCTATGATTTCCTCACAATAACCGGGCTGCGGTGGCCTCCGGGCAAAGCCGTCGAGAGATCAGCCAGGTAACAGCGGAAAACAGCCAGCGTGTTCGCTGTTGTTCGGATGCAGCCGCCGTCAGCAAGCAAGGTTTTTCCGAGGTTCTTGGCACAGGCGCTGGCTGTTTCCTTGCTGCACGGAACAGCGATAACAGCCAGGGTCTGCGCTCAGTGTTGAAAGAGGAGGGAGGAGATGGATCTGGAAGGGGGCTGCGCTTGCGGCGCGGTGCGGTACCGGTTGACGGCGCCGCCGTTGATTGTTCACGCTTGCCATTGCCGGGATTGCCAGAAACAGACCGGCAGTGCATTCGTGCTCAACATGTGGATCGAGAAGAGCTGCGTCGCCGCCGATCACAGCCTGCCGCAGTCCGTCATGCTGACGGCCGGCACCGGCAAGCCGCACGAGGTGTTCTTCTGCGGCCGCTGCGGGACCCGCCTTTGGAGCAAATACCACGCGGCTCCGGGCGACACGTTGCTCGTAAGGGTTGGGACGCTCGACCATCCGGAACGGATCGAGCCCGACGTGCACATCTTCACCAGAAGCAAGCTGCCGTGGCTGCCGTTGCCGCCGGACAAGCCTGCCTTCGAGGCGTTCTACAAGCTCCCGGAAGTCTGGCCGGCGAGCAGTCGAGAGCGGCTGCGCCGCAATATCGCCGGCCAGAACTGAGCGGTCTCTCTAATTGGCGAGCGGGTCCGGGCGCAGTTGGAACCGCACGACCTTGGGCAGGGTGCCCTTGCCGGTCTCGAGGTGGAACATCGTACGGGTGGCGTAGGTCGTCCACAATGCCCGGCCTTTCCAGCCGGCGTTCGGGTCGTCGATGCGGCCGTCCATCCCCTTCGTGAAATAGTCGTTCACATAGGGGACGCGCAGGGTCACGAATTTGCCGTCGACGAGGGCCAGCAATGCACTGTTGAGGTTGCCCGTGGCAATCGGCACGTCCTTGCCGAGCCCCAATGTGTTGTGCTGATCGACCCAGGTGTAGTAGCTCGACTCGGCGCTGCCGGGATCGCTGACGGCCTTAAACTGCGGGCCGGGGAAGGGATAGAGGGTCCAGCCCTCGGGGCAGTGCTTGCCGGTCGCGGTCGGGCCGTTCAACACCTTGCATTTGCTGCGGTCGAAGCTCGCCAGATGGCCGCTCGCCAGCGACGCCCAGAACTCGCCCTTGCCGTCGATGTCACCGCCGCGCGGCCCATAGCCGGGCAATGGCGGCTCATAGACCTCGGTGAGCGCGGTGTGGGTCGGATCGGGTCCCGGGTTCACGCGAACCACATAGCCGGGGTAGCCCAAAGAGGTGCCCCAGACCGTGCCGTCGGCCGGATTTATCGACACCGAATAAAGCCCCGCGACAACGCGCTTGTCTTTGCTGGGGTCGACCGGCTGGCTGGGCTCGACGTAGTCGTCGCGCTTGCCATTGCCGTTGGTGTCGAGGATGAAAGGCGACCAGCCCTGCGACTTCTGCTCGTCGCCGGTCTCCTCGAACATCTTGCGATTGAGCCAACCCACGACCGGCACCTGCGGGCCACCGGCGCTGGTCCACAGCGTCTGATTGGCGTCCGTGGCGAAGTTCAAATGATGCGTCGGGAAGCAGGTGCTGATTAATGTGAACTTCCCGGTCGCCGGGTCGTACATCGACAGATGGCGGCTGGACTCTTGCAGCGGGAAGACCTGCGCCGACGGGTTGCTCGACCCCTGCTTGCAGAAATCAGGGTTTGCCGGGGCGCGCACCCTGGCGGTGAACCAGACCCGCCCTTTCTCGTCCATCATCGGATTGTGCGTGGTGCTCTGGCTGTCCCAAATGGGTTCGGCTCCCCAATAGGGCGACGGCTCCATCGGCGCGGTCTTCGAGGTCGGCGTGTTCGGGTCGCGCACCGGGTGTTTGATCTCGCTGACCGAATTGCGCGCCGGATCGAGCACCGGGATGTAGTCGGTGCTGTCCTCGGTCGAGCCGTAAAGCTTGCCGTTGGCGTTGACGGTCGGATTGCGCCGGTCGGTCGGAGTGAGGTCGTGCATATATGCCGTCTCGCGGCTCCAGTCCCACAATGTCAGCACGATGTTGCGCTCGACGCCCTGCGGCCGCGAGGGTTGCGCAAACGGCAGCTCGCCTTTGGCGACCCGGTCGGTCCAATCGCCGAAATATTGGAACGCCAGCTGCGAGTCGAGGCGGCTGATCGTGTTGACCATGTTGTTCTCTGCTTGTCCCGACTGGATGCGCCGCTGCCAGGCTTCCGCCGACGACTCGAACTGGCCGAGCGCCGCCGGAATCGCCCGCGTGCCGATGGTGCCGATCCCGTGGCAGGCGATGCAGCCCGTCGTCTTTATAATGTTCAACCAAGCCGTGTGACTTTTGATATTCTCCGGCATGTTCTCGTCCCGGTTCGGGCCGGAGAAGTTACCCTCGTCCGGGATGTTCAGCATCGAAAACCAGTAGATCGCCGGGTAATACTGAGCGGCGGCCGCCGTATTCGGCGCCGGCACCGCCGTCAAATCGACGATCTTTCCCGGCGTCGTGATGACCCTCGGCGAGTCGACGAGCCCGTAGCCGCGCACCCAGACATCGTAATTGGCCTGGGGGAGGTCCGGAACGACGTAGCGTCCCTGATCGTCGGTGACGACGATTTTGGCGAATGGCGTCGGCAGCCCGGTGGTCTCGGCGATCACCCAGACGCCGGTTTCGGGCCCGTTTTTGCCGGTGACCACCCCGCCAAGGTCATGCTCGCTGATGCGGACCGCGGACTGCGGGGTCTGCTGCGCGCTGAGCCGTGTCGGCGTGGCGGCGAGCAGCGCAGCGACGCCGATCGCGGCAACCCTCTGCAGTAATTGGATTTTCGTCGTCATCGCGCGGTCCCTCCCTCTGACGACCGTGCCAATCTCAGGCCGGCGCCGTGTCGCGAGGAAGTTTGCATCCCGAGCGAGGCTTAGGCAACGGTTTGTCGGCAACAGCGCATGGCCCCTATGCTCGACCGATTCCGGATTGACCGGCCGGCCGCCGCAGCTGTTGTTTCGGCCGCGGCGGAACCGAGTCCTGCGAGTCGGAGGAATCAAGTGAAAACTGGTCAATGCGCTGCGGCAGCGGCAGGTTTGGTCCTCGGCTTGATCGTCGCCGGCACGGCGCAGGCGCAAAAGCAAGGTGGCATTCTTAAGGTGTGGCACCGGGACAGCCCGGGAAACATGTCAATACTCGAGGAAGGGACGATCTCGATCGTTGCGCCGATCATGGGGGTGTTCAACAACCTCGTCATGTTCGACCCGGACGTAAAGCAGAACAGCCTGAAGTCGATCGTTCCGGATCTTGCCGAGAGCTGGTCGTGGAGCGAGGACGGGACCGAGCTCAGCTTCAAATTGCGCGACGGCGTCAAATGGCATGACGGCAAGCCGTTCACCGCCGCCGACGTCAAATGCACCTTCGATCTGGTGCAGGGCAAATCCAGGGAGAAGCTGCGCGTCAATGCCCGCGAAGCCTGGTGGATCAACCTCAAGGAGGTCACGACCGAGGGCGACCGGCAGGCGACATTTCATCTGAAGCGGCCGCAGCCGGCGTTTATCGAGCTGCTTGCGGCGGGGTTCACGCCGATCTACCCCTGCCATGTCTCGCCGGCCCAGATGCGGGCGCATCCGATCGGCACCGGGCCATTCAAATTCGTCGAGTTCAAGGCCAACCAGTCGATCAAGGTGACGCGCAACCCGGATTACTGGAAACCCGGCCGCCCCTATCTCGACGGCGTCGAGTGGACGATCATCCCGAACCGCTCCACCGCGATGCTCGCCTTCATGGCCGGGCAGTTCGACATGACTTTTCCTTATGAAGTCACGATCCCGATGCTGAAGGACGTGCACAGCCAGATGCCCCAGGCGATCTGCGAGGTGACGCCCGAGAATGTCGCGCCGAATTTGCTGATCACCCGCAAGCCGCCCTTTGACAATCTCGAGCTGCGCCGGGCGATTGCGATGACGATCGACCATAAGGCCTTTATCGACATCCTCGGCGAAGGGCAGGGCGATATCGGCACGGCGATGCTGCCGGCGCCCGAAGGCCTGTGGGCCATGCCAAAGGAAATGATGGAGAAGTTGCCGGGATACGAGCCCGACATTGAGAAGCGCCGGGAGGAGGCCCGCAAAATTTTGCAATCGCTCGGCTACGGGCCGGACAAGCGGCTTTTTGTCAAGATCTCGGCGCGCAACCTGCCGATCTACCGCGACCCGGCGGCAATCCTCAGCGATCAGCTGAAGCAGATCTGGATCGATACCGAGATCGACCTGGTCGAAACTGCGAATTGGCTGCCGAGGCTAATCCGCGGAGAATTTACGTTTGCGCAGAGCCTCGTCGGGAGCGGCCTCGATGATCCGGACCAGAATTTCTACGAGAACTACATCTGCGACTCGAACCGCAACTACACGAAATACTGCAACCACGAGCTCGACAAGCTGATCGACCAGCAATCGATGGAGCCAGACCAGGAAAAACGCAAGCATCTGGTATGGCAGATCGACAGCAGATTGCAGGAGGATGTCGTGCGGCCGATCCTCTACCACATGCGCCAGGGCACCTGCTGGCGTCCCGAACTCAAAGGACTCAACCTGCAGGTCAACAGCATCTATAATGGCTGGCGCATGGAAGACGTCTGGCTCGACCGCTGAGGGGTCCGATGCTGGCGATCACGGATCCGGTAAAGATGAAAGCCGCGGCGGCCTATAACGCCGCCGCCGATCACTTCGATGACGAGGCGCTCGGTCTCTGGACGAAATATGGCGGGCGCACCGTCGAGCAGCTCGCACTCCAACCCGGTGCAAGCGTCCTCGATGTCGGCTGCGGCACAGGCGCCTCGGCCATTCCGGCCGCCGAACAGGTCGGGCCGAAGGGCAGGGTGATCGCGGTCGATCTCGCCGAGCGCCTACTCGAAATCGCTCGGCGCAAGGCGGCGAGCCGGAAACTTGAGAACGTCGAATTCCGCCTCGGCGACATGGAGAATTTGGGCTATCCGGACCAGCATTTTGAGGCGGTGATCTGCGTATTCGCAATCTTCTTTGTGCCAGACGTGGCGAAACAGATCAGAGAACTCTGGCGGATGGTGCGTCCCAGCGGCCAATTGGCCATTACCACCTGGGGGCCGCGGGTGTGGGAGCCGGGCTCGACCGGTTGGTGGTCGGCGGTAAAGGAACTGCGCCCCGATCTCCACTCCGCGTTCAACCCATGGGACCGCATCGCCGACCCTGCGGCATTGGGTCGGCTGTTCACCGAGGCCGGGGTTGCAGAGGCGGCGATCGTCGCCGAGGACGGCAGGCAAGCGCTGCGCTCCCCGGAAGATTGGTGGACGATGGTGCTCGGGTCCGGTTACCGCTGGACCGTCGATCAGATGGAGCCGGAAATGGCCGAACGACTACGCAACGCCAATCTCGCGTGGATACGCGCTCGCGACGTCACTTCCGTCGAGACCAACGTTATTTACGCGGTGGCTCGCAAGCCGTGATGGCTGGAGGGAGACCGGTGGCAGCGCCTCCTTTTGTCCCGATACTCGAGGCAGCGCGTACCCGTTTGGGCGCCGCGGTGCTCGAGGCGCGGCTGCCGCAACCGCGCTCGGCCGCCGAACTGAAGGCGGTGCCCGATGACCGCTATCTGTCGCAGATGTCGCTCAGGATTTTTCGGGCCGGTCTGAAGCACAGCCTCGTCGACGCGAAGTGGCCGGCCTTCGAGGAGGTCTTCCAGGCTTTCCAGCCTCGCCGGGTGCGGGCAATGTCGGACGAGGAATTGGAGGCGCTGCTTGGCGATGCCCGGCTGATCCGCCATTGGGGCAAGCTAAAATCGGTCCGCGACAACGCAGCGGCGATGATTGCAATCGATGAGGAACAAGGCAGCTTTGGGGCCTGGCTCGCCGACTGGCCGGGGAGCGAGATCGTCGAGCTGTGGGAGGCGCTCGCCAAGCGTTTCAGCCAGATGGGCGGCAACTCGGGCCCGACCTTTCTGCGCATGGTCGGCAAGGACACGTTCATTCTGACGCCATCGGTGGTCGCAGCGCTGAAGCATTGGGGCGCGGTCGATGCGCCGCCTAAAAACCGCAAGGACCGCGCGGCAGTCCAGTCCGCCTTCAATGCCTGGGCAGCGGAGACCGGCCGGCCGCTTTGTCAGCTGAGCCTGATCCTCGCCGCTTCGATTGAAGACTGACAGCGGCTCGCACGAAAAGTGCTGCAGGAGAATGAGATGGCTTTTGGGCTGAGCGCCGAGCAGCGGGAATTGCGGGAAGCCGTCGCGCGGCTGTGCGCGCGCTTTGGCGACGAATACTGGCTGAAAAAGGACGACGAGGGCGGCTTCCCGCACGAATTCCATCAGGCGATGGCTGAGGCCGGGTGGCTCGGCATTGCAATGCCGGAGGCTTATGGCGGCAGCGGGCTCGGCATCACCGAAGCGGCGATCCTGATGCAGGCAGTCGCCGAATCCGGTGCCGGGTTCAGTGGCGCGTCGGCGATCCACATGAACATTTTCGGGCTGCACCCCGTTGTCGTATTCGGCACCGACCAGCAGAAGCAGCGGTTTCTGCCGCCGTTGATTGCCGGCAAGGAGAAGACCTGTTTTGCGGTGACCGAGCCCGATGCCGGGCTGGACACAACCCGCCTCAAGACGCGCGCAGTGCGCGACGGCGACCACTATGTCCTCGCGGGCCGGAAAATCTGGATCTCGACCGCACAGGTCGCCGAGAAGATGCTGATCCTCGCGCGCACGACGCCGATCGATGAGGTGGCGCGGCCTTCATTGGGCATGACCCTGTTCTACACCGCTCTCGACCGCAGCGCCGTCGAGGTGCGCGAGATCCCGAAGATGGGGCGCAAGGCAGTCGACTCGAACCTCTTGTTCATCGATGGCCTGAAGGTGCCGGTGGAAGACCGGATCGGCGAGGAGGGCAAAGGCTTTCATTACATCCTGCACGGCATGAACCCGGAGCGCATCCTGATCGCCGCCGAGGCGGTCGGGCTCGGGCGCGCGGCGCTCGACCGTGCGGCCCGTTATGCGAAGGAGCGCGTCGTCTTCGGCCGACCGATCGGCCAGAACCAGGCGATCCAGCACCCGCTCGCCCAACGCTGGATCGAGCTCGAAGCGGCCGAATTGATGGTATTGCGCGCGGCCGCCGCCTATGACCGCGGCGAAGAAGCCGGCGCCTATGCCAATGCCGCCAAATACTGCGCCGCCGAAGCCGGCTTTCGCGCCTGCGAGACCGCAATTATGACACATGGCGGCATGGGCTACGCCCGCGAATACCATGTCGAGCGCTATTTCCGCGAGATCCAGATCGCCCGGATCGCCCCGGTCAGCCCGCAGCTGATCTTGAGCCACATCGCCGAGCGCGTGCTGGGGTTGCCAAAATCGTATTGATGGGGAAGCAGCATGACGGTTCGCGTCGCGATCGCAGGGTTTGGCGCGATCGGCAAGGTCGTCGCTCGGCGGCTCGATCAGGGGATCGAGGGGCTGGCGCTCGCCGCGGTCGCCGCGCGCGATTTGGCGCGGGCGGAAGCGGCAATTGCCGGCTTTATGCGCGCGGTGCCGGTGGTGCCATTGGCGCAGCTTTGGGAGCACGCCGATGTCGTTGTCGAGTGCGCGCCGGCTGCGGTATTGCGCCAGCTAGTCGAGCCAGCACTCGAGAACGGGCGCACTGTCATGGTGTTGAGCTGCGGGGCGCTGCTCGATAATTTC